>Ga0172375_10001026_pt1 | contig 45203 bp, 41 predicted proteins | sample LakKiv1m_FD_114537 | JGI IMG/M metagenome (GOLD analysis project Ga0172375, IMG submission 114537) | Freshwater microbial communities from Kabuno Bay, South-Kivu, Congo - kab_092012_11.1m | ecosystem: Environmental > Aquatic > Freshwater > Lake | place: Democratic Republic of the Congo... | reverse complement strand
GGATTTATCTGAATGGGAAAGTCGCATTCACCCAGATGATAAAGATTACACGATGGCAACTGTGCAAGCCTATTTTGATTTAAAAATTCCTGTTTATGTTTGTGAACATCGAGTAGGCTGCAAAGATGGTAGTTATAAATGGATTTTAGATCGCGGCATTGTGGTACAACGTGACGCAAAGGGTAATCCATTACGCATGATTGGCACGCATACCGATATTTCAGCGCAAAAACAAACCGAAGAAAAATTGCAACAACTCGTCACGCAAGAGCGTGAAAGTCGGCTTGAACAAAGTCAATTTATGGCAATGCTTGGACACGAATTAAAAACACCATTGTCAGTGATTAGCATGATTTTAGGTATGAGTGATTTGGGCGAAGAAACCCGAACGCATTGCAATCGTGCAATTGGTGATATTAACAATGTTGTTGAACGTTGTTTGCTTTCTGAAAAAATCGCCGATAAACAATTGGGTGTCAGTTTCTCAAACTGTAATTTAATGTTTTTACTCGAGTTTTTAAAAAATAAAACGCATAACTCGAATCGTTTAACCATTAAATTGGAAGCAGATTTTGTGTTACAGAGTGACAGCCAATTACTGCAAACTATTTTGCTCAATTTAATCGATAACGCTTTTAAATACAGCCTGAAAAATAGCCAAATTGAAATTCTCGCAAAAGCTCAAAACGCGGGGTTGTTAATTACGGTAAAAAATGCAGTTGGCTCGGCGGGATTTCCTGAGGTCGAGAAAGTATTTGAAAAGTATTACCGCAGCAAATCCGCACGTTCACAAACAGGTTCAGGTTTGGGTTTGTATTTAGTGAAATCGATTGCAAATTTAATAGGTGGCGAAGTTGTTTATCGACACAATGAAACGCATGTGATGTTTGACGTGTGGCTTCCATTTCAACCTACTTAATTTTTTACTATGCTAAACATTATTGTTATTGAAGATCATGATTCGTTGCGAACAGTAACGGTGAATACATTAAACAAACACGATTATCACGCAGTCGGTTTGTCTTGCGCGGAAGATTTAGATGATGTTGCGGCAAGTGAACCTGTTGATATTTTTATTATTGATTTGAATTTGCCTGATGAGGATGGCATCAGTTTGACAAAACGGATTCGCAAAACTAACTCGAAAGTAGGCATTATCATCATGTCTGCGCGAATTGGTTTAGAAGATAAATTACTGGGTTATGAAAGTGGCGCGGATATTTATTTGCCAAAACCTGTTGATTCTGAAGAATTGCTCGCGGCCATTGCTGCTTTAGCACGGCGTTTAAAACCTGTGCAAACTGACACGCCTGATGTAGTGCTGGATTATGCACAATTAGTTTTACACGCAAATGGGAAACAAATTAGTGTCAATCAAGCCGAGGCAATTTTATTGCAAGCGTTAAGTCGGGCTAAAAATCAGCAACTCGAACATTGGCAACTCATTGAAGCTATTGATAAATCAGATTCTTTTACCAAGGCACATTTAGAAGTCAAAATTCATCGTTTACGGCACAAACTAGCTGAGTTAGGTTTTGATAAAAATAGTATTAAAAACGTGCGCCAACAAGGTTATCAACTTTGTTTAACTTTATTTGTGCGTTGAAAGTGTTAGAAAAAACGTAAGAATTGGTAATTTTTTTTTGTCGTGTGTTTTACACTAAAAACAGTACCAACAGCCCCCATAAGTCAGTAATAAAACGGTTCTTTGAGCATTTTGCGAAAAGAGCCGTTTTTTTTACCTGCTAACCAAATGATCTTTATGCACATCGACGTTTTTAGTTCCGTTATCTTCAACATCACAAGTTCCTTTTTCATGGGCTTGAGTTTATTTATTCTAACACGCGGATATTTAGGAGAAATTAAAGGCAGTAAACGCTTTGCAGTCGGTTTGTTGATTATGTGTTTAGGCTGGATTTTACAAGTCAGTAGCAAGTTTTTTCCGAATGTAGGAATGCTTGCACCGTTAGGCACGACAGCAATTATTTTAACTATCGCTTTTTATTGTCATGCCGTAGTTGAATTTAAAGAAATCAAATTCCCTACCCAGTGGCTATATTATTTAGTCACTTTGACGCTGTTATTATTGTTTTTCTTTGATTTAGTCATCAAAAATGTTCACGTTAGAATTGCAATCACTGCTTTTTCTGGTTGTCTTTTTTCTCTCATTACAAGCTATATCTTACTTGCAGAACGCTTTTACACAGGTTTAATCCCTGCTAGTCATAAAGTGACAGGTTATATGTTTACTTTATGTGCGGTAGTTTTATTTGGCAGATTGATATATTTTTCATTTTTTCCAATTGAAACCATTTTTTCTGCGAATTGGATGCAAGATTTAAGTTATATCGTTTTTCACATTGTCATTAACGTGACCTCTTTTAGTTTCTTACTCATGTGCAGTGAAAAATACGTCACGATGCAAAAACAGACTGAAACCAACTTACAAGCAAGTGAAAATCGTTTTAAAGATTTGTTTGACAATGCACCATTACCTTATCAATCGCTGGATATAAATGGTAATTTTTTAGAAGTTAATCAAGCGTGGTTAAATCTACTTGGTTGTGAACGAGAAGACGTGATTGGTAAATTTTTTGGTGATTTTATGGATGAATCATTAAAAAAATCGTTATTTGATAAGTTCAATAAATTTAAAGCACAAGGATTTGCGACGAGTCCGATGTTTGAAATTAAACGTGACAACACTGAAAAATCACGCTTAGTCGTGATTCATGAGCGAATTGCTTACGATGAAAATGGCGTGTTTCAGCGTTCGCATTGCATTTTAGATGACATTACAGAACAGTATCTTGCTGAACAGAAATTAAAAGAAAGCGAGGCACGTTTTCGTTACATTATCGATATTTGCCCCGCACCAATGGCATTAAGTGACAGTGAAAATGTCTTGTTTGTTAATCGAGCTTTTATTGATTGTTTTGGATACGATTTAAACGATATTCCCAAAATTTCTGATTGGTGGGAAAAAGCCTATCCCGATGAAGAATATCGTGAATGGGTAAAACAAGGTTGGCTCGAGAATTTAAAACAAGCAAGCCAACAAAATGTTTCGGTGGCACCATTAGAAGCGGTTGTGCAATGCAAAAATGGTGAATTTAAAAACATTACGGCGAGTGCATCACCGATGATGCAATTTTCAGCATTAGAACAAGAAGGATTAAATATTGTTGTTTTTCATGATATTACTGAACGCAAATCCCAAGAATTGGCAATGCAACAAGCAAAGCAAGCAGCTGAAAATTTAGCAAAATCAAAGTCAGAATTTTTGGCAAATATGAGCCATGAAATTCGCACACCAATGAGTGCAATTATTGGTTTTTCGGAATTAGCTCTCGATGAACCATTACCAGAAGAAATTCGTTTGTATTTTCAAAATATCCACTCAGCATCTAAAAGTTTACTGAGCATTTTGAATGATATTTTAGATTTATCGAAAACAGAGGCTGGTAAATTAGAAATTGAAAACATTGAATTCAATTTAGTTGAAATTCTTAACGAACTGCACAATTTGTTTTATCTCACTGCAAAAAAGAAACAGCTTATTTTTAGTTTTGATATTGATAACAGTATTCCTGAAACGCTTATTGGTGATGGTTTTCGAATTCGGCAAGTTTTAACCAATTTGCTCGGCAACGCGCTGAAATTCACAAAAAAAGGTGGCGTGACTTTAAATTTGCAATTATTGGAACAAAAACCTACCCAAGTGATAATTCGTTTTTCGGTTTCTGATACGGGAATTGGAATTAGCCGCGAATTTCAAAAAAGATTATTTACCCCTTTTAGTCAAGAAGATAGTTCAACTTCGCGTCATTTTGGTGGCACAGGACTTGGGCTGACAATTAGTCAAAAATTACTTAATTTGATGCAAAGCACGTTAAACGTAGAAAGTGAAGTGGAGCAGGGCGCGACGTTTTATTTTGATTTAGTGTTAAACGTGCCGCAGCATCAACAACACATTGAGCTAATTTATGATGAGTTAAAAGCGGGCGGACTTGCTTCAAAATTGAGTGTCTATAATAAAAAACGGGCTAACTCGAAAAATTTACTCACAAAAGGCGGACTTGCTTACGCGAAAATTTTGCTTGCCGAAGATGATTTGATTAACCAAGAATTAACCACTCGGTTTTTAAAATTAGCAGGTTTAAATGTTGATATTGCCAGTGATGGTTTAGATGTTTTGGAAAAATTGAAAACGAATACTTATGACGCGATTTTAATGGATGTCAATATGCCTAATATGTGTGGAATTGAAACAACCAAAGAAATTAGAAAACAAGAAAAATATCGTTATCTGCCAATTATTGCACTGACAGCAGGTGTTACTCTTGAAGAACAAAACGTGTGTTTTGAAAATGGCATGAATGATTTTGTTGAAAAACCCATCAATCCTGAAAAATTAGTGCAAATTTTAGTGCGCTATCTTGAATAAATTCTCCCCCATATTTCTGTTAAAATTCTGCACTTTACAAAAGGAGTTTCTAATAACATGAAAGCCATTTTAATGACGGCAGTCGGTGACTGTGATGTTTTGCAGCAGCAAGAGATTACCGAACCCGTTTTCACCACGCAAACCCAACTCAAAGTCAAATTACACGCCGCTGGCGTAAATCCTGTTGATACCAAAATTCGCAAAGGCGGACTTTTTTACCCTAATGCACAGTTACCTGCAATTTTAGGTTGCGATGGCGCAGGCGAAGTCGTTGAAATTGGCGAAAATGTTACCAGTTTCAAAGTCGGCGATAAAGTCTGGTTTTGCAACGGTGGTTTAGGGCGTGAACAAGGTAATTACGCACAATTCACAGTAATTGAACAACGTTGGGCAAGTTTGATGCCTAGCGTTGATTTTCAAACAGCCGCCGCCGCGCCGCTGGTTTTAATTACCGCATGGAATTCACTTTTTGAACGTGGTTTGTTGCAAGCAGAGCAAACGGTGTTAATTCACGCAGGTGCTGGCGGCGTAGGACACGTTGCAATTCAATTGGCAAAAATCGCAGGTGCTAAAGTCATTACCACCGTCAGTTCAGATGAAAAAGCTCAATTTGTAAAATCACTCGGTGCAGATGAAGTGATTTTTTATAATCAAACCGACGTTGCACAAGAAGTTAATCGTTTAACGAATGGACGTGGCGCGGATTTGGTTTTTGATACGGTTGGTAAAGAAGTTTTCAAATTAAGCATTCCTTGCACGGCACATTTTGGGCGTTTAATTACGATTTTAGATGCCTCGAATTTGGATTTAAGCGAAGCGCGAATGCGGAATTTGTCAATCGGTTTTGAACTGATGCTCACACCGATGTTGCGGGATTTAGATGACGCACGCGATAAACAAATTACGCTGCTCAAAAAATGTGCGGATTACATTGATACAGGTAAATTGAAAATTCATGTCAGCGAAGTTTTTCCACTTTCACAAGCAAAGCAAGCGCATGATTTAATCGAATCGGGGCATGTGATGGGAAAATTGGTGCTGGCGATTTGAAAATTTCGCGGCTTCGTGTGTTAAAGTTTGCCTCGCGCAAAATACGTCGTGCAAGCGCGTATTTGTTGCCAATTTAACTAAAATAAAAATCAATTTAGGAGAGTTAGAAAATGTTTAAATTCCGTTCATTAGTCACCGCGTTAGCATTAGCAACTTCAATGTCAGCGGCTCATGCGTTGGAAGCATTGCCAACACAAGCACCTGAACCTGCTGATAATCCAAGTACCCCTGAAAAAATTGAACTCGGCAAACAGCTTTATCATGACCCACGTTTGTCTTCAACTGGCACTGTTTCTTGTGCGTCTTGTCACAACACCATGCTTGGCGGTGAAGATAATCGCCCCAATTCAGTTGGCGTTGGCGCACAAACGGGCGGACGCTCTGCGCCAACCGTTTGGAATGCGGCATTTAATAAAGTGCAATTTTGGGATGGTCGTGCTGGTAGTTTAGAAGAACAAGCCGCAGGTCCTGTTACCAATCCAATCGAAATGGGCATGAAAAGTTGGGATGATGTGGTTGCACGTTTGAAAACCATTTCAGGTTATCAAGAAGGTTTCAAAGCCGCATTTGGTGAAAACGCCATTTCAAAAGAAAACGCAACTCGCGCCATTGCCGCGTATGAACGTACTTTGATTACCCCAAACAGCCCTTATGACAAATATGTGAAAGGCGACAAATCAGCTTTGACCTCGCAACAAGTTCGCGGCATGGAAAAAGCGGCTGAACTTGGTTGCACCAGTTGCCACAGTGGCGCAGCGTTTAACGGTGCTGGCACCTTCCAAAAATTCCCCGTGAATGCAGATGGTTTCTTAGAAGCTAAATATCATTTCACCAAAGACAAAGGCGTTGCCGAAGTTTCGAAAAAAGCAGAAGACGAGCATTTCTTCAAAGTCCCCACATTGCGTAACGTGGCTTTAACTGCACCGTATTTCCACAACGGTTCAGTGGCAACGCTTGATGAGGCAGTGAAAGTCATGGCAAAAGTGCAATTAGGCAAAGATTTGTCAAAAGAAGAAACCGCAGACATTGTGGCGTTTTTAAATGCTTTAACAGGCGAATTCCCAAAACAAACCATGCCAAAATTACCTGAAACCGCAGGTAAATCGTTTTTCTAAACGGTAAAAGCAGAGGCGATTTGATTCGCCTCTGCGTGGACAATTTCCTACTTTTTTAGTGTAGAATTAAATCGTCGCAAGACAACAGTTTTAGCCATTTTTCTTTTCATTTAATTATAGGAGTTTTTATGAGCGTTTTAGTTGGTAAACAAGCCCCTGATTTCACTGTTCCTGCGGTTTTAGGTACAGGTGAAATTGTTGATTCATTTAGCTTTTCACAAGCAACACAAGGCAAATATGCCGTTGTTTTCTTTTATCCATTAGATTTCACTTTCGTTTGCCCAAGCGAATTGATTGCTTTAGATCACCGCATGGATGAATTCACCAAACGTAATGTGAAAGTGGTTGCGGTTTCTATCGATTCACATTTCACCCACAACGCATGGCGCAACACACCTGTTAATGCAGGTGGTATAGGCGCAGTGAAATACACAATGGCGGCAGATTTAACGCACTCAATTGCAAAAGATTATGACGTTGAAGTAGAAGGCGTGGGCGTTGCTTATCGTGGCGCGTTTGTGATTGACCGTGCGGGTAAAGTGCGTTCACAAATCGTGAATGATTTACCACTCGGTCGTAACATTGACGAAATTATCCGTATCGTTGATGCGTTGCAATTCCACGAAGAACATGGCGAAGTTTGCCCAGCAGGTTGGAAAAAAGGTGATGCAGGTATGAATGCAAATCCAGCTGGCGTTGCAGAATACTTAGCAAGTAACGCTGATAAATTATAAGCAGTGCGCGGCTCAAAGCATTTTGTTTTGAGCCGCTTTCAAAACCCACGCCGCGACATTCACCCCGAGTTTTTCTTCAATTTGCACAAATGACGTTGTTAAACGCGGATTGATTTCTAACACAAAACAGCCTGTTTCATTTTCAATCAAATCAATGCCGACGTAACCAAATAAATCAGGAAAAGCCTGAGCAATTTTTGTTGCTAATTTTTGATAACGTCCATCATCTTGCGTGAAATTCACGTCGATATTTTTCAATTTAAAAACCTGATTTTCAATTCCAAATTGTTGCAAATTCACGCATAAAACTTGCGCTGTGCCATTTTGAAAAAGGCATGACAAACTGCGTTTTTCACCGTGAATATGCGGCTGAATCAAAAAACTTTTTTCAAAATAGGGTAGGGCAGACCAATCTTTTTCGGTTTGAAGCAAAAACGTATTTTCTGCGCCCGCACCATCAAACGGTTTAATCACCCATTCGTGCGTTTTGTCGTAATTTTTTTCAGGGTTAAAAATTTCTGTTTTTACCGTTGGAATTTGCGCGACAGTTAAAATTTCAAAAGTCGTCAATTTATTGGCAGTTTTTGCAACGTTTTTTGCAGGTGAGGTAAGTAAAATTTTGTTTGCTTGTTCAACTTGAAAACACAATTTCTCTAAAATGCCTTCAAATTCGGGCGCGATAATCCACGCGGCTTGTACATTTTCTAGCGCGTGTGAAAATTCTGAAAAAACATTTTGTTTTGCTTGAAATAAAACCGTTTCAACATTTGGCAACGTTGCAAAATTTGAAATGAGCGCGTTAATCATCATTTGCCCTTCTTGCGCCAAACTTTCAGGGATTTCTTCATCTAAAAAACCGCCGCCCGTGACATATTCAAAAATTAACACTTTCATCATTCAACCTGCACCGCGTTCCAAATCGGCAAAAACTTTTCACAAATTTTTTCAAAATCATCGCTCAACACGGTTTGAATCGTTTCCTCGTTAAATAGGCGTTGTAATTCCAGTTCGTAATCTTGTTCAAGTGCGTAAAACAGCGAATCTTGCGCGGCTTGCAACGGCGTTTTTTTAGCTTTTTTGCTTGTTTGTTTCAAATACGCAAAAAACGCTTCGGTAAAAAAGGCTTCAGGATTTTGCAAACCTTTTTGATAAATAGTCAGCAATTCAATTAACAAATCCTCTTTTGCCAATTCAGGTGTAAAAATCAGTTCATTTAATTTCGGTTCTTTTTCGTTGTGACTAAACAAAAAAGTCGTTTCTTCTTTGTCTTGATTTATCAGCAAATGATGCAGCAATGCGCAAATAAAATCTTTACCTTTTAAACTCGAATAACGATAAAACAAACTGCCATTTTCATAACAATTAGCCAATTTTCCGACCACGCGAAAACCGTTCTTTTCAACAACCGTTTCTTCAATCGGATTACCTAAATTTTTGGTGCGAATTTTTTCGGCAAACGTGGCAATTTCCGCATTTTGTTTTTCAAATTCTAAATCTCCCAAAACGCCCGAAAGCCATAAACCTTGCGCTTTGACACGCGCCACATTCACTAGTTCATTTTGTAAATGTTTGTGTAGCCAATCGTGATGCACTTTGTATTCGTCCAAACGCTCTAATTTGAACGGCTCGCGTTCTTCAATGGCAGTTTCGAGCGTTTGAAATTTGACGCTCAGTTGCCTGCGTAAAAAATGTTTTTGTGGATTTTTGAAAAATGAAAACACGTCGCTTAATTCAATCGTGGTCAGTTCAGGCGCAAAAGCGTTGCCTTGCCACCATTTTTCAGACGGTATTTTTTGCGTATTTAACGCACAAGCGGTTTCAAAATCACGACGTGAATAATTGAGTAACTTCGCATTTGAACCGTCAAAATAATGACGACTAAAACCGTGCAAAGGATGAAAAATGGTTGGATTTTCAATGCTGTAAGATTCGCGTAACACGTCGAGTAATTCACTCACAATCACTGACGGCGGAATTTTTTCGTTATGATTTTGCGATTGCCCGATGTAAGTCAAAATCAATTGCTCGCGTGTGGAAAGTAAAATTTCTAAAAACTGATAACGGTCATCATTTCGACGTGAACGGTCGCCTTTTCGAAAATGCCGAGCGATTAAATCAAACGTAGGTTGGCGGTCAATTTTTGGGAATTCACCGTCATTCATGCCAAGCAAGGCAATGATTTTGAAAGGAATTGAGCGCATTGGTAACATTGAACAAAACGTCAGTTGTCCGCGCAAAAAACCATTTGAAGATTTACGTTCTTCAACGCGACTTTCAAGCCAACTAATAATGACCTGCAACGCGACACAATCATCACCAAAATGGGTAAATTCTGCGGGTAATTCCTCTAATAATTCATTGAGTTGTTGACGTTCAAGCGCGTCGGCGTTGCTGAGTAAAATTTGAGCATAATCGTACAAACAAAGTCGCCATGAAGTGAGCGATTGCGCCGTTTTGAAATTGTCGCTGGCTTCAAATAACAATTTTAAAAAATCATGCAAACCACCTAACGCCAAAGCCGTCGAGCCTTCAATATGTGGATAAGGCAAAATATCATGAACAAAATCACTGTCATCACCAACTGCAAAACCGATGAAAAGCCGATTGAGCATTTCTTGCCAAGTGTTGGCGTTTAATTCAGGTAAATCGAGTTCGGCTTTATGTTTGCCTGATTTTCCCCAACGCACTTGCGTTTCTTGTGTCCAATGCCGAATCAGCTCTAAATCGGTTTCGCTTAATTCAAAATGCGAATGCACAATCGGTTCAGCCAGCAATTCGAGGACGCTTTGCCAGCCAAAACGACTTTGTGACAAATTCAAAAAACGAATGAAAATATCCAGCGCGTGATTACTGAGTCGCAAACTACGGTCAGCAATCGAATGATGGACATCATGAAAAACGGCAGAAATAAATGGTTCGTAATTTTGAATATCGGGAGCCATCACCACAATATCACGCAGTTCCAAATTTTTATCGTGTTCAAGCGCGGAAATGAGTTGATTTTTCAACACTTCCACTTCACGCATTCGAGAATGACAGGCGTGAATTTGAATCGAATTATCAAAAGCACCTCCCCCCTGCCCCCCTCCAAAGGGGGGGAATTGTGGAGCTTGGTTATTTAACAAATCATTTTGCAAACAATGCAAAACGGTTTGCGGATTTTCAATGCTTTCAAAGGTTTCAACATCCAAATCAAGAGCTAAATTCTGCTCAAGTAACAACGCTTGAAATTCACGTCCTTGTTGACCTAACGACGATAAAAGCGGGTGCGAATCGTATTGTTCTTGCGGTTCTTGTTTTAAACGAGCGCGTTTCGTTGGAATATCTGCCCAATAATCTTGCGAAGGATTGAGCAAAAATAAATGCAACTGACAATGTTTTGACAGTCCATGCAAAAACGCCAAAAACAACGGCGGCATTGTGTTAATCCCAAACACAAAAATACGTTCAGGCAATTTTGCGCTGTAAAAATTCTCTTTTGTGTCAAGTAATTGGTTAATCACTTTTTGCCACAACGCGCCGCGATGTTGCGAGCCTATTTGCGTGGTAATTTCGCGCCACAAGGCTTTTTGCCAGCGTTCTGCGGGTGTGTCGTAGAGCAACTTATTTTCTTGCCAAACCGCAAGCAAATCAGGGCGCATCATTTGATATTGGTCAAAAAGTTGTGACAGTTCTTGTGCGAGTTGATAACGTTTTAAATCAGGATTTTCTCCTTCTAAATAATGTTGCAGCGGTAAAAAATCGTCACCTTGCAAATCGCGTAACACATTTTCAATCCGCCACGTCATTTTGTGACGGTCAAATAATTCGTCACTTAAGCGTTTGTCTAATTTTTGCGCCACGCTACTAAAAAATTTCGCAGGAAATAAAAACTCGTAATTTGCCCAAACGCCAAATTGTTGCGCGAGTTGTTGAGAAAGCCAGCGTTCCATGCCCTGACTTTGAATTAAAAATAGCTCTTTGCTAAACGGTGAAGCCAGTGGCAAGGTTTCAATCACAACGCCCAGTTGCGCGACTAAATTTTCGGTTTTATTGGAACTGTGCAAGACAAACATAAATTTAAAAATTCAAAATTAAAAAGTTGGCATTTAATATGCTAGTTAGGTTGTAACTGAGATTACGCAGCTGACTTTGGAAATGCTTTATTTACATTCTGATTCTTTGAAAATAAAGCATTTCTATTTTTTTATTCTGCTTAATTATTCAGAGTTTTTTGCTGAAAAATGAATTGCATAAAACGGCAAGCATTTTGGCACATTTTGACAAATTTAAGACGCTTTGCGCCTGTTTTGAGTAGTTACACACTTTTTTAAAAATTTTGGAGGCAACATGGCTCTCGTAATCAACACTAATTTAGGTTCAATCAACGGACAACGTAATTTAAACGGTTCGGCAATTTCGCAATCAACGGCAATGCAACGTTTATCATCTGGTTTGCGTGTCAATAATGCAAAAGATGACGCGGCAGGTCTTGCGATTGCTGACCGAATGAATTCACAAATTCGCGGCATGACCGTTGCTGTGCGTAATGCAAATGACGGTATTTCTTTAACGCAAACTGCCGAAGGCGCGTTAGGTTCTTTAACGGATACTTTGCAAAGAATGCGTGATTTAGCGGTGCAATCTTCAAGTAACGCTGGAATTTCAGCATCTGATCGTCAAAAATTAGAAACGGAATTTAAAGCCTTAAATGAAGAGTTAATTCGCGTCGTTCAAAACAGTGAATTTAATGGTAAAAAAATTCTCAATGGAGATTTAGCAGGCGGTTTAAGTATTCAAGTTGGCGCAACAACCGATACAAACAGCCGTATTCAAGTGGCTGTTTCTGATATGTCAAAAACATTGTCACCTGTTACCAAAACGACGCTTTTCCCTAATGAACAACCCGTTGATGCAACACTTGCTTCAACGATTGCTAACACCGCTAAAACATCGGCGGCAGATCCACAGTTAACTGCTGCAAATGATGCGGCAAAATTGGCGGATGCTGCGCTTGTTGCAGCAAAATTAGCGGCTGAATCACCTAATGATTTAGCGTTAGCAAAAGCGGCATCGTTAGCAAATCTTGCAGCAGCAACCGCGATTGCAGCGTCATCAACTAACATTTTGGCAACCACTGCAACGAATGCCGCCGCAGCTTTAGTACCAGACGCATTTTTAATCAATGTCACTGGAGCAAATGGTGCAAATACCGCGTCAGCTGAAGCGATTGCAACCACGGATGCAACGGTTCAAGAATTAACAATCACAGGTGCAGCGCAAGCAAATTCATTATTGACAACTGCAACGCAACTTGCCGCCGCCGCCAAAAAAGATGTTGATTTTGCAGGTAGAAACGTTTTTGCAACGGCAATGAATTCATTAACTGGCGACACGCTGAGTGTTATTGATTCAACTGGACAAGCCGAAAGCGCATTAAATTCAGCGGTTTCACGTTATGAAGTCGGTTCTTTTGGTGCAGACAGAAACGCTCAAAAAGCGTTAATGGCTTTTGAAATTGCTAAAGACATTGCCGCAGCTTCTTACGTCAACGACCCAACAAAAACACAAACTGCTAACGATACTGACAAACTTTCATTCATTAACAACAGCAAATTAGTTGTTGAAAGTTCAATGGCAGTAGACAAAGTCGGTACGGATTACGCATTGTCATCGATTGATGCAATTGATGGTGCCATTGCGGCAATTGATACTGAACGTTCAAATTTGGGTTCAACCCAAAACAGATTTACGACCACGATTTCAAATTTGCAAAACGGCATTGAAAACCAATCAGCGGCAAAATCTCGCATTATCGATGCAGATTTCGCACAAGAAACGGCAGCACTCTCCCGTTCGCAAATTTTGCAACAAGCAGGCACCGCCATGCTCGCGCAAGCCAACCAAAATGGTCAAACAGTTATGACGTTATTGAGATAATCTCAATAATTCATTGCCTCAAGGTAATGAATGTCACGCTATTTTAGGTGGCATTTATTATTGTAAAAACTCCGAAGATTAAGGCGGATTTAGCCATCCGCCTTTTTTTTTATTTTAGAAAATGCCCATTCGCACGATAAAGAACTAGCTGTGCGTAATTTCAGCCAGCCGAAAAAGTAAAAATACTTCTTTCATCTATACTCGGAGGTTCCAAATATGGCACTGGTAATCAATACAAATTTAGGTTCGATTAACGGACAAAAAAACTTGAGCAGTTCTACAGACGCTCTCGCAACCACAATGCAACGATTGTCTTCAGGTTTGCGGGTGAATAATGCAAAAGATGATGCAGCAGGACTTGCGATTGCAAACCGCATGGATTCTCAAATTCGCGGTATGAATGTTGCGGTGAGAAATGCTTATGATGGCATGTCACTCACACAAGCTGCCGAAGGTGCATTAGGTGCGTTAACTGATACCTTGCAACGGATGCGTGATTTAGCTGTACAGTCTTCAAGTAATGCGGGCGTTTCAGCTACGGATCGTGAAAAATTACAAACTGAATTCAAAGCCTTAAACGAAGAATTAGTGCGAATTGTTGAAAACAGCGAATTCAATGACAAAAAAATTCTTAATGGCGATTTGGCAACGGGATTGAGTGTTCAAGTTGGCGCAACGACTGATAAAAATAGTCGTATTGAAATCACCGTTTCAAATATGCAGAGTTTGCTCAAGCCGATGTTAAACACTAGCTTGAATCCAAAACATGAATCGGTTGATGCGACCTTTTTTGCAGCGACGGTTGCGAGTATGTCGAATACAATTGTTAATGACTCACAACTTAATGCAGCAAATAGTGCGGCAAAATTAGCCAATGATGCCGTTGTTGCAGCAACACTAGCTGCTGAATCACCTGCTGATTTAGCTCTTGCAAAAGCAGCTTCTGCTGCAAATGCGGCGGCAGCACAAGCCATTTCCGCATCATCAACCAACATTTTAGCGACCACACTCACTAATCAAGGTTCAAATCTTGTTCCAGACGCATTTGTCAATCAAGTACAAATGGCAAATAGCAGTAATGTATCGAATGCCGAAGCGATTGCAACTTCAGATGGCATTATTCAAGAAGCTACAACAACGGATGCAAAACAAGCCGCTGCTTTACTAACAACAGCAAAACAACTCGCACAAGCTGGTAGTTCAGATGTGGAATTCATTGGACGAAATGTTTATGAACAAACAATGAATTCAATTACTGGCGACACTTTGTCTGTGCCTGATTCAAGTACCGCTGGGGTTTCAAGTATTTTAAATTCAGCCGTTTCGATTGCGGAGCCTGGAACATTTAAAGCCGATCGCGTGGCACAAAAAGCAGTTGCCGCGCTTGATATTGCGAAAGCAGTTGCTGGCACGATGTATGTGAATAATCCCAATGCTACACAAGCGGCAAATGAGGTTGAAAAAGAGTCTTTCATTGCAAACAATAAATTAGTTGTAGGCGCGTCCACCCAGTCAGATGCGATTGCCGCTGATTATGCACTGTCTGCCATTGATACGATTGATAGAGCGATTGCGTCTATTGATACGGAACGCTCTAATTTGGGTTCAATTCAAAATCGCTTTACGACCACAATTTCGAATTTACAAAACAATATCGAAAATCAGTCAGCAGCAAAGTCACGCATTATGGATGCAGATTTCGCTAAAGAGACCGCGAATTTAAGTCGCGCTCAAATTTTGCAACAAGCTGGCACTGCAATGCTTGCTCAAGCAAACCAATCAGGTCAAAGCGTTTTGACCTTATTGCGCTAACGTTAAAGGGAAAAATATTTTAAATTTTTCCCCTTAACACATTTGCATAAAGAAAAAATTAAAGTAACTCAAAAACACGCCGATAACTTGCGCGAGTTTCGAATTTACAAACTTTTTGCGATGTAAAGAACTTTATTTGTTGTTTTAATTTAATTTAACTTTTGAGTAATTTCGCTCAAGAGGCTTTTGGAGATAATATCATGGCACTCGTAATCAACACCAACCTTGGTTCAATCAACGGTCAACGTAACTTAAATGGTTCAGGCGTTGCACTTTCAACTTCAATGCAACGTTTGTCTTCAGGCGTTCGCGTCAACTCTGCAAAAGATGACGCGGCAGGTCTTGCGATTGCTGATCGTATGAATTCACAAATTCGCGGTATGACAGTTGCGGTTCGTAACGCAAACGACGGTATTTCATTAACACAAACTGCTGAAGGCGCATTGGGTTCATTAACAGACACATTACAACGTATGCGTGACTTAGCAGTTCAAGCATCAAGCAATGCAGGTGTTTCAGCTTCTGATCGTTCTAAAATGGACACAGAATTCAAAGCATTACAAGATGAATTGATCCGTGTTTCACAAAACACTGAATTTAACGGAAAAAAAATCTTAAATGGTGATTTAGCTGGTGGTTTGAGCATTCAAGTCGGTGCAACAACTGATACAAACAGCCGTATCAATGTTGCTGTTTCAGACATGACAACAACGTTGACCCCTGTAACAAAAGGTACTTTGGCTCCACAAAATCAAGGTATGGATTCAACTTTAGCTTCATCTGTAACTAATGCTGCTGCAGGTGTAACTGCAGCACAAGAACCACAATTGTTAGCTGCAAATGAGGCAGCTAAATTAGCAAACGCAGCCGTTGTTGCTGCAAAAGCAGCTGCTGCTGCGCCAACAGATTTAGCATTAGCAAAAGCCGCTTCAGCTGCTAACTTAGCCGCTGCAACCGCAATTTCAACTTCGTCAACAAACATTCTTGCAACTACAGCAACTAACTTAGGTTCAGGCTTAGTTTCTGACGCGTTTAATAATTCAGTTGTTGCTGCAAATGGTTCAAATGTATCTGCAGCTGAAGCGATTGCAACAACCGACGGTACTGTTCAAGAAGCTACAGCTACCAATGCAGCTCAAGCAGCTTCATTGCTTACCACAGCAGAGCAATTAGCAGCAGCGGCAACAGCTGATGTTGAAGCAGCAGGACAAAATGCGTTTGCAGTCACAATGAACGCTTTAACTGGCGATACTTTAACAACTTCAGGTACTGTTGCTGAAAGTACATTAGATCAAGCGATTTCTCGTGCAATTCCTGGTACATTCTTAGGTGATCGTGGCGCACAAAAAGCAATGGTTGCTTTACGGGTTGCACAAGCAATCGCGGGTACTTCATACGTTGAAAATCCATTAGCAACAACAACTGCTAATGAAACAGACAAAGCTTCTTTCGTCAATAACAGCAAATTAGTTGTTAGTGCTGCAATTGATGCTGATGCAGTTGCAACAGATTATGCGTTGTCTGCAATTAACTATATCGATGCAGCAATTGCTGCGATTGACACCGAACGTTCAAACTTAGGTTCAACACAAAACCGTTTTACAACAACGATTTCAAACTTGCAAAACGGTATTGAAAACCAATCAGCTGCTAAATCACGCATTATGGATGCTGACTTTGCTGCTGAAACTGCGAACTTGAGCAAAGGTCAAATCTTGCAACAAGCTGGTACTGCAATGCTTGCACAAGCAAATCAGTCAGGTCAAAGCGTAATGACTTTATTGAGATAAGGTTCTATACTTTTGAGCAAGAGTTAGTGAGTGGTTTTTACTAATTTACGCAATAAGATATAGGTTCCTAATCAATCAGCGTGAGTGTTTATTGCAAGCTCTCACGCATGATTATAGAAATAGAGGGTGTCATGAGCGAAATACCAAATATAACGCCTGCTGCTATTCCAGCCTTAAAAAGCCAATCCTTTAATATGGCGGGCGAATCGAGTCAGAGTGTTGCAACTATCGCGCAGTCAGCAACGGTATCGCTTTCTAGTGTAAACGTGAAAACGCTAACAAAAGAAGGCGAAGATAAATCACTAACGGCTGAAAGCGTTAAAGCTGCAGCAGATATAGGTAACAGAGTGCTTCAAGCTGTGAATAAAAATTTGCAGTTTCAAATTGATGAAGCAACAAACCAGGTCGTGGTACAAATTGTTGATAATGAAACAGGGGAAGTCGTCAGACAAATTCCTACTGTGGAAATGCTTGATTTCATTCGTGCAATGAAAGAACAAGAATCCAACATTGGCAAACTTTACCAAGACAAAGCGTAATTTAATTTTTTGGGAGCGGGGGCGAGAATGGCCAGTATAACAACTTCATTAGGCATAGGCAGTGGTATCGATATTAAAGGTACTGTTAGCCAGCTAACTGCCGCTGAAGGAAAACCACAACTTGATGCAATTGCTGCTAAAACAAGTGTCTCGCAAGCCAAACTCAGTGGACTAGGCACTTTAAAAGGTGCCTTGTCAGCTTTTCAGAGCGCGGTTAAGGGACTAGAAAGCGATTCACTTAATGAATCTAAAAAAGTTTCTTCAAGCGATGAAAAAATTCTTAAAGTTTCAGGTTCGCAAGAAGCTGATGCGTCTGCTCATGCAGTAAAAATTGAATCGCTTGCAAAACCACAGCGTTCGGTATCTAACGCTGAATTTAAAAAAAATGATGTAGTTTCAGAAGGTTCGCTTGTTTTTAATGATAAAGATGGAACCCTAACTTTTTCAGTGAAAATTACAAAAGGTGAAAATGATACGCTCGAAGGTTTAAGAGATGCTATCAATAAAGCAGAAAATAATAAAAATGTGCAGGCAAGTATTGTCAATGTTGATGCTAAATCAGGAGGCGGTACCGTTGCAAAATTGGTTTTAACAGCAAAAAATCCAGGTTTAGAAAATATGTTCACCGTCGATGCGTCGCTAGGTGATATGCGTTTTAACCTCAATGAAGGATTGTCGGCGGCGAACTTTGCAACAGTTAAAGCTAGCGATGCGAAAATCATCATTGATTCTCAAGAAATGCCAGCACAACCACAACGTTCAATTGCAACAGCAGAATTTGGTGAAAATGATGTTGTTAAAGCGGGCTTATTGACTTTTAAAGATAAAGATGGAAACGAAACATTTTCAGTTAATATCGAAGCGGGTAATAACGATAAAATCTTTGCTGCAATTGACGCAATTAACAATGCAAAAGGTAATGATAGCGTTGTTGCTAGCATTGCCAACATGGAATCAAAAACGAATCCAGGCACAATTATTTCAAAAATTGTTTTCACAGCTAAAAAACCAGGTGTTGAAAATAAATTTACTATTGATGCGTCAAAAGGTGATACTCGTTTAACGCTTGATCAAACACCCGAAAATGCACAGCAATCAACGCTTAACACAGAATTTGGCGAAAGTGATGTCATTAAGGCGGGTAAATTAACCTTCAAAGATTCATCAGGCGCAACTTTTAGTGTTGACATTAAAAATGACACCACGATTGTAACTACGAATTACGGTGAGGTTGATGAAGAAGGAAATCCACTTGTTACCGTTGAAACAAGCACTGGGACATTCGATGAGGATGGAAATCCTATTACAACTAGCGTTACCAAACCTGGTACGGCGTTAGAAGAAGGTGCAGAAATACCAGTTGTAGTATCGCGTGAAATCATTAAAGGCAATAACAAACTTGAAGATTTGCGTGATGCAATCAATTTTTCACCTGAAAATAAATATGTAGAAGCCAAAATTGAAACTATTACTATCGATGCAATCCCTGAAAGTGATGAAACCGAAGCAGTTCCAGCGCGTACAATTTCAAAATTGGTTTTGACTTCATTACAGTCAAATGGCTCTTTTACCATTGATGCTTCGGAAGGTGATGAGCGTTTTAGTTTTAATGCTGAAAATTTCAGTTCAACCACGACCGCGAACAATTACGATACAACAGCGGCGGCGGAGGCAGGAGAAGGTGGACAAGTTATTACTCGTTCATCAAATACGATTACAGATGCAATTCCTGGTGTTACTTTAACATTAGTGACAACAGGTTCAGCAGACATCAATGCTGAAGTTGAGAAAGGCTCAGTGACTAAACCTGTGGGTTCTTTTGTTGATGCGTTCAATAAGCTCAATGATACACTCAAACAATTGACAACGTATGTAAAACCTGGTGATCCTGGAAATGGTCCTTTAATTGGCGATTCAACTGTTCAATCTATTGCTTCTCGCTTAAAACAAATTATTAACAGCAAAGTGACCACTGGAGAAATTACTTCTCTTAATCAACTAGGTGTTGGTTTTGATAAAAAAGGCGTGATGACGTTTGATAGTCAAATTCTTGACAAAGTTGTTGAAAGTAATTTTGAAGCCGTTAAAGCGTTTCTGAATGCAAGTGATAGTGTTGCAACACGTTTAAATACAACCATCTCGCAGTATTTAGATACAAAAGGCTCTTTGAGTACCCAACAAGATAGTTTGAATAAACAACTGGTTCAGTTAGCGACAGAAAAAACAGCGGTTGAAAAACGTTTGGAATCTACCCAAAAAAGTTTGCAACAACAATTCATTGCAATGGATACAGCTGTTTCTAAGTTCAAATCTACGGGTGATTTTTTGACGCAAGCCTTAGCACCCAAAACTAATAACAATTAACTAAACAAAAATTCAAGAGTGAGTTATGGCAGCAGTAATCAATAACAGACGATATGTAAATCAGTATGCGTCTGTACATACCGAAAGTATTGTTGAAGAATCAAGCCCACACGCATTGATTCAAATGCTCATGGGCGGTTTTTTGATGCAAGTGAACGCTGCAAAAGGCGCGATTATTCAAAATAATTGGGAAGCAAAAAGCATCCATATTTCACGCGCAATTTCAATTGTTGGCGGTCTGATTGATGGGCTTGATGTAGATCGTGGGGGCAGCATTGCTGAAAATTTGACTCGTCTTTATGAATATATCAATGCCAAATTATTTCAAGCCAGTGCAGAAAATAGTATTGAAATTTTAGATGAAGTTAGTGAGTTAATGCGTTCAGTTAAAGAAGCGTGGGATGCAATTCCAGAAGAGCATCGCAGATGAGCGTGTTAGCACAAGAATTGAATGGTTTTTCGGTAAAAATTACTAAAGCCATTCAAGCTAATGACTGGGCGCAACTTTCAGAAGTCTTAACACAGCGTCAAGCGTGTTTAGAAAAAATTTCAAACACGCAATTATCACTTGAAGAATTAGAGGTTTTAAAGTCTGTCCAAACAATGGACAAACTTTTTATTGACGCGGTGTTATCAAAAAAAATGGAATTACTCAAAGACTTACAAAATGTAGCGCAGGGACAGAAAGGAATTCGTGCCTACTACGCTACAGCAACAAATTAAACCGATGGTTTAAGTTCGGTTTTATCTTCTTTTTTTTCAATTTGTTCAGCAGGCGGCAAACTCGATTTTGGTTGCAACCAGCTGTTAACTTCCAAAATATTTTGTTCTGTAATCATCCCAATTGAACGCATAAAACGCGCTTTATTTTTGATGTAGGCATATTTTGCTTGGGCTAATTCACGTTTTGCTTTGAATTGTTCTTGTTGTGCATTCAAAACGTTCGTGACGGTTTGAACGCCTTTTTTAAATCCCATTTCAGCTGCCGCAAGTGATTTAGATGCGGATTGCAGTGCTTTTTCTGATGCCGTAATGCGACGCACGCTTGCGTTTGAACTCAGAAATGAATCACTAGTTTCTTTAATTAACGCACGAACTTTAGCTTCATTTTCATTTTTAGCGAGTTCTAAGCGGTGTTCAGATTCAAACAAACGATGAATACTCACGCCACCATCAAAGATAGGAACGGAAACGTTTATTGCTGCAACTTGCGTTTGAATACTGCCGCTTTTTGTAATCTGTGCGCTTTGATACCCCGTATTTGTGTCATAATAATTCAGTTGTAAATCCACAACAGGCATAAATTTCGATTTTTGTACGGTCACACCATCTTGCGCGGCTTCAATAGCTTTTAGCTGTGCAGCGAGGGTGGGGTTTTCACTTTTGGCAACTTCTATCCATTGCTCTAATTGTCCATCCAACGGTTTGTAATCAACTTGATTTTTAAGTTGATACAAATCTACAAAAGGCATATTTGTCAATTCTTTTAACGCTTCTTTTGCTGTAACAACAATGGTTTCAGCTTCAATTTCAGAGGCTTTGAGTTGATCTAAACGTGCTTCGACTTCATACACATCAGTAATTTTAACTAACTGTTTTGCAAATTGTTTTTGCGTTTGTTCCAAACGCTTTGCCATTGCATCTTTTTCGGTTTGATAAAAATATAACTGATCTTCAGCTTCTAAAACGCCAAAATACTTTTCAATAACTTTGTGCATCAAAGCGTGTTGTGCGGCAACATTTTCGGCATTGTATTGGTCTTCAATCGTGTTTGCTTTGCGCCAATTCCAAAATTTTCCAAAATCGAATAGCGTTTGATTTAATGCAACAAAATAGCGCGTTCCCATATATTGCGTATCTTCGGGTTTTGCACCTGGATTGTGATTATCGTTGCCTGACCAGTTTGCACTACCGCTAATTTGTGGCAACATTTCACTTAGTGCCGCACCTGTTTGTTCTTTACTGATTTCAACGCTAATTGCAGCAGCTTTTGATTCAGGGTCTGCCTCTAGGGCTTGTTGATAAATCGTGAGTAAATCTTCACTGTACGCATTTGATGCTTGCGCTAAAATCAGACAAGCAACTAATTGTTTTAATTTAAATTTTTTCATGATTTAGTCTTCAATAAGGGCGCGTGACCAAGCGTTAGTAATCGGTTGCATTAAGTATTCAAATACGGTGCGTTCCCCTGTGTTAATTAACACATCGGCTGGCATCCCTGGCAGAAGTTCTAAATTGCCCAATTTAACGTAGCTTTCTGGGGTTAATTCAATTTTTGCTTCGTAATAAGGCTGTCCAGTGCGTTCATCGGTAATTCTATCTGCTGACAAGTTAATGACAGTACCAACCGTTTTAGGTGTTAGAGCTTGTTTAAAAGCACTAAAACGCACTTCTGCAGTTAATCCTTCATGCACGCGGTCAATATCCATTGGTGAAACTCGCGCACTGACGACTAATTCTTCACCTTGCGGCACGATGTCTAAAATCGGTCTACCAGGTGTAATCACGCTGCCCATGTTATATACGGTCATACCCATTACACGTCCAGCAGCGGGGGCTTTAATTTCAATACGATTAACGCGGTCATTAGTTGCTGTGTAACGCTGATTCACATCATAAAGTTGTGCTTGTGCCTCGCTCAATTTTGCGGCGACTTCTTCTTGGAATTGTTTTTCTAATTGCAAAATTTGTAAACGGGTTTCACCAATTTGCATTTCGCTACTAGCAATTTCTGCACTAAGTGAGGCAATTTCACCTGTTGTTGCCGTCAAACTGCGTTCCATATCACGCAAACGCTGTTTATCAGCAAAACCTTCTGCAAGTAATTCGCGCAAATCTTTAGCTTCTTCAGTGTAGGACGTATTCAAATGCTGCTTACTACTTTTTTGCCCTTGTAAACCTTGAATTCGTGAATTTAATTGGTTAATTCTTTGATTTAAAACGGAAACTTCACCATCATGAGCATTTTTTCGAGCGCGGAAAACTTGATCTTCACTTTGCCGAGCTTCGATAATGCGCGGGTCATTTAGATTTTGTAAATCTTTTGGATAAATCACTTGTCCTGAATGGTCTCGTTCTGCGGTTAAGCGGGCAACTTGTGCGGATAAAGTGATTTGCTGACCGCGTAAAATTTCAAGTTGCGCTTTAATATCTGTGCCATCGAGGATAATTAACACGTCATCTTCTTTAACCAAAGAACCGTCTTTAACCAATATTTCTTTAACAATCCCGCCATCTAAATGCTGTACGGTTTTGCTATGTGATTTCACCGCCACAAAACCTGGGGCTGCTGCTGAACTGGCAATTGGAGCTAAATAACTCCAGGTGCCAAGCACGCCAACGGTGCTAAATAAAACCACCATCCCAATTGCGCGAATGGGCATATCGTTAGTGACGAGTGATACATCGGCTTCTTTTTTTGGCTCTAGTTTTTTTAATTGGTCAGGGTGAATTTTTGCTGTTTCTACTTTCATCATTGTTTGCCGCCTTATTTAGCAATAGCTGCCGCTTGAGCAGCTTGTGCTTGCTGTTGTTGCAAGTGCGCGATAACTTGTTCTTTAGGTCCATAAACTGAAACCACACCGTCATTTAGAATGAGCAATTTATCAACGTGTGCGAGAACATTGTTTCTGTGTGTAATCACGATAACTGTCGCACCTTTTTGTTTTAAGCGTTGAATCGCGTTACCTAATGCCGCCTCGCCAACTTCGTCTAAGTTTGAATTTGGTTCATCAAGTACCACAATTTGTGGTTCGCCATATAAAGCACGCGCTAGACCCACACGTTGACGTTGACCTCCCGATAAATTGCCGCCACTTGCGCCAATCATGGTGTCGTATCCTTCGGGTAAATGAAGAATCAAATCATGAACGTCTGCCATTTTTGCAGCTAAAACCACTTTTTCGGGGTCAACTTCGCCAAAACGGGCAATGTTTTCGCTAATGGTGCCTTCAAATAATTCAATATCTTGTGGCAAATAACCAATGTGTGGTCCTAATTCGTCACGGTTCCAAGTGAAAACATCTGCGCCATCTAGGCGAATTTTGCCTTGATTACAAGGCCAAATACCCAGTAATGCTCGTGCAAAAGTGGATTTTCCCGCGCCGCTAGGTCCAATTACACCAACGACATCACCTTTAGCAATGTTAAGCGTTAAACCTTTCAACACTGCCATTTTTGCACCAGGTGGGGCAACAACGGCTGATTCAAATTGAAAAGTACCTTGTGGTGTTGGCAAACTCATTCTTTCAGGGTCAGCTGGAATTTGACGTAACATATCGTTTAAGCGTGCATACTGACCACGCGCTGCGATGAAGCCTTTCCATGAACCGATCACAATATCAATTGGAGCTAAAGCACGTCCTAAAAGAACCGAACCACCAATCATTAACCCCGACGTAATTTCGTTTTCAATAACCAAATACGCGCCAATAGCAAGAATTAAAGATTGTGAAGAAAGGCGAATCAATTTTGAGGTTGCGCTGATTAAACCTGCGCGTGAACTTGCGGTAGCTTGCAAAACTAAAACGTCATTAGTGCCTTTTAACCAACGTCTTTGAATATTGTTGAGCATTCCCATGGATTCAATAACTTCAGCATTGCGAAGGTTTTTATTGACTAAACCGCGTCCAGCCATTGCTAAATTGTTCGCTTCCCCAAGCATTTTGCTAGTCGCTTTTTCTTGTACGACTGCGACGATGATAAGCAAAATTGCAGTGAAAACCGCCATCCAACCATACATCCAGTGGAAAACAAACATCAATGCAATGTAAATCGGTAGCCAAGGGGCATCGAAAAAAGCAAATAAACCGTTGCCTGTCATGAATTGACGCAAAGCGGTTAAATCGTCAAGCGGTTGTGATGAAGCGCGTTGTCCGCCAGTGTAAAGTGCTTGTTTGTAGGCAACTTTAAATAAACGTTCGTTGAGCAATGTTTCTAAGCGGGTACTCACACGCACTAAAATTTGTGAGCGCACCCATTCTAATGTTCCCATCGTAATGAATAACACCATCATGATTAGTGTCAGCATCAGTAAAGTTGTGTGGTTTCCCGTCGGTACAACGCGGTCGTAAAGTTGCAACATATAAATTGTTGGTACGAGTTGCAAAATGTTAATCACTAAACTAAAACCCGCCGCAGAAATAAATGCGCCTTTACATAATTTTAGAGCTTCTTCTAAATCAGATTTTTGGAGTGTTTTCATGTGTCAAAAGTTAGAATTTACTTATAATTGTTTTCATTATGGCATATTTTATAAGGACTTTCTATAAAAGGGGGAGCCTAAAAAATCGCCGTATCGTTATCAATGATGGTGTGCATTGCGGTTAAAACAAGAGCATTATTTGGAAAACTAAAACCGACAGGATTACGCACTTCCAAAAAGAATGTCTCATCAGGTTCTGCTATTTTATCCCCCAAAATCGTAACGGGAATTGCAACATGGTCTTGACCTGCTTGCAGTTCAATTCGACCTTGTGTGGCAAGGTAATCTATTCCAGCAATCGCCGTGCCATCTAACGTAGAAAAATCAAAAGAAATTGCTTGTGTAAGAAATTGTCCAAAAGACGCTAAAAAGTAATTCACAACGCTACCAAAATTCGGTTCGACAACGCTTGTCATCACTTCAGCAGATTTTGACGGTGGGGTGTAAATTGGATTGCCAAGCGTTATAAAATCAATCCAATCGATATGCGCGAAAATGCGCGTGTCCGAACCTAATTCACCAACGGATGAATCAATAATGCCATTCACATCCGTTTCTTCTGAACGAAAAATATAACTACCAATACCTGCAATTTTATCGTCAATAAACGTGCTACCGCCTGATAGCCCCGTTTGTGACATTGTTTCGTCACTGCCCAAACCTAAATGTGACAAATCTAAAAGTTTTCCAATTGCGTCATGTTGCGATGTGCCATCATCGTAGTCATAAAGCAGTTGTGTTCCAGCTTGAATTTTCGTGCCATAAGAAGCGTTAATTTGGTCAGTAAATGTGTCATAAGTATTTTTGCCAGAAACAATATCGCTGCCTGAAAAACCTATTCGCGTGAAGTTTTGCCCGATTTCATTTTTGTCACGATAAAGTTCATAGCCCATTGCATTTAAAGGCTGCGTGAGTTTAATTAACGCTAAATCGTGATTGTAATCAGCGGGATTATTGTCCCAAAAAGGATGCGTGAAAACTTGTGCCACTAAACCCACTGTTAAACCATAACCATTAGTGACTTGAATTTCGTTTAATTCGGGATTATCTGAAAACAAATGCGCGGCTGTTAAAACATATTCGCCGCCTGTCAGCAAAACACCTGAACCATAAGAACGATGCCCAGGCATTTGCAAGGTAATTTTAAAAATGTCGTTAAAAAACGGTTGTCCCGCATAAACTTTTGTTAGCATGAAACTTGCGATTCTTTGTTACTTCAGCACGAAATTTTCAAAAGAAATGCCATTCCAACCATGTTGCATAAATTGGCGAATGTTTTGATGATCGGTTGCATCAGGATGTTGCAACACATCAACGCGGTAATAATCCCCAAATAACGATAAAGTTTGCACTGGCGTTAAATCATGCAACTTAGCAAACGCAAAAATTTTGCATGAACCGTCATTTTGTCCTGTGGCATTTTCAACATTTCCATTTTTAAAAGCGGTTGGCGTGTAAGTGTAATTTTCAGAAATCACCGCAATCGTATCTGTAAAACTCACAAATTCGCCTGCTTTCACTTTGGCTAAAAAATCATTCAATAACATCAGAAAACCTCAACGTAATAAACTGGAAATTTCTTTAAAATCAGGATGTGCGGCATCACGCAACCATTCAAATAACACAGATTCATAATTGGTCACAATGATGCCTTGAGCTTGCAAACGTTGCAGCGCGAAAAATTTATGTTCGGCTCTGCGTGAGCAAATCGCATCTTCAACAACGTGAACTTGATAATCGTGTGCAGCTAAATCTAAAGCTGTTTGCAGAACACAAACGTGCGCTTCTTGACCGACTAAAATGATTTGTTTGCGTTGCGTATGTTCTAACGCTGGCATAAATCCACTCGCACCACAACATGAAAAAGCCGTTTTTTCAAAAATTGGCGCGTTGTTGGGCAATGCGTCTTGCACGGATTTTTCTGTCCCGCCTAAACCTTGCGGATATTGCTCGGTGGCGAGTACGGGAATGGTTAATTTTTGTGCAGCTTCAAGCAAACTGATGGTATTTTCGTGCATCATCTGCGCGTCATCTTCTGCCATCACTGCCGACAATCTGCCTTGCATATCCACAATGACTAGCACGCTGTCTAAGGTTTTCAAAAGGGTAGGATGGGTATTCATAAATTCTCCAATGTTTAGTTACAAAAAAACCGCCCGTCATTTCAAATTCGGGGCGGTTTTGACAAGATTTGACGTTTACACTTTAACGGTTTCGATAATTTTGTTAAAAGCATCAATACGCGCTTTGCCTGTGTTGACGAGGTCAACAGCAATATCAACGAGTAATTGTGTTAAACCTGGCATTTTATAAACTTGCAAACCTAAATACGCGACAGCTGGCACAGCGATAATTGCACCAATAATGCCGCCTAAGCCCACAATTGATAACAATTTGATTAGCATAACTACTGCGTCGAGTGGCAATAAAATCATGGCAAAGGTATAAGCCAAAACCATAAAGGTGAATAAAACGAAAACAACGAATTGAAATAAACGGATTAACGCAACGTTAACTTTGATTTTGTTCATGTGATTTATATTTTCCTAAAAATTGAGCAATGAAGCGGTTGTTATTGTTGTAAAAAAATCGCTTCACAGCGACTTTTGTGCATTAAGTTTAATTCATTTCACTTTCAAATGGTACAACGCCGAAATATCACAGTCGCCAAAACCTTCCATTATCAACTGTTCGTAAGCACGGCGAGTTTGCGTTGCAAGTGGTAATTCAACATTTGTTTTTTGTGCCATTTGTTCACAAATTTTTAAATCTTTATGATGTAACGCGACTTTAAAACCAGCAGGATAAACGCCTTGCGTCATGGACAAACCGCGATGTTGTAAAAACCAATTTCCTGACGCACCGCCTGAAATGACCTCAATAATTTTTTCCATCGGTAAGTTTTGCGCTTTTGCAAAAGCTAACGCTTCAGTTACTGCTTGATTGATACCCGCGCCCATAATTTGATTTACCGCTTTCGTGGCTTGACCACTGCCCGTTTGTCCAACGTGAACCACGCGGCTTGCCATTGCATTTAAAATAGGTCGTACTTTTTCTAAAACCGCTTCTTCACCGCCAACCATTATGGCAAGCGTGCCATTTTTCGCGCCTTCTACGCCGCCTGAAACGGGTGCGTCTAAAAAATCTACATTTTTACACGCAAGTATTGCCGCCGCTTGTTTTGCGGTATGACTGCTAACCGTAGACATATCTACCACAATCGCATTCGGTGTTACCGTTTGACTAATCGCATCAATCATTTCTAACACATCTTCATCACGCGAAACGCATAAACAAATCACATCAACTTGCTGCGCGAGTTCTTGCGGCGAGGGCGCAAGTGCAACGTTTAATACTTGCGCGAGAGCTTGCGCTTTTTCAATGGTGCGGTTGTAGATACAAGTTAAAAATCCCGCTTTTGCTAAATTTTTTGCCATACCTATACCCATTGCACCTAGACCTATTATGCCAACTTTAAACATCGATTTTTCCTTGAAAAGTGATTTTAATTGCACTAATTCTAGGCATCATTTCACGAAATAGATACACTAACGGCTGTACTTTATCTTTCATTTTCAAAAGGAAAACTCCATGACACAAAAAGTAGATCTAACTGTAACTGGCATGAAATGTGGTGGTTGCGAAACTAACGTCACCGAAAAATTAACCGCATTAGATGGCGTGATTAGCGTCGTTGCAAATTGCAAAGAAAACTTAGTTAGCGTTGAATTTGAACCGCAGCAAGTTGATGTTGAAGATTTAGAAGATGTGATTACCGCCGCTGGCTTTAACGTAGAGTAAAAACAATGACCGATTCAACTTCACAAGAATTACGTTTATCTATTTTAGGAATGCGCTGCGCGGGCTGTATTGCCAGCGTTGAAGGCGCATTAACTTCAGTTACGGGCGTTGAATCGGTCAGTGTGAATTTTGCTGACCATTCTGCAATTGTCAAAGGTAATCCTGACATTGAAGCGTTGAAAAAATCCGTGAAAGCGGCAGGTTTTGATGCGGCAGTTATGGAAGGTATTGAAGATCCCGCAGAGCAAGAAGCACAAGAATTAGCGCGTTACGGCTCTCTGATGCAAAAAGCTAAAATTGCGGGAATTTTTGGTGCGTTTTTAATGATTTTAGAACTGCTCGACATGATGCCAATGATGGGCATGACGCACAGCCGCATTTTTTGGACGGTGGTTTCTGCGATTTCGCTCGGCATTATGGCGTACAGCGGTGGGCATTTTTACACAGGCGCGTATCAATCTTTTCGTTTAAAGCAATACAACATGGATACGCTCATCGCGCTTGGAACGGGCAGTGCGTGGCTGTATTCGACGATTATGATTGATTATTACGATTCATTTCCTGCCGTGTCGCAACATGCTTATTTTGAAGCAGCGGTGGTGATTTTAGCGTTTATCAATTTAGGCAATGCGCTCGAAACGAAAGCGCGTGGGCAAACATCAGGCGCAATTCGTGCGTTATTGGGTTTGCAACCTCGAACGGCGCGTGTTGTGCGTGATGGCGTGGAAATTGACGTGCCAATTGAAGAAGTGGGTTTGGGGGAAACTTTGCGTGTTCGACCAGGTGAAAAAATTCCTGTTGATGGTGTTTTAACGGAAGGACATTCGAGCGTTGATGAATCAATGCTCACAGGTGAATCGATGCCAGTTGAAAAAAATATCGGCGATTTAGTTGCGGGTGGCACGATGAATCAAACGGGTAGTTTTTTATTCAAAGCCACACGCATCGGGCGTGATACGGCACTTGCACAGATTATTAAAAGCGTGCGTCAAGCACAAAATAGCAAACCGAAAATTGCCCGTTTAGCAGACCAAATTGCGAGTATTTTTGTACCCGCCGTTGTTTCTATTTCAGGGCTGACGTTTTTGTTATGGCTAATTTTTGGCGGTCAAGGCGCGTTAGGTTATGCGTTTGTTACCTCGATGACGGTTTTAGTGATTGCTTGTCCCTGTGCGTTAGGACTAGCAACACCGATTTCTGTCATGGTTGCTGTTGGTAGAGCCGCACAGTCAGGTATTTTGATTCGACAAGGTGAAGCCTTGCAAACGGCTGGAAAATTAAATTGCGTGATTTTGGATAAAACAGGCACCGTAACACAAGGCAAACCAACGGTTTCAACGGTTTTTGCGTTTAACGATTTCGATGAAATGAGCGTATTAAAACTTGCTGCAAGTTTAGAATCAGGTTCTGAGCATCCACTAGCAAGTAGCATTTTAAATGCGGCGAAAGCACAAAATTTTGAACTTGAGAAAATTAGAAAATTTAAAGCCGTTGCAGGGCGTGGCGTGATGGGATTGTGGGACGGCAAACCTGTTTTATTTGGCAATAAAACACTAATGCTTGAAGAACAAGTTGCGATTTTACCGTATGAAGAAAAATTAAAAGAATTAGCGCAGCTTGGACAAACCCCGATGCTTTTAGCTGTCAATGCTGAGATTGTTGGGATTGTCTCCGTTTCTGACCCAATAAAAGCCGATTCCAAACAAGCCGTGCAAGCTTTGCAAAAAATGGGCGTGCGGGTGATTATGGTTACGGGTGATAACGACATTACGGCGAATGCGATTGCCAAACAGGCAGGCATTGCTGAAGTGAAAGCGCAAGTTTTGCCCGAATATAAAGCGGCAATTGTGCAAGATTTGCAAAAAATTGGTTATTGCGTAGGAATGGTTGGCGATGGCATTAACGATGCTCCCGCTCTCGCACAAGCAGATGTCGGTATGGCAATTGGTGGCGGAACGGATGTAGCTATTGAAAGTGCCGATATTGTGATTTTGCAAGGTTCACTTTTGAAAGTCCCTGAAGCGATGAATTTATCAACAGCAACATTAACAAACATTAAACAAAATTTACTTGGCGCATTTTTCTACAACACCATCAGTATTCCACTCGCAGCAGGCTTGTTTTATCCAATTTTTGGAGTGCTGCTTAATCCAATGATTGCTGGGCTGGCAATGGCGATGTCATCGGTTACGGTGGTTTCAAATGCAAATCGGTTGCGCTGGATGAAGTTTTAAATTTTGAGCAGCGGACTATTTTTCTTCGCAACACATAAGAATTTGAGTGAGAAATTGCGACCATTAGTGTTTGAATTGGGATTTTTAAAATGAACAACCATTTTTTAACTGAAATTGAAATTAAACAGTTCAAGTGTTTTTCTAATTTCAAAGCCGAAGGCTTTAAGCGCGTGAATTTGATTGGCGGAAAAAATAACGTCGGTAAAACGGCGTTTATGGAGGCGTGTTATGTTCATACTCGTGCTGAAAACATTAGTCTAATGACTACAGCACTTATAGGTATAAAAATAGACCGTGAAGTTTTAAATATATTTTATGGGCATTATGACGCTAATAATCAGCAACAAATGTTAGATGCCACTAGAACTTTTTCCAGTATTTCAAATATAAGACAATGCTCATATTCTGTTATAGAAGTAGACGCTACGAAAACATATCAATTCATTATTGATGCTAATGAAGTCAATATTTCTGCTCGAGATTTTGTTTTACCTCCTGAACATCCATCTCACATTAAAATCATAGATAATTTTGGATGGAGTGATGGTGGAATAAATTGGGCTTACGAGGCTGTTCAAAAGCACGATAAAGAAAAAGAGCTAAATCAATTTGTTCATGAATTTGATAACAATATCGAAGGTTTCAAAGTTATTGGACATAAACCACAATTCAAGGTCAATGGTGAATACCGCGACATAACCGAGTTTGGAGATGGTTTAAAACATTACATTTCCATAATTTGTGGATTATATGCGTGTGAAAACGGTTATCTATTTATCGATGAAATTGGTAACGGCATTCATTACACGCAACACGATAGATTGTGGGAATTGATTTTAACGTTATCTAAAAAGACAAATTGCCAAGTTTTCGCTATCACTCATTCAAAAGAAATGCTCGAATCCTTTGCGCGGGTGGCTAAAAAATTGGATGAACAAGATATTAGTTACACCACGTTGGTTAAAAACAAACAGCAGGAAATTAAAGCCATAACACAAGATTCTGAAATGTTGTTTTACAGTATGTCTCAAGGGCATGAGGTCAGATAATGAAGCCGATTGCTATTGTTCATGAAGATACTGGACATAAAAATCTAATTCTGGCGTTAATTGAACATTTGAACAATTTAGAAAATTTAAATGTTGATGCTCAAGCCCTTGTTGATTTTTATCCGATGGGTACAAAAAGTAATTTTTTTAAATCTGATCGTGTTGAATACAAAACGCTAAAAGGCAGAATTAACAGCGATCAAATTAAAAAAGTGCTTTTTATCTTGGATGCTGATTTTAAAAAAGATAATGCAATTTATGGCGGTTTTTCAAATACGCAAACACAATTACAGCAAGTGCTTGACAAATTAGCCATTGAAGGCGTGTGTGAGATTTTTGTTTTATGCAATCCGAACTCAGAAGAAGGTCATTTAGAATCGTTACTTTTAGAAACATTCCCAGAAGGAAAAAGAAAATGTATTGAATGCTTTGTGCAATGTTCAAAAATTAAACCACAGAGTTTTTATAAAACAATTCTCTACAATCTACACAAAACTGCTTATCCAACCGAATCGTATTACAATTTTGAACATCCACATTTTGATGAACTAAAACAAAAACTGAGAAATCTTTTTATGGATTGTCATAATGATTAAAACCGCAACACGAAAATAGAGGATAAAAAATGAAATCACAAAAAATAATGTTAGGTTTAACCACGCTTGTTGCCCTAAGTCTAAATGTATTTGCCGCAGATTTAACGCGCATCGAAATCGAACAAAAATTAAAAAGTGCAGACAAAACACACGTTGCTGATTTGCGGCGAAAAGATTTTCGCGGGTTGGATTTGTCAAGATTGGATTTTCGCCACGCAGATTTGTGGGGAACGGATTTGCGTGACGCGAATTTAAATGACAGTGATTTATCAAATTTGAATTTAGATTTAACCGTGATGACACGCATTCATTTTGCCCGTGCGAATTTGTCAAACACCAGTATTTTTGGGGTGAGCATGATGAATGCAGATTTAAGCGAAGCTAATTTGAGTGGTTCACGTTTTATTTCTAATTTGGACAAAGCAAATTTAAAAGGCGCGAATTTACAAAATGTAAATTGGGGCGCGGACATGAAAAATCAGCCGATGGGTTTAATGCGTGTGAGTTTGAACAGCGTGAATTTATCGAATGCGAACTTAACGAACGCGAATTTAAGTCGCGCTTTGATGAAACGTGCAGATTTATCGAATGCCAATTTGACGAACACGGATTTAACAATGGTGGATTTAACAGGTGCAACGCTTGATAACGCTAACTTTACAGGTGCAAATTTAGAAGGGGCAAGATTTGGCGCGATAAAAGATAAAGCTATTTTTAAAGGTGCGTTGAATTTAGACAAAGCATTTTTTGAAAATTGAACATTTCAAAATACGACACAAGTAATCAAAGCGGCAACGCAAATTTTGCGGTTGCCGCAATGTTGTAATTTCAAAAATTTTTAGATGCACCATTTTTAATAAGATTTGATAGTTTATTGGTCATCGTAATTTTTCCTTCTTTATTGCGAAAAATACTTTGCCCTAATGTTTCACTTACTTTGTAAGCAATGCCAGATACTTGAATCTCACAGCCAATATGCACTTGCCTGTCCGCTATTATGCGAGAAAAATCCATCAAAGCTATGTTTTCATGCAATTTCAAGTATTCGTTATCATAAGATTCTCGTTCTGAAAGCAATTTAACAAGATGAAGTTTTAATTTTTTGTGCAATTCTTTTTGCTCGTTAGATGAGGTTTGTTTAGACACGACATGCACTAAAAGTTTTTTAATGTAACCTTGTTCTTTATCATTTTCTGAAATGAGATGATTTAATTCGTCAATGCGTCTTTGAATATGAGGATCTGAACCCACACGAACATAGGTTAGCACTTCAGTGTTGACTCCCAAAATAGAGGCTTTTATTTCAAGCATTGCCCAGGCAATCCCGCCTGTGATTGATTTTTTTCTTGAACCTTTTCGACCAACTGCAATTTTATTGCCCGCAAATAAGCCGCTATTTAATGAAAAATCACAGATGACAATATCTAAACCAGCTTCGATTTGGCTATATTCAGCAAACATCACGGTAACGCTCGCATGAGAAATAACTTTTGTGGTGTTAATACCGCCGCGTAAAAAGATGTCTTTATCTGCCTTTAATTGTGAATTTTGCACAGATTTATTCACTGTTAATAAGCCGCCACATTCAAGAGACGCGTTTTCAACACAGCCTTCTATAGTTAAATCATTTAATGCGTATATTTTCATACCTATTTCAACATCTCCGCGAACAATCACCGTTCCAGCAAAGTTGATGTTGCCTGTTTCAATGTTAACGGATTCCACAATTAACACAGGCAGTACAATGATGCCGTTTGGAATTAACGTAGCTGTCCCAGTTAGGGTAGACAATAAAAGATTATCATCTTCAGGGGCATTGCATACACCTTGTTGATTGGGCGAGAAAAAATATTCTATGCCATGATAACAATCGAGTAATTTTCCAAAAACGTTGTAACCTTCTTGTCCGCGAATAGCAGGGATTCTACGCATGACAGGTTGGTGTTCTTGAATAATCACAAAAGAACTGGATTCTCTAAAATCACAAACGCATTCATCGTTAATTTCAGGTTTTTCTATCATTTTTGGTACTAAAGATTGAAATTTTGTATCAACGCCATCTATGGGATGCAAGCCGATAGCAATTTCAAAACTTAAAAGATTTTCTTGTAATTTTTGTTCGATTTCTAAGTCTGACATCACGCCATAAACAACTTCAGCATTTTCCAAAGCCGCGTGAATATCGGAAAGAGTTAATGATTTACCACCAAAAGCTGGGCTAATTGTCAAAGTTGCGCTCATGGCAACTGTTGAGACAATAACCTCACAACTTGCATCTTTTAATTCGCCGATTTCGAGTTGAAATTGATCTGCTGAGTGATTACAAAAACGTGCCAATTGATACAAGGAATTTGCAGGAAAAAACAAATATGAGAAATTTTCTTTCGTTAATCTCTGTTGTATATAAGCAACGGTAAATTTGGCTTCGTTTCCACAAATAGGAATAAACGTAGCGACCAATTTTTTTGACTCTGGATTTAATGTAAAACTTAATCCATCTTCGATAACGCACATAATTTTGCTCCGTGATAAAGTTTAACTTATTTTCAAGACAAGAAAATCTTACGGAAAAATTGTGCGAACATTGTGCGTTTTGTAAAAATTTAATCAAAAAGTTTTATCATTTTAACAACATTTAAAATGGCAATTAAAAACAAGATTGATGATAGCTGTTGCAAAGATTTATATGGCAATGTTAACAACGATACACCAGCGAGTATTGCTAAAAGTGTGCTTAATAAATAATCGTTTTTGCTCATAACAATTAACGCTAATAGTTTAATTTTTCTAAAATTTTTCTATTGTGACCACAGTGGGGACATTTCGGTTTTGGCGTTGAATTTATCCACGCTTTTATTGCACGTTGCCGACTGGAATGATTTATAGAAAAAGACTCATTAGATTGTGATGTTTTTAGCATGATGACGCTCCCACTCGGTTTAAGAATTTTAAAAAATCTTAATCAAAAATTGTGTGGAAACGATGCGTTACGGGATATTAAATTTTGTAAATTTTTCTCGCCCAACACAGGCTTTCGATATATGCTCTACTAACAAGAGACAAATCATTAACCGTAATTTTTCGAAAATTCCCGAGTTCATAATTCAATACACAAGCGAGCATTTCGCCGCCAAAACCTTTGCGATATAAAATGGCATCTGTAATATGTTCGCTTAAAGGTAATTGGGCTAACGCCTCTTCAATAGAGATTTCTAAAATGGAATCTAACGCTGACATGATGCCGATGAGGAAAAAATCATCATATTTTGTTGAATGTTGCACGACAAGTTTTGCCAATGCTTCGCACATTTTTCCCCGAATTAAAGCATTTTGAACAACAAAAGTCGGTTTATGTGATAAAGACGATAACATTACAACACTTGCCCAGCGTCGTAATTCATCTAATCCTAAATATGCAATGGCTTGACCAATAGAATTGATTTCTACAGCAGTGCGATAGAAAGCCGAATTGATATAACGCAAAATTTTATGGGTAAAAGAAATGTCTTGTGAAATTTCTTTTACTATTACATCAAATTCCACTTCAGGGTCATTGAGTATTATTAATAATCTCAACATATTCGCTTGACCTACGCCTATGCGTTTACCTTTAACTAAATCAGGTATGTTGAAAAAGAAACCTTGAAAATAATCACATCCCAATTCAAATAAGTATTCATATTGTGCAAGAGTTTCCACTTTTGAAGCTAAAATTTTGACATCGTAGAACTTTAATTGAGAAATGATGTCTCGAATACGGTTTTCGTCGATAGCTAAAACATCAAGTTTGATAATGTCTGCAAATGGAATTAAGCTCTGATGCCTCGGAGTGACCGAACCGCCATCTAATGCAATGGAATACCCTTTTTGTGACAGTTCTCTTAAATGAGCAATAATGCGTAAATCATCGAGTGCCACATTTTCTAAGATTTCTATAACAATGCGATTTTTAGGTAAATGAAGCGGTGTTTTTTCTAAAATGTTTTGTGTTGTAAAGTTAATAAGAGCTTTATGTTCGTCAACAATGTTATTTAAGCCAATTTCCAAAATGGAATCGGTAATAACCTGTTGCGTGGCAATGGTTGATTCATGGCTATCGAGAAGATTTAAATTTTTATCACGAAATAAGAGTTCATAAGCACAAATCTCCGATGCTCTATTAAAAATTTTTTGTCTGCCAATAACAAGATGATTCATTTTTCTAGTATTCCTGATGTTTGTTAATCATAAAATTTATTCAATACATCGATTAGCTGTTGATTTTGTAACCAACGCCATAAACGGTTTCTATGATTTCTTGGTCACTCTTAGAAATTTCTTTAATTTTTTTGCGTATATTTTTAATGTGTCCATCTACTGAACGAGGCAAGCTCTCCGAGTCTTCATCATGTAAGGCTTCAAATAATGCAATTCTGGAATAAACCTTGTTCGGCTTGTTTAAAAGCATTGCCAAAATTCGAAATTCACTTAATGTCAGCTCTAATTCTTCATCGTTGTAATACGCTTGAAAAGATTCTTTGTTTAAACGAAATCCTGAAATGAGGGGTAAATCTTGAGAGAAATTTTTTAATCTTCTAAACATTGCGTGAATTCGCGCCAATACTTCATTTGGGCTATACGGTTTACAAATATAATCATCCGCTCCACTATTTAACCCGCGTATCCGATCAGACTCGCTGATGCAAGAAGTTAGAAGAAATAAGGGAACGGTTGAAAATTTTCTAATTTCTCTACATAAAGTGATGCCATCGTAGTGCGGCAACATTACGTCCATTAAAATTAAATCAGGTTGAGATTGTTTAACCCAATCAATGACTTCTGCGCCATCAAAAATACAATGACTATGAAATCCTGCGGATTTTAGGCAACTCGCTAAAAACATGGCTAGTAACGGTTCATCTTCAACAACTAAAATTAGCTCCTTCATAATTCGCGTTTTTTCCGATTTACGTTTTCGTTTTGAAATAAAGCATCTCTTTTTTTAGATGATTGGTTTGGCGTTCCAAATCTTCTACAGATGTTGCCATTTTTGTTGTCATTGCGGCATTTTGTTGTGTGGCGTTATCCACAGATGAAATGGATTTTCCAATTTGAGAAACGCCCACACTTTGTTGTGTGGAAGCGCAAGTAATTTCAGTGATAATGTTACTGACATTTTCAATAGAGTTTGCAATCTCGCGCATGGTGACACCTGCAACAGTGACTTGCTGATCACCTAACGCCACTCGTTCAACAGAATTATTGATTAGTAATTTGATTTCTCCTGCCGCGTGTGCAGAGCGTTGTGCTAAATTTCGCACTTCAGTTGCCACAACCGCAAAACCTTGACCTAATTCCCCCGCTCTAGCCGCTTCAACTGCGGCATTGAGAGCTAAAATGTTAGTTTGAAAAGCAATATCATCGATAACAGAAATAATATCAATCACGCGCAATGACGATTCCTTGATATTTCTCATTGTTTCAACCACTTGTTCTTCGATAACCGAAACGCCTTTAAAGGCTGTTTTCGTTGCATTTCCAGCAAGATCATTAGCAAGATTTGCATTTTCATTATTGTGTTGAACTGTTGTAATAAGCTCTTGCATACTGGTCGCCGTTTTTTCTATGTTTGAAGCAGTTTCTTCTGTTCTTTGCGCTAATTCATTATTACTAAATGCAATTTCTTTTGTAGAAGAAGAAATAATGTCCGTTGTTTCTTTAATTTCAGTAATGATATTTCTCAGATTTTCAGTTGCCGTATTTACGCTATTTTTTACACGACCAAAAATGCCCTGATAATCTTTAGTGATGGTTTGTGTTAAATCACCTTTTGAAAGACCTTCTAACATCAAATCAAGTTCTTTTAACGTAACACTCACACTTTCAAGAAGTTGATTGAGATTATGAGAAAGTTCTAATAAAAAGCCGTGTTGACCATTTTCAGAAATTCGAATGTCAAAATTGCCTAATGACGCGGCTTCTACCGCGTTGTTAATTGCTTGAATTGTTTTAACTTCATTTGTTTTATCAATCCATTCTGTCACAAACCCAATTTTCTCCCCCTGTTTATTTAAGACTACAGTTGTCGATGTTGTCATGATATGTTCACCAAGAATAATGTCAGCTTCATAATTACCAGTTAGATTTGATAACAAGGCACGTTGTTTTTCAGGATTGACATGAAAAATGTCGATATTTGAACCTAATATCTGACTAATTTCGAAGTTAGGCACTTTTTGTTTTAATTGCGTTTCACAATCTTTAAATAGTTGAAATGCACTTTCATTATGAAAAATGATGTTGTAATCAAGATCCGCAACCATCACCGCTGAATGCACTGAATTTAGCGCGTGCGTGATTCGTAAATTTTCGTTATTACGTCGATTTGATTCTGCAATATCCAAACTCAAACTGACATCCATTGAAAATAAACCCCGATAAAAATCGCCAATTAGCCCTGATTTCTTCAGATCAAATTGGTTGCCAAATTTTTTATCTGCTAATCGATAAAATAAAACTATACTGCTATCTAAGACGGCGTTTGATTTGTATGCGGAATAGATATTTGTAAGGGCGATAACACTTAAAAAACAAATTGAAAAAAGAGAGTTATAATCTTGCGACAGCAGAGGGTTATAAATTGCAAATGCACTAAAAGACAAAGTCGCAATTAACGAAAGGGTTAGTTTTTTAGTAATTGAAAGGTTATCTAAAATATGACGCGATGCTTTTTTAAGAGAAATTTGGTTTTGAGCTATTTGAGAATAGAGTTTTTCTGCTTGTTCTCGTTCATTTTTCTTAAGAGCAAAACTGACAAATAAATAACTTGAGAGAACTCCTTTATCAAATTCTGCAATTGCATTAGTGTGTGTCCAATAAAAATGCCCTGATTTAGTTCGATTTTTTAAAAATCCAGTCCAAGGATGAATTGATGACAACGATTCAAAACAATCATCCATAATTTTCGTGGGCATTTCAGAATGGCAAATGGCATTATAATTTTGTCCTAGGATTTCATCACGGTTGAATCCACTAACCTTCAGAAAATCGTCATTAACATAAGTGATAACACCTTGTGTAGTAAGGCGAATAACAATGATGGAGTTTTTGTCAAATATAACTTCATTGTGATTTGCAACATTGGAATTCATTTGATTTTGGTGTAGTAGAAAATAGGCATAAATTAAATAATGGAATGATTGTAGGAAAAGATTGTGCGTAAATTGTGTGCGTACATTTCAAATCAAATTTGGTCTGATATGTCAGGATTATTGAATTATTTTCCTAGCTGCTATGCCTACGTTCTTAAAAAAAACTAACCCTTCAATTTATTCAAAAATGACATTTTTTACTGATTTACAAACGCTCTGTGATGACCTGCATCTTTCAAAGCAAGACTTAAATTTATCTAAACAGGCGTGTGAAAGTTTCCCGTTGCGTGTACCAAAAAGTTTTGCCGCACGCATTGAAAAAGGCAATTCACACGACCCGCTGTTACGGCAAATTTTGCCCATTGTTAGCGAGTTAGAAATTCACGACGATTTTAGCAACGACCCTGTTGGCGACCTGCAAGCAGTCAAACAAATTGGCGTTTTGCATAAATATCACGGGCGTGTTTTGCTCATTAGCACTGGCGCGTGCGCGATTCATTGTCGGTATTGTTTTCGGCGCAATTTTCCTTATGCGGATTTGCAACTAAGCAAACAACAAGAAAATCAAGCTATTCAAACTATTGCAGAAGATAAAACAATTGAAGAAGTGATTTTGAGCGGCGGCGACCCGTTAATTTTAAACGATGTTCGTTTAGCCACTTTATTTGAAAAATTAAATGCTATTTCAACAGTAAAACGAATTCGCATTCACACCCGTTTGCCAATTGTGCAACCTGAACGCATTACGCAAGAATTACTCGATATTCTTAAAAACAGTACGAAAAGAATCGTTCTGGTCGTGCATTGCAATCATGCTAACGAAATTGATAACGATGTGGCGCAAGCGTGTGAAAAATTAAAATCGGCGAATGTCACCCTTTTAAATCAATCCGTTTTATTGCAAGGCGTGAACGATGACGCAACGATTTTGTGCGAATTAAGTGAGCGGTTATTTGAAATTAGTGTATTGCCCTATTATTTGCATTTTCTCGACAAAGCACACGGCACAGCGCATTTTCAAGTTTCAAAAACAAAAGCACTGGAAATGATGACCACAATGCAAAATCGTTTGTCAGGTTATTTGGTGCCAAAATTGGTTTTTGAACAAGCAGGTTCTTTATCAAAACAGTATTTGCACGCTTAACCGCGTTATAATTTGCCGCGAAAAATCCCTTAAATCTTTTGGAGTCAAAAACATGAACGCTGAAGCCTGTAATTACGTCATTTTTGGTGCAACAGGAAATTTGTCTCGTATTAAATTGATGCCCGCGTTTTATCATTTAGATGTTGCAGGGCAATTGCCCGAAGGCACAAAAATTGTCGCAATTGGGCGGCGTGATTGGACTCAAGAAAAATGGCTTGCCGAAGTCAAAGACATGATTCAAACCAAAATCAAAGATGCGTTTGATGAAGCAGTTTTTGAAAAATTCGCCACACGGTTGTATTACCATTTCGGCGATTTAAGTCAGCCTGAATGCTATAGCTCGCTTGCAACCACACTTGAAAAATCGGAGTTTTCAAACAATACCGCGTTTTATTTATCGATTGCACCAGCCGATTTTGGCAATGTGATGGAACAACTCAGCAAAAATAAATTATTTGATGAGCAATTCGGGTGGAAGCGCGTCGTGATTGAAAAACCGTTCGGTTACGATTTAGACAGCGCAAAAGCTCTGCAAAATCGCATTTCACATTATTTGAGTGAAGAACAAATTTATCGTATCGACCATTATTTAGGCAAAGGAACGGTGCAAAATGTGTCGGTATTTCGATTTGCAAATGTGATGCTCGAACCGCTTTGGAATCGTCATTACATTGACCATATTCAAATTACCCATTCTGAAAGCATTGGCATTGGCGATCGTGGCGGTTATTACGACGGTTCAGGTGCAATGCGCGATATGTTGCAAAGTCATTTGTTGCAATTATTGACGCTCGTTTTAATGGAGCCGCCGAGTTCAATGGAAGCCGAAGCGTTGCGTGATGAAAAAGTGAAAGTTTTAAAATCAATTCGTCCGATTGCAAAAGAAGCCGTTCATGCTCACGCTTATCGCGCTCAATATACAAATGGTACGGTCAACGGTGAACACGTTAATGGCTATTTGCAAGAAACGGGCATTCCCGCCGAAAGTATTACCGAAACGTATGCCTCAATGAAATTGTATGTGGATAATTGGCGTTGGCAGGGTGTTCCGATGTATTTGCGAACAGGCAAACGCATGAAAAAAGCACAATCGGTAATTTCGATTTGTTTCCGTCATCCGCCGTTGCAATTTTTCCGTGAAACAGAAATTCATTGCATGAATCCAAATTGGGTACTTTTGGGCATTCAACCTGAAGAATGCGTGCGAATTGAAATGACCGTTAAAGAACCAGGTTTAGAAATGAAAACCCGCACCAGTTCACTCGATGCCAGTTTTAGAAATTCGGACGAAAAAGCTATTGATGCTTACGAAGATTTATTGCTCGATGTGTTGAAAGGCGACCGTTCATTATTTTTACGTTTTGACGAAGTGGAAGAAGCATGGAAAATCGTTGACCCCATTTTGCAAACATGGGCAAGTGAACGCGATTACATTGCGACTTATCCAGCAGGTTCGTGGGGACCTGAAGACAGCAGATTATTTGATAAAGAAAGCCAAAAATGGCGTACATCCTTAACTCCAGAGTGTAACAATGCAAGATAATATCCAAATCAAACAACTAGAAACCGCTGATTTAATCGCACAAGAAGTCTGTGAACGCATTTTAGAATTAGCTAAAGAAGCCATTGAAAAACGTGGACAATTCAAATTCGTTTTAGCAGGCGGCACAACTCCTGAAAAAGTGTATCGTTTGCTCGCGAAAAGCGATGCCGATTGGTCAAAATGGTTTATTTATCATGGTGATGAACGTGTTTTGCCAATTGACCATGCGGATAGAAATAGCGTGATGGCAAGCAATGCGTTTTTAAACGAAGTGGCAATTCCAAAAGATCAGATTTTTGATATGCCTACCGAATTAGGAACAGAAAAAAGCGCAGAACTTTATCGCCCGATTGTGCAAGCGGCATTGCCTTTTGATTTGGTATTGCTTGGCATGGGCGAAGATGGTCACACAGCGAGTTTATTCCCTACTCACGTTCACGATGAAAATGACGTGGTGCATTGCGTTTATAATTCACCAAAACCGCCACCAGAACGCATAACAATTAGCGCGAAAGCGTTGAGCGATACGGAAAATTTGTATTTTTTAATCACAGGTGCAAATAAACGCGATGCGTTAAAACAGTGGCGCGACGGTGAACATTTACCTGTGGCAACACTGAATGCACACAAAAATTTGCTTGTGTTTTTAGATGATGCGGCGGCGGGTTAGGCAGTTTTGAACAAAATTAAAATCATCGGCGGAAATTGGCGCAGTCGGCAAATTGAAGTGTTAGATGCAACGGGTTTGCGTCCAACGCCAAATCGGGTGCGCGAAACGCTGTTCAATTGGTTACAAGGCGATATTTTTAACGCCCATTGTTTGGATTTATTTGCAGGCAGTGGCGCGTTGAGTTTTGAAGCCGCTTCACGCGGTGCGAAATCTGTGGTGCAAATCGAAAATAACGCGCAAGCGTGCGAGATTTTAAAAGCAAATTCGGCAAAATTAGGGGCAACGCAAATTCAAACGATGCAGATTGACGCGCTCGATTTTTTAGCAAAAACGCCGCAAACACCGTTTGAGATTGTTTTTCTTGACCCGCCATTTGGTTTGAATTTGATCGCGCAAAGTTGTGAATTACTGCAAAAAAATCATTGGCTTGCACCTTATGCCAAAATTTATATTGAAACCGAAACGACGTTAAAACTTCATTTGTCAGAGAATTGGCGATTACTCAAAGATAAAAAAGCAGGTGAAGTGGCTTATCGGTTATTTGAATTCAATGTATTGTAAAATTGGCGCAAGATTTGCTCAGATGTAACATAACATTATTATGTTGCAGTTATTAAAAAATCGTTTAATGCAACAAAATCAAGCACAAACGATTACAGATATAAAAATTGATGCTATAGTTAGCACGTTCTTACAGACTTTCGCCGTGAAAACAGGCACAAAAATATAGAGATTAAATTTATGGCATTAACAAAAGCAGATTTCGCTGAACATTTATTTGACGAATTAGGTTTAAACAAACGCGAAGCAAAAGACATCGTAGATTTGTTTTTTGAAGAAATTAAAAACTCGCTTGATCACGGTGAACAAGTTAAATTGTCAGGGTTTGGCAAATTTGAATTGCGTGATAAAACCTCGCGTCCAGGTCGTAATCCTAAAACTGGTATCGAAATTCCAATTACCGCTCGCCGTGTGGTGACATTCCGTTCAGGTCAAAAATTGAAAGCACGGGTAGAAGCGTATGCTGGAGCCGAGTAACAACAACGAATTACCGCCAATTCCAGCAAAATGCTATTTCAGCATTGGCGAAGTCAGCGAATTATGCGGCGTAAAACCTCATGTTCTACGTTATTGGGAACAAGAATTTAGCGAAATTAGTCCTGTTAAACGTCGTGGAAATCGCCGTTATTATCAACGACATGACGTGTTGATTATTCGTCAAATTCGCTCTTTACTTTATGAACAAGGTTATACCATTGGTGGTGCGAAAGCGCATTTATCAAGTAGTGACGCAAAAAGTGATTCCACAATTACTAAACAATTGATTCATCAAATGATTGGTGAATTAGAAGAAATTTTAGAATTACTGCGTTAAGTTTTAACTCACAAAATTAACAGCGATAACATTGCCAAAACAGTGTTATCGCGTTTTTCGTTTTAGCAAATGAGAAAATTATGACTCGCACAGCAACCATTGAGCGCAATACGCTTGAAACGCAAATTACCATCACGGTTAATTTAGACGGTACAGGCAAAACCGATTTTCAAACGGGCGTTCCTTTTTTAAATCACATGATGGATCAAATTGCACGGCACGGCATGATTGATATTTCAATTCACGCAAAAGGCGATTTAGACATTGATGACCATCACACCGTTGAAGATATTGGCATCACGCTAGGACAAGCCTTTGCAAAAGCCTTAGGCGATAAAAAAGGGATTTCGCGTTACGGTCACGCTTACGTTCCGCTTGATGAATCGCTTTCGCGTGTGGTGATTGATTTTTCAGGTCGCCCAAGTTTGTATTATGACGTGATATTTAATCGCGCTTTAATTGGTCAGTTCGATGTCGATTTATTACGCGAATTTTTTCAAGGTTTTGTTAATCACGCGCTGGTTACGCTTCATATCGATAATATCAAAGGTGGCAATGCTCATCATATAGCCGAAACGGTTTTTAAAGCCTTTGGTCGTGCGGTGCGAAATGCAATGACGTTAGATGAACGCATGAGCGGTATTACACCATCAACAAAAGGAGTTTTGTAAATGTCTAGCGTTGCAGT
>Ga0172375_10001025_pt1 | contig 45231 bp, 61 predicted proteins | sample LakKiv1m_FD_114537 | JGI IMG/M metagenome (GOLD analysis project Ga0172375, IMG submission 114537) | Freshwater microbial communities from Kabuno Bay, South-Kivu, Congo - kab_092012_11.1m | ecosystem: Environmental > Aquatic > Freshwater > Lake | place: Democratic Republic of the Congo... | reverse complement strand
GGTCGTGTCGAAAGAGGCGTTTTGAAAGTCAACGAAGAAGTGGAAATAGTCGGTCTTAAAGATACTCGTAAAACCGTAGTCACCGGAATTGAAATGTTCCGCAAGACTCTTGATGAAGCCAGAGCCGGCGATAACACAGGCTTATTGCTTCGAGGGATTGAAAAAGAAGATGTCCAAAGAGGTCAGGTAATTGCTAAACCAGGCTCAATTACTCCTCATACCGAATTTGAAGCTCAAATTTACGTCTTAAAAAAAGACGAAGGTGGTCGTCACACTCCTTTTTTCAAAGGTTACCGACCACAGTTTTACATCAAAACCACTGATGTCACGGGAGAGATCTTTTTGCCTGCCGGAGTGGAAATGGTGATGCCGGGAGACAACATCAAGATTTCTGCCAAATTGATTTACCCGATGGCGCTTGAAGAAGGATTAAAATTTGCTATCCGTGAAGGTGGACACACAGTAGGAGCAGGTGCAATCACCAAAATTATTAAATAACACCGGCCACCACATCTATGCCAAAAGGAAGAATTCGCATCAGGTTAAAAGCTTATGACCATCGCTTAATCGATGAGACTTGCCAAAAAATTGTTGACACTGCGGCCAGAACCGGTGCATCAATTATTGGGCCAATTCCTTTACCGACAAAAAATGAAACTTACATGGTAAATAAAGCTTCTTTTATTGATAAAGACGCACGTGAAAGATTTGGATTAAAAATCCACAAGCGTTTAATCGACATTATTAATCCCACCAATCAAACAATTGATTCATTAATGCATTTAGAGTTAGCTGCAGGGGTAGAAGTAGAAGTGAAGATGTAAAAAAGTGCGTCAGGTGTTGAACATTATTAATGTATATTATATAATTGTATTCAATGATAAATTTTCCTTTAGGAAAATAGAGTTAGAAACAGATTGGATTTTTTGCCCCAATCTGGGGCATTTTTTTTGTCAAAAATATGGCCAGTTTTATTTTAGGAGAAAAAAGCGTACAAAGTCAGATCTTTAATGCTCAAGGAGAGCGTCTGCCCACTACATTTATTACTACATCACCCTGTTATTTGATTGGCATAAAAAAAATGCCATACTGTGCACTTAAACTTGGTTTTGGTGCTACTAACAATATTCAAAAGCCAGTAGCTGGAGAATTAAAAAAAGCGGGGGTGAAAACCTCGCTTCGTTTTTTAAGGGAGTTTCGTCTTGACAAAAATATTAACCAAGTTGAATTAATTGAAGAGGAAAAAAAACAGGGAATTAAATTTAATGAAACTAAAATATTTGTGGGAGACTTGTTAAATCCTGCTGTTATTTTCAAAAAAGGTGATTTGGTTAATATTACCGGTGTTTCCAAAGGTAAGGGTTTTCAAGGAGTGGTTAAAAGACATGGTTTTAAGGGTGGATCAAGAACTCATGGTCAATCTCACGGAGAAAGAGCTCCCGGATCAATCGGCATGACAACTACCCCGGGACATGTTTACAAAAACAAAAGAATGGCTGGCAGAATGGGCAACGATACAGTGACTGTCAAAAAATTGGAAGTAATTGACATTAATGAAAAAGGTATTTTAGTTAAAGGTTTATTACCAGGTGCAAAAGGCGGATTGGTAAAAGTCGTTAGTATTAATTAATTATCATGGCCAAATCAGCAAATATAAAACTATACAATTTACAAGGCGAATCGGAAAAAGAACTGGGTTTACCAGCTAGTGTTGTTGAAGCTAAAGTTAACCCCAAACTCCTAACGCAATCAGTAAGAGTGTATTTGCATAATCAACGTCAAGGCACGGTTTCTACCAAAACCAGATCGGAAGTAATTGGCTCAACTAAAAAAATCTACCGTCAAAAAGGCACGGGTCGTGCACGTCACGGTGATATTAAAGCCCCTATTTTTGTTGGTGGTGGTATTGCCCACGGTCCTAAACCCAAAACTTATAGCTTGACATTAACCAAAAAACAACGCCACAAAGCTTTGATTTACGCTCTTAACGTTAAAGCGGGTGAAAAAAATATTTTAGCTTTAGAAAATGACATTGTCAAAATCCAACCTAAAACTAAAATATTTTTTCAACTACTCAAAAAACTACAATTGGATCAAATAAAAACTTTATTTGTCTTAAGTAAAATCGAACTGAATAATTTACTAAGAGCAGGAAATAATTTGAAAAATGTCAATTTCATTGATGTGAATTCTTTAAATGCCTATGAACTGTTAAGTCATGAAAAGATTGTTTTTGTTGAAGAAGCATTAGTAGTTTTACAGTCAAAATTAAAATGAAAATCAACGATATTTTAATTCAGCCTTTATTGACAGAAAAAACTACTAATCTAGTCAAACAGAAAAAATATAGTTTTTTAGTTGCGGAAAACGCCAATAAAGATCAAATTAAAAAAGCCATTGAAGAAATTTATAAAGTCAAAGTAGGAGAAATCAGAATTATTTTAAGAAAAGGAAAAATCAAAAAGGTTGGCCGCAGAGGCGTTCCTAAAAAGACCGCCAATAAAAAAATTGCCATTGTTAATTTAAAAGAAGGAAAGATTGATTTATTTCCTCAAACTTAATTTTTTATGAAAACACTATTTGGTAAAACCAAAGATCCGGAAAAAAATCTGTCGGTAATTCTTAAAAAGCATTCTGGTCGTGATTCAGCAGGGCATGTTACTGTGCGCCACCAAGGAGGCAGGCAAAAAAGATATTACCGGATTATTGATTTTAAAAGAGATAAAAAAGAAATGAGTGCGGAAGTGATCGGATTGGAAAAAGATCCCAATCGTAATGCCTTTATTGCTTTAGTCAAATATGAAGATGGAGAAAATCGCTATATTCTTTACCCAAAAAATCTAAAAATTGGCGATAAAATTAAATCAGGAGACAATGTCGATATTAAAATCGGCTATGCTTTGCCTTTAAAAAATATTCCTTTAGGAATTGAAGTTCATAACGTGGAAATTTATCCGGGAAAAGGCGGAAAAATGTTTAGAAGCGCGGGAGTAGTGGCGACTATTGTTGCCAAAGAAGATAAATACGTACATTTAAAACTGCCGTCAGGCGAAGTTAAGAAATTTTTAAAAGATTGCTATGCTACCATCGGTCAAGTGGGCAATTTGGAATTCAAAGATGAAATTATCGGTAATGCCGGCCGTAAAAGATTGATGGGAATTAGGCCGACAGTCAGAGGTGTAGCCCAAAATCCCAGAAGCCATCCTCATGGTGGAGGAGAAGGACGCTCAGGAGAAGGCATGCATCCGAAAACCCCTTGGGGTAAACCAGCTCGAGGAAAAAGGACACGTCATCCTAAAAAATGGACCAATATGTTAATTGTTAAAAGAAAAAACTAACATGGAAATTCGTGGTTATTTTAAAGATTTAAAAGTTCCTCCAAAAAAACTCAGGTTTTTTTTAGAGGAAATAAAAAAATTGAGTCCGAATGAGGCTTTGGATTATTTATATTACAGCAAAAAAAAGCCGGCCCAATTTTTTTATAAAGCAATTGCTTCGGTAATTGCCAGCGCAAAGAATACTTTTAAAATCGATGCGAATCTGTTAAAATTTAAACTTTTAACGGTTGAAGAGGGAAGGACTTTGAAAAGAGCAAAACCAGGTGGACGAGGTGCGGCTAAACCAATCAAAAGACACTTTGCCCACATCAAAATAATTTTAGAAGCGGAAACACCAAAAAAAGAAAATAAAACGACAGAAAAAGTAGCGATTAAGAAAATAGCGAAAAAGAAAGTTGTTAAAAAAGTTAGTAATAAATAATTTATGGGTCAAAAAGTTCACCCAAAAGGTTTACGTCTAGGGATAAATAACAGTTGGAATTCGCGCTGGTTTTTTTCCAGTAAGAAAAAATATCGCGATACTTTGATCTCTGATATCAAAATCAGGGAAAGTCTGATGAAAAAATTAGCCCATGCGTCGATTACTCAAGTAGATATCGAAAGGGCGATCAATAAAATTACAGTAATTATTTATTCGGTTAAACCGGGAATGATCATTGGTCGTGGCGGTAAAGGTTTGGAAGATGTCAAAAAATATGTAATGGAGCATATCAAAACCGCCAAACAAGGAAAAGATTTAAAAATCGATTTAAAGATTGAGCCGGTAAAAAAACCCTATTTGAATGCTTATTATGTTGCGCAAACTATTGCTGAAAAATTAGTTAAAGGTTTTCCTCATCGTTCCACCGTGCATAATGCGATCAATCGGGTGATTGAAGCTGGTGGTAAGGGAGTGAAGATTCAACTAGGAGGAAGAATTGCCGGAGCGGAAATTTCCCGTCGCGAAAAATATTTCCAAGGAACAATTCCCACCTCAACCATAAGAGAAAACGTAGATTTTTCCAAATATGCTGCTTTGACAAAATCAGGCTATATTGGAGTAAAAGTTTGGATTTGCCGAGTTTAAAAATATGTTAGCACCCAAAAGACAAAAATACCGCAAACAGTTTAGAGGAATTTGGAGAAAGACAGCGATCAAAGGCGATCGTTTGAATTTTGGTGCCTGTGGGCTTAAGGCTTTGACAACTGGCTGGATGAAAGACCGGGAAATTGAAGCTTCGAGAGTGATTTTAGCGCGCGCCACTCGCAAGATAGGTAAATTTTGGATCAGAATTTTTCCGGATAAACCTTTTACTAAAAAACCCCCGGAAGTCACCATGGGAGCAGGTAAAGGAGACGTGGCTTGGTTTGTGGCCTCGATAGTTCCGGGAAAAATCTTATTTGAAATCGACGGTTTACCAGAAGAAGAAGCACGCCGGGTATTAAAAAACGTGGCTTCAAAATTATCGGTAAGAGCCAAATTTGTTAATCGAACCATATGAAAAAATTACACCAGGATTTAAAAGACAAAGAGATAAAAGAACTAGAAAAAGAAAAAAGCAATCTTTATCAAGAAATAGCTAAATTGCAGGTTGAGTTAAAAGTCAACCCGGCCAAAGACACTAATCTTTTGGCAAAAAAACGTCAACGGTTAGCAGTTGTTTTGACTTTAGTCCAGGAAAAAGGAGTTAAAAAAATATGAATAAAACTTTAATCGGTAAAGTAGTTTCCAATAAAATGACAAAAACAGTAACGGTTTTGGTAGAAAGAAGATATCAACACCCAACTTATAAAAAAATCATTACTCGGCATAAAAAAATCAAAGCCCATAATGAAAAACTGGAATTGCAAATAAATGATATGGTTAAGATTCAAGAAACAAAACCGATTTCCAAAGACAAGTTTTTTTTAGTAGTTGAAAAGATTGTCGCCAAAATATGATTCAGTTAAGGACGATTCTCAATGTAGCAGACAATACCGGTGCAAAAAAAGTTTATATGATCGGTATGGCCAAAAAAGGTAATCGACGTCTGGCTTATTTAGGAGAAACAATTAATATTGTTGTTAAAGAAGCTATTCCTTATGCTCAGGTTAAACAAGGAGAGAAACTTGCCGCGGTAATCGTGAGGACCCGTAAAGAAAAAAGACGTGTTGATGGCAGTTACATCCGTTTTGACGATAATGCCTGTGTAATTTTAGCTGATAAAGAAGTGAAAGATCCAAAAGGGACAAGAATTTTCGGACCAATTGCCAAAGAAGTAAAAGAGAACGGATTTGCCAAAATTGCCAGTTTAGCGGAGGAAATCTATTAATATGAAAATAAAAAAAGGTGACAAAATTAAGGTTATGGCGGGAAAAGATAAAGGACGTGAAGGACAGGTAGAACGCGCATATTTAAAAAGCGGGAAAATTGTCGTTCCGGGAATTAATATTTATAAAAAACATATTAAAAAGAATGAAAAGATGCCTCAAGGCGGAGTAGTTGATTTGCCCCGTCCTTTAGCGGCAACTAAAGTAATGTTGGTTTGTCCCAAATGTAAAAAAGTGACGCGAGTTGGTTATTTGATCGAAAAAAACAAAAAATACCGAATTTGTAAAAAGTGTCAAAGCAAGTTATAAAATTTTTTAGCAATATGGATTTTAAAAATTATATTACCGTTGAATTAAGGCAGCAGCTTGTTAAAGAGCTAAAGCTTAATAATTCCATGCAGGCACCAAAACCAATCAAGATAGTAGTTAATGTGGGAGCGGGTGAAGCGGTGTCTAGTAAAAATGTTTTGGAAAAAGTCCAAGAACAAATCAGTTTGATTACCGGACAAAAAGCCATGATTACTAAAGCTAAAAAATCAGTTTCCGCTTTTAAAATTCGTCAGGGTTTGCCAATTGGTGTTAAGGTAACTTTAAGAGGTAAAAAAATGTATGCTTTTTTGGAAAAATTAGTGAAAATCGTGATCCCCCGTTTAAAAGATTTTCGTGGTATTTCGGAAAAAAGCATTGATCCGCAAGGAAATTTAAGCATTGGTTTTTCAGAGCAGACGATTTTTCCTGAAATAGACTTTGATAAAATTGATAAAATAAGAGGTTTGGAAGTAACGATTGTTACTAACGCCAAAGAAAAAGCCCGAGGAAAAAAATTATTTGAGTTAATGGGAATTCCCTTTAAGGCATAAAATATTATGGCTAAAACATCTAATCGAGTCAGAACATTACAAAAACAAAAATATCCGGTACGCAAGCATAATCGTTGTCCGATCTGTGGAAGATCGCGCGGGTTTATCAGAAGATTTGGAATGTGTCGCATTTGTTTTAGGGAAAAAGCTTTAAAAGGGGAAATCCCTGGAGTTAAAAAAATTACCTGGTAAAATAATATGGCAAGATCAGCAAAAAAAGGACCGTACATTGATGAAAAACTTTTAAAGAAAGTCAACAAGCAAAAGCAGACTCGAGATAATTCAGCGATTAAGACTTGGGCAAGAAATTCCCAAATCGCTCCTGACTTTGTCGGGCACAAATTCGCCATTCACAACGGCAGAAAATTTATTGAAGTGTTAATTTCCGAAACTATGATTGGGCATCGATTGGGCGAATTTGCTCCCACGAGAACCTTCAAAGGTCATGGAAAAGTTACTAAAAAGGTTCTTGAAGCAACCTAAGATTTAATTATTATGGAAAACTCAATTATCGATATTGTTATTAGGATTCAAAACGGCTATTTAGCCGGAAGAGAATCAATTACCAGTCCTTATTCTAAATTTAAAGAAGAAGTACTTAAAAAACTGCTGGATCTAAAATTTATCAAAAAATATGTAGTCAGTGGTGAAAAAGTCAAACTAATTAATATTGACTTGGATTATTCAGAAGGTAAACCTGCTCTAACTGGAACAAAAATACTTTCCCGTCCCGGACAAAGAGTTTATGTTTCTTATAAAGAATTAAAACCGGTTTTGAGCGGAATTGGATATGCATTAATTTCAACATCCAAAGGTTTAATGACTAATAAAGAAGCGCGTAAAGCAAAATTAGGGGGAGAGTTATTATTTCATATTTGGTAATATGTCAAAAATTGGTAGTAAGCAAATTGCTGTCCCCGCCGGAGTCACAGTCACAATCAATAACCAAGAAGTGATTGTCAAAGGTAAAGAAGGAGAATTAAAATTTCAATTACCAACCGAGTTGAAAATAGAACAAAAAGATAATAATTTATTGATCACCCGTCAAGGTGATTTCAAAAAAGCCAAGTCGTTACATGGACTTTATCGCCAATTAGTTTTTAATGCGGTTACCGGAGTGGAAAAACCTTGGGAAAAAAGATTGGAAGTAGTTGGAACTGGTTTTAATGTTAAGTTACAAGGAGAAGACTTGATTTTTAAAATTGGTTATTCGCACCCGGTGATTTTTAAAAAAGTAGCCGGAGTAAAATTTAAAGTAGAAGGAAATAATAAAGCTGTAATTCAAGGTGCCGACAAACAGTTGGTAGGTGAAATTGCTTATCAAATAAAGATCATTAAAAAACCGGATGTTTACAAAGGCAAAGGAATTAAGTATGAAGGTGAAAAATTAAGAATTAAAGCCGGGAAAAAAGCCAAAGCCGCAGGAGCAGCCTAATCAATTATTATTATGGTAAAAAAAATTAATAACAATCGGGTTTTAAGAAGAAAACGTCGCACAAGTTTAAATATGTTCGGAAAAACCGATCGGCCAAGAGTCGTGGTTTTTAAATCCAATCAGTATATCTATGCGCAGGCGGTCGATGATGAAAAAAGAATAACACTGGCTGCCCATTCAAGCTTGGGTTACCAAAAAATAAAAAAAAGTGAAGCTGCCAGGCAAGTCGGTGTGGAGTTAGGAAAGAAACTTTTAGAGAAAAAAATTACGCAAGTAATTTTTGACCGTTCAATTTACCCTTATTTAGGTAGAGTAAAGTGTTTAGCTGAAGGTTTAAGGGAAGCGGGAGTTAAGGTTTAAAATTTATATTTTTTTATGCAAACAGAAGCAAAAAATGACGAAAAAAAGTTAACGGAAAAGGTAATTTTAATTAGAAGAGTTTCTAAAAAAACTACCGGAGGCAATTATGTGACTTTTTCCGCTTTAGTTGTCGTTGGTGATAAAAAAAGTCAGGTGGGGATTGGTTTAGGACGTGGTCTTGAAGTGCCACAAGCAATTCAAAAAGCCATTGCTTATGCAAGGAAACATATGATTACCGTTCCGATGAAAGGCAAAACGTTGCCGCATGAAATTCTTTACAAATATAAAGCCGCTTTAATTTTATTAAAACCCGCTCCGGAAGGAACAGGTTTAAAAGTTGGTAGCGTAGTGAGAATTATTTTAGATTTAGCAGGAGTGAACGATGCATCAGGCAAAATTATTGGCTCTCGTAATCAAATTGCCAATACTTATGCAGTTATGAAAGCATTAGGAAAATTAAAAAGTCATTAATATGAACCAATTTTTATCCCAACTACCAAAAGTTTTTCAAGCCAAAAAAAAACGGCTTGGTCGTGGTCCGGGAAGCGGTAAAGGTGCAAAATCTGGCCGTGGTACAACGCGTCATCAAAAAGCCAGAGGGAAAATACCTTTGCATTTTGAAGGAGGACAAGGACGTTTAGTGAAAAAATTTCCCCTTTTGCGTGGTAAAGGCAAAAATAAATCTATTAAAGCAAAACCTTTAATTATTTCTTTTGATTGGTTAAATTTACTTAAAGATGGTGAAATTGTCGATCAAAAACTTTTGGAAGCAAAAAATATGTACGTTAAAAGTGGTACAATTACTTCCGTTAAGATCCTTGATCAGGGTAAACTGACAAAAAAATTGATTATCAGAATTCCCATATCTCAATCCGCTAAAAAAAAGATCGAAGCCGCAGGGGGCAAGGTTGAGGTAAAATAAAATATGCAACTTATTTTAGACAAAATTAAACTTCTTTTTCGCGATCCGGAACTCAAAAGAAAAACCCTTTTTACCTTAGGCATTTTTTTTGTCTTTCGTCTGTTTTCTTTTTTGCCAGTGCCGGCAATTGATTTAGTGAAATTAAGAGTTTTATTTTCTCAAAATCAGTTTCTTTCACTGCTGGATATTTTTTCCGGTGGTACTTTAATTAATTTTTCCGTGATGGCTTTGGGTTTAAACCCTTATATCAACGCTTCAATCGTGATCCAACTTTTAACCTCAATTTTTCCCCAACTGGAACAACTGACTAAAGAAGGTGAGTATGGACGCTACAAGATGAATCAATACACCCGATTTTTGACCGTACCTTTAACCATTATTCAAACAATTGGGATTTTGGTCCTATTACAAAATCAAAAAATTATCACTCATCTTTCACCTTTGGAATATTTTTCTTTCGTAGCAACCTTAGTTGCAGGGACTTTTATTTTAGTTTGGTTTGGAGAACTGATTTCCGAATTTGGTTTGGGTAATGGCATTTCCTTAATTATTTTTGCCGGTATCGTGGGTCGGCTTCCGATTACTTTATCACGTACCTTTCAAGTAGTAAATCAGGAAATGATTTTTAATATTTTAATTTTCTTGGCGTTAGCAGTTGTGGTAATTGCCGGTACGGTCTTTATTAACGAGGCAGTGCGCAAAATCCCAATTTACTATGCTAAAAGAATTCGAGGAAACCGTGTTTATCAAGGAGCGACAAATTATCTGCCTTTAAAATTAAACCAAGCAGGTGTCATCCCCATTATCTTCGCGGTTTCCTTTGTGCTTTTTCCCCAGTTGATCGGTAATTTTTTTGCCTATTCAAAAACTAAAATTCTGGCGGACATTGCTAAATTTTTAGTCAGTTTTTTCGCTCCGGCCGGATTTTTCTATAATTTTTTCTATTTTATTTTGGTAATTGGTTTTACTTATTTTTATACAATCGTGATTTTTAACCCTCAGAAAATTGCTGAGGAAATTCAGAAGAACGGTGGTTTTATTCCGGGAATTCGTCCTGGTACAGCGACAAAAGATTACTTGCAAAAAATACTTTATAAAATTACCAGTGTTGGGGCGCTGTTTTTGGGATTAATTGCAATTTTACCGGCGATCGTATCGAAGATTACCAATCTTAGTAATTTAGTGATTGGTGGAACCGGAATCTTAATTGTCGTGTCGGTAATTCTGGAAACATTTAAGACGGTTGAGGCGCAGCTCATGATGAAAAATTATGATCGCTTTACCCGTTAAAATCGTTACAAATTATTTTTTAAACTATGGCCAAAAAAGGTGCTCGAATTTTAATCGGTCTGGTCTGCGAAGTATGTAATAAGCAGAACTATGTGACTGAAAAAAATAAAATTAACACAACTGAAGGTTTAAAGCTGAAAAAATATTGTAATCAGTGTAAAAAACACACTTTACATAAGGAAAAGAAAAAACTAGGTTAAAAATCAAAATCATCAAAACTATGAAAATAATCTTAATTGGAATTCAGGGCGCCGGTAAATCAACACAAGGTAATTTATTGTCAAAACAACTGAAGATTCCTTATCTTTCGACCGGACATATCTTTCGGGAGATTGCCAAAGAAAAAACGGATTTGGGCAGATATTTAAAAGAAACCATGAGTGCAGGATTATTAATTCCCGATGATAAGACATTGGAAATTGCCAATAATTATTTAAGTCGGCCGGAATATAAAAGAGGTTATATTTTAGATGGTTTTCCCAGAACAATAGTTCAAGCAAAAAAATTTGTAAATGATGTTGATAAGGTGATATATATTGAGATACCGGACAAAGAAGCGCTTTGGAGAATTGCCCATCGCAATGATACTTCCCGTTCTGATGAAACTTTACCGGCTTTAAAAAAAAGGATTGAATTGTTTCACAAATTCACTCGTCCGGTACTGGAGCATTATAAAGAAAAAGACAAACTGGTCGCAATTGATGGGACAGAAGATATTAAAAAAGTAAATGGGGATATTTTAAAAAGCTTAGGAAGGCAAATTATTAAAGACCAGCTAAAAACTTGGGAACAAAAACAAAAAACCATTTTAACGATTACCGGATTGCCGGGAAGCGGCAAATCAGAGGCAGCGGAATTCTTCCGAAAAAAAGATTTACCGGTAATTAGTTTTGGTAAGGTTATTAACGATTATGTTGATAAAAACAAGCTAGAGCATACAGAAGAGACACATAAAAAACTCAGGATGGAGTTCCGTCAAAAATATGGTAAAGAAGCAATGGCGGTTCTCAATGAAGAAAAAATTAAAGCCGCTTTAGAAAAAAATACCATTGTAGTTGTTGACGGATTACATTCTTGGGAAGAATATCTTTATCTTAAAAAAACTTTTAAAAGTGTCAGAGTTTATGTTTTAGCTCTTTATACGGAAAAGTCAATTCGTTATTCGAGAATTGCCAAAAGAAAATACCGTTCTCATCTATATGGTGAAGAAAGAGACATCGATGAATTAATTAATACAAACATGGGGATAATGATTGCTTTGGCTGACTACTTAGTTAAAAATAATTTTTCTGTGGAAGAATTTAATAATAAATTGGAGTTGGTTTACCGCGAGGTTTATTTTTCCTAAAAAAAAGCATGAGCAAGATCAATTTGAAAAGCCCGGAAGAAATCAGAATTATGCAGGAAGGGGGACAGAGATTAAGAAAAGTAATGCAGCTTTTGAAGCCGCAAATTAAAATGGGGATTACTACTAGGGAAATTGACATTGAAGCGGAACGTTTAATTAAAAACGAAGGCGGGGAGTCGTCTTTTAAAAAAGTCCCCAATTACCATTGGACTACTTGTCTGTGTATTAACGAACAGGTAGTGCATACTCCACCTTCCGAGAGAAAAATCAAAGAAGGCGATTTGCTGACGATTGATATTGGTATGTTCTATCAAGGTTTTCATACTGATTATTCGGATTCCTTTATCGTTGGTAAAAATTACGATCCAAAAGTCAAGCATTTTTTGGAAGTGGGAAAAAACGCTTTAAATAAAGCGATTTCTCAGGCGAAACCAGGTAATTATTTAGGCAAAATTTCTGAGGCAATTTCTCAGGAAGTTTACGGAAATGGTTACTTTATCATGAAGGATTTGACAGGGCACGGAGTGGGTCGATCTTTACACGAAGATCCTTTTATTCCCGGATATTTGGATAAGCCTGTTTATAAAACCGTGAAAATCAAACCGGGATTAGTGATTGCAATTGAGGTTATTTATTCACAAGGAACGGAAAAAATCGCTTATGAAAAAGGTGATGACTGGTCAATAGTGACAGCCGATGGTAGCTTGTCAGCCTGTTTTGAGCATACAGTTGCTATTACGGAAAAAAATGGTTTTATTTTAACGTAAAGTTGTGTTAAAATAGATGTTTTATGAAAGAAAATGTGATCGTAGTTGAAGGAGAAGTAATTGAGAATTTACCGAACACGTTATTTAAAGTTAAATTATTAAAGACCGACAAAGTAATTTTATGTTATTTGTCGGGTAAAATGAGGAAAAATTATATAAAAATTTTACCTGGAGACAAAGTCAAAATTGAGCTAACTCAATATGATTTAAACCGGGGAAGAATTATTTATCGTAACTAAGTTTTTATGCACGTTCAAGCATCAATCAAAAAAATTTGTCCGAAATGTCAATTGGTTAAAAGAAAAGGTAAACTATATATTACCTGCTCTAATCCTAAACATAAACAAAGACAAGGATAATTATTATTTTTAATTTTTTTAAAAAGATATGGTTAGGTTTTTAGGAATAATTTTGCCCGATAACGCTCGAATCGAATACGCGTTGACGATATTGTATGGAATTGGTTTTTCGAAATCTAAAAAAGTTCTAAAACAGGCAAACGTTGATGCGCATAAACGCGTCCACGAAGTAACGGAGGAAGAGTTTAAAAAAATTTCCGTCGCCATTGAAAAAAATATTAAAGTTGAAGGAGATTTAAGAGAAGAAATTTCGGAAAATATTAAACGCTTGAAAGATATTGGCAGCTATCGCGGGCTAAGACATTTACGCGGTCTTCCGGCACGGGGTCAAAGAACCAAATCTAATGCGAGAACAAAACGCGGAAAAAGAAAGACAGTGGGAGCTTTGAAAAAAGAAGCTTGGGCAAAGTTAGAACAAGGTAAGACTGCCACTGCCGCTACCCCACCGGCAAAAAGTTAAAAAGTTTATAAAGTTTTATGGCAAAAAAGAAAAATATTCGAGTTGTAGAAAAAGGCCGCATTTATATTACCGCAACCTTTAATAATACTTTAGTGACAATTACCGACGAAAGAGGTGGACCAATTGTCATTGGTTCCTGCGGAATGCACGGATTTGCCGGTACACGTAAATCAACTCCATATGCGGCAACTACTACCACTGACGCGGCGATCAGAAAAGCGATTGACAATCACAACTTTAGATATGCCGATGTTTACGTAAAAGGAATTGGACCAGGCAGGGAAGCGGCGTTAAGAGCGGTAAAAGCTTCCACTGTTGATGTGGAAAAAATTGTCGACATGACTCCGATTCCTCACAATGGAGTCAGACCGCCAAAAATTAGAAGAGTTTAATATTTATTTAATTGTAACTTTATGAGATATACAGGACCGAAAAATCGTCTCGCAAGACAACAGATGACCGACTTGGGTTTAAAGACCCCCGGATCAAAATCACATGCCCGTTTGTTAAAAAAACTCAATGTTACTCCAGGACAACATGGAACAAGGACAAGAAGGAAATTTTCCGAGCATGCTTATCAGTTAAAAGAAAAACAAAAACTGCGCATCATGTTTGGCTTAAACGAAGGACAATTAAAAAAATATTTTCATACTGCGGTGAGCAAAAAAGGCAATACGGCTTTATTTTTAGCCAAACTTCTGGAAAAAAGATTGGACAATTTAGTTTTCCGCTTTGGTTTTGCCCCTACTCGTGCTGCCGCCCGCCAGTTGGTTAACCATGGACATTTTCAGGTAAATGGCAAAAAAATCTCAATTCCGTCGCATCAGGTTAAAGTAAATGATATAATTACCTTTTGTAACGAGAAAACGACTAAAATTCCCTACATCGAACAAGCAATTGCCAACAAAGATCTATTATTACCGGTTTGGATTGAAAAAAAAGGTTTGACAGGAAAATTGCTTGTTGAACCAACAATTGAAGAAATTGATAAACAGGTTAATATGAGGTTAGTAATTGAATTTTATTCAAGATAAAAAGAAAATTATTATTTTATTTTTTAAATTTATGATTAAACCAAATTTCTTTACCCAACAAATTGATATGAAGGATAGCTCCGGTCAATTTATTATTGACCCATTACCAAGAAGTTTTGGTCAAAGTTTGGGAAACGCTCTTAGAAGAACTTTATTATCATCGCTTAAAGGAGCAGCGGTAACAGCCGTTAAAATTAAAGGCGTACCTCATCTTTTTGCGACTTTAAAAGGGGTAAAAGAATCTGCTTTAGAATTGACTTTAAATTTAAAACAACTACGATTTGCAGTAACAGAAAGCTCTGTTCCTTTAAAATTAAGTTTGGTTAAAAAAGGAGCGGGAAAAATTTACGGAAAAGACGTCAAAGGTGAAACCGAGGTCATTAATAAAGATCTTTATTTAGGTGAAATCACTGACAGTAAAGTAGAGTTGGAAGTAGAGCTTTTGGTGGAAACGGGAATTGGTTATATCAGCGCCGAGGAAAATACCACGAGCCCATCTGATTTTATTACAGTCGACGCTTTTTTTTCCCCAGTCAAAAAAGTCGAATTCAGAGTTGAAGAAGCCCGTGTTGGTCGTAAAACCAATGCTGACAAATTAATTATCGAAATTGAAACTGATGGTTCAATTTCTCCCAAAGATGCTTTAAGACAATCGGCTTTATTGATCTCTGATTTCAGTGCCTATATTTTATCAGGTAATGACAATCCTCAACCCAAAGAAGAGAAAACAGAAGCGGAGAGCAATCAGGAAAAAGTTGATCAAAAATTATATGACATCATTATCGATGAATTAAATTTGCCCTCAAGAGTGATTAACGCACTTTTAAGAGAAAATATTGAAACAGTAGCGGATTTGGTTAAAGTCGGTAAAGAAAAGTTAACCACGATGAAAGGTGTTGGTAAAAAATCAATTGAACTCATTGAAGAAGAATTGAAAAAAATGAATATTAGTTTAAATAGTTAATCCATTATGTTGCATCGTAAGAGAGCGATTAAATTTAAAGACGGACAGGATGCCAAGGAAATGCTCATCAAGAAATTGGTAAGAGCGATGTTGATTGATAAAAAAGCCACCTTGACTGTCAAAAAAGCTAAAATCATGAAAAGCATTTTAGAAAGATTAGTGGAAAAAGCTAAAGAAAAAACTGAGGCAAATAAAAATTATTTATTGAGACAGGTGACCGATAAAAAATTAGTGGACATTTTTTTCTCTGAAATAGGCGTTTTATTTAAAGATAGAAAAGGCGGCTATTTAAGGTTGAAGAAAATTGGCGCGAGGACTTCAGATGGTGCAGAAATGGCAATTCTTGAATGGGTCGTGCCTTTTGTTAAAGAAAAAATAGTTGAACCAAAAAAAGTATGAAAAAAATTACCGAGACAACCGTTTCTTTTAAATCAAAAAATCGCCAGTGGAGTTTAGTTGACGTCAAAGGCAAAGTTCTAGGTAGGATCTTACCTGAAATTACCCGTAAACTTCAAGGCAAACACCGAGTTGACTATACTGCGAATTTAGATATGGGAGATAATGTCGTAGTAATTAATGCAGAAAAAGTGGTTGTCACTGGCAACAAAGCAAAGACGAAAATTTATACTCATTACTCAGGTTATCCGGGTGGTTTAAAAAGCATGACTTATCAGGAAATGCAGAAAAATAAACCGGAGCAAATTATCAAACTGGGAGTAGCGGGAATGTTACCCAAAAATAAACTAAGAGCGAAGAGGTTAACACGGCTTTTTGTTTTTAAAGGCAACAAGCATCCTTATGTCGATAAATTGTCTTAAATTATTATTTGGTTTTTTCTATGGTTAAAAAAGTAAAAAATTTAAAATATTACGAAAGCGTTGGTAGACGCAAAGAAGCAGTTGCCAGATGTAGAATGTTTTTGACATCTAAAGATAAAGTTGCTACCATCGGTGATCAAAAGGTAAAAGCAGGTGAAATTATTGTAAACGGCCAGCTAATCACTAAGTATTTTCCTCGACTGGCAGAAAAAACAAAATATTTAATTCCTTTGAAAGTCACCAATTCAGAAGAAAGATTCGCAATTTCTATTCTAGTAAAAGGCGGCGGTCAATCAGGTCAACTGACAGCTACTATTTTGAGCATTGCCAGAGCTTTGGAAAAAGTCGATAAAGATGCCAATCGTAAGCCTTTAAAGGATTTAGGTCTGCTTCGTCGTGATCCTCGCGTTAGAGAAAGACGTAAAGTCGGCACTGGTGGTAAAGCACGACGTGCAAAACAGTCTCCAAAGAGGTAAAATCAAAATATATGAGATCACTTTCGGTGATTGTTCTTTCCTACAATAGTAAGAAAATTACCCAGAATTGTTTATTAAAACTCAAAGCGAGTTTTCAGCATTATTCTTTAAACTACGAGGTAATCGTGATTGACAATCATTCTGAAGACGGCAGTATTCAAATGCTGCAAGATTTAGCTAAAGATTGGGGCAATTTAAAAGTAAATTTTCAAAAAAACAATTTGGGTTTTACCAAAGGTAATAATTTTGGTTATTCGTTAAGCGAAGGAAAGTATTTATTATTTCTTAACTCTGATGTATACATTGATGATATTAATTTTAATGATCTTTTGGCTTTTTTAGAGCGTTATCTCGATGTGGGTGCTCTGACAGTCAAATTATTAAAAACCGAAGATCAGATTGATCCGGCTTCCCATCGTGGGTTTCCCACGCTTTGGCATTCTTTCAGCTATTTTTTCAAACTGGAAAAACTTTTCCATCATGTACCCTTTTTAAATCGTCTATTTGGCGGATATCATTTGATTGACCGCAATTTAAACACGATTCATGAAATCGACTCGCCCACTGGTGCTTTTTATTTATTACGCAGAGAAATTTTTGCCAAGCTACATGGCTTTGACGAAAACTTTTTTATGTATGGTGAGGATTTGGATTTGAGTTATCGCATTAAAAAACTGAACTTCAAAATTATTTATTATCCTTTATTCAGGGCTTACCATTTAAAATATAAAAGTGGATTAAGTAATCAAGACTCAGGAATTTATAAAAAAACCCGCTTTTATTTTTACGATGCCTGGAGAATTTTTTACAAGAAACATTACGCCCAGCAAAATAATTGGTTCATTAATCAACTGGTATATTTTCTTATTCGTTTGAAAACTGGTTTTTACCATGAAAAAAATCGGAATTGATGCTCGTCTTTTAAACCAAACCGGAGTAGGAATTTATTTAAAAAACCTACTTTATTATTTGGAAAAAATTCTTCCTGATGATATTTTGCTTTATGTTTATTTATTACCCGCAGATTTTGAGTCTTTGAATTTTTCGCGCAGCAATATCAAAAAACAAGTGGCTGATTACCACTGGCATTCTTTTAACGAACAATGGGGATTTTTAAAGCAGCTTTTAAAAGACAAACTTGATTTAATGCACTTTACCTATTTTAGCTCGCCTTTTTTTTACCCGGGGAAATTTATCGCTACTATTCATGATCTTACACCTTGGTATTTTAAAACCGGTAAAGCCTCGACACATAACCAGCTTATTTATGAAATCAAATATTGGTTTTACAAACTAATAATTACGCGTCAAGTAAAAAAAGCCGTCAGAATAATTACACCTACTTACGCCGTTAGAGATAACTTACTGCGCATTTTTGGAAAGAGACTATCTCCAAAAATTGAAGTAACACATGAAGGAGTTAATTATCAGCTAAAAGAGATTGAGGCAAATCAAAACTTAAATCAAAAAATTAAGGAAAAATATTTTTTATATGTAGGTAATTTTTACCCTCATAAAAACGTGGAATTTTTAATTAAAACTTTTAGTCAATTAAAAAATCAACATTTAGTTTTAGCGGGACCGGCTAATTATTTTAGCCAACGTTTGTTACGGTTAATCGAAAATTTAAAAACAAAAGAGCAGTTTATTTTTGTGGCGCAACCAAGTTTAGCAAACTTAAAATATCTTTACACTCACTCTCTTGCTTTACTTCATCCTTCATTATCAGAAGGATTTGGTCTTCCAATTATCGAGGCGATGTTTTTTAATAAGCCAATTGTTGCTTCTAAAACCCCACCCTTTAATGAGTTAACCAATCACCGCCATTTTTCTTTTGATCCGCACAGCGAAAAAGAATTACTGGCTCAAATCAATCTATTTTTGAAGAATAAGATAACGACAGTCGATTATGGTGATTTTGAAAAGAATTTTTCTTTTGAAAAAATGGCCAAATCTACCTTAGGAATTTATCAGCATTGTTTGTCATAATCTTTAATGAGAAAAAATCTAAAAATTGCTTTTGTCTATGATTGGTTGGATAAATGGGGAGGAGTGGAAAGATTACTTTTAGTATTGCATCGTCTTTACCCAAAGGCGGATTTTTTTACTTCCTATTACAACCAAAAAACTGCTTCTTGGGCGAAAACTTTTCCAATTCACAATTCATTCATTAACAAGCTGCCCGATTTTATTAAAAAAAACCGCATTTTAAGTTTGCCGTTTTTGCCGCGTGCTTTTGAAAGTTTTAACTTTAGGCATCATCAATATGATTTAATTGTTTCAATTACCTCATCATTTGCCAAAAGCATCATTACTTCGCCTGATACCTGTCATATTTGCTATCTTTTGACGCCGACGCGTTTTTTATGGGAAGATCAAAAAGTGTATTTTCCTAATCCTCTTGAAAGAAAGTTATTAACTCCTTATTTAAATTATTTAAAACGTTGGGATAGGGCGGCAGCCATGCGGCCAGATTATTATTTGGCCATTTCCCAAGCTGTAGCCGAAAGAACACAAAAATATTACGGGCAAAAAGCAAAAGTAGTTTATCCGGCGTTTGATTTGGATTATTGGATCGAAATTGAAAAAAAAGCCAGCTCTAAAAACCTGAAAGTAGATTTTTCCCAGTTTTATCTTGCTGTTGCCAGATTGGAACCTTATAAAAAGATTGATTTTTTAGTAAATTATTTTTCAAAACACCCGGAAAAAAATCTAATAGTTGTCGGTGAAGGAACTCAAAAAAAGTTATTGCAAAAAAAAATTTATCCCAATATTCAGTTTTTAGGTTTGGTTAAAGACGAAGAACTGAGTTGGCTTTATCAAAATGCGCAAGCTTTAGTCATGCCTCAGAAAGAAGATTTTGGCTATACGGCATTGGAAGCGCAGTTTTTTGGTTGTCCTGTAATTGCTTTAGCTCAAGGTGGAGCACTGGAAACGGTTATCAGTCAGGAAGCGGGGATTTTTTTTCCCAAGCTAGATTTGGTTGTTTTTGAGAAAACTCTTGCAAGCTTTGAGTCGATAGCTTACAATTTAAAAAGTAATTTAAAGAAGAAGCGATTACAGTATTTAGACAAGTTTTCTTTAAAAAATTTTCAAGTAGTTTTTCCTAATTTATTAATTCAATACTATCAGGAATATGAAAGCAATAATTTTTGCCGGAGGAACAGGGACGCGTCTTTGGCCTCTTTCGAGGAAAAAATCTCCTAAACAATTTGAAAAAATCATTGGTGAACAATCAACTTTACAGCTATCGGTAAATCGATTAAAACCCGATTTTAAAGACGAAGACATTTATATTTCTACGAATATTATCTATCAGGATACTGTCAGAAAACAATTGCCGAATTTACCAAAGGAAAACTTTATTTTTGAACCGGAAAAAAAAGATGTGGGACCTGCAATTGCTTTAGCTGCCGGAATTTTAAATCAAAAATTTCCTCAAGAACCAATTGTAATTTTATGGAGCGATCATTTAGTGAAGCAAGAGGAAAAATTTAAAAAAGTATTAAAAACCGCCGGTGATTACATTCAAAATCATCTTGATAAAATAATTTATATTTCCCATAAACCTCGCTTCCCAAGTATTAATTTAGGTTATATTCACGTGGGAGAAAAAGCGACTCATTTAGAAGGAGTTGATTTTTTTAAGACGGAAGGATTTAAATATCGTCCTGACGCAGTAACTGCCCAGGAGTTTTTCCAATCCGGTAAATACGGATGGAATTTAGGATATTTTGTTACCACGCCAAAATTTATTATGGATTCGTTCAAGAGATTGTCCCCGAATATTTATGAAAATACAAAAAAAATTATCAGTCATTGGGGAAAAGACGATTATGCAATATTTTTAAAAGAAAATTACGGAAGAGTAGAAAAAATCAATTTTGATAATGCTATTTTGGAAAATTTGGATAAAAAAGATAGTTTAGCAATTATGACTGATATTGGTTGGAGCGATATTGGCGCTTGGGAAGCTTTAAAAGAAGCTTTGGAAAAAAACCCGCAAGAAAATATTATTCGGGGAAAAACTTATTTGGAAGGAGTAACCGATTCCTTAGTTTATAATTATGAAAATAAAAAAATAGTGGTTATGGTTGATCTAAAAGAAACCATTGTTGTGAATACGGAAGATGTTTTGTTGATTACCAATAAAGCATCGGTAAATAAAGTTAAAAAAATCGTTGAGAGTTTTGAAGGAACAGAGTATGAGGAGTTGATTTAAAATATGGATAAAAAATATAATTGCAATTTGTTTAAAGGTCCGTGCTATCAAAAATATTTGAAAAGAGTGATTGATATTTTTGCCTCTTTGATTTTAATGCTCTTTTTTTTCCCAATTTGCCTGATAACAGCGATAGCAATTAAGATTAACTCACGAGGCCCAGTTTTAGCTGATGTTCCTGAAAGAGTGGGTCAGTGGGGGAGATTATTCAAAATGTATAAATTTCGCTCCATGATTGAAAATGCCCACTTTTTACTAAGAAGCGATCCTCAATTTCAAGCGCTTTTTCAAGAATATAAAAAGTCCAGCTACAAACTAAAAAACGATCCCCGGATAACCAGTGCGGGTAAGTTTATCCGTAAACATTCGATTGATGAAGTTCCGCAGATAATCAATGTTTTTAAAGGCGATATGAGTCTGATTGGTCCGCGAGCTTATTATCCTGACGAACTGGAAAACCAGCAAAATAAATTTCCTCACACGAAAAAACTGGTTAAAAGTGTGCTTTCGGTAAAACCCGGAATTAGTGGATTATGGCAGGTTTCTGGCCGATCGGAAATAAACTTTGATAAAAGAATAGCTATTGACTCGAAGTATGCTCATGAGCTATCATTATGGTTAGATTTAAAAATTATTCTCAAAACTCCTCTGGTAATGTTCAGTGGTGAGGGAGCAGTTTAAACACTATGAAAAAATTTTTCACAGTACTTTTGGTTATTTTATTAATCATCGTTGGTTTCGGCTTTTTTTTCGTTTATCAACCCTACTTAAAAATCAGGTCAAAAATGGACGTGGTAATGGCGCAAGGAAAAGAACTGAAATCAGTTTTTTCCAAAAACGATATTGATCTTCTTAACACAAAATTTGAAGAATTAAGTGTTTCCTACCAAGCATTAAAGAAAGAATCGGAAAGCATTTACTGGCTGTCTTTTATACCCTACGTTGCAGATTATAAAAACGGGATCGAAGCGGGTGAGTATGTGATCCGTGCTGGTAAAGACACTATTAGTGCAATTACTCCTTATGCCGATATGATTGGATTTAGAAAAGGCAAAGGTGCTTTTGTGGAAAAATCCGCCGAGGATAGGTTACAAACCGCGATTTTGACCTTGGATAAAGTTTTAAGTAAAATTGACAGTATTTCGGAAGACATTAAACAAGCGGAACTACGCCTTGATAAAATCGATGCAGAGCGTTACCCGGTAAAAATTGGTAATACTCCGTTAAGAGCGCAGATAGAAAACATCAAAGAACAGTTTAAAGGTATGACTTCACTTTTCGTTGATGCAAAACCATTGGTCAAAAATTTACCGGTAATTTTTGGTAAAGATAAGGAAAAAACTTACTTAATTTTATTCCAAAACGATAAAGAAAGAAGAGCTACTGGAGGATTTTTAACTGCTTATGCGGTTTTTAAAATTAAAGATGGAAAAATTACTGTTGATAAATCAAAAGATATTTATTCTCTTGATGACTCGATTTCCAAACATCCGGCAGCACCAAAAGAGATTACGACTTATTTCCCATCAATTAGTACTTTTTATATTCGTGATAGTAATTTGTCGCCAGATTTTCCCACTTCTGTAGAACTATTTAACTCTCTTTACAAAAACAGCGGTGAAAAAGTTAATTATGACGGTGTTATTGCCCTTGATACTCAAGTATTAGTGGATATGCTGGAAGTATTTGGCGATACTGAAGTCAGAGGAATTAATTTCTCAGCCAAAGTTGACAAAAGATGCAATTGTCCTTCGGTAATCTACAAACTACTGGATGAAATTGATCGTCCGGTAAATTATATTAAGACTGACCGTAAGGGAATTCTGGGAGATTTAATGTATGAACTTTTTTATAAAGCCATTCGTTATTCACCTTCAAAATATTGGGGAACTTTAGTGCAGCAAATGTTTGGTAATTTGCAACAAAAACATATCGTACTGTATTTTACCGATAAAGATTTGGAAGCGGCAGTGGACAAACTAGGTTTTGCCGGTACCGTGAAGATTTACAACGGGGACTATCTTAATGTGAACAACGTAAATTTTTCCGGAGCAAAAACAAACTTGTTTGTTACCGAAGCGATAACTTCAGTCACAAAAACCAATGACAACGGTAAAGTTTCTCGAGAAGTAACCGTTGACTTTAAAAATCCTTATCCGGCCTCAGATTGTAATTTGGAAAGAGGAGGACTTTGTTTGAATGCGATTCATAAAAACTGGATCAGGGTTTATGTTCCTAAAGGTTCAGAACTTGTTAGCTTTACTGGTTCGACAAAAAAAGTCCAAACTTATGATGATTTAGGAAAGACAGTTTTTGAAGGCTTTTTGGAAGTTCCTACTCAAGGAATGGCAAAGGTGATTGTCAAATATACCCTACCAACAGATTTGAACCAAGCAGCTAGTAAGATCCTTATCCAAAAACAGCCTGGTGTTTTAAATCAAAAACTGAAAGTGACGATAGATGATAAAAAACTTTTTGATGGTGCTTTTGAAGTAGATCAAGAACTGAAGGCTAAATGAAAACGATCAAAGTAGAAGGGTTGGTTATTGGCAGAAGGAATTTGCCCAACCAGGATCGGATCATCATCTTCTTTTCTCAAGAGCTGGGAAAAATTATTTTACTGGCAAAAAATATCAAAAAAATCACCAGTAAAAGATTACCTCATGTTCAAACCGGCAATTATCTTCAGGTTAGTCTGGAAGAACGTCATGGTATTTATTATCTGCATGATACTAATTTAGTATCGGCTTATTCCCAAATAAAAAAAAATTTGGAAAAACTTAATCAACTGTATTTGATTTTTTTTATTTTGAATAAAATTTTGCCTGAAAGACAAAGTGAAAAAGCCAGCTTTTATTTAACACGTAGTTTCTTAAAAAAACTTTCCCAAGAACCGTTAAACGAAGTTAATCTCACTAGTTATTTAAATGAATTATTAAGCGGTCTGGGTTATTTACACGAAAAAATAAATTTAAGCGAACTGCTGGCAAAAACAGAAGAAATAATTGCCGAAAAAATACCTGCCTTTATTATATAATGATTAAATGGACGAAATAATTGCTTTATGTAAACGCCGTGGGTTTTTTTATCCGGCATCGGAGATCTACGGAGGGCTTGCTAATACTTGGGATTTTGGTCATTATGGTACATTGTTAAAAAATAATCTGCGTGATCTCTGGTGGAAATATTTTGTTCTTCAGCGACCAGATATGGTAGGAATAGATGCAAGTATTTTTTTAAGTCCTCAAGTTTGGGAAGCGTCCGGTCATGTAAGCGGGTTTGCTGATGCCCTAATTGAATGTAAAAACTGTCACAACCGAACAAGAGCTGACCATTTAATTGAAGATAGTTTGAAAATCAAGGTGGAAGGTTTACCAGTGGAAAAATTAAATGAGACGATTAAAGAAAACAAACTCCGTTGTCCCAAATGCGGCAAAAGCGATTTTACCGATGTCCGTAAGTTTAATTTGCTTTTTGAAACTTCAATTGGAATTGTTGAAGAAAGTAAATCTAAGGCTTATTTGCGAGGAGAAATCGCTCAAGGAATTTTTTTAAATTTTAAAAATATTCTCAACACGATGCGCGTGAAACTGCCTTTTGGAATTGCCCAACAAGGAAAGGCTTTTCGCAACGAAATTACCATGGGACAGGCAGTTTTTCGGACTTTGGAATTTGACTTAATGGAGTTTGAATACTTTGTGCGTCCGGAAAATTGGGAAAAAACTTATACTTATTGGCAAAAGGAAATGTGGAATTTTGCCCTTCAGATAGGGCTTGATGAGAAAAAACTGCATTGGCGTGAACATGAAGATTTTGAGCGATCTCATTATTCAAAAAAAACAATGGATATCGAGTATGAATTTCCTTTTGGTTGGAAAGAGATGTTTGGTTTGGCTTACAGAACAGATTTTGACTTAAAAAATCATATGCAGCATTCAGGTAGAGATTTAAATTATCTGGATCCCCAAACTCATGAAAAATTTATTCCTCATGTGATTGAGCCGACCTTTGGTTTGTCACGCTTAGTGCTGACGGTGATCGTAAATGCTTACAAAGAACAAGAGGTTAATGGAAAAAAACGTTATTATCTGGCCCTTAAACCCCAAATTGCACCGGTAAAAATCGCCGTTTTTCCCTTGCAAAAAGATGTTAAACTGGTAAATAAAGCGCAGAAAATTTATCAGGATCTTAAAAATGATTTGGTAGCCGAATTTGATTCGTCGGGGAATATCGGGCAGATGTATCGTCGCCAAGACGAAGTGGGAACGCCGTTTTGTGCGACAGTTGATTATCAGAGTTTGGAGGATGATATGGTTACTTTAAGAGATCGTGACAGTATGCAGCAGGAAAGAATAAAAATAAGTGATTTAAAAAAATATCTGGAATTAAAGTTAAAAGTTTAAGAACGTAATTTATTAATTTATTATTTTTATAATTATGAAAAATAAAAAAATAATTATCATCGGCCTTATCGTTTTAGTTGTTGTGGGAGTATTTTTTTTCATGAATAAGCGTAATCAGACGCAAACGAACAAAGATCAAGGGGTGACTCCAACAGAGGCGTTGGTTCCGACCGTTGATAGTTCGGTCAAAGTATCTTTAGACCCTCTTAATGGCAATAAAGAAATGATGCTAAAATTATCGGGAATTCCCAAAAACACTTCAACGATCGAGTACTCATTATCTTATATGACAAAAAGTCAGGGCTTACAAGGAGTAATTGGAACAATTACTCTTGATTCAGATGCTACTGAATATGAAAAAAAACTGACCCTTGGGACTTGTTCTTCCGGAACTTGTGTTTATCATGAAGTCGTAGGTAGTATAAAAGCAGAGCTTAAGTTTTCCGGAAGCTATGGGGACAAAGTTCTTAATAAAGAATTTTCTTTAGATTAATAAAATATTATTTAAATTGAAAGGAGGTGCTACGATTATATGCCAATTATCAAATCCGCCAAAAAGAAATTACGTCAGGATGTAAAAAGAAGACAGGCAAATAAAAAGTACGAAGCAAGCTATAAAGAAGCAGTAAAAAAAGCCAAAAAAAATCAAGATCAATCTAAATTAACAGGTTTGATTAAAAAGGCCTTTTCCGCTATAGATAAAGCTATCAAAAAAAACGTCATTCACAAAAATAAAGGAGCAAGATTAAAATCCAGCATTTCCAAATTATCTAAAAAAAGTTAATTAATGAGATACAGGATTAATTTACTAACACTGAAGAAGAATAGTCCGGTAAACAAGGTCTTTTATTTTGTCCTAAACTATTTACGTTATATTTTGGTGATTACCCAAATTGTGGTAATCGGCGTCTTTTTTTATAAGTTTAAAACCGATCAGGAAATTGTTGATCTAAACGAAGAAATTAGCCAAAAGAAAGAGATTGTCAGTGTCTCGCAACCCTTGATTAAAGAAGCTAATCAAACCGAATTTAAACTCAAAGAAATTCAAAAGGTAATTGATGGACAAAACCGGTTCACTTTGTCCTTAAACTATTTGATTGGAATTTTTCCAGAAGATATTTTTTTAAAAAAGTTCAACTATACTCCGGAGAATATTTTTTCTTTAGAAGGATATTCATTACAACCAAGTATGATTAATAAATTTTACTTGCGTCTGCAAAAAGAAAATAAATTTAAAAAAGTAATTTTAAGATATGTAAAAAAAGCGGATTACCAATATGAATTTGCGCTTGATCTGATTTAACCACTATGGAAAAAAATTATTTTATCAAGAAAATACTTGATTCGAAAGTTCAAGATTATTCTTATGCCATTGCTTTCTTTTTAGTCTTTTCTTTTTTTGTGTATTTTGTGATTCGGCCCAACTTGGTTGCGATCTTTAAGTCCCTAAATAAAATTGAAGAACTAAAAAAAACCAATGCTTTTTATGATAACCAAGTGAGAAAAATTATCGAACTACAGACAAATTTGGAAGCCATGCGGGAAGATTTTAATTATATTAATTCGGCCATGCCGGTTTATCCTGAGATTAACAAAGTTTTCGGAGATGTGAAGGAGTTAACGGAAAAAGACAGTTTGCCGATTGCAAAACTCAACTTTGACAACATTGATCTAAAAGACAATCAAACGGCAAAAGCGGCAAAAAAGCTTAAATTGAATATTGGTTTAAACGGACCGTTTGAAAATGCCAAATTTTTTCTTAATGATTTAACGACACAGTTGCGTTTAAAAGATATTAAAGAACTAAGAATTTTTAAAGAAACAAGCGCTTCCACTGATAGTTCCCAGTTAAAAATTGAAATGGTAATTAACAGTTACTACTTATGAACAGAAAAGAATTGTTATGGATTTCGGTTTCGATTTTTTTAACAGTCATTGCTTGGATGATTTTGGAAATTTACAAAATCAGTTACACATCAAATTTCAAACAGGATGGAGATTTTGTAATAGGAGATACAAAATTAAGTACGCAGGTAATTAAAATTTTAAAGACAAAAAAACCTTAATTCGATATGTACTCGGATTTATATATAAAAAAACAAATTAAAATTCCCACTTGGGTATTTATTCTGGTAATTTTTAGCAGTATTTTTTTTATGTCCCGGTTTTTTTCAGGAAATAGTATGCCCTCAAAAGCAAACCAGAAAAACCTAAGAGAATTTCGCTTGGTAAACATAGCGGCAACACGAGCGGGTGTTTTTTGGCAAACTGAAGACAAAGAGACTGGTTGGTTAATCCTGGGTGAAAGCGAAACAAATCTTACTCGAGTTATCGCGGATGAAAGAGATTTAGCGGAAAAAAAAGGATCGTATCATTACCATTATGCTTTAGTTAAAGATTTGCAACCAAACAAAAACTATTTTTTTAAAATTGTTAGTGATAAAGGTGTTTATTCCAAAAACGGCAAAGCCTATCAATTGAAAACAACTACTGAACAGCGTTTTTCCGGCACAGCTAAACCTGCTTACGGCAAAATATTTTTACCCAATAATCAACCTGCGGAAAATGTTTATGTCATCTTAACTTACGTTAAAAGTAATTTTCCACTCCTGTCGCAGACAAAGGCCAGTGGTGAATGGTTAATCCCTTTAAATAGTATTGCTAGTATTCCTCAACCTGACGATAAAGTAAAAATAGAGTTTTTAAGTGATATGGATAGTAAAACAACAGTTGAAGCTGTAGCCAAAAACCTTAGTCCTTTACCACAAACTCTGGTTTTGGGAAAAGATTATACTTTTTTAAATATGGAAGAAGTTTTAGGAGTTACTACTCAATCGTCAGTTTCAGTTAATCCAAAAACGATCGATATTTTATACCCAAAAGAAGACGCATTAATTGCAGGAGCATCTCCTTTGCTTAAAGGTTTAGCTTTGCCAAATCAAGACGTGTCACTGGAGTTGGTCGCTGATAAAAAATATTATTTTAAACCGCATGCGGATAAAGACGGAGTTTGGAAAACAGCTTCGGATGTGAAGTTACCTCCAGGAAAAGCCACGCTGATTTTAACTGCCAAAGATGAAGAAGGGAAAGAAGTAAAAATCATCAGAAGTTTTAGTATTGCCAAATCAGGAGAACAGGTTTTGGGCGTAGCAACCGGTTCAGCATCAATAACGCCTACTTCAGCTCCAACTGTTACAATTAAACCCACAGCGCCTTTAATAACAGTGACTCCTGTACCGACCTTAAAAAGCGCCGGAAGCAATTACCTGCCATTTATTATTTCCGGATCGGCAATGATGGTAATCGGTCTGGGAGTAATGTTTATTTTATAAGCAATATGCTTGATTTTATTATCTCGATTAACAAAATTAGTTTAGTTGCCTTTATTGGTACCTTAGGATTTATAGTTTACGAGTTTTTACTGTTGAAAAGGGAGAAAGACAGTCAATCCCGACCCAATATTCCCAATTTTAACGAAAATCTCGCTTCAAAAAATCCCTTAATCATTCAGGATTTTATGGCCAATCGACAGATGGAAAAAATTGTTAAAACAAACCCTTTTATATTAATTGCATTATTGGTTTTATTATTTATTTTTGGGCTTTTATCAATAATTGGTTTTTTAAGCGTCAAGAATAATTCTTTCAATAGTAATACTTTAGTATCACCATCTCCGCGTATCGTCTATCAAAAAGCTCAGGGAATAAAGATTTATGACAAAAATTTTAATTTATTAAATGATAATGATTTGACACAGATGAAAAAAAACTCCACGATTATTATAGGAATTGATAAAATTTCCGGAACAGATATTGATAAAGCACGGATTAGAGTTAATAAAAACTTATGGGAACAAAAAGATTTAACTGAAAAATTTGACACGCGCCAGAATATGTTTTATATTGAATATATTACGGCTTCTGATGAGGGTAAACTGGAGATAGAAGCTCAATTACATTCAAAAACCGATGGTTGGTTAGGTAACTAATTATGTTTAAAAATAAATCAAAAATTATTACGGCTGTTTTACTGGTAATGACGATCGGTCTTGTGGCGGCAATAATCTATATTAGTCAGATTATTACCAGTGAGCCTAAGGTGGGGCAGGCTAACACCAATCTTGCTCCGCAAAAGACAAAAGCGGCAGATGTGAGTTATCAAAAAACAGTGGCTTTAAATGATATTACATCGATTCCCGTTTCACCAAGTTTGGAAAGCGTTAGGTCGACAACTGTTTTATCACCGACAGTAATTCCCACAGTTAGTAATTTACTGGCGGTTAACAGTATGACGGCATCAGCTTCTCCTACTTTAGAACCAACAATTGGCGGCTTAATACTGACACCGACAGAAACTGTATTGGCTTACAATAACTTAACAGTTACTCCTGTTTCCGGCAATGTTTATACAAGTAGTATTTCCGCCACGACAGTTGCCAAAGCAAAAACTTTACCCGATTCCGGTTTTATCACTAATTCAATTATTATGTTTGTAGCTGCGGGATTAATTATCTTCTTTTCGTTTATGTTTTAACCTAGTTTAATGATTTCGTAAAATTGTTGAGGATCTAGCGAGGCTGAACCGATTAAAAAACCATCGATTTCGTTGGTGCTTAAGTAACTTTGGGCATTATTTTCATCAACACTTCCTCCGTAAATAAAAACATTTTTTTGAGGTAATTTTAATTTTTTTTTCAGGGAAATTACTCTTTCCGGAGGTTCGTTTTGACCGGTACCAATAGCGGCGACCGGTTCATAGGCGATTAATTGGCAATCTGTCGGAATAAAATCCTTATTGTCACGGATGCAAAAAATCGGCTCGAGATGATATCTTTTTGCCATACTGGTTTTTTTAACGAGTAGTTCTTTAGTTTCGTTGAGAAATTTTCTTCTTTCACTATGACCGATAATTGTATAGTTGACAAAATCAGCTAAATTTTTAGCAGTGATTTCTCCGGTAAAACTGCCTTCGTCAAATTGGGAAACATCCTGGGATCCAAGAAAAAGATTGGGAATTTTGGGTAATTTATTTTTTAAAGAAGAAAGTAAGGAAAATGGAGGACAAATAATTATTTTAATTTGGTTATTTGTAAGCTTAAGCAGGAGTTGGGGATTTTCATTGATTTCCTCGCTAAAAATTTTTACCCAGTCGTCGATTTGAGAGAGATTTTTTTTGGCTTTCCAGTTGGCGATAAAATATTTCATATGTTACTATTATAATTTAATTACTGTTTGTTTTTCAATCGACCAATTAAAAGAGATTTGTCATTCCCACGAAGGTGGGAATCCAATCTATTAATTTACAATTTAAATAAGGTTAATTATAGTCTGGGAATGACATGTTTTTAGTCGAGAAATTGGAGAATTAATTATGAATAATCTATTAAATGATCTAAATCCTCAACAACAAGAAGCTGTTAAGAAAATAAATGGTCCGTCACTTATTTTGGCGGGTGCAGGTAGTGGGAAAACGCGGGTTTTGGTTTATAAGGTGCTTAATTTGCTGGAAAATAAAGTTGATTCGAAGGAGATTGTGATGATTACTTTTACCAATAAAGCGGCGAATGAAATGAAAGAAAGAATTTTTAAGCTGATTGGCAAATCGTTGGGTTTTATTGGTACTTTTCATTCTTTTTGCTGTTTGCTTTTGAGGCGTTATGGAGATGAAATTGGGATTGATAATAATTTTGTGATTTATGATGAAGACGATCAAATAAGTTTGTTAAAAAAAATTATTAAGAAAAAAGAAGTAAGCAAATACTCTCCCCGCTATTTTTTAAGCCGTATTTCTGCTGCCAAAAACCTTTTGATTGATCCGGAAAAATATTTGGAGACATTTTCCGATTATCAAGCGGCGCTTGTGGCGGAGATATATTTTCATTACCAAAAAGAATTGGCAAAAAATAAGGCATTGGATTTTGATGATTTGATCGGAAAAGCGGTTGTTTTGTTGAAGGAAAGAAAAACAGTTCGGGAAAAAGTTCAAATGCGATATCGCTATTTATTAGTGGATGAATTTCAAGATACAAATTATGCCCAATATTTTTTAACCAGATTAATCGGTGAAAAATCCCAAAATGTGACGGCAGTAGGTGATTTTTCCCAAAGTATTTATTCATGGAGAGGGGCAGATATTAAAAATCTGGAAAAATTCCAAAATGATTTTAAAAATGTAAAGGTTTTTAATTTGGAGCAAAATTATCGCTCTACCCAAAAAATTCTTGATTTCGCTTATGAAATAATCTCTCAAAACGAAACCCATACTGTTTTGCAGTTATTTACAAAAAATAATACCGGTGATGACGTGCAAATTTATGAAGCGGCTAACGAAGAAGATGAGGCGCGTTTTGTCGCCCAAGAAATGGGAAAGATCAATGAAATGGGAGATTATTCCAAAATTGCTGTGCTTTACCGAACCAATGCCCAGTCGCGGGTAATTGAAGAAACTTTATTGAATATCGGCCTTCCGTATATTTTAATTGGCGGGACGCGCTTTTATGAAAGGCGGGAGATAAAAGATGTCTTAGCTTATTTGCGTTTAATTTTAAATTTTTCCGATGAAATAGCACAAGACCGGATCAAAAAACTTGGCAAAAGACGCTGGTTGGATTTTCAGAAGTTTTACTTGGAAGAGGAAGCGATAATTCTTAAGTTGACAACGACAGAAATTATGGAAAAAATATTTTTAGCAACAAAGTACCTGCAAAGTTACGATCCTCATAATGAAGAAGATTATGCCCGACTGGAAAATATTAAAGAGTTAAAATCAGTGGCGGGTAATTTTCCTCAATTGACGCAGTTTTTAGAACAGGTAGCTTTAGTGGAAGCAGAATATTCTGAAGGCGAGAAGAAAAATACTTTTAAAAATGGTGTCAGGTTAATGACATTGCATCAGGCAAAAGGACTGGAATTTGACCATGTTTTTATTACCGGAGTTGAGGAAGGGATTTTGCCGCATTCACGTTCGAGCGATGATCTTTTCCAACTTGAGGAAGAGCGCCGACTTTTTTATGTGGGAATTACTCGGGCAAAGCAAAAACTTTTTATTACTCATGCGAAGAGACGTTTTATTTTTGGCCGTCGTAACGAGACGACGAAGTCACGTTTCCTAGGACAGGAAGAAAACAACGATTTTTGGTAATTGGTAATTTTTAGAGCCTTTAAATAAACTAAAAAATAAAATTGTCGCTTATAGTTTATAGATGTGTTATGATTAAAAATTGTAGCATTAAGTTATTATTAATTTTATTTATTTAATATGGAAGACACTCAAGAAAAGGTAGAAAAATGTCCCAAGTGTGGAGCGGATTTAGGTGAAATTGTCAAAACAAAATCAGGACGTCAATTAAGACGTTGTAGTGCCGGTAGCTGGAACCAGGAAACGCGTCAGGTCGATGGCTGCAACTATGTTAAATGGTTAGCGGTAGAACCGGAAGTTCTTGATGAAAAATGTCCAAAATGTGGAGCTCCGGTAATTTTAGCTACGACTCGTTTTGGAAAAAAAATGAAAAAATGTTCGACTGCGACTTGGGATCCGGCAACGCGCACAGCTGGTGGTTGCGATTATTTTGAATGGTTGAAGGGAACGACTGAAGAATTAGATGAAGTTTGTCCAAAATGTAATTCTAAATTGGTTTTAGTGACAACAGCTAATGGCAAAAGATTAAAAAAATGCTCAACCAATAAATGGGATGCGGAAAATCGCCAGGCAATTGGCTGCGATTATGTAGAGTGGTTAAAATAGTTTTTTGCGGAGGCCTGTCACGGCTTTCCTCCCGCCAGTGCTCCTAAACGTGCGCGCTGTCGGGATCCCTCCAGCCGCGACACCCGCAAAATATATATTTATAAGTTCTAGGTAAAAAAATATGGCAGATGTAGATCAGGTTGTTGAAACTCCGGCAATGGAAATTGCCAATTTAAGTAGTCTGATTAATCGTTATTTGGTGGATATTGAAAAAATTAAGGAGCAGTCAAAAACCCAAAGAGATATGTTTAATAGTGCGTTCGAGAACGATAAAGCTTATCAAGAGCAATCGCAGCAGGTAAAGGAATTGACGAAAAAAAGAAATGCGGTTAAACAAGTGCTTGTAAAACAACCGGCAGTGATGACAATTGTGGAAAAACAAAAAGAATTAAAAGAAGAGTTGAAGGATCTTCAAGATGCGTTGTCACGCTATTTGGAACGTTACCAGCAGGTGGCTAAAACTAATATTATCGAAAGCGAAGATGGCGAAATCCGTGAAATTGTACCAGTCTATAAACTGGTGAAAAAGAGGGTCTAACTCTCCTTTTTTTGTGGTAGAATAGGATAGTTGCTGCGAAAGAAAGTTCTTCCGCGCTCTGGAAAATTTATGGAGATCAGAAATATTGCCATTATCGCTCATGTCGATCACGGTAAAACCACACTCGTTGATGCTTTATTGAAACAAACCCATACCTTTCGGGATAACCAAAAAGAAATGACCGATACTTTAATTATGGATTCAAATGATCTGGAAAGGGAAAAAGGCATTACCATTCTGGCGAAAAATACCTCAGTATTTTACAAAAATACTAAAATAAATATTATTGATACTCCAGGTCATGCTGATTTTGGAGGAGAGGTAGAACGGGTTTTAAATATGGCCAGCGGCGCCATTCTTTTAGTTGATGCGGCTGAAGGTCCACTTCCCCAAACAAAGTTTGTTCTTAAAAAAGCCTTAGATTCCGGTTTAAAAATAATTTTAGTCATCAATAAAATTGATAAAAAAGATGCCCGGCCACAAGAAATTATCAATGACGTCGAAAATTTATTTTTAGAACTGGCAGATGATGATTCTTCTTTGGAATTTATTACTTTATTTGCAGTTGGTCGCGATGGTAAAGCTTTTTATCAACTACCTGAAAAATATTCTTCTGATTTCCCAGGTACGCTTGAACCTTTATTTGAAACAGTCTTAAAAGAAATACCCAATAGTGTTATTAACGAAGCCGAACCATTTCAATTATTAATCTCCACCCTCGACTATGATAATTATGTTGGCAAGCTTTGTATTGGTAAAGTCAATCAAGGAAAATTATTAAAAAACGAAACCGTTACTTTAGTTGATGAAAACAAAATTATCGGCCGTTATAAAGTCCAAAAACTTTATACGTTTAATGGTCTTACTCGACAAGAAGTTAACACAGTAGGAGCAGGAGATATTATTGCCATCGCCGGCATTCCGGAGTTGACCATCGGACAGACAGTTACTCATCCTGACTTTCCTTTTAGCCTGCCAAAAATTAAAGTTGAAGATCCTACCATCAAAATTACCATCGGCCCCAATACTAGCCCTTTTTCCGGAAAAGAAGGAAAATATGGTACTTCCCGTCAAATTAAGGAAAGACTTTTAAAAGAAAAAGAAACCAATTTAGGATTGAAAATCGACGTCGATAATGAAGATTTAGGTTTTATTGTTTATGGTCGGGGAGAACTGCATTTGGCAGTACTGATTGAAAACATGCGGCGTGAAGGTTTTGAAATGGAAATTTCCAAACCACAGGTAATTTATAAAACAATTGACGGAGCAGTATGCGAACCTTATGAAGAGTTAACTGTTGATATTGACCAGGAATATATGGGTGTAGTTACTGAAGAGTTAGGAAAAAGAAAAGGTCAAATGCTGGATATGGTCACTAATCCTCAAAACAATCAGACGCGTTTGATTTATAAAATTTCCGATCATAATTTATTGGGAATGCGTAGTATTTTATTGACAAAAACGCGCGGAACACTGCTTATGAGTACTTATTTCTTAGGTTATTTACCAAAAGGTCAGCGCATGGATTCAGCCAGAAATGGCGCTTTAGTGGCTGTTAAACCCGGCGTATCTTTGTCTTTTGGACTGGCCAACGCCCAAGAAAGAGGCACGCTTTTTGTGGGTACGGGTGAGGATATCTATGAAGGTATGGTCGTGGGTGTCTCTGCTAGGGATTTTGATATTGAAGTCAATGTCTGTAAAGCCAAAAAACAGACCAATGTACGTTCGGAAACGGCGGATATTGCAATTCAGGTTACTCCACCGGTTCGTTTAAGTCTGGAACAGTCTTTGGATTTTATCAATGACGATGAACTTTTGGAAGTCACTCCTCAACATCTGCGCATGCGCAAAAGATATCTTGATACGACTATAAGGCGTGTCAAAAATCGCAATGCGGGGAAATAAGAAGAATAATTTTTATAGAGTTTACGAAGAAAGAGCGTTAGAATTAAGTAGTTTTGGAACAACGCTGGGAGGTTTACAATTAGACATAGGACATTGCTTGCAGACATTTCTATAAAATCTTACATATATTGTATCTTTTGCTTTTTTTTCATCGGGTGCCTTTATTGAAAAACCTATTTTCGGTTTATTAATAATACAACCAGGATGGAGAAAAATAATAGCTATCCATAGATAATTTGTTGTCTCGTTACGTTGATTTACTTCAGGCATCATTATTTTATTGAATACTATCGATAAAATTTTTATTTGTCAAGGTGTTTCAAAAAATAATATATAATATTCTTTATGAAAGACAAAAATGGTAAAGAGTTGTCGTTTATAGAGGTAATTAGACGCATTATTATTCGTGCCCAAAATATTCTGTTGGAATTTGGGGTTTTTTTACTTCATTTTATAGGAGCAATTCCCATTCATCATTTTCGAAGGATGTGCTACCGTTTTGCCGGCGTAAAAATCGGTCAAGGATCAACTATTCACATGGGAACGGTTTTTTACGATCCCAGCAATATTATTATCGGCAAAGACACAATTATTGGCGAAAAAGCCGTTTTGGATGGCCGGGAAAAAATAATAATTGGTGATCATGTAGATATTGCCTCCGAAGTGATGATCTATAATTCGGAACACAATATTGAATCGGAGGAATTTAAAGCCATTATTGCTCCGGTTACCATTGAAGACTATGTCTTTATCGGTCCGCGGGCAATTATTCTTCCCGGAGTAAAAATTGGCAAAGGTGCAGTTGTGGGTGCGGGAGCAGTAGTTACGAAAGATGTCCCTCCGTTTGCGATTGTTGGAGGTATTCCGGCAAAAAACATTGGTGAACGCCGCTTTAAAACCCCTAATTACAAACTGGGAAGAGCCAGGTGGTTTAGATAATTATTCCTTTGTTCCTACCAGGTAGACTGCTGCCCAAGGCCGGTAATTGGAAAAAAATTTTCTCTGCGTTAAAATATTTCCATTAAGCATTACTTCATAATTAAATGTGGCCTTAGCTCCTGTGGCGGCAAAATCTACTTGTTTAATTGTCCCTTTTGGCAAAGTGGGGTCATCTTGATGTACATCGGGCAGCGCTGGTTCAACATCATAAACCGTAACCGGCGAAATTGTGATTTTTCGGTTATCTTTTTTTCCATAAAGATGAAAATATAATAGATTATTATTTTTATCAATTTCAGTTTGGATAAGAATATAGGCCGATGTATTATTTTCAATTTTTAAATCGGCAGTAGGCGAAAAAACCGTAGCATCAAATCCTGGTTTGGAATCGTTTTCATAATAACCCACGCGATAAGCGTGTGCGTAACGCTCGACAATCGGTAAGCCCGCGTTTAAAGCGGCGCGAAAAAGCGTGGTTGACACCTGACAGACACCGCCCCCATCTCCTAAGACAGTTTTTCCCGCCTTAATGATATAAGCAGGTTTGTAACCAGTTGTAGAAGAAATATCTCCCACTGTATCATTAAAAGAAAATACCTTGTTTTTAGGAATTAAAATTCCGTCAAATTTGGACGCCGCCAAAATAACATTATGAACTCTTTCGGCGATAGAGTGGCTGTAATTTGATTTGCCCGTTGCAATTTCTTCGACAATGCCAAAGTCATTAGCTTTATCAAGTGTAATTTCTGGTTTGATAACTGTACTGGTTAAATTAATTTTGCGACTTGTGGGATTAACTTTTAAACTGAAGATCAGATTGTCAAATTCTTTTAAAAAAGCTTCGCTGTTAATTTTTAAACCTTTAACTTCTTTTCTAAACTCAATTACTTTTCCACTTTGGAATTTAAACAGCGCGTTTTTTGCCGGATAAGAATATTTTTGTTGTGTCGTATCGACAAAATCCTGAATCAGGCTTTGATCGTAATTAATGGTCGTGGGAAAACGAAAATCCTGTAGATGAAGTACACTGCTCACAATTTGGGATAAATTGTTTTTTGTATGTCCGATAGAAAAAGCTTTACTTTGCATTTCCTTGACTGCGTAATTGATTTTTAGTTTTTGGGCGGAAAAAGTAGCAATTGGCGTTTGCTCATAAACGACTTCAATCTTAAGCGGAAGTAATTCTTGATTTTTTAAGGAGAAATATTTTTCAATGTCAGATGGAGTTTTTCCTCCAAAATTTACCGTGTCCAAATAAACGTTTGGAAAAATACGTTTTTCATAATATTTTATTAGTTTCTGATATTGAACATAAGCTCCAATCCCTACAACTACAAAAACCAAAACACCACCCAAAAAGATCTCAAAATAAAAATTGTGCTTTTTAGCTTTTTTTGCTACCATAATAAGTATGATTGATGATAGCCCAAACCCATCTGAAAATCAAACTGTAAGCCAGCCGGTATTTGAGTCGGTAGCAGTTGAAGATCAACAGCAACCAGCTGAAATTCCGCAAGATACACCACAAGAAACTTCTCCGGCAAGTGCTGCCCCGGAAAATTTAGTCCCTGAGGAAGTAACTCCTGAAGTAGAGGCACCGGGAGTAGAGGCAACTTCAGCTCCAGCACAAGATAACAGTGGCACCCCTCCTGTTTTTATCGAAGATAATAAAAGGAAATACCTGATGATTGCCGGTGGAGCTTTTCTCTTCTTAGTTTTTTTGATTATTATTATCAGCTCTTTATTTAAAAAAACTACCCCTAAAAAAGTCCAGCTTACTTATTGGGGTTTATGGGAAGAAAAACAAATCTACGACCCTTTAATTGCCGATTTTGAAAAGCAGAATCCCGATATTCAAATTGTTTACCAAAAAATGTATTCGGAAGATTATTTAAACAAACTTTTAGTTAGGAGTCGTGAGGACAAAGGCCCGGATATTTTTCGTTTTCATAACACTTGGCTACCTTTAGTTAAAGAATTAACCGCTCCTCTTCCCAGTAAAATAATGACCAACGCGGAATTTGAAAAAACTTTTTATGCCATTCATCAAAGCGATCTTAAAATTGGTAGTTATTACTACGGTTTACCTTTGGAAGTCGATGGTTTGGTATTAATTTGCAATCAGGATATGTTTAATAAAGCCGGCATGGAAACCAATATTACGACTTTTGATGATTTTATCGATGCGGCAAAAAAACTGACGGCTAAAAATAAGGACGGCCGACTAATCACATCAGGTGTGGCTTTAGGTTTAGCAAGTAATATTGAGCATTTTTCTGATATTCTTGGTTTAATGTTTCTTCAGAACGGTGTCTCTTATAAAGCCGATAAAAGCACTACAGTTAATCCTTTAAATAATTATTTGAAATTTTCCGAGAATTTGTCCACAACCGAAGCGGCAGGAGCTTTGGAAAGTTACCGCAAATTTAACGAACAGCCAAACGCAATCTGGGATGACACAATGCCCAATTCCATCACTGCTTTTATTCAAGAAAAAGTTGCGATGATCATTGCTCCTTCTTGGGAAATTATGACGATTAAGAATAGCAAGCCAGAACTAAAATTGAAAGTATTGCCAATCTATACAATTACCGGAGCCAAGCCAATTTCTTTAGCCAATTACTGGATCGAAGGAGTGTCCAAAAAAAGTCAGAACCAACTTGCCGCCTGGAAGTTTTTACGATTTTTAGTTGAGAAAGAAAACCTGGTAAAATTATATGAGAATCAGGCGAAAACGCGTTTATTCGGAGAACCTTATTCCCGAGTGGATTTGGCAGAACAATTGATCCAAAACGAATATTTAGGTGCGGTAATCAAGCAAGCCGATAGTTATGTGACCTTGCCTGTTGTGTCACGTGTATTTGACAAAAGCATGAATGACGACATAGTTAAATATTTAGAAAATGCAGTCAATTCAACAGCTAATGGTGGTTCTTATTCCGAGGCAATGAAAAACGTCCAATCAGGTGTTAATCAAGTTTTGACAAAATCAGTAAGCAATTAATTTATGTTCAAACTACCTTTTACCAGTAATGCCAAGAAAACCGTTCCCGAAGAATACTTTGGTCTTCTTTTAAAAGAAGACAAAGCCAATTGTTTTTTAATTAAAAAAAATCACGGTCACTATACTTTAGTTGATGAAATCTTAATTACTTATTCCAATGGTTGGGAAAGTTTAACTGAAGACGTTGACGAAGCGTTATCACTACTAGAACAAAGACATAAGGTAAGCTTAAAAGAAACAATCATTTATATTTACAGTCATTTTGTTGACGAAAACAGCGGGAAAATTAAAAAAGTTTACTTTGACAAAATAAAATCACTGTTAAAAAATCTAGAGCTTCACCCCTTAGGCTATATTGAATGCTATGAAGGAATTGTTGATAATCTAAGTCAAAAAGAAGGCCTAATCGTTAATCTGATTCTATTGGAGTTGGATTTGACCCAGCTGACTTTATTTATTTTTAAAAACGGCAAAAAGATTTTTTCCACAGTGGTTCCTCGTACTGAAAATATTATTAACGATATAATTGCAGCGCTGGCAAATTTAAAAGAAAAAATTCTTTTGCCAAGTAGAATTTTGCTTTACAATTCCGGAAATCTCAGCAATGAAGCGGCGGAAATCATCAGTTATCATTGGACAGAAAATTATTTTATTCAACCACCAAAAGTTGAAGTGATGAGTCAGGAAAAACTCAAAGAACAGTTGCTGATTGTCTTTGAAAAACAGATTAAAGATAATGAAAAACCTTTAGTAACGGAAAATCCAGAGAAAAAAACAGAGGTAGTTCAAGAAACAGAAACTGAAGTGGAAGCAACCGAGGTGATGGGTTTTCAAATTGGGAAAGATGTGGGGTCTGTATCTCAATCGGTTGAACCGGTTAAATCAGAACCAAAATTTAAATTACCTAAATTAGTTTTTTCTTTTTCCGGCTGGCAAAAAAAAATCTATTTAATTTTCGGATTGGTATTAATAGCAGCAGCTGTTTTTGCCAATGAATATTTTTTGCACAAAGCGGACTTAATTGTCTATTTACCTTCACAAAAAATAGAGAAAGAAATTTCCATTGAAAAAAACGAATTAAAAATCGCCACTTTTTCCGGTGAGGTAAAAATTACCGAAAACACCTCCGGGAAAAAAGATATTGGTGACAAAGCCAAAGGAGAAGTTACCGTCTATAACTATGACGATCAAGTGAAAACTTTTTCCAAAGGAACGGAAATCAGTGTTGACAGTTTAAAATATGTTTTTGATGCCGATATAAAAATCGACCCGGCAAAGATTGCCGAAGATATGGCTAAGTTGCCGGGAAAAGCCAAAGTGCAAATAACCGCAGCCGTTATCGGTCCTGAATACAATTTGGAAAAAGGAAAAAAATTTAAAGTAGCAGATACAAGTTATTTTGCCATCAATGAAAGCGCCTTAATTGGCGGTTCTAAAAAAACCATTAAGACAGTGGCGAAAAATGATTTAGAAAGTCTTAAAGTTTCCGGCTTAAAAAAAGCTAAAGAAGATCAAAATTCGTTAATTAATTTAAGTGATGGAGATAAAGCCATTACTGATTTAACTGAAGTTAACTTGGGCGATATCCAATATTCAAAAGAAGTAGGAGAAGAGGCGGATAATGTAAATCTGGTTGCTAAAAGTATGGTTACAGTTTATTATTATCAGAATAAAGAAATGCTTAAAATATTGCAGGAAAAAATCAGCGATGAAATTAATTCAGGGTTTAAACTGACTCCTGACCAAATTAATTTTCAGCTGAACAAAATTGAAAAAAATACCATTAATTTGTCTTTGACTGCAAAGGCAATTAAGGATGTTAAAGAAGAGGTAGTGGCAAAGGCAGTTGTTTTTAAAAATAAAGAGCAGTTGGAGGAAATTTTGAAAAAAGATTTTTCTTCGCAGGAATTAATTTTAAAAATTAAAGAACCGCTTCCGATTTTAAATAACTTCACCTCTCCTTTTATAAAAAATAATACGATTCAGCTAATTGGAAGTTAGAAAGGCGCTTATGGCAATTTATCAATATGTCAAAAAAGATAATTCTCCTAAGAAAAAGTTAGTCAATTATTTTTCCTTAATCTCTTTGACTTTAGGCTCTTTATTACTTTTTTGGTCTTTCTATCCGATTGTCTCTTTTGAATTATACTCACGTCTATTTATTCAAAACGGAGTGGCTTCACCTGTTCCCAAAAGTGATATTATCAGTTCCCTAATTCAAAACAGTTCGGTTTTGGGAAGTCATGATGTTTTTTCCAACAATTTAAGAGATTTTACCCAGGTAAAGTTGTGGTTTCCTGACAACAAACAGACGCCAATTAATCATCTTGATTTAAAATCTTATTCGCTCTCCATTAGTAAATTAAATATTAAAAATGCAGTTGTCAAGGTTGGAGAAGAAGATCTTTCAAAAAGCTTGGTTCATTATTTACCGCAGACCTCGCCCGGAAACTACGGTAATGTCGTAATCTTTGGTCATTCAACCTTACCACAGCTTTATAATCCTAAAGATTATAAAACCATTTTTACTTATCTGCCGTCTTTGCAAAAAAGCGACAAAATTGATATTCAAGTGAACGACATAAAATATGAATATGAAGTGATTGATATGTTTGTCATCAACCCGGATCAAGTTTCAGTGCTTGATCAAAAAACTGACGCTGCTTATTTAACTTTGATCACCTGTGTTCCTCCAGGTACGTACTGGAAAAGATTGGTAGTAAGAGCCAAACTTACAAAACTTCCGGAAATGTAGTCGCTTAAGAATACGTTGATTTATCCTATAATATCTGGTAAAATAACGACTATGCCGAAAAAGAAAGCCGCGACAATTTTTAACTACTTATTTTTTGTAGTTTTTTTAATTATTAACTTCTTTATTTTTATAGGAGAGTTAACCAAAAATATTGTTTTATTGCCGTATAAATTGTTTATTTTTTTGTATAAAAAACTAAAAAAACTTTTTAAAAAAATTTATCGGATAAGGATAAAATTTGGCAAGAAAATCAAGAAAACTCCAAAAATTAAAAAAAAGATTTTACGATTTAAATTACCTCGAATAAAGATTGCCAATATTTTCGATTCGGTGTCTTTAAAGGTGCGTTACTTTTTTTTGGGTTTTTTGGTTTGTTTGGTTTTGTTTTCTTCATATCAAGTTTACATTTTTGCTAAAAACCTGCCTTCGCCAAACAACATTGGTAAATATAATTATCCGCTTTCAACTCACATTTATGATAGGAATGGTAAGTTGCTTTACGAAATTTACCGCGAACAAAATCGGACACCGATTAAATTAAAAGATCTTCCCGCTTACGTTTATCAATCGACAATTGCCATCGAAGATAAAGATTTTTATCATCATCAAGGCGTCTCGCTTATCTCGGGAATTTTTAGAGCTTTAAAAGAAACCTTAGTCAAAAAGTCGCTTCAAGGCGGATCGACCTTAACGCAACAGTTGGTCAAATCAGCGCTACTTACTCCCGAGCGCACTATTGAAAGAAAAATTAAAGAAATTGTTTTAGCTTTATGGACGGAAAAACTTTATACCAAAGATCAGATTTTGGAAATGTATTTAAATCAAGTTCCTTACGGTGGATCGGCTTATGGAATTGAAGAAGCGGCGAAAACTTATTTTAACAAACAGGCTAAGGATTTGACTCTTGAAGAGGCGGTTGTACTTGCTGGACTTCCACAAGCACCGTCGCTTTATTCTCCTCATGTAAATCCCGAGTATGCCTTGCAAAGACGCAACGATGTAATCGCTAAAATGTATGAACAAAAATATATTACCAAAGAGCAAAAAAATGAACTTTTGAGCAAAACAACCATTGATGTTATGCCTTTAAAAACGACAATTAAAGCACCACATTTTGTTTTTTATGTTAAAAGCCAATTGGAAAACAGATATGGAATTTCTCAAGTTGAAGAAGGCGGATTAAAAGTAACCACGACACTTGATTTGGATGTTCAGGAAAAAGCGGAAACAATTTTAAAAGAAGAACTGGAAAAAATCAAAAATTTAAATGTGAGTAACGGCGCGATTTTAGTTACCCGTCCTTCAACCGGAGAAATTTTGGCGATGGTAGGTTCGGTTAATTATTTTGAAGCACCATCGGGCGCTTTTAATGTTACGACTGCTTTAAGACAGCCAGGAAGTTCGATCAAGCCTTTGCTTTACGCTTTGGCTTTGAACAAGGATTATACCGCCGCTTCAATTATCGACGATTCTCCAATAGTTTTTCAGATTCCTGGAGCGGAAACTTATCGGCCGGTAAATTACGACGGTAAATTTCACGGAAAAATTCCTTTGCGTTATGCATTGGCAAATTCATTTAATATTCCGGCTGTCAAAACAATTAATACGTTGGGTGTAAGTAATTTTGTGAGTTTTGCAGAGAGAATGGGAATTTCCACTTGGGGGAATTCGAGCAGATTTGGTTTATCATTGGCTCTAGGTGGAGGAGAAGTAACCATGTTGGATATGGCCAAATCATTTGGAGTTTTTGCTAATTTAGGTTATCGAGTTTCTTCATCAAGTTTTTTAAAAATTCAAAATGCCAGCGGTCTTTCAATTTTTGATATTAATCCGGAAAAATTTAAAGTTACTGACGAAGGCGTCGCTTATATTATTTCCGATATTTTAGCAGACAATTTTGCCAGACAGATGGCTTTTGGTGCACGTTCGTCTTTGGAAATTCCCGGTTACAAAGTGGCTGTCAAAACTGGAACGACTAATGATAAAAAAGACAACTGGACAATTGGTTATACTCCTGACTTTTTAGTGGTTGTTTGGGTGGGAAATAACGATAATACACCAATGAATCCTTATTTGACCTCTGGAATTACTGGTGCAGCGCCAATTTGGAATCGAGTAATGACCGAATTGCTGAAAAACTACAGTAAGCAAAATACTTGGTTTAGCCAGCCGGGAAATCTGACGGAAAAAACCTGCTATTTTGGTAAAAAAGAATATTTTATTAAAGGTACTGAAAATAAAACTAATTGTCAGGAAAGCTTGTTTAGTCCGTCTCCAACACCGACACCATAAGGTTTTACTTATCTCATTTGTCATCCCCGCGAAGGCGGGGATCCAGTCTATTAATTTCAACTAAAATAAGGTTATTTAATTCTGGATTCCTGCCTACGCAGGAATGACGTGTTTAACGACGAATTGACTAAAAGTCTGTTTTATTTAATTGAAGTAAATCCCGTTAGAGATTGCAAAACCTTTGGAATTAAAATGCTGCCGTCTTTTTGCTGGTAGTTTTCCCAGATGGCAACTAAAATTCTTGGTGAAGCCAAAGCCGTATTATTTAAAGAATAGCAATACTCGGTTTTGCCGTCTTTTTTGCGGTATTTGATATTAAGTCGTCTGGTCTGGAAATTTCCCATAATCGAATTGGACATGGTTTCGCCGTAATTATTTCTTGACGGCATCCATGTTTCGATATCGTATTTTTTCATTTGTGGTTCGCCCATATCGCCGGTACACATTAAAAGTTGTTGGTAGGGTAGTTTTAATTCCTGCAAAATTTCTTCAGCATTCTGCTGTAACTCTTCGTGTGTTTGTTTAGCTGTTCCAAATCGTTTTTAGCAATAATCACCTGTTCGATTTTCCAAAATTCGTGCACTCGGTAAAGTCCGCGCGTATCTTTTCCGTAAGAGCCGATTTCTTTTCTAAAACACGGGGAAAAGGCCACCATTTTTTTGGGTAAATCTTTTTCGTTTAATATTTCACCTGAATAATATGAAGTAATG
>Ga0172375_10001024_pt1 | contig 45250 bp, 32 predicted proteins | sample LakKiv1m_FD_114537 | JGI IMG/M metagenome (GOLD analysis project Ga0172375, IMG submission 114537) | Freshwater microbial communities from Kabuno Bay, South-Kivu, Congo - kab_092012_11.1m | ecosystem: Environmental > Aquatic > Freshwater > Lake | place: Democratic Republic of the Congo... | reverse complement strand
CCTTCACCTTCACCTTCGCCTTCGCCTTCGCCTTCGCCCTCGCCTTCGCCTTCGCCTTCGCCTTCGCCTTCGCCTTCGCCCTCGCCCTCGCCTTCGCCCTCACCCTCGCCACTGTCGCCGTCAACAACTTCGTCGCCATCGACTACTTCATCGCCGTCGACAACTTCGTCACCGTCAACAACTTCGTCGCCGTCAACAACTTCATCGCCGTCAACAGTGCCTTCATCACAATATTTAATGCTGACATCGTCAACAAAGAAATTGGTGGGAGCGGCAGTGGTCTGATTGCCGGTGAAAACCAGTGTATGAGTACCGTCGGCATAAGCGCTCAGATCCACGATAACCTCGGCATAAGTGGCATAAGATGCCGCTGTTCCCTTGGTAATGGAGAAAACTTCAGTGCCATCGATAGTGACGACCAGATTGTCGGCATCAACAGCGCCTTCAACAGCCGGAACTTCCAGCCAGAAACTCAGGGTAGCAATGCCGCGACCGGCAGCGATATCGACAGTTTGAGTAACCGAGCCGACTTCAACGGCGTCAGCGCCGCCGAACCATGCCCAGTAGGTGCCGGTGTGAGGTCCGGTGCCGCCGCCGGTGCCGCCGCAGGTGCTGGCATCACAGAGCGGAGTGCCGAAATTGGTTGAAGCTTCAGTCCATGCTCCACTGCCGGGACCTGCCTCGAAGCCGCCATCGTTGACAACTTCAACTTCCGTTCCCGTGCACTCGGCGTAAGCCAGAGCGGAAACGAACAGAAGCGCTAAAACCATGCTGAATATCGCGATCTTTTTCATAATCTTTCCTTTCGGTGAGCAAGCATATTATTTGTTGCCCGGTTTTTAGAACAATCTCGTTTTAAGAGCAAAAGAACAGATCCGGTCACAGCCATAAAAAATACTTCTTACTGGTCGGATAATTGGGGGATTATATTAAAACGATAATAAAAAGTCAATCATCACTATGGATCAAAAAAAACAGGAGCCGTTGAAGCGGCTCCTGTTCAGTCTATATTTCTGTAATTCTTTCTATAAGTTGACTCTACGAATTCTTATGAATGCCAAACCGAAGAGCAGTCCAAACAGCATCAGGCCGTTGCTGCCAGCGGAAGAATTACAGGCACCGCCGCCACTTCCGTCGCTTTCAGCGTCATCGCCTGAATCATCACCATCCGGGTAATCGAATTCACCCTCGCCCTCACCTTCGCCCTCGCCTTCGCCCTCGCCTTCGCCTTCGCCCTCACCTTCGCCTTCGCCCTCACCCTCACCTTCGCCCTCGCCCTCGCCTTCGCCTTCACCCTCACCCTCACCTTCGCCTTCGCCCTCGCCTTCGCCTTCGCCCTCACCGCCGTCACCATCGGTATCGTCAGTGCACTGGCAGACATCTTTCTCTAAAGCGGCGTCATAAGCGCAGCCATCACTGCCGGTAAATCCGCCATCGATGCAGTAGCTTTCGCAATTATAGGAAGAGTAGGTGTCTTCATTGCCGCAGACGCAGAGGTTATCGGCATCGATGCACCAGGAAGCCAGCACGCCGGAATCGCAGGCACCGCTGCACATGCCGCCGTCGCCATCAACAACTTCATCGCCATCGACAACTTCATCGCCGTCAACAATTCCATCACCGTCGACTACTTCGTCGCCGTCTACAGAACCGCCGTCACAATATTTAATGCTGACATCATCAATAAAGAAGTTGGTGGCGGTGGCAGTTGTCTGATTTCCGGTAATGGCCAGGGTGTGTGTACCATCGGCAAAGGCGCTGACATCTACCTGCACTTCAGTATAAGTCAGGTAATCGCTGGCAGCAGCCGTCTTGGTGATAGAATAAACCGTCGTGCCGTCAAGCGTAAAGACCACATTATCCGCACCAGCGCCGTCGGTGGCGGGAACTTCCAGCCAGAAGGTCAAAGTTGCCGAACCGCGTCCGGTATCGATGTTGACCGACTGAGTCACAGAACCGACTTCGACAGCGTTAGCACCGCCAAACCAAGCCCAGTAAGTGCCTGTATGCGCTCCGGTTCCGCCGCCAGTGCCACAGGTAGCTTCATCGCAAAGCGGCGTTCCAAAGTTTGTAGAAGCTTCAGTCCAGTCCTCGCTGGGTGTTCCGATTTCAAAACCGCCGTCTTCAACGACTTCTACGCCGTCCAGACAGGGGCCGGTGTCGCCGTCTACAACTTCATCGCCGTCAACCGGAGTGTCGCCATCGACAGGTATATCGCCGTCAACAACATCACCATCGACCGGTGTATCGCCGTCAACAACATCACCATCGACAACATCACCATCGACAACATCGCCATCAACAACGTCGCCGTCGGTCATGGTGCCAGTAATGGAAAGAGAATAAGGGCCATTTGATTCATCGGAATCGGCGCTCCAACCAGAATCGACGATTACAAAATATACGCCAGTCGAAGGAGCCGTGAACTCCAGAGCTTCTGCAGCACCTTCCCAGCCGTCATCAGCCCCCGCGGTGCAATGATCGACCACGTTGCTGCAAACATCCGAAACAATAATGGCTGGATCGTAAACAGAATCGCTGGTTGAGAGACTGATGCTTATAGCATCGCCGGCATCCAGCGCGATTGAATAAACAACATCATTACCGCTTGCGATATAAGTCCAACAGGATACGGACGTGCTTTCAAAGTTAAAATCGCCAGTAACGCTTGTTGTGTCTCCAGTGGTGCTGAATGGCAGCGAGTCAATGGTGTAGTCTGCGAAGCAGTCTGCCGGAGTGACACAATAATCCGGGAAATCAGCAGCGCAATATGTGCAGATATCTGCACAGCAGTCGCCATTATCGAAGCATGCATCATCACAGTAGCAGTCACTGCTTTCGCCACCGCACACTCCTGAACAGCTGCCGCGTGTCATTGGAACTGACATCTGAGATTCATGGCTTTTGGAGTTGGCGTTTGCGATTCCACTCGCAAGTAAAATGGCCAACATAACAGTAACGACAGTAAGTTTCTTCATTATTCTTCCCCTTCCGATGTCTATTTTTTGCTTAATCCCAAACCCTAACAAGCAAATTTGTAAAAGCCTTCCTCAGCTTTATTAAACCGCTAACCCTGCCCCGCCACCGTTTTTTACTTTTATTCAGAACCCATACCAATTTTTTTAGCTTACTCTCATAACGCATAATGTCAAGTCCTGCGAACAGGCAAAAAAACAGGGCCGCCTGAGCGTCCCTGTTTATCTTCTGGAATATCGCTTAAAATATTAAGATATCAGGCCATGAAATTACGTTTTCTGAGCATGGCCGCGCCGAGAAGCAGACCGGTAAAAATCAGACCAGAACTGCCGGTGCCTGATGTGTTACAGCTACCGCCGGCAGATCCTTCATCTTCTTCGTCGTCATCATCATCATCGTCATCGTCGTCTTCGCCCTCACCTTCGGCCTCCCCCTCACCTTCGCCCTCGCCTTCACCTTCGCCTTCGCCCTCGCCTTCACCTTCACCTTCACCTTCACCTTCGCCCTCGCCCTCACCCTCACCCTCACCCTCGCCCTCGCCTTCACCTTCGCCTTCACCCTCGCCTTCGCCCTCACCCTCGCCTTCGCCACCGTCACCGTCGGTGGTTCCTTCCGGGCAGAATACTATGCTTACATCGTCAACAAAGAAGTTGCTGATGTCCGGGCTGCCGGTGGTTGAACTGGCGATAAGCAGCGAATGGCTGCCACCGTCGGCATAAGATGTAACATCGATTTCGATCATCTGATATTCGGCGTATGTATCCGAATCCGAAGGTGTCGCGGTAAACAGAACATCTCCATCCAGAGAGACTGTAAGATTGTCGGTTTCCGGGCCGCCTGCGAAGGGAATCACAAGCCAGAAGCTCAGAGTAGCTGAGCCGTTACCCGACTCGATGGTTACATCCTGACTCAAGGAACCTTCCTCTGCCGTATCCACTCCGCCGAACCAGGCCCATATTTCGCCGCCATGAGCGCCGGTTCCACCATCCTGCAGACATGAACCGTCACAGAGAGGAGTTTCAAAGTTTGTAGAAGCTTCCACCCAGTTACCCGAACCGGCTCCAGCCTCAAAACCGCCGTCGTTCACAAACTCGCTGCCGTCAGTGCAGCCGGGATCCACATCGCCGTCCTCGTCTCCGTCTTCGTCACCATCGGGATAATCACCGTCCGGCTCTGACGGGATTTCATAATCCGGAACTTCCTTTGTGACACAGTGAATAGCGCCGCCAAGAGGAGAAATATCGCTGGATTCAACACCTACTATGGTGTGATCCGGCATAAGAGTTTCATAGAGCGCCAGAGCCTGATTGTCGTATGTGGAATTGTTGTATATGGGAACAATAACGACATCATTTACGATCAGAGAGTTGGTGTAGCCGTCAAACCAGCGACCATAGGAATCGGATTTGCGGCCGGAATACATTATGCGGTGAATTTCGAAATTTTCTCCCGCCATATTGGTAGCGGCTGAAAGAGTCTCGTAATTGTCTTCCATGGCGTTGTCCCACTGCGTACCGTTCTGCGCGGAGGGGAAGTCGGCCAGTATTATGGTATGTGGGTCAAGTATTTTACTGTAAACATCCACATGCCCGGTGCCATCAGCCCAGCCATCGTCGTAGCTGTCGAGCGACTTCAGCCATATTATCTTTTCGCAGCCCATATAATCTTCGTACATCTGCTCGATTTCAGCCAGGGTGTAATCACTGTTGTAGGTGAGGATAATGTCCTTCGACATGATACAGGTTCCGGCGCCATCAGTCGAATAGTTGCCGCCTTCGGTGTTTATGGGAAAATCGTACCAGTTGACGCCCCAAGCTTCAGCCAGATTCAGCGGTACGGCATCGTCATCGGGACGTTCAGGATAATACTGCGGGTCGATGATAGCCAGATAGCCGTTATCTTCTATTCCCCACGGGCCGAAATCACGGGTCCAGAAAGCATCCAGCGGCATGGTGGCGAATTCGATCATGTTAGTGGGAATGCCTTCCTCTGATGCGATTGCCAGTACGCGATTTTTTTCGGTGTTGTTGGAAACGATTACGGTAACAACTGTGCCTGCACCATCGTTGTCCGTGCCCGTGCCGGCCTTCAGAATTCCACGCATGATATCAGAAAAGGCAGTGCCGTAATCTTCCCAGGCACCGTCACCCCACGAGAATAACCAGGTGCGCATGGGTTCGAACTCGCCTGGGCTTTTTGTAAGATTACCAGGGGGAACAGGAGCAACACTGCGGTCGTGCTTCATATTTTTGCGCTTGAGGCGGTCTTCCTTCGACATCATCGCCGGCAGCGGCATGCCGGGTCTGATATGCCCTGCGGCTTGAATTTTATCTTCCGCATCTTCGTTGCCAGCCGCCACCAAGCCGGTCGTTGCAAGAAACAGAATGATGATAATTCCGATGATACTACGTCTCATGATTCCTCCTGAGGACAAATTTTTTCAAGGATCCTGACTACCGCTGAATACACAACAGATGCGATCCCGACTTACAGGCGAAAAAGAATATCAGATAGCATGAGTCTGTAAAGATCGATTTTCATTCATTCTGAACATTTATATAAATACTCAGAAGAATCTTATTTCATTTCTTTACGAAGTCGTTACGCGTAAACAGTACGTGAAGCGGCAGACCGGCGGCCTCGACAGCCTCGCGTCCACCTTCCAGACGGTCGACCAGCGCCAGAATGGCTCCGACTTCCAGGCCCGATTCTCTCACACGTTCGACGGCCTTAAGTGATGAACCGCCCGTGGTGACTACGTCCTCCACAACTACAACCATATCACCGTCTTTGAAATTGGCGCGGCCCTCCATCCACTGCATCGTTCCGTGCCCCTTGGCTTCCTTGCGAATAATGTAAGCCGGAATCGGGTTGGATTCTATGAAGCTTATCATGGAAACCGCCGTAGCCAGCGGATCCGCGCCCAGCGTCATGCCGCCGACTCCTTTGACCTCAAAATTTAGCTGTTCGACCATCTGATGGAAGATCTTACCGATAAGATAAGAGCCTTCAGCATCCAGCGCCACCGGGCGGCAGTCGATATAGAAATCGCTGGTTTTGCCGGAGGCCAGAGTAAAGGTGCCTTCTTTGTAGGACTTGGTCTTCAGAAGATGCAGCAGACGTTCCTTATGTTCAGGATTGACATTCAGTTTGGGCATATCGGCCAGTTTCTTGTCCTTCATTTTCTCTATCCTCGAAATATGGTTAATGTATAGACTCGTTTACTTTCAAAGTGTTACCCGACGTTTGAAAAACGTTAGTTTTTCTCTTCCTTCTTGATCGAATAAAGCCGCATGTAATTGCCGCTGTCGAAAACCATCAGGCGATTATTCATGGCGGCTATTGCATAAGGCTTTTTAAGCTCAAGCGTATCATCACCTTTCGACCCGATACCAGCCACGACATAAGCCTGACGCTCGAAGGTAAGACACACTAACTGATTGCGCGCGGGTATCGAAATGAAAAACAGTCCAGGACTTAAATCAGTGTAAGTTATTCTGAAAGGCAGACCGAAATCGTATACCTGACCAAGGTCGCTTTCCTGAGTGAGGTAGTTGAATGGGCCGCCACCGGAAAAGGTGCTGATGATCCACTTTGACTGATCGCTGTAATAAGCTTCTCTTACCATGGCGTTGCGGGCATCAACAATCATTACCGAATTACTTATGGCAACCATTGAAGTCGGATTATTCAGACGAGTCAGAATCGCGTCCATTTCCTTTTCGTCATATCCGGCTTCTCCATTGCCGATTAACGGCTCGACGCTGCTGCTTTCTGTTTCATATGCCCATATGCGATTGCCATAGGTATCGGCAACCAACAGTCGCTCTCCGTTGTTCTGTTCCACTACACCCAGTGCGCCTTTAAAGATCGCCTTACCTTCGTGCAGCGGAACTTTGCGTGAGTTGAGATAATAATCCATGCCTGCTTCAACATCGATAATGGAACCGTCTCCGGCATCCAGCGCCCAGCAATGAGACAAGCCACAGCTTATGTCTACTGGGAAAACAAATTCATCCCGACAGCTTTCGTCCGAATTTTCGCCGCATAGAAAGGTACTGACAATTCCGGTTTGCAGATTGATAAGTCTGATGCGACCATTGTATGTATCGGCAACAATAACAAGGTGTTCCATGAAAAAGGCCGCACCCATCGGACGATTGAAGCGCGCCTCTTCGAGCGATCCGTCAACATACCCGGCTTCACCGTTGCCGTAAACATCCACCAGATTAAGATTCGGGCGCTCGTAATCAAACTGATCAACCTGAGCATAAACCGCGGGAATCCATAAAACTCCAAGAATGACTGTCAGCAGCAGTATTTTTATAATGCAGCGCTTCATGTCACGGATGCTAGCAGAGCGCTTGTCGGCTATCAATGATTTTGCGTCCGAAAATCGCAAAATGGATGCCGAAAAGTCCGTTTTTCAGACTCCTGCATTGCATGTCTATTCTTAAATACACAAGCAATCCAACAAGTTATATTCTGGCACAACCCCTGCTTTATACAGACATCAAAGCGTGTACAAAAAGGAGATTATAAATGCTGCTTTCCGAGTGGAGAAAATCATGGCTGATGTCACGTTCGCTGCTAAAGAACGTTCTGGATGAATTGAATTATTCTAAAATTACAAACCGCGGCCAAAAGAAAGGTATCAGCAGTTTCTCCATTGATGCGGAATTGCTGAATATTTTCAGGCAATATGGCATTCTGCCGCGTTCCAGCCTTGAACTGTGTGCGGCTGATGAAAATGCCTGGATGTGGATATTGCGTTTTCTGGACGAAGTCAGCAGACAGAAACGCAACATTGCCTACATGCTGCCACAGAAAAGTGAATCCGTGGTGCAGTTGTCATTTGACGGAATGGGAGGTGAACCCTGCTATTACTCAGTAAAAGGTACACATACGCTGACCGGCCTGGCGATAAGGCTGATGCGCGAGAAAGCCTGCGACATGATGGTTTTCTCTCCCGCAGCACTCGACATGAAGCTCCTGAAACTTCCGGCGGAGGGCAGCGCAAACGAAGATGCCTACAACATAGCCTTCGGGCGGGCAGTAATGGCTATTTCGCAGGCGGCAGCACTTTACGGCGTTCCGGTGATATTTTTAAGACGCATGACTCATCGCAACGACAGTCGCGGGCTTTCTGCCGTGGAGTGCCGCTTAAGAATACGCAGCGCCGCTGGCCGCAACATCAGAATTCTCATCGACAAAGACAGCGCCGCGCATAAGTTGTCTTACATAAAGCCTTTTCCCCATAATATCGATTACGCTCGACAGCTTGAGATGAAATACATGCTCGATATATGAAAACGTTAAAATCTAAAATATTTTCTGTGTGGTACATCTAAAGAAAATACTTCAAGTGACGATACAATATGACAGCGATAGACATACGCTGCGTTCCACGGATCTTTATGCAGGCTTGAAATCCTGTATTCGGTTTTCTGCCGTCGGTTGAGCGGTGGCGGTTAGAACCGCCAGACAGATCAAAGGGAATACCAGAGGGCGGCGGCGATAAAAAAGGCGATACCTTGCGGTACCGCCTTTTTATTTCAATTCACTGTTGTGTTAATTGGCAAAGTCCTGCAGGAATTCATCCCAGTGAGACTTTTCCGTCCAGATGGCGCCATCGCCATTGTAATACAGGCTCGACATGCCGCCGTTATATTCTGGAATATATATCGACATGCCGTTGGAATCCTCATAACCACTGTTGTAGTTGTGCAGCACAATCACATTATCGAAGGCAGTAATGACTCCCGGTATGGTCGTACTTACCGCAGAAGGCAGACTTCCGCTGCCCTGCAGATTCTCCATGAGATCACGTATATCGTAGTAGGGGTCCCAGGAGAAAGACTGCGTGTTGTTTTTGGCAGTGTTGAAAGTGGAGTAAGCGCTGGTGTTGGCCAGCATGGCGCTGGAGAAGCTGTCCAGAGCGGTATGGAATGCAGGCAGGTTCTGGAGATTCATAAGAGCCAGTGTAGCGTTATCTGTGCTCTCAGAGTTATAGGTTGTAACGATGTTCTCTCCCATTTCTTCGGTTGTCATGAAGGGATCATTCACCAGAGGCACCAGGAAACCATCCCAGGTCCATCCGTCGAAAGGCTCGGTCTCTTCGGAGGCGACCATGTATTTGGCATAGGGTTCGCTGGCGGTAGCAACTTCGTACATGCCCATCAGACAGGCATCAAAACCAACCATATCGAGCTTCTGGTTGCCAAGCGCGGAGTAAACCTGCTGCAGCGCTGAAGCATATTCGCCTTCGGCTACAGAAATTTCACTGTCGCCGCTGCCATGATCGTCATTCGAGAAGCCTTTGAAGAGAGCCGGAGCTCCGTCTTTTTCCCAGCCGGCACCGTGGTCCCACATGAAGAGGGCACGACGGTTAGCGGGGTAATTCTCTACCGCCCAGACTGCGAAGTCGGCCAGAGTCTGTTCTTCAGAAAGGTTAAGTTCGCCCATGTCCTGCAGTTCAGTTGAGTTTCCGTTGTTGACATACAGGCGCTTTGTCGAGCCTGAAGAAGAGTCAAAGAGAACTACGATATGAACATAAGCGTTGGAACCGGCCAGTTCCATTTCGTCTACGTCTTCAAATCCGGCATCTTCAAGGTTGTTATCGGCATTCAGGTAAACCATGATGAGCCATTCGTTGGCATCTGGATCCTGCATGCAGCCGCCATCGCCATCGTCGATGTAACCGATGTTGCACTGGCAGGCATAATCCTCCGGACCTTCGAAAACGCACTTGTTCTGATTTTCCACTTCATCACATGGGTTGGTCGGATTGCAGGGATCGTCTACACAGTCTTCGCCCCAGGCAAGATAACCATCGGCGCAGACACAGCTATAATCCGTCCAGGCTTCGTTCATTACGCATTCCTGAACATCGCTGCAACTGTCGGTCTGGCATAGAGAAGGAGTAAAGGTCACATCCAGTTCGTATGTTCCGCTATCATCGCCGTAAGTATCGGCAAAGAGGTAATAAGTACCGGCATCCAGTTCGACGGTCGAAATGGTCGAGCTGAGGTCTTTGGCGTCGATCTTGGAAGTAACCAGACGGCTGTCGTCGCTGCAGGATATTTCTTCACCGCTTGTGCAATTGCCTTTGCGCAGATACATAACGGTGTCGTCAAGGCCCTCGCTTGTGCCCTGCATATGAGCGGAGAATTTGTACTGTTTGTCGATCACGAAGACATAAACCACATCTTCGCCGGTGTTATCCTGACATTCGCCGCTGCTGTCGTCGCCCTTGCCGACAGTAGTGCCAGTCAGAGTCTGAGACTCAGGCGGAATAGCCAGCGGACTGGAGCAGTTGTTACCGTTGCCACTTTCGTCAAATACGCAGTCGGTTCCGTCAAGGATATAACCGGGATCGCAAGTGCATTCATATTCGCTGGCGGAAGTCTGTTCACACTGGGTTTTATGCGGCTCGTCGCATAGATTGTCAGCGCAGAGATCTTCTACACAAGCGCCGTCCAGCTCGAAATAACCTTCGTCGCAATCACAGGTGTAGTCGGTCCAGGAAGGATTAAGTTCGCAGGTGGCGTTGTCGCCGCAGGGATTGTCGAAGCAGAGATCGGGACGCAGAGTCAGGTTGATGGTGTATTCTCCAACTTCAGTTTCATCCGCCGCTGAATCGGCGATAAGATAATAGGTTCCGACTTCCAGAACTTCCGGTCCGATGGAAGCAGCTAAACCCTTTTTATTATCGTCGTTGCACAGAGCTTCAGTATCGGCATCATCGCAGGCGCTTCTGAGATAAAGGATAGAATCGAAACCCTGCATATTGGCCATGAAGAGATAGCTCTTGTCGAGCGTGAAAGTATAAACAGCATCGATGCCGGTTTCGGCCTGGCAGGTGCCGACATAGTCGTCGCTCATGCCGGTCATATCGCCTTCGACAGCCTGAGTTTCGGCTACCAGTTCGAACGGATCAGCGCAGGAATCACCTTCGCCTTCGCCCTCACCCTCGCCCTCACCCTCACCCTCGCCCTCGCCTTCGCCTTCACCCTCTCCTTCACCTTCGCCTTCGCCCTCACCCTCTCCCTCGCCTTCGCCCTCACCCTCACCCTCACCCTCACCCTCGCCTTCTCCCTCGCCTTCACCTTCACCTTCACCTTCACCTTCGCCCTCACCCTCGCCTTCGCCCTCACCCTCTCCCTCGCCTTCGCCGCCACTGCCAATACTATCAGTATTGCATCCGAAAGCCACAAAGGCCAACAGCAGCACCAGCAGCATAGTCCCCAGACTGGTGTTCAATTTCATTAGAGTACTCCTTTCAGGATTATCGATATGTTAAAGCGCAGTATTTTTAAATTCGAGCCTGTCAAGGCTGACCTCTGATTAATAATAGATGAAAAACAGCTCTTGAAACATCCAAGCGAGGGTAGCAGTAGAGTTGGAAGGCGTCAATATCAAAATAAACAAAAATACACAACAATTTCATAACAATGTCACTCAGTGCCGGAATGTACAATCTCGCCGTCAAGCATTAAACACAACGAATTCAACACTTCCTGAATGGCTGTATCCGGCACGCTGGCGCCTGCGGTAACGCCGATGCGGGTCAGACCTGCGAACCATTCCGGGCGCAGATCTGCGGCGCCGCTGACCATTTCTGTATGCACTTTTTCGGCGGCGGTTTCGGCCAGACGGCGCGAGTTGGAGCTGTGCATATCGCCTACAACAATCATAATTTCGACTTTGCGTGCCAGTTCCACCGCTCCGGCCTGACGCGTTTTTGTTGGAGTACAGATGGTATCATGCAGTTCAATTCTTGAGTTTAAGGCAGCCAGCCTGCACCCTACCGCTTCGAAAAGATCCAGACGCTGAGTAGATTGAGAGAATAACGCCACGCGTCCGGCAGATTTTATAGCAGCGCCAAGTTGCGGTTCATCCAGATCCAGTGGACTGCCGACCACTATGATTTCGTCACGCCCATCCACCAACCCTACTACTTCGGGATGCTGTGCATGCCCCAGTATTACTACCAGTGCGCCTGAAGCCAGCGCGCTGTCGATACTCTCTTTAATGCGTGTAACTAATAGGCAGGTACCGTCTATGATGCGCTGTCCGCTGGCTTCAAGAGCCTGGCGTTCGCGGCTGGTAATGCCGTGAGCGCGGGTGACTACTACAGCATCAACACAGGCGGGGTCTTCGATGACGTGCACACCCAGCTCTTCGAGTTCATGCATAACACGCCGATTGTGAATAAGTTCGCCATATGCCAGTGTCCGGCCTTCGGCCAGCGCGGTTTCGCGCACCAGCTTAATGGCGCGGCGTACTCCCTGACAGAAACCGGCGGCTTCGGAAAGATATATCTGAACTTTTTTTCTGTCGGTGGTTGTGCTCATTGGCCTGTTCCAGCAATAAATACATATCTCCGCCTTAGCGGAATAACCTCACCCCTCTTATCCCCTCTCCACAGTGGAGAGGGGAAGGCGAGCAGTGCGAGCCAGGGTGAGGTGAGTTATTTGCAGACAATATTGACCAGCTTGTTAGGCACAACGATTACCTTGCGCACCTGACCTTCGAAATAGCGCTGAGCGCGCTCATCGGCCAGCGCCAGCTTTTCGAGCTCGGCCTGCGGTGTGTCGCGGGCCACTTTAATTTCGGAACGCAGCTTGCCGTTGATCTGGATAACCACTGTAACACTGTCTTCGATCATCTTTTCCGGGTCGGCTACCGGCCAGGTTTCTTTGAATATACTGCCTTTCCCGCCAAGTTGTTCCCACAATTCCTCAGTCACAAACGGCGCCAGCGGAGCCAGCAGCACCAGCAGTGTCTTTACAAGTTCGGGATGACGTGCGTCGAACTGGCGCAGGTCGTTCATGTAAGTCATAAGCTGGGCTATAGCGGTGTTGTATTGCAGAATTTCCATGTCTTCGGTGACTTTTTTAATGCTGCGATGCATGGAGCGTTCACATTCAGGCGGCATGACATCATTTGTGCCCTGCGAGACATAATCCCATACGCGTTCGACAAAGCGGCGACAGCCCATGATGCCATCATCGCGCCAGTCGCCGCCCAGAGTGTAAGGACCCAGGAACATCAGGTACAAGCGGAATGTGTCCGATCCGAATTTGTTGATGATTTCGTCCGGGTTTACGATGTTGCCCTTTGACTTGGACATCTTCGCGCCGTCCTTGGTGATGATGCCGTGGGCACGGAAGCGCTTTACCGGCTCATCCTCACGCAGATAGCCCAGATCGTGCAGCACCATGTTTATGAAACGGAAATACAGCAGGTGCCCGAAGGAATGCTCGCGCCCGCCGATGTAATTGTCAACCGGCAGCCAGCGGTCGCTGATCTGTTTATCGATAAAAGCGCTGTGACACTCGGTTGATGGATAACGCATGAAGTACCAGGCGGAATCCAGGAAGTTGTCGGTAACGTCGGTGTCACGCACAGCCGGACCGCCGCACTGCGGGCATGTGGTCTGCGACCAGGCAGTGTTGCGGGCCAGCGGGCTGCGGCCTGAACCATCTGGAATATAATCGTCTGATTCCGGCAGCATGACCGGCAGGTCTTTTTCTGGAACCGTTACTGTGCCGCATTTTTCGCAGTAAATAATGGGAATCGGCGGGCCCCAGTAACGCTGACGCGAAACGCACCAGTCACGCAGACGATAATTGATCGAACCCTTGCCCTTGCCGGCTTTTTCCAGCCAGGCGGTAACTTTTTCGAGGGCTTCTTTGGAAGGCGTGCCGGAAAACTCACCGGAATTTATAAGAACGCCTTCACCGTGGAAAGCGGCTTCACCTATGCCCTGAGCAACACCGTCGGGTGCTATGACTTCACGGATGGGCAGACCGAATTTTTGGGCGAACTCGAAGTCGCGCTGATCGTGCGCCGGAACAGCCATGATGGCCCCGGTGCCGTAACCCATTAACACATAGTCGGCGATGTAAATGGGAACTTTCTCACCAGTGGCGGGATTTATGGCGTATGAGCCGGTGAACACACCGGTTTTCTCTGTTGAAAGCTCCGAACGCTCGAAGCTGCTCTTGCGCCGAGTCTGATTCTGATAATCGTTTACAAGTCCAGACTGAGCCGCCGTAGTGATTTTATCGACCAGCTCATGTTCCGGTGCAAAAACCATGTAAGTCACGCCCCACAGGGTATCCGGACGGGTGGTGAAAATTTCAAACGGTGTGCCGTCTTCGAGATGGAAGGTGACGGTCGCGCCCAGGCTGCGCCCGATTTTATTGCGCTGTACCTGCTTGACATCTTCGGGCCAGTCGATGTGGTAGAGATTCGACAGCAGGCGCTCGGCGTACTTCGTGATTTTGAAGAACCACTGCCGCAGGTTGCGCTGTTCGACTTTAACATCCGAATGGCGCTCGCAGGTGCCATCGTCGTTTACCTGTGAATCGGCCAGAACAGTCTTACACTCGGGACACCAGTTGACCGGAGCCTCTTTCTGTTCGCACAGACCGTTTTTATAAAGCTGCAGGAAAATCCACTGTGTCCAGCGATAATATTCGGGCCGCGTAGTGTCTACGCTGTGCGCCCAGTCGTAATGGTTGCCCAGACGTTTAAGCTGATTTTCCTTGAAATTGTTTATGTTTTTCTCTGTCAGAGCCTTTGGGTGTATGCCCTTTTTCAAAGCAAAATTCTCGGAGTGTATGCCGAAGGCATCAAAGCCCATGGGCTCGAAAAGATCAAAGCCCTGCAGTTTTTTATAGCGCCCGAAAATGTCGGTGCCGATGAAGGCGAAGCAGTTGCCGACATGCAAACCCTCGGCGGACGGATACGGGAACATCATAAGGTTAAAGAAAGGCTTCTGTGCGCTGCGCAGATCAACGGCATGATCGCCGCGTTTTTCCCATTTATCGGCCCACTTTTTCTCTATCGATACAGGATCGTAACGATCAGCCATTTTTATCTCCCAATCCTTTATATAAGCCATATAAGCTCTTTTTCATCGAAACAGGGGAAGATCTTAGTGGAATAACGCCATCTTAATCAAGCAAAAAGGAAGTTTTCGAGTCTTATGGTCTTAATGCAGGCTGTAATGGCATCCCGCCAACGGCCACAAAAAATGTTTTTGGTAATCCGTAATATCATGGATATAATTCCCTTTAATTCCGAGCATTCACAATACAAACTGTTTTTTCCGGAGAGAAAAGAAAAATGCATAAAATGTCTTTCTTGAAAGTGTCTGTTTCTGCACTGACGGTTTTCTTTGTATCCTGCGTTTTCCTGCTTTCCTGCGGTGAAGAAGACGATCTTGGCGGAATATCCGAAGAAATGTCGAATCGACTGACAGAAGCCCTGGACTTCGACGACAGAACAATAAAGGAAGGCGGACAGCCTGAAAGCTCGGGTTCATCCAACGCCCCGGAAACGGATTCCGTCACAGCTCCAGGAGAGCTTTCGCTTGGTCAGGAATTCAGCATTGTATTTTTTTCGGATTCTGTAGATGCAGAAGAAATCGCCGGAGCTGTGGCCTATGTGGAAGGTGCCAGCCAGTATCTTGAGGTAGATGGTGAATTTGATTCTGAGACTGAGTCAATGACGTTGACAGGAACTCTCAAGGAAGATGAAGATCTGGTCGGAGAAGAATTTTCCGTTCTGGTGGCGCTTATCAACAATGACGGAGAAGTCGGTAATTACTTCGAATGGTCGCTTGAAATTCTTGAGGAGGAAGAGGACGGCAGCAGCATTAACGACGCCGTGCCGCTGGCCTGCCAGAGATTCAGCGCATGGAGCGAACGCTGCGGCGAATTCAGCTATTCCTGCGACGGCGACGAAAAATGCTATACCGACGAAGAAAGCTTATGCGCCTATGTTGATCCGGAAGCCGCAGCAGAAACCATCCTGAACGCCTGCCTCAAAGGACGCGATCAGATGTTGGAGAATGATCCTGAAAATGCTGATGCTAACTTTGCCCGTTTCGACTCCTGTACTGGCTGCATGGTGGAAAAACTTGGAAGTGAATGCTATTTCCCCGACACGATCAACCTCGACGGTGTCGTAGATCAATCACAACTGAGCTGGCGTTTCCTGGCTCCAGACTGCGAAGAACAGTGCTATTACCAGATAAACGACATTGGGTACGATGCAATTAACGGGCTCAGAAACATTATTGGCTTTAATCTCACTCCGGACGACTTGAGTACAAGTCTTAAAAATGTTTGTGATCTCTGATAGTTACCACACGACAAGCACCGGAGCGGGGCGGATTGGATTCCGCCCCGTTTTTCTTGCTCTCTGCTTTTGTTTTTGCTTCTTTATTTTCCAGTCGCAAGCGCTTGCTTTTTCAAGACTTGGATATATGATTACGCTTCCGTTTGTGTATTCTGACACTGGGAGGTTGATTATGCCTGGATGGTTGAACTGGATATTGCTCATTCTGGGCGTGGTGCTCGGACTGCTGGCCGGAGTATTGGCCGCCAAGGTTTCACCGGTGCTGTTCTGGGTACTGTGGCTGCCGGGACTGGCATGCGTGGGAGCTTTCATTTATTTCAGTCGCCGGAATGGCGCTAAGGCTGACGGCAAAGCGCCGTCTAAATGACACTTGACAAATTACGCGAACCGATCCGATGAACGGCGATAACGAAAACATCAACAATAACGGCGAACCTGCCGAAACAGAGCAATCCGGCGCTTTAGACCGGCGTGCAGGGAACCGGCGCAGTGAAGCTTCCGAAAGTGAAGCTGTGGAACGCCGTCTGCGTCTGGACCGCCGCAAAGACTCCGATGAGCCGCTGGCCGCCTGCCGCGCTTCCATGCTCAACCGTTTTCTGGCGCGTGTCATCGATTTGCTGATTTTCGGAGCGCTCTGTTCTGTTTTATATCCGGTGGGGCTGCTGGCCGGCTTCACCTATATATTAATCGCCGACGGCCTGTGGAATGGCCGTTCGGTTGGTAAGCGGATTATCGGGCTGCACACAGTGCAGGTAAATGGCCGCTGGGTGGCGGATTTCAAGCACTCGGTGCTGCGCAATCTGTCAGTGGCCTTCGTACTGCTGCTGGCGGTCATTCCCATAATCGGCTGGTTGCTTTTAATAACAGTAGGCATCCTGGTGGTGGCGGTCGAATTCTATCTGGCCTGGACCGATTCCGGCGGGCAGCGTGCCGGAGACATACTGGCCGGAACGCTGGTAGTCAATGAATGCGGACCCGGGGTGAGAATCCGCTTCGATGGCCCCGGCATGACCATCGAAACATCTGGTGAAAGCCCGCAAAACGGAGACGATATACCAGAAAAACCAGAGGATGCCTGTAAATAAGTTTACGCCATGAGAATCAAACGTCTGGACATAACCGGATTCAAATCCTTCGTAGACCCGACCACCCTGGTTTTTGAGAAACCTATTGTCGGCGTCGTCGGCCCCAACGGCTGCGGCAAATCCAACATCGTTGACGCCATCCGCTGGATAATGGGCGAGCAGAGCATAAAGAACCTGCGCGGCCACAACCGCGAGGATCTTATATTCGCCGGTTCCGAATCACGCAGCCCGGTGGGCATGTGTGAAGTCACCATGAGTATTGACAATCACGGACAGCCTGTTTTCGAGCGCGAAGGCAAGAGCTTCAACGAAATTCAGGTGACACGCCGCCTCTTCAGAAACGGTGAATCTGAATTCTACATGAACAAGGCTCCCTGTCGCCTGAAGGACATCACCGACCTCTTTCTCGGTACCGGCGCAGGTCCGCGCGCCTATTCCACTGTTGAACAGGGCCAGGTGGCGGCCATCATTTCGGGCAAGCCCGAAGACCGCCGCATAATAATTGAAGAAGCGGCTGGCATTACGCGCTATCACAGCCGCAAGCGTGAAGCCGAACGCAAAATGGCTTCAACGCGCCAGAATCTGCTGCGCGTCGGCGACATCATCGCCGAAGTCAAGCGGCAATTGAATTCGCTGCACCGTCAGGCGCAGAAAGCCGAACGTTTCCGCAAGCTGAAGAACGAACTGAAGGAAATCGACCTGGCTTTCAAGGCTCATGACTGGCAGGAGGTCAATGCCCGTATCGAAGAACTCAAGCTTAATCTGACAGGCTTTTGCGAAAAAGAGGAAGCCACCGTAAACCGTCTGGCCGCCCTCGAAACCCGTGAAGAAGCTGTAAGTCTGAGTGTGCGTGAAAAAGAAGAAGCTCTGGCTGAACGCCGTCAGGAGCTGGCGACGCTGGATCAGAGCATACGTCTGGACGAGCGCAACCTTGAAGTATTCGCCTCTGAAATACAGCGCATAGATGAAACGCATGATGAGCGCAACCAGGAAAACGTCGAAGTCTCCAGGCAGGTAGCGGCTCAGCAGCAGGCCATAGCCGATCTGGGTCAGCGTCAGCAGCAACTGGCCGATACTTCAGAAGAAGTTACACACAGGCTAGCCAAAGCCGAGGAACACTCGCGCTATATGCAGAGTGAATTCGAAGCACGTCAGACCGGAGCCGGAAACCTGAAGGAAGAGATTCTGCTTTCACGCGCCCGCATGCGCCAGATCGAAGACCTGCTGGCTCTGCTGCAGCGCCGCATCGAACAGAACGAGCGCGACACGCGCAACAACCGCAGCGAACGCCGTGCGCGCCAGGAACAATACGAAATCTGCACAGCCGAACGCGCCAAGTTTGAAGAAGGCATCGGCGGTCTGCGCCAGATGAAAATGAAGCTCGACAACCTGCGTGAAGAAGTTTCAAGCGAACTGGAGATTAAACGCGACGAATTTATAGATGTCGAAGACAATCTGGCCCGCGCGAGAACTGAAAGCATGGAAACCCAGTCGCGACTGGAATCGCTGCGCGAGCTCGATGCTTCGATGGAAGGCTTTTCCGAAGGCGTAAAGGCTCTGGCCGATCATGAAAAAGGCCCCTTCTCTCCTGATGAATTTCTGGGACTGGTGTCGCAACTGGTCGAAGTCGAACCGGGATACGAACGTGCTCTGGCCGCCGCCATGGGAGAACGTCTGGAATGGGTTGTTACACGCAACGCCGACGCTTCTCTTAAAGGTCTGGACTTCTTAAGCTCAAAGGCCAAGGGGCGCACTGGTTTCATTTCATCGGACAGCACCGGAACCATTGCAACCGCCAACACACCGGAGATGCATCCGCTGATCGAAAAGGTCAACGCTCCGGCAGAGACGCTTGAAGTCATGAAAGCCCTGCTGTCCGGCGTTTACAGCGCAGATACGCTGGATGAAGCCCGCACGTTGTGGCAGTCAAGCGGACGCCACCTCAGTTTTGTCACAAAAGAAGGCGAGATGCTCGATTCCAGCGGCGCTATTGTCGGCGGCTCAGGCGAAATGCGCGCCGAGATGCCGCTGCGCCGTAAGCGCGAAATGCGCGAGCTTGAAATAAAATCGAAAGATACGCGTCAGAAAACCGAAAGACTGGCTGTAGAGCGTCAGGAACGCCTTGACGAAATCCGCCGTCTGGAAGAACGCATGGAAATGACGCGTTCGGATACGCACCGGCGCGAAATCGAAATAATAGAGCAGGAACGCGAACTGCACCGTATTGCCATGGATCAGGCCCGTGAAAAGGAACGCCTGACAGCTCTGGACGAAGAGCTGATACGTCTGCAGGACGGCATGGGCAAACTGCTGGAAGAAAAGCGCGGACTTGAAAAAGAGCGTCAGGATCTTGATGAAAAGAGCGAGACCAACCAACGTCGCCTGATGGAAATTCAGGAGAGCCTGCAGGACGCCGCACACAAACGCGACATGGCCGCGCAGGAGCTCACCGCAATTAAGGTTGAAGCCGCTCAGGTGCACGAACAGCGCAGCCACCTGCAAAGCGACCTCGAGCAGTCGCGCCTGCGTCTCGAAGAACTGGAACGTCGCCGCGAGCGTCTGCGCTTCGAACAGGAACGTGCACTGCGCCGCCGCGCCGAACTTAAGGATGATATTGAGCGGACAAAACGCGAACTGGATGTGCGCCTCGAATCACGCCAGAGACTTAGTGAGAAACTTGACATCGAAAAGCGCAACCTTGATGAGGAAATGCGCATCATCCAGAACCGCCAGGAGGAAATCAAGCTGGCCCGGCGCGAGCTTGAGGAGATCCGCTCGGAACTGGCGCGTCTGAGCCGCCTTGAAACCGAACTGGACATGACGCGCAAGCATCTGCTGGAGAGTGTTTATCAGAGCTACGGCATCACCCTGGATACCGAGCACACCGAATATCTGCGTGAAACCGCTCCAGGCGACGATGAACGCCGCCACATGGAGCAGATAAACGAGAAGCTGGATGGCATGGGGGATGTGAACCTGGGTGCAATTCAGGAGTATGAACGCCTGTCGGAACGCCATGAATTCCTGCTCAATCAGCAGGAGGACCTGGTCAAGTCGATGGAGGACCTGAATAAGGCCATCCGCAAAATCAACAAAGTGCTGCGTCAGCGCTTCGAAGATACCTTCAACACCATCAACGAGAAATTCAGCCTGCTCTTCACTGAAATGTTCGGCGGCGGACAGGCCCGACTGGAACTTACTGACCCGGAGAACCTGCTGGAGTCCGGCGTTGAAATCATTGTGCAGCCACCCGGAAAGAAATTACAGAATGCAAATCTGCTGTCTGGCGGAGAGAAGGCACTTTCGGCTATTTCGCTGCTGTTTGCAATATTCCTCTACAAGCCGACACCGCTCTGTCTGCTTGACGAAGTCGATGCTCCGCTGGATGATGCCAACGTAGGTCGTTTCTCCGAGACGTTGAAACGCATCAGCCGTAAGAGCCAGTTCATCCTGATTACTCACAATAAAAAAACAATGGAAGTAATGGACGCGCTCTACGGCGTCACAATGGAGGAACCCGGCGTCTCGAAGCTGGTTTCCGTTAATATGAGCTGAAAGGCCGCCAGATATGGAAGTATTTTTCAACAGGGCACTGGAACTTCTCCTTTACGATGAAAGAGTATTCTACACCGTAATAACGGCCATCGGTCTGCTGGTGCTGCTGTTGCTGTACCGTCTGCTGCACATATCAAAAACCGCTCCGACTTCAAAAACACGGATAGAACGCCGCGGAACAAAGCCTGGCGTCAAATCAGTTACACAAACTGCTGAAGAAGAAAAAGCCGAAGAAGTATTTCTCGATCCGGACGAAGAACAAGTTCTGGCGAAGACTCGTAATACTGCACAGGACGAAGACACCCCTTCTTCAGGCATCGTCCTGCCTACACATGCCGAGCTTGACGAAAGCGGCGAATCCAGACCTGACACAGAGGTAGTTTATCGCAGACTGTCGGCTGATTCCGATATTGAGAGAGAAGCCGAACTCGAATATCTGACGCCTCCGCCGGATCAGCGCAAATCCAAACCGGTAATAGATAGAATCTCCGAGATCGAAAAAGAAGAGGAAGAAGAAAAGCCTCTTCCGCCTGTAGACACCACTCCCAGAAGCTGGAATGAAGGTCTGGAAAAGACACGCAAGACCGGTTTTATTTCGAAACTGAACGGTCTTGTTTTCGGCAGGAAACAGATAGACGAAGAAATCCTCGAACAGCTTGAGGAAATCCTGTATACAGCAGACATCGGTCCAACAGCCGGTAAGCTTTTCGATATTGTAGCCCAGGAAGCCAGTCGAAAAGAACTGCGCGACCCCGAACGTCTGATGTCTTTATTAAAGGAAGAGATTTACTCCATTCTAAAGAAGGCACAGAAGCCTTACTCGCTCGAAGGTCATAAGCCACAGATTATCATGATGGTAGGCGTCAACGGCGTAGGAAAAACCACAACCATCGGCAAACTGGCCTGGCAATACAGGAAGCAGGGCAAATCGGTTATGCTGGCCGCCGCCGACACCTTCCGCGCCGCCGCGGTCGAGCAACTCAGCCACTGGGGTGAGCGTAATGACGTACCTGTTATCAAAGGCGATGGCAATACTCCTCCGGCCAGTGTAGTCTTCAATGCCGTAAATGCCGCTAAAGCCAGAGACGTGGATATTCTCATTGTCGATACAGCCGGTCGTCTGCACACCAAGTACAATCTTATGGAAGAAATGAAAAAGATGGCCAAGGTGGTCGAGAAAGCCATTGATCGCGGCCCCGATCAGATCTGGCTGGTAATCGACTCCAATACGGGACAGAACGCCATCAACCAGGCACAGAAATTCCACGAGGATATAGGACTTACCGGACTTATTCTTACCAAGCTGGACGGCACCGCCAAAGGCGGAGTGGTTATCGCCATTACCGATCAGCTCGGCCTTCCCATACATTACATCGGCATCGGCGAAGGCATACAGGACCTGCGCCCCTTCGATGCCAGAGCGTTTACCGAAGCGCTGTTTTAAAACACCTCTTTCAAATAAGCACTGTCCATCGCTGCTTTCAGCAGGCAGCTTTGCGCCTGTCTGCATTAATAAAAAAACTTGCCCACAAATGCAGACTGAACGATCATAGTTTAATAAGGAAGTAATCTATTCAAGCAGATGCGGATCTTCTGCAGGGAAGTCCGCGTGGTTTCAGGGCGAATATCAGGGAAGCAGGCTGACTGCCATGAGAACATGGAAGCGCATGGATCTTTACGGTGGTTTTTTCTGTACGGATATGGAAGCTGTCGTTATGGCGTCGGTGACGCCCAATAACGGATCAGGCTGCCAGATCCGCATCAGCGGTCAGATGGATGGAGCCGCCGTAAAAATAGAAGCAGATCTGCCGGATGGCAGCGTGCATCTGGGCAAACTGCATGCCCGACGTCTAATGAGCAGAATAGAATGGGATAAACGCTGAAGCCATCTTCAGTCGACCAAAATTATCAGACGCTCTGCCTTTTTCTGCTGAAGAACACCAGCAATAATCCTAAAGCCGCGATAAACAAGCCTGATGCTTCTGCCTGTCCGCAACCGATGCTGCCATCGTCAGCGCCGTTATTATCTTCATCATTGCCGCCAACAGGATAATACACATCTCCGTCGCTGTAGTGCTGGTCGCCGTCGGTACTCTGATAATCGCCGTCAGAGGAAGATTGATCTCCGTCGCTGTTTGAATCACCGTCCGGTGAGTTGTCGCCGTCCGGCGGGTTGGATTCAGAATCTTCCGCATCTCCGTCGATGGCGTCAACGCATTCACCGTTTACGCACTGCTGTCCGGCTTCGCAGTCCATAAGGTATTCCCACTCGCCGCTCTGATTGCAGATTTCCACCGTGTTCTCGTCCTGACAGCGGAAATCGTTAAAGGTGCAGGGAATATCACTGTCACCATCTTCGTTTTCATCACCGTCCGGGCCTGTGCCGCATTGCGCTGAAGTCTCACCGGAACAGGCTTCGGTTCCGGTACCGCAGCCGTCAATCCGGGTGTCAATTGAGCTGCGATTATCGGTGCCGCCCGGCCACCAGGCCTCAATGGCCTGACGGTATGCCTCGACCTTGGCGATATCGGCATCGGTCGGAGGGAAGCCGGTGGAGTAAACTATTGCAAACCCGATCTTAATATGACAATTATCCAGTTCCGGCACACGCGGACCATTAGCACGGATGATGTCTTCCATGTCGAAATCGACTCGTGCACCAGTGTAGGTATTGGTTCCTCCTTCAGCCATCGGCATTGCCGGACAGCCTTCGTTGGTGCCGTCAACGTTTACATAGAACATGGGGTCGACTTCGTCGGCGGTACGAAGGCCCATGAGATACTGATCCAACTGGCTGTATTTGCGATTGCCGCCGTGATCGGTAAAGGTGCCATCGCCGTTGTCTTCCAGATTTCCGCCGTACATGACCGAGCCGTGATTGTTGAACCAGCATGACCAGTGACCGTTAGGTTTGTCGTTTTCAAAACCTCTTAATACGCCAATCGGTCCCACACCATTGTCAAGGTCGAGCATTATCCAGGACATCCACTGGTGACCAAGCTCATGTGCCATCAGTTCTATTCCGGTTATGCGTATAAGCATGGATACCTGATCTGCCGGGTTATTGGGCAGAGATGGCAGTGAGCCCATTATTACGAATTGGCGCAGACGCCCCGCTGAACCGACCATTCCAGGATTATAAAGATGCGGCGTGCCGTCAAGTCCGATTCCCTGCGCGGCTTTCTGTACAGGAAATCCCATCTGCATGCTTGCCATGTTTTTGTTGGTAAAAAGCATCAGCATGTCGTAATTGTCGGGATGTTCGGCATAAAAGGCCATACCGGCATGATTGATACAGGGCGGGTTTGCAAACAGTATATTGTCGCACATGGGCTCAGCGGGCAATATAAGCCCGGTAGTATCCTCCAGAATGGCGATCTGGCCATCGACCCAGTTCTGTGCGGCGACTGGCGAAGCCACAAGCAATAACAGTGCTACCAGCAGAGAGCCTGCAAACATGCGATGAATCTTTATGAACATCTCTTGTTACCTGCAATATGAAGTTTAGTTGTATGTTTAATGAGCCGTATCGTTCAATTTTTTTATCTTACGATACGGAAAACAAATGGTCAACTGCCGAAGTGCATCCCATCAAGTTATTCCATGAGCAGTTCACAGTTCTTTATGAGTGGTTTGGATGTCATTTCTCCAGAAGCGTGTTTGACAAACTCCATCTCCGCATAGAAACAACTCAGTGCAGGCCAATCACTCACCTGACAGGAGACTGCTCAACATATGAGTCTACGGATTCATGCATTTCAAATACATATCAATGACAAAAAAATAAAAACATGCGAGAATGATTGAATATGTTTTTAAAGCTATGAAAAGAATTGAATATGAATGAGAATTTTCTGAAAGCAACCAAAACCATAGACAGCGACAATCCGATTGTTGTCGGCTTATGCCAGCGCTTGTGCGCGGACTATTCTTCAGATATCGAAAAGGCGTGTCGGCTTTTTAATTTTGTCCGAGATGAAATACGTTACGAGACCGTTTCCCCCATGGCGACTGAAGAAGATTACATCGCATCAGTCACAATTGAACGTGGTTACGGCATGTGCATACAGAAAGCGGTTCTGCTGGCCGCGCTGTTAAGGGCGGCGGGCATTCCCTGCCGTCTGGGTTTCGCCGATATCCGCAATCATGTTTTGTCTGCCGAAATGCAGCAGTTTCTTGGCGGAAATCTCATAACACACCACGGCTATGTCGAAGTGTTGCTTGCTGGCCGCTGGATCAAGGCCGTTCCGGCTTTCGATGCCGCCATGTGCCGGCGGCACGGGCTGCGTCTGGTCGAATTCGACGGGATCAACGACGCCTCGCTGCCTGCCACCACGCTTGACGGCAAGCCCCATATTGAATATGTAAGACAAATCGGTACATACGACGATGTACCATTCAAGCAAATCACCGAAGCATTCCTGGCTCATTTCGGCTGATCTGCAGACAGCTTTCTTAAAAAATACAGACACGGCATTGACAAGCGCACTTCCATAAGCAGCTTGATAAGTAGAGGGCTTTTGAAAGTAAGTTTCTGCTTTTTCCGGAGGGAAAGAAAATTCCCGTCCGCAATGGAGGATATTATCATGAAAAGATCATCATTATTTATCATCCCGCTTTTTCTGCTGGCCTTGAATGTTCAGGCGGCTGAAACCGCTACCACATGGCAGCTCGACAAGGCGCATAGCGACATAGGTTTCTGGGTCAAACACCTTGGAGTTTCGAAAGTCAAAGGCAACTTCAAGCAGTTCGACGCTGTAATCGAGGCCGGAGCAGATGGAAAAATCACCTCCGTCAGCGCTGATACCATAGTTGATTCCATCGATACCGGAATAGAAAAACGCGATGGACATCTGAAATCACCCGACTTTTTTGACTCGGCCAAATTTCCGAAAATTACGCTGAAAAGCAAAAAGATAACCTGGAGCGGCAATAACGTCAGTGTCGAAACTGACTTTACCATGAAAGGAGTGACCAGAACTGTGGTGTTCACAGGGGAATTCCTCGGCGCACAGAAGGCCGATTTCGGTCAGGGAGCTCAACTTCATGCCGGTTACAGCTTAAAAGGCAAACTCAACCGGCAGGACTTCGGACTGGCCTTTAACATGCTGGCCGAGGGAACAGCGATTGTCGGAGATGAGATCAACCTCGAAATCGAAGTCGAAATCGTTCAGGCAATCGGCAAATAAAAACTATCCGCTCAGCGGATTTACGAAAAAGCCATCGGAATTTCCGGTGGCTTTTTTTTATTGTCAGCGAATAACTCTGATTTTAGTCCAGCCGCCGGCGGCATAACGCAGAAACATGGCGATTCCTAAAAGCACAATAAAGACCAGTCCAGCCATCCACGCACCGTAGACACCCCATTCCAGTAGCGACCCGAAGACATAAACCAGCGGGATAAAGATCATCCAGGCCAGCCCCAACTGAACATACATCGGGAAACGCGTGTCGCCTGCACCGCGCAACACTCCGGATGAGCATATATTAAGCGCATCAAAGATCTGAAATGCGGCGGCTATAAGCAGCAGAGTCGATCCGGTGGCGACGACTTCGGGATCAGCATTGAAAATCGCTATGAAATGATTGCGCCCTATGGCGAATATCGCACCCAGAACGAACATGAAACTCAATCCCCAGACCAGTCCGATTTTTGCCGAGCGGCGCGCCAGATCGATGCGTTCGGCTCCAAGGTATTGACCGACCAAGGTTGAAATAGCAATGGAAAGCGCCACCGTGGGCATGAAACTGAAATGCATGAGCTGCCACACGATAGTGGAAGCGGCCATGCTGGCGGCTCCCATGCGCGAAATGAGAGACATCATGAAGGCCCACGATACCATCTCGATGCTCCAGGCCATTCCCATGGGCAGACCCAGTTTCAAGAAGCGACCCAGTTCGGATGCACTGATGATAAACAAGCTGCGTGTGCCGTACAGCGTGTTGTTTCTGTCGTTGACATAGACATACAGGTACACGACCGCCTGGCAGGCCTGAGCGAAAACAGTTGCAGTGGCCGCACCAGATACACCCATAGCCGGAACAAAACAACAGCCGAAAACCAGAAGTACAGCCAGCCCGGCATTGATAACATTGGCGATAATGGTAACGACCATAGGGGTGCGCGTATCGCCCAGTGCGCGGAAAAAACCAGAGAAGATGAAATTAGAAAGCAGAAACGGCACGCCAAGCATCATGATCGTCATGTATGTAACCACATGCGGCCTGAGTTCCTCTTCGGTACCGATCAGATCTATTATATCGGAAGCAAAGGGAATTGCGGCAAAGATGATAAGCGATGACGGAACAGATAAGGTAAAGGCTACCATGACCCAGCGTTTTATCTGCTCGATGCGCCCGGCGCCATAGGCTTGCGCCACAAAAGTGACAACGGCTCCCATCATTCCGGTGAAGAGGCTGAACATGGTCCAGGTAATGTTCATGGCAAAACCGACGCCGCCCTGCTGGGCCGTGCCGACATAACCGACGATGAAAGTGTCTATCAGCCCCATGATGGTCATGGAGAGAAATGAAATCATCAGCGGATAGGCCAGGTGGAAGAGTTCGCCGGATGTGCCGGATTTGTCATGTACTACGTCCGGTATGCTGTGAACTTGCCGGGCTTCTCTTTTTTCGTCCTGAGACACGGTGAATACTCCATATTAAAAACAAGGCAAGTTACAGCATTAATAATGTATTTGCAAATAGAAAGAATCTCGTATTGTTTATAAAGGTTTCAGAAGCGCAGATCTATCAGTCTGAATACTCCCACCTGAGCGACGTGGTTTTCTTTCTCATCGAAAGCGGCTTCGATATTGCCGCCATATACCGCATCAAGATAAATTTCGTGCCGTGCCAGGTTGTTGTCTCTTTTCCACTGTTCATACTCTTCCACCAGTCTGGCGGCTTTACGCTTGTTGTTTTCCACTGTGATGATGGGAGCAGCAATGGAGCAGGTCAAACGCCCGACCAGACCGATGCCCATCATAATGGCTCCGGCCTGCGCCACTTCATCGCAGTTTGTGCATTTATCAATTTCCTTTTTTTCTTCACCGGACATTTGTGAAAGCGCATTGTTTAAGCCGCCAAGGCCATCTGCAAGATCACGGCTCATGGCCCCACCGGCCATAAGGAAACCAATAAACCCAACTGTCAGTGAAACTGTTCCGGCTGCGCCCCAGTAATAATTTTCGCTGTAGAAATAATGTCCCAATCCGCCATGGATGAAGAACTCAAGAAAGAAGGCAGCGGCTGCATTTTTTGGTTCAAATACGGAAGTATTTACATTTGTATAATACTGATCCCTTGTCAGGCATGCACCGTCCAGGCACTTGCGTCCCTCTTCGCAGGCGGGTTTGCATTTTTTTTCGCAGGCGAAAGAAAGCGAACTGCTTAGCAGAAGCACACTTATCATACATAAACAGAACAGGCGCAAAGCCGGACGCATTGACTACTCCTTGAGACACCATTATTGCAGGAATTCATGATACCGTTGTCAGCCGCTGAAACACAGAAAATGCGGTTGAAATCATATTTTCTTACGGTCTGAATCTGGTTCTCAGGCGGGTTTCCCAGTCGCCGCCGTGCGGCTCGAATTCGATGCGGCGCTCTGTGCCATCACCGAAAGAATCGATTTCCACCAGCAGAAATACCGGCGGGGCGGCTTCACCGTGACGGTCGAACCATTCGATTATACATACGCCGTCGCCTTCCAGGTATTCGTAATAGCCGATTTCGAAGAGCTCGCCGGGGTCTTCAATGCGGTAAAGATCGAAATGATATATGGGCGGTCTCGTTGGATATTCGTTGATGATGGTGAATGTGGGCGAGTTGACATAGCAGCCTTCCGGCACGCCCATTTCGGAAGCTATACCCTGTGTGAAAAGCGTTTTGCCTGCGCCAAGATCACCTACCAGTCCGATAACATCGCCCGGCTGTAATATTGTCGCCAGTCTGTGCGAAACAGACAGAGTTTCTTCTTCGCTCCTGGTTTCAATTCTGAACCGCACGGCCTTCCTCCCATATGCGAAGTATTTCTGGAATGAACTGTATTATATCTGTAGCCACCAACCCATGCTGTCCTTTTACTGCGGCGGCCATGTCTCCAGCCAGCCCGTGCAGGTAAACAGCGCGAATGGCTTTCTGAAGCGCCTCGCCGCCCTGCGCCATAAAAGCGCCCATAAGGCCGGTAAGCACGTCGCCGGAACCGCCGGAAGCCATGCCGGGGTTGCCGGAAGTATTTACAAATACCATCCCGTCGAGACACAGCATGGTCGCAGCACCTTTAAGTACGGCAATGGCGCCGAACCTGAAAGCCAGTTCGCGCACGGCCCAGGCGCGGTCTTCGATAAGACCGGAGCTTTTAAGTTCCAGCAGACGCGCCGCTTCACCCGGATGGGGAGTAATTATGGTAATGCGTCCAGCCTCGGAGCGTTCAAGCCAGCAGGCGCGCTCTTTTCCGGCCAGAAGGGTCAGAGCGTCAGCATCGAGAATAAGCGGCCCCGCGCAATCGCGGCATAGTTGCAGCAGAATATCATAGTGTGCGGCATCGCAGCCCCAGCCAGGGCCAATCGCCACTGCAGTTTTACCTTTATGGAGTTCCGACAGCATGGCCGCCAGTTCGACAGCCGTTGAATATTGCGCCGTCATTACTTCGGGAGTGCGTCCCACAGCCGCCAGAGCCGCCGCTGGATGTGAAGCCAGCGTAAGCAGTCCGACACCGGCACGCAGTGCGGATTCGCATGCCATAAGAGCAGCCCCGGGTTTCTCCGCCGAACCGGCAATAAGCAGCAGGTGTCCGAAGTTGCCTTTGTGCGCCAGCCTGTCGCGCAGAGTAACGCCTGAACGGGCGTCATCTTCGCTGACGAGAAAATGGTTCAACCCCTGATCTTCGATCAGATCCGACGGCAGACCGATATCCACAAGCGTAATGCGCCCACAGAGTTCCGGCCCACGATAAGTATGCAATCCCAGCTTGTGCAGACCATAAGTCCAGGTGGCGTCGGCTTTGACCGCCACACCCAGAACGTGCCCGGAATCCGCACTCAAGCCCGATGGAATATCAACAGCTACTTTGTATCCGCCCACACGGTTTATGGTTTCTATTGCCTGGCGGTAAATACCGTCGATGTCGCGCGCCAGTCCGGTGCCGAAAAGCGCATCAACCACAACTCCGCGGCCCTGCCAGAATGAAGCGAAATCCTCCAATCCGTCGGAGTCGAGCATGAATTTTTTGACTGTGCTTTTGTCCAGACGTTCATAATTGAGACGCGCATCGCCATGCAGCTTTTCGGGGTCGGAGAAAAGAAAAACTTCAACCTTCCAGTCGGCTTTCGCCAGATAGCGGGCAATTACAAAGCCGTCTCCGCCGTTGTTGCCCGAGCCACAGAAAACAGCGGCTTCATGCGCCACATCTGGAAGAGCCATTATACCGCAGGCAGTAGCATAACCGGCGATTTCCATAAGCTGACAGCCGGGATAGCCGCGCTCTTCAATAGCAAGGCGATCAAGTTCCCGTGCCTGTTCGGCCAGCGCCAGTTTCTGCATCCCATAAACTCCGTTATATCAACCGGCTCTGGCGATGGTCTGCACCATCTCGCCCACAGCACGGTCTATGCCCATCAGTATGGCACGCGCCATGACTCCGTGACCTACTACAATTGTATCGGGTTTAAGCTGCGCCAGTGCTTCGGCATTATTGTAACTGATGCCGCCGCCAAAACGTACACCCATGTCGAGTTTGCGCGCCAGACGCAGGGCGTTTTCCAGCAGTTGCAGTTCGTGCTCACGAGAGCGTCCCTTGTCGGCCCGGGTAAAAGGAGTAGTGTCCAGCATCACCATGTCGGCATTGAATCTTTTAGCCAGCTTCACCGCTTCCAGTTCCGCCGGAATAAAAACGCAACTGCCTATGGCGCTGTCTTTGAGATGTCCGGCAAAGGAGGAAGCCAGATCGCGTACTTTGGCCAGCTCAAGAACATTTCTATCGCTGGTGACATCCAGAGGCTCCGCCACCATGGTAACCATCGAAGGATGCAGTTCCAGGGCATGCTCGCGCATTTTCTCCAGCACCGCCAGTTCGAGGTTCAGCGGTATGCCGACTGTTTCCCTAATGACCTGCAGGTCGCGCATCTTTATCGTAGATCGGTCAGAATGCAGATGCATGGTTACGCCATCGGCTCCGGCCAGTTCCACTAAACTGGCCGCCACAGCAGGGTCGGGTTTGGCCCCGTCTCCGGCAGCGCGCAAGACGGCCACGCCATCCAGTTTTATATCCAGGCGAACACTCATGCGAGTCCTTTCATCTTCTGCCACATCACGGCGTCGTTATAAATGTTAATAATATCAACATATATCGCTTTAAGCAAGAATGCCGCCTAATTATCCTCAGTTATGCTCAGTTTTACAGATCGTCCGTTTTCCGATAATACTGAGGAGAAAACCGCAGATTTTCTTCTCGAAGCATGAGAGAAACAGCTACGCTAAAAGCTTACACAGCCTCCTCGCAGACAGTCAGGTACAGATTTCGCCGTTTACCCACACGTCGCAAAACCGGAGATAAATCAGCTAATTATCCATAAATGGAAAACCCCGGCATTATAGCCGGGGCTCCACAGATGATACGGAGGGGGTTGTACAGAGAGAGGGGGAAAAGACGGATCAGTTTGATTTCAAAGCCTCGTAAAATCCGTCGGAAAGCATTATTGCTCTGACCATGTGCTGATGAGCCTTGCCCATAAAAGGCATCGGAAGCTCACCCTTGCCGCCGTGTTTTGCGCGCATTTCGCGACCTTTTTCGATAAATGCCGCCAGGTCATCTTTTTTGGTCTGGAATTCGTCATCGGACATGGCGCGGATTTTCTCGAAGCGAGCCATCAGACGCCCGCCAGGACCCATGCCTTTTCCATGACCTTTACCCGGACCCATCTCAGGACCCATGCCGGGACCCATTTCTGGATCCATGCCCGGACCCATTCCGGGGCCACCCATCGGACAACTGTCTTTCTTAAACTCGGCGAAATCCTCGTCCGACATGCTGCGGATTTTTTCCAGAATTTCCTCACCGGAGGCGTCTTTCATCTCTTCCATGAAGCTGAAGAACGCAGGCGCTTTGGCTGGCGCACCAAGCTTGGCCATTGGATTGAAATTACGCATTTTTTCGGCCTGCTCTTTAGTGAAGACTGACATCATTTCATCGATGCGCTCATCAAACTTTTCTTTTAACGGCTTCATGGTCTCAAAGTGTTTATCTCTTCTTTCAGCTATGGCGGCAGTATCTTCCTCACTCAGTCCTTTACCGCTTTTAAGTTTCTCCAGTGTTGCGGTCATTTCAGTTTTTGCGGAATCATGGAATTCCTGCAACACGGCTTCAGCGCTGGCCTGTTCCTGACGGAAATCATCAAGAATCGTTACAAGATCGGTTTTCTGTTCCGGACTCAGCTGCAGTTCGTCCACCAGCAGGTAGGCGCCTATGGCAAGTCTCAGGTTCATAAGGTCTTCATCATGCATTTTAGCCCAGGGTTGAGCAGAAGCCACAGATGCGAAAAGACTGAAAGCGATAACAAGCAATATATATTTTTTCATTTTTAACTCCTTTCGAGAATGTTCCATCGATCGAGCTCGTTTGTCTATTTGACGCAGCTCTGCTGCTCTTGTTACAGGTTTGAAGAATCTTTTTACAATTTAGAGTTGGAAGAATCGGGATCAACGCATCTTAAAACAGACCCTGATGATAGAAGGGAAAGCTTTTTATCTCATAGATAATGACAAAATGGTAAACAATTTAATGGAGAGCAGACAGACATCTTGAATTTACTGCAAAACCACGCAGAGCTTGCGAGTTTTCTTGACAGTGAGAATGAAGCGTGTTAGACAATTGCCTCTTGCGGCGTGTGGCGCAGCCTGGTAGCGCGCTTGGTTCGGGACCAAGAAGCCGGAGGTTCAAATCCTCTCACGCCGACCAGTAAAATCAAGGACTTACGAGATTATCGTAGGTCCTTTTTTTATTTTATTTGACATCTTTTGACAAAATTGCAGAAACTTTATCTCGGACACTTGAATTTAAGATATGCTTCCATCGTGCGCTTCATTTACCTGCTATACAGACAATTACGATTGCAGAAAAATCCAGTGAACCTTGAATAGCAGCGAATGGTTCGAGAATAAGAGCAGAGAGTCAAATGAAAAGTTTAATTCCTGTCGGCTTTTATGGACTTCACCTGAACTGTTTTTCCATGGTTAATACTTTTCTTAATTTTGCAAAAATACAAATTAAGTATATGCAGGATGAAGAACTGTAAACATTAGACAATACATAGATTAATCTTGGACTTCTAGCTCATAAGAGAATCGAGGATAAAATTATTCTTCATAAGATCTTTCCTTTTAAATAAAAGAACATCAACTTCCTGTGCAAATATTTTAGCATTTTCAGTGTAATCATTCACATTTGTAACTACAATCATCTTAACTGGTTCTGGAACTGAATAGTGTGTTTTAGCATAAACAACTTCTTTAATCGCATCTATCCCAATTAGTCTTTCGGCATATTGGCTGTGTTTACATTGAATAATCAAATTGGGAAGGTTACTGTTGGGGGGGGCAATGGCAATACCATCAGCTCCAGCATCGTGAGAATGCGGCGTTGTGCTGACTCTATAACCTGATGTTTTTAGCTTATTCAAAATCAACTCTTCGAATGCTACTGGCTCCATGAAATCTATTTCCTCCATATCATGATTAATTTCCTTAGATTGTGTAATCTTTTTTCCATAAATGGTTTCATCAAATAAGCATTCTGTATCTTCATTGGAAAAAATTGTGGGAGCCATAATCATGCGAGACAAGTTTCTCTTTTTTTCAAGGAGTGCATGAAGTCTACAATCAAAACTATGATTCTTATATTCAGGATGCAAAGAAAGTGGATAGTAAACATGAACCTCACGTTTTTGGCCAATTCTATAAACACGATCTGTACATTGATCCTCAACTGCTGGATTCCACCACCTTGATAAGTGAATAACGTGATTAGCTTCTGTCAGAGTGAGCCCAACTCCTCCTGCTCTGGGAGATAATAACATCACATCAAATCCTTTGCGGGATTGGAAAATATTTACACGTTCTTTTCTTTTTTCTCCGTTAACTGTTCCATTGATTATAATAGGTGGAGATGTCATGTCATATTTACGCTGAAGTATTGATAATAAATGAGCCTGCATTTCCTGATATTCTATAAATATAAGTGCCTTTTCATTGATTTTATGAATTGAATCCAATACATGGAACAATACATTTAGCCTTGCAGAGTCTTGTATATAAAGATCATCGACGTCATTACTGCTAATTGCTGGATGTAGAGAAATGCTTCTCAATTTATTAAGTGTCTCGAGCATTGCTCCCTTATTTTTATCCCCAACTCTCGCATTATTAACAACCAGGCGATATGCATCAGCTTGAGACTGCGGCATGGTTTGCTCAAAAACATGATATTTAATAGGAGATAATTCTTTTAGATGATCACTTTTCATTCGCCGCATCATCATAGGCGGCTTGCTTTCTTGTGTTAGCAGACGGTTGAGACCAGATAAAGATGCTGATGATTCTTGAGGTGTATCATATGTATGAACAAATTCTCTAAGTGAGCCTAGTTTACCAGGTTGAACAGTATCCATGATACACCAGATATCTGACATACTGTTTTCTACTGGTGTGCCAGTCAGGGCCAAAGAAAAATCAATTTTCATAGCCTTCGCTGCATCTGTTAAAGCAGCCTGAGGGTTTTTGATTTTTTGTGCCTCATCGAATACAGCAACAGCCCAATCCACTTTTCCAAATGAATGTTGATAATCCCTAAGTGTTTCGTAAGTTGTCAGAACCCAATCAGATTGTTTGATCTTTGATAAATTCAATAAAGGAATTCCATGTAGTGTTTCTATTCCCTTGTCCCCGTTCAGCATCTTCAGTTCTCGAAGATACTTACCATAAGCAAACAATAAAACACCTATTCCAGGACTTTTTAAATGAGTATCATGCTCATCTTGCCAGTTTTTAAGCAATCCGGTTGGAGCAACAATCAGTAATGGCTTAAAGGGGTATTCTCCACTTTCCATTAGCTTTTTTACCCATGTAAGAAAGGAGAGAGCAGTAAATGTCTTTCCGAGACCCATATCATCTGCAAGCAAAGCACCAGTAGTCCCCTTTTCCCAGTGATCCTGCAACCATCGAAACCCGCTGATCTGATGAGGGAGGAGTGATGATTTTATTCTTTGAGGAACTTCATATGTGGAGCAACGCCGTACCTTCCCCTGTGCAAAATACTCTAATTGCTCTATCTGGTCATGTATTAAAAGGACTGTTTTTTCCTTGGCTAGTGGTTTTGAATCTGAGGATTTTTCTCTGTCAGGCCATACTTTTGCAGTCAGTTCATATAGCGTCTCAAGAACTTGATTGTTTACTGGTATTTTCTGATCATTAAAAATTACAGTATCCAAAGAAAGGCTATTAGCTTCATTTATTTTTGTAATTAAATCAGATATTTCTTCTGGCTTAATGTGAACAATCATGCCTTCTAAGCGAATCCCACAGGAATCAGTCGGAAGCCATTCTTCCCCGGACTTTTTAATCCATGTTATTGCTTTAGGTTGCCATAAACCAACAGCCTTTACACGCTCACTGTATCCCTCTTCAGAAAATATGTTTTCAATAAGTTCTTCTTTATATTCAGAATCAAGGGCTTCTCTAATAAACAATCTGGGATTGCGAATGAATTGTTTGCGCTTCTCAACAGTGTCAGATTGAACTGAATGAACTATTTCCAAGGCTTTTCGAACAGGTTCCGAAAAAATAATATACCAGCTTCCTCCTGCGGAGTATCTGAGGTTAACTTTATTTCGTTCTCTAAAATGTTTAGAGAATTTGTCTTGATTTATTGGAGGAAGTGGTTGACCTACTTGTTTATCTTCAAAAGGTGAATACTCATCTTGGCTTTTATGAAAGAAAACAGGAATAGGATCAAGGTCAACTTCATCGTGCTCGTTAATAAATGGTCGGATTGTGAAACCTTCTGGAAAAACAGCATTTATTTCCTTCAAATATGGATCAATATGAGTATCTGGAGGAAGAAGCTCTTTTATTTTTCCAAGCAACAAGAATCTTTCATCTAATGATGTATTGTTCTTTCTGTTTGAGTCATCAATTTTTTCTATTATGGAAAAAATAGGATCCAGCAATGTGTATGTACTGCCAGACACCTCTACAATTACACCCGTTCTCTTTTCAATATAGGTCGGGCGGCCCTCCATGTTGTAAAGCCTATATTGCAGATGAAATCCCTCTTCACTAATGGTTTCCTTCGGTGCTGGGAGTGAGATTGTGATGGGGAGCAGGGGTGGAAGACAGAGATCTGCTATTTCCTTTTGAGATAAAGAAGCGATATTAGCAAAGGGGACATGAACTATTTGCTGGTTATCAATTGATGCTTTTTCATTCTCAATCAATGTAATTAAAGGCTTTATAAATACTGGTTTATTGTTCAATCCAGTTATTTTGGTAAATGCCCACTGATCGTAGGGCAAATTCATTTCTGTCGTTTTAATGGTAAAGATAATACCATCATCACCAGTAACCCAGTTTAATGTGGCTGATTTATTTTCTTGTGATTTCATTTTAATAATATCCTGTTGGCATATAATCTCTACTGCTGACATGAATGTTTGTATACTCATAGATCATGTTGGCAATATTGGCTTGCCAGCGTCCACCTTCAGAATTGGAATGACGTATCTCTTCGTCAGCCCGCATGCTCTTTAAGGACAAAATATTATAATCCCACTTATACGGCTCTGGTTTATTAGGATTTATTTCGGTAAAAAATCGACAGGCTCCACTATGGCTCCATTCAACAATTGTAAGATTACGTATTTTTATCAGCAAAGCAGATTGATCACTTGTCCCTCCTGATAATTTACCATACCTTAAAGGTTGATCCCCACGGTATGAGCTAGCAAGGTGTTTAGCATTTTTACCTAATATCACCCAGGCGTCAGTTATGGCCCCATTTTTTAAGTATGCTGACCAAAAAGCTCTACGATACCTCCATATTCCTTCCGTAGCAGTATCATCGAGTAATTTGAAGAAATCCTCTAATGCAAGGGTGACTAGCCAACGGAGCATCACTTGTCGGGAGTCAGGATCAACAGAACCCCAACGACTTCCTACAAACCGCGGATCCTTTAAATGTTTGAGAAGAAAGGAGCGAATGATAATGGTAATATCTTCTGGTGGAGAGCTATTTATAAATGGATGTAACAAACATTCAGCTACGACATTCCTAATATCAGAAAATCGGATTTGGCCATCTTGGCTCTCAAATAATTTCAGGTGATCCAACAGCTTCTCTGAAGGAATATTAAAATTGCGAAGAGCTTTTGATATTAATACCGAATATTTTATCAGAGCTTCTTTAAGAAATACAGACTGTAAAAGTTTGGCATTAAGACCACTTTCTGAAGCATGAAAGTCTGGCTGAGGATCGAGAAATAACTTTTCTGCAAAAATCTCTGTGCCGTTATTGTCCAAATAACCAGCATATTGACAATAAGATTTCAATGATTCAATCCGCTTATTGGTCTGCCTGGCTATTGAAAATTCCAGCCCTTTTCTCCAAACATTAAAAGTTGATAAATTTTGAGGGTAATAATTTAAAAATTCCTGAAAAAGGCTTGCAATGCTTCTTGTATGTCCACTTTCAATAATCCAGTTTATATAACGGCTCGTAAATAATTGATGGTTGGCCAGCCATTGATCAGGCTGGTTACTTGGATAGAAGATAACCCATGGAGTCAATCTTAAGAAACGCTTGGGCAGACTTTTAAATGATTGATTATTAACTACAGCCTTCAACAAAGCATCTTTTGTCGTTTGCAGATCAATTACTTCTGGAGCTTTGGTATTAAGAAGATCGTATTCTTTACAGATATTATCAACAACATTAATCGTTTTATATGGATGAAAGTCTCTAGGAAGAGGCCAGGATTTTGTACAAATAGAAATCGCTGACTTTAATCCTTTTCTTTCATTTACGATTTCATTCATTTCTGAAGGTATTCCCTTGTTTTGGGGATAGGTTCTGGCTCCGTATCTGGTGGTTCCATTATGAACCTGAGATCTATGCGCCGATTTCTTGAACGAGATGAATCATCCGTGTTCGGTAATACTGGACGTTGATCGGCATACCCACTTACACCAAAAATCGCTTCGCTTTTACTATTCGAAAGAGTTAGCAGATCAGTCTCATCGTATATTAAATGCTTTCCGAATAATTCTAATTGTTTGAACGTCTCAATTGACCTGGCAGTGGAGAGTTCCCAATTATCATGAAATTTCCACAAATTCTGCGAAACAGGAACATCATCTGTGTGCCCTTCAATAAAGACAGCATCTACTTTAGCGCTAAAATGATTAAGTTTATTGGTTTTGCAATACTCAGCTTCAGATCTGTTGGCCACATAACAAGGCAGTACCAATGCTAACGCTGATGCTAGTTTTTGAATATTATCCAAGCCATTTTGATTCAAGGTGGCCTTACCTGAAGCGAAAAGCACATCCTCAGGCAGTCGAAGCACTCCTTGCTCCAAATCAATTACAACTTCCACACCAGCATTTTTCAGACTTTTATCCAGTTCTGTTAAAAGTTCATTCCTTGCATCTTTATTGGCTCTTAGTGCTCTGACTTCAATGTCTTTCTCTTGTTCTTTCTTATCTAATTTGTGCTCTGTTTCCTTTAGACTGAGCGCAAAAACCATAATTGTGATAATAAAGAGAAACAGAAGTCCTGCCATCAGATCACTTACAGAGACAAGATAGCCTTGACCATCTTCACCACTCTCAATTATACGGTTAGTCTGCATCTTGCTCATCGGTGAACCTTACTCAAAGCATCAGGAAGTTCTTCAATTGTTTCCTGCAACTCACTTATTGCACCTCTAAGGTGATCAAGTCCCAGCCCAGTCTTCTGATCCAGTTCAGAGACAAAGTCTTGGATTATTTTCGTATATCTAATTAGCCCCTCATCAATCTCAAGAAATACTTTTTGCAGAGATTCATCTATTCCCTCAAAACGTTGGCGATAACTTTCCCAAGATTGTTTTAAACTGATCTGTGTATTCTCAAAAGTAGTCGAAACTTGTCGCATGTTCTCAGTTGACTGTCTATTCATATCCAGACATTTTGATGCCCCATCCACTAAGACAGAACAATTAGAACTGGTCTTATCTATACTTTCCATTGTTGATTTTATTGTATTGTGAAGTGCTGCGATTTGTTCTGTTATGAGTTCAATACGAGCCATAGAATCTCCACTACCGGCAAGAATAGAAGAAATTCTTTCTGTTGATTTGTCAAGCTCGGCAATTCTTTGCTGAAATACAGACATTGCTTCTGTCATCGATGACGCAGCTTGCTTGGATGCAGTCTTTAATTCTTCTCCCATTCCGCCCGATATCCTTTGTGCGGTATCTGATAGTTGTTGAACTGCTTTTTTAACTTGATCCTGGATGACAATTGTTCCTGATTCTAATGCTTTAAGGACGCCATGGTTTATAGCTTGAGCACTATTCTGAGCATTATCACTTGTTGTTTTCAAGACATCGGTGCTTCTGTTAATGGATGCATTGAAATTCAACATCATTTCATTCATCGCACTGAATTGCTTCCCGACTGTTTCGCTCCATGATTGGCTGGAAGCTGAAACCATTCCTGTTAAGGCCTTTGCTGCTTCTTTTGTGGCATCTTGAATTCCTCGCGTCATACCAGATGAGGTGGATTGAGCTGTATCAGAAAGGACTCGAACAGTATCGGCAACTTGGTTTTTAATAGTTTGAGTGCTGTCTTTTAATGCCGTTGCCACACTCTTTGCAATTAAATCTGCTGATGCCTCTGAACGTCCTTGTGTTTCATTAAGCATTGCAGCGCTTTTAGCAATTGATTCATTAAGTGTTGATAAAGTAGATGCTAATGAATCAAAATGGCTTCCTGTTGATCCAGAAAGACTCTGTTTGAAGTCTGTAACTATTTTCTCCAAAAGGGCCTCAGTTGAATCTCCTCTGTCAGCACGGAGACCTTCTAATGTACTGATCATTTTATCAATTGAAGGAATGATGCGTCCTGCAACACGCTCGTCTAATGCATTTGCAATAGAGATGGCAATATCATCGTTGAATTTTTTAAGCTGATAAGTTTGAGCAACCAGTTCATCCTGTAAATATCCTGCTAATTTCTCTACAGTTATTAAACGAACATGCTTGTCGACCTCCATATTCCAACAATCAATAACTTTATCAACACTGGACATAAGACGTTGCTTACCCACAGTAAACAACATAGAGCAACCCAACCCAAAAATAGACGTTATAAAAGCCAATGATGCACCACCCAATAAATTTGAGAGGCCATGCTTCACATGCTCCATATCTGGTGCTGTCATAGCATCTGATGCTAGAAATATACCTGCGGCCAATCCAAGGAAAGTCCCCCATATTCCAACTCCGGTAAGGAGGCCTGGGAAAATGTTGAAGAACGAAACACGAAGAGATGTCACAACCAGGCTCATTGATGAAAAATATTCCTCTGCCTGCTTGGTGTTGTGTACAACAAGTTCTTTATCGTTAGGCTCTGGAAAAACAAGATTTTCTGTGTACTCATTCCAAGCATGAGCTAATGCTGGGTATTCGACAATGATCATCCGATTGAAATTTTCAAACTCTTGGGCAAACCCCTTTTCATCTGGTATGCCTTTTAAATAATCTGTCGCTTTCTTGATTTGGCGTTTGATTCGCCTAACTCTTACATCAAAATAAATACTTACGCCGAAACATACGAATATTATTGCCAAACAATAAATGAAGTTAAAGCCGGTACCTATTATTGTGTTGGCTAAGCTTTCCAATACTTCATTGTCTACTAGAGATTCAAGAGTTGTCATCTCTGGTTATCCTTATCTTTAGACTTGTGACATATAGAAATCAGCATCAGCTTAAACTGATGCCAACTATTATCTATAAACTTAATAATATTAACAGGTTTCGATCACATCAATTCTTACCATAATCAGAAGCCAAATCCCAAGGTTTTCTCCAAGTAATCTTCCATACAAAACAGCTCACCCAACGAATAAAGCAACAATAGAGTCTTTCAATAGCCTTCTCCGTGCCTGACGACAGCAAATTCAATAGAAGCATCGAGGATACAAGTAAAGAAGACACTGAAGAGTTACACAGCAGCTATTTTTCTGTCGGTAAATACACCTACAATCTCTCTCTAGACAAGCCAAGCCAACTATGGTTATCTGCAACGTGACTCGGGCTTGGCATGCTAGAAGTCTTAGGTCGGATTTTTTGATCCGCAAACTACAGCATATGGCTATAAATTTGTTGAAAGCTGCTATCTTTTCTATGGTGACAACTTTTGAAAAATCTTCAGTGCATCAGCTGCAAAGTTTCTGACTTCGGAATCGGGGTGATTGATAAACTGTTCCGCCCTGGATTTAAATGAGTTCAATGTTTTATCCAAGACGTTTGCCTTTTCTACCTGGTGGCTCAGGTACACAGCATTAAGGTGCCCGTAAATATCCACAGTAGTTGATATGTCAGAATGCCCAAGCACAGCCTGAGCCACTGCTACACCACTCTTCATCATCAGATTTGAACCACAAATATGACGCAGATCATGAAGGGTTATTTCAGAGTAATTGGCCTTACGGCAAGCAGATTTCAGTCTTTTATGTATATCGTTTCTGAAATTTGGATAAATAAGTTCATTTAAAGATTTATCTTTCACGGAGTTTTTCAAAAAAGGAGTTGCAACATCTGGAATTGGAACTACTCGGGGCTTATCTGTTTTTGTACCTTTAAACTTTTCAGAACCATTGGCTCCATAAACCTTCACTCTGGCTCTTTTCACATATAGAAGGTTTCTATATAAATCAATATCCTCAACCTTTAAGGCCATAATCTCGCCTCTTCTCAAACCACAAAAACCGGCCAGAGCCAATGCCCCCCTCACCGATTCTGAAGCAAAGGAAAATATTTCAAGAAGCTTATCACCCGATATGGGAGACAGTATCTTCTTTTTCCTTCTGTCCCCAGCATGCCACGGGGATTTTAGCAGATACCCCTTTGTCACGGCTACCCCTAAAAGGGTCGAAAGAAAAGCACCAGAGTGAGAGCGCATAGATTCTTTTTCTATTTTTAATAAAGCATCAGAGATAGCTTCCCTCTTCAATTTTTGTATTTCACACGATTTTATATTTGAAGGTATGGCATTCCAACAATATCGATAACTTTCTGCTGTTGTTGGAGAAAGGTCAGGAAATCTTTCAGAACTCCACTCATCATAAAGCTGGCTCAAGGTAAGCTTTCTTTTTGAAGCAGAAGGAATTTCATCCAGGGTTTTACGCAGCAACAAGGCTTTCTCATAAACTTCTTCCAGATCATGTCCCAGCACCCGTCTTATTGAATTTCCCTTCTTACGGTAATCAAATTGGAAAGCACCGGTTTTTTTAAGAACACGTATACAGGCAGGATAAAGCTTCTTGTTCATAGCCATTAATCTGGCTTTTTCTCTACCTGTAAGGGGGCGGAATGACATGATAATAAAGTGTTTCTCTCCCTCTTCTTAGACTGGCAGTACTGGTTTGCCAGAGAGAACAACAGCCAGGGAGGCCCTGGTCACAAAAATCTTTCCACCAACAGTTCTAATATCCAAAATCAGTTTTTTCCGGTTTTTGTTGTTTCTTTTGTATATGTCTCCCGCTTTGACAATGCCTCGACTGGCATCCTGAACCTGTTTTGGTGTCAACAATGCAGGATACTTGCTCAAATTCTTGTTCCACTCTTCAAAAACACAATCATTTTCCAACTGTGATATCATTATTAATCCTCCTGAATAAAATAATAGAAACTATCCATCTGGATGTAACAACCCAATATTTGGGAATACTGAACCAAAATTGTTCTTTTATTTTAATGTTCTGCCATTTTATCCTATTTTTCCCGGTTATAATGTGCTTGATACGTCTTAATATGTTGGAAATACTAGTTTTGATTACCGTTTTAAAAACAGAGTCAGATTTTCAATGCATATTTAATATGTGTTTTGGGAAGATGACCGGAATCATGGAAAATTTATTAAACGGTTCTGTTGGTTCGGCTTGAAACTTACTTTTGCCTGTCTGTTGAAAAATTGTTTATTTCGGATCATAAAAAGCATTTACTGGGTTGTATATGGCAGGAGGATTCTTTCTATGTTAGCAGCAAAAGATAAAAAAGAGCTTCGTACTGGCCTATATGCAAGAGTTTCAACGTCCAACCATAAACAGGATGTAAATCTTCAATTGCAGGAGTTGAGACAAGCAGCAGAACAAAGATCATGGTCAGTGGTGGATACCTATATAGATGATGGAATATCCGGTGCTCAAGATAACAGACCTGCCTTAAACCGCATGATGCAGGACGCACGATGCGGTAAGCTTGACCTTATAGCTGTATGGAAACTCGACAGGCTTGGAAGATCTTTAAAGCATCTGCTAACGATTCTCGACGAATTAAATACCATTAAAGTTGGATTTGTTTCCATAAGAGATGCGGGAATTGATACAACAACTGCAACGGGCAAACTGATGTTGATGCTCATTGGAGCTTTTGCAGAATATGAACGCAGCATGATTATAGAGAGAGTCAAAGCTGGTGTAGAAAAAGCTAAGGCTAACGGTATTCATTGTGGCCGACCGAGGCAGGAATTGGATTTGAGGGCTGCTATTGCACTTCTAAAACAGAAACATTCCATCCGTGAAATATCTTCTATGCTGAAAATTTCCAGACAGACACTTACCAGAAGGTTAAGAGAAGCCGGTTATTTATGATTGAAATAACCTGCCTTAAAAGTCATTGAAGAGAAGCCAAACGGGCCTAGAATATGTGGATTCTGAAATAGACACTTACTTGTTCTGGCAGTTTTGATTTCGTTTTGATGAGAATTTTATTTTCCCTCTGATTATTCTTACCAGATGCTGTGCCATTTTTATCTCTAAATTTTGATTTATCATTTGTTTTTAAAAAACCCTTCGGCATTATACCTATGATTACAGGTAGTTACCCCATTGCGACAGGTTTGTTTTAAAAGTTTGATCCCCTACAGAAAGATATAGTTTCATTTTTATTGTATTTTTATTTACCAGTAATTTCATGGTGTTATGAGAGCAATTCGTCATTTCACTGTTTTTCTTCAATATTAATTCACGTCTTTTTGGGTATATGCAATATGGGCATGAAATTGCTCACCATGTCACTGATTAAACAATTATGTTGAATGACAAAGAAGGTAAAACATGATGGACAGTAGCTAATGAAAACAAAAACTATCGTGAATAGGCATGATAAGGGTCTGTTTTTAGTCGTAAACACATGGGTTTGAAGGGCAGTTTATGAATACTGCTGTCAGGATTAAGTGTGATATTCAGGTGGAATCGTCACCACAGCATTCCCTTTGCAATTAGACCATTTTCAACGCTTATCTAATTTTGCGACACGATCCAATCACAGCTTAAAGATAGCCTGTTTCGCGAATAAGGCCAGTAAGCTCAATAAAGTGTCTATAGTATCATCTATTTATAATAATAACAATTCTCATGAAAGGAGAAAATTATGTATGAAGACAGTTATAGATTACTGACAATAAAAGATGTTTCTAGAATCCTGTCGATAAGCATCCGCCATCTAAGGCGAATGATAGCAGGTGGATCTATCCCCGTCATAAGATTGGGACACAGAACTCTGAGATTTGAGCTGGAAGAAGTTTTAGCAGCCTTAAAAACTATTTCTAAAGGCAGGCAATTATTAACAGACAGTAATGTCATTAAACAAAAACAAATTAATTTATAAGGAGACAAAAAATGAAAAAAGAATTTTATGACAGAATATCAATATTGCTTGGAGATGTTATCTTTAAATGTGTATCTGAATATCCCTTCTCATCTAAATACGAAGATCCTCAGGAATTAATAGCTTATGCTGAAAAAGTAAAAACACTCTCTATTAAAATTATTGATTCATGTTTATATGAATGGGATCTGTCTTCAATAATTCCTTTGCATTGTCCTTTATGGAATTTAGAAATTATGCATTTGAAATTCTATAAATACCTAGATGAGGTTTTCGCTCAGTATAAAACAAGTATCCATAAATGTCAGAAGTCAATTTCTGAAGAAAGAAGAGATTTTATCGAAGAATTTTTGGCAAATATACCAGAGCAGCAAGTTATAGCAGCTATGCCTGTCCCGAAACCATCGACAGACTGCCAGAACTTACAAAAATACAAGGAAGATATTGCAGTTGATGAAACCAGTACAAAGGAATTGGTCATCAATACTAAAGATTCTGACAATCTCATATAGGAAACATTATGGGAAAGAGGCGGAATCAGCAATGCAT
>Ga0172375_10001023_pt1 | contig 45252 bp, 66 predicted proteins | sample LakKiv1m_FD_114537 | JGI IMG/M metagenome (GOLD analysis project Ga0172375, IMG submission 114537) | Freshwater microbial communities from Kabuno Bay, South-Kivu, Congo - kab_092012_11.1m | ecosystem: Environmental > Aquatic > Freshwater > Lake | place: Democratic Republic of the Congo... | reverse complement strand
GCCAACTTTAATGAGGATGAGCTTTACATTGTATGACCTATTAGAAGAGCCGTGTGATAGGAGACTATCAAGCACGGTTCTGTGAGAGGCTTGGGGTGAAATTCCCCTTGCCTACTCGGTGTTTCCTACGTTGGCAGCAAGTGTTAAGACATCGCTCCTACAATTTTTTCTGCAATTGACAAAAGAACGCTCTTTGCATCATCATCGAGATATTGCCAATTGTAGAAAGCAATATCAAGTTTCCATTTTAGCGGCTCAGATACTTCTGAGTCGTAGCCATATTCTTCTAATAAATAGTTGCATTCCTCTAAGTCAGGTTCAAAATTTGTGTAAAAATATTCGCCACAATCACCACAAGTTCTTGCAGATTTTTCACCACCTCCAAAATCGGGGTCATGCCCTTCGTATCCAAATTTTACTTTTGATGAGTAGTCTTTAAGTTCGTACCTTTTTGCTTTCTTAATTTCAGTATCAGAGTATTTCTCTTTAATATTTTGCCCGTTAAAAAATCCAGTTTCCTCAATTTCTTTAAACTTAGCTAAAATGCTTTGTCTTTTTTCTTTATGATATTTACGGGCTTCTTCAACCGCCCTGTCTATGCAATTTATACAGTAATCATCATTACCCATATCACTTTCATTTTGAGTAACAAAATAAGCTGTATGATGTGGCTCAAATGTTATAGGTTGAAGCAATTCTGCTGCTTTTTCAATGATTTCCGAAGGAGAAAACACCTGACTGCCAACAACAGGTATATTCAATTGCGGTTTTTGTGCTTCTTTTATCATTTTCTCTCGTATTTAAGTTATTTATAATTTGATAATTAAGTGTTTTTAAGTCGGCAACTTCGCCAACCGTCCAATGTTAGGCATAATGCCGATAAAATGATATAAACTCTTTCCATGTTTTAAACCACAACGATTTATGTTTACCTGATTCTATTAGATATGGATAGCAATCCAAACAAACATAAAATGTACCTTTTGTGCAAAATTCACTTTGCGTAAAGTGAAATCCCAATTTTTTTAATTTTTCAGTCAATTTTGATTGTGTCATAATTTTTTATAAAGTGTTTAGTTTCAAATAGATATTTTATATAGTAATCAATTTAACGCTCCCAATATTCACCCACCTCATAATAATACTTTTCTTTTTGTTCTGGTTCGTTCATGAATGATTCTAAATCCATCTGACAAGTACATAAGTCAATACGACAACGTTCATGATTATCATAATATTTCGATAAGTCCTTATTAAAATGCCGTTCAATTTCTCGAATGCTATGCAAATGTTTTCCTTCTTTTAATATAATTCCTGCGCACATGATGATTTTTTTTAAAAAATTCATATTTTTTTGAATTTGAATTGTATAGGCGCATTGCGCCTAGAAATGAGTTAAGTGCAAGCATAGGAAACGCCCTACACTTGCACATCATTTTTAGATTAATGACTTTGAAGCCATTTGCGAAAGTTTTTCCTTGATGATTTCGGTAATTACTTCGTTGTGCTTGTAGTCATTAATTGTGGCTGTGCTGCGATTCTTTCAGCCATTCTGGTTGCATAATCTTCTTCAACAGGAGTTAAGCCATAAACAGCACTTGGCAAATGATACTTAGTAAAAGCAGGGCATTTACTTGTTTTCGGCACATCAATTCTAACAAATGATTGCCCGGCAATTACTTGTTCTGTTACTTTTCCGGCAAGTTGATTATGTCCAAATAATTCAACCAATGCCCATGTACTAAATGATACTTGTTCTTGTTCCATAAAAATTGATTTAAAATGTTAATATATAATGAATTAAAAAATGCCAGCACTTAACACGTGGTATAAAACAAAGCGGTTTCAGTGGTTCTCGAAGCTTTGTACCCCGTACCAATTTCCCTGCATCTGGAAAATGGTGTAGCTCGCAATCCGCTTCGATTTCATACCACCACCGTTAACGGCAACTTAACGCCGCTTTGTGGACAGCGTTTTGCGCTATTTTTTGACACTCACTTTTCCCAAGTAACAAAATATCTGACTCAAGAAAATAACAACTTACTTGATTTTTCTTGTCGAGAAGAGGTTTTCTCCCAGCCCCTTCTCGTTTGCCGCCTTTAGTTTTCATAAATGCTTTTAAAAGTCTTATAAGTTATTTTTCCAGCTTTTTCAAGTCTGTTAAAATGTCGTTTAGACACATGAATTTCACAATCACTATGTTCTGAACAAAATTCAGCAGGAATGTACATTTCGTTTGGCTTTGTTGAATGTTTAGAAGGTTCAGAAATATTGCATACTGCAAAATCACCTTCAATATTTCCTCTAAAATGTAAAATAGTTTCCATAATTCAAGTATTAATTACTCTGTAAAAATACAAAATATATTTGAATAAACAATAGGTAAATTCATTTATTTTTCAATATTAGACAAATTATTTTGACAGAAATAAAAGCAGCCGTTAACACAGTATTAGCGTCAATTGCCGTTTTCGTGGTTCGCTTAGTTCAGTTCTCGCAGTTACTTTATATCGGTTCGACAGTTCATCGCTCCGTAATCGGCAACTGCGCCAATACTCAACGTTACCTGCAAGGCTACTATTCAACCAATTCACGACTTTCTCGTTTTTGAATGAAATCTTTATACCAAGGAATAATACAATCATTATATAGTCGTGATAGTTCCTCTATTTCTTCACCCCAATATTCTTCATCTGAAAAATATAATCTTCCTTCCCAAACTCCACGCCAACAATATGAGCCTTCTAGTTTCATCAAACACTTTCCTGTTTCAAATATCTCTCTTGAATCTGGTTCGTTTTCTTTATCAATATAATCCATACCCGATTCATTTGTGCTTGGTCGTGTCCAATCTTGAACGGGATACACTTCAAAATAAAGTGTAAATTCATCCGTTTTCAAATGCACCATAAAATCATTCCATCTAACCCGTACTACACCTAACATCGGCTCATACGTAACCGCCTGTGTAGTGGGTTTGTTAGTTTCGTTTTCCATATTTAAATTGTTTATAATTTGACAAATTTATGCTTTTAAATAGCGGCTACGCATAGCCGCAGCCGTTAGTGGAAATGCCATTTAGAAGCATCATCACCATTTTTGAAACTTTCAATAATTATTCTATTTTCAAGTGTATATCTAAAATCCAATTTGTGTAATTCTATATACCAATTCACAAAATCAATAACTTTATCATCATTCCAGAAATCACTGCCATTAACAGCACCTAAATCGCTATTGGCGTTTTTTTCTGTATTCAATTTTTCGTTTTCCATGTTTACTTTATTTTAAGTTGATATTTTTGTGTTCCAAATCACCAACAGCGTTTAGCTGCGACACGTTAGTGCCTATTTAATTGATGCTAACTTATTATCATAGAATCGTTCAAAACATCTACGTTCATATTCTTTATCAACACCTGTAAATGAGCATGTTTTAATTGCGCTTTGCCACCACGCATCCCATAAATCTTCTTTAGTAAAAACAGGTGCTAACATAGGCTTAACCGCAATAGCGGGTTCTGTAGTTTGCGAAGTTTTCTGCTCTTTATTCATATTCGTTTATTTTGATAAGTTATTACTATTTAATCCGCTACTGCGGTTACACTCAACGTTAGTGCCAATTATAAGAACGGCACTCTGTATATTGTCGAGCCTTCAAATTCAATAGGCATTTTGCGTTTAGAAAGAGTGTTATAGTGCCAGCCTTTTGTCTCGCAAGCCTTTTTAAAATTACCCCAGGTTTCAGGTTCTTTACCTGAGGTAATTATTATTATTATGGTTTGGCGTTTCATTTTAGTCGTTTAACAGTTCAACCATTGTGCTATATTCAGTTGTTTGGTCACAAACCTTTAATACTTTTTGTTCAAATGATTGCTTTCTGCTTACTGAATTGCCTTTCGAATTTAAAGTATAAACTAACAATTCGACTCCAATAATGCCCATTCCAATAGTGTACTGTTTAGTTGAATGAGAAGCATAAATCATATCTCACAATTTTTTGATTAAGTAATTAACTATTTTTTCGTAATTATCTACCATCAAACTGCTTTTTCGGTTCAGGTAGTTTGAAATTGCTGATTGGCGGATCTCGGTGCCGCTTTTAATTTCCATTTGCGTATGTCCGATTTTTATCTGACGCAACAATTCTCTTAGATCTAAGGGTTCAGGGAGTTGTTTAAGATGTTCGATTAATGCTCTGTAATCTTCCATTTTCAGAATATTAAACGATAGTGCATTTTAAATAGCCAGTCACTCATTTCACGGACATATTGAGCCAACTGCATGAAATTTTCAGGACTGAAATTTTCGAGAGTAGTAAAATTTTGATCTTCGTTGAAGTTGTGCTCTTTGAACTTACAGACGATCATGTTTTCGGTATCAGTACAGACCCAGTATTCCGGATCTGTACTTTTTTGAAGAATAAATCTTTCACTCATACGACTAATTTTTGAGATTCGAAACGTCTTATCTTCTCGTTGACTATATGAATCTGGTCATGATGACACTTTTCTCTATTAGAATATCCAAAAAGAATGTCGTTGCGTGCGGCTTGTTCGTCTATCGTTTCGAACATATCGGAATGAGAAAAACAGAAATCATGTTGTGCCTTAGTAGGGATGTAATTACCTCCTGCTGATTTATAGTCAAAACGACTCCCTGAACGCCTTTTGTCTGCTTTCTCTTTTTGTCTTTGATTGTATGCTTCTTTTTCTACCTGATCTTGCATTCTGATCGCAAATTCACGCCTTTGTGTTTTTGAAGGTCTCCATTTGTAACTCATAGCTTTCATTTTTAAAGTGATAATCTAATCGCCGCTTTAATAAAACAGTCTTTGACTAAGATATAATCAGAGTCGTTCAAAAAGTATTCTCCGCGGCCAAACCGGGCGGCACGGTCATAATCTGTGTTGTTTGTCCCTCGTCAACGTTAAGTGCAATACTACTCGATAACCAGATTGATTTTTCCAGAAAGAACCTTTTCAAGTTCGACACTATAATTAAGTTCTTTCCAGACTGGAATTTTATGATTGCTACAATCAAGCCACTTATCTTTCTCATATCTGGATTTGACTTCTTCAAGTTTCAATCTTTTTTCTTTTGGTAATTTAGATTTGCAGAAATATGCTAACCTTAAATCAACATTTCTCAGTTTAATGTCTGAGTCATAGGTGTAAAAACTTGCCTTTACTCCAACTAATTCAAATTCCATTTCGTCATTAAAAAGCGGCTGATTTTTGTATTTTTCAAAAGTTGTGTTTTCGGCTATTTTGACAATTTTTGATTGGATAGCCTCGACTGTTGCATTTGCTCTGAATCGTTCTTTTAATGCTTCAATTAAAAAATTTTGTATCTCCATGATTTTAAGTACTGTGCATAACTTCAGCTACCCGTCAAGCCAGGGGTTTGAAGTTGTGCGTAGGTTTGTATTTTCGCTCGTGCGTTCATTCAGGTTTGACAGGAATACGCACGTAATCCCTGTCCTGCGTGTAGCTTCCTACGTTAACGGCAAGGCTACTTCCGTGCAACTAATCAACGTCACCGGGATTGCGCCGTTTCAATATTTTTTTGCCCTCGCGCTTTGGTTTTTTCAAAACCATTAAGATTTCAATCCCCAGCGGCGCGAGCCAAGCATTCATTTCCTCAATTTTTTTGTACATCGAGGAAATGAAGGCATTCAAGTTTTTGCGCTCATTATCCGTTTTTCCGGTTTCAGCGCAAAAAGCAGCTTTCGTTTTGAAAAGATGTTTTATTTGAGTTTCAATGAAAAGCGAACTCTGTGATTTCTTTTTCTTCATTATCGCTCTCCTTTGAGTATAATAATATATGTTTCATCATTTCGTCATTCCAAAACTTTATAGCAGAGGAGCAATCGCTCCAAAATTCTTGTTTTTCGTAACGTCTTCCCTTTGACATAGACAGACAATAGTCTATGTTCAAATTAAGTGCATGATTAAATACGCTTTTAATGTCGCGAATGTCCCAATCAATTCCGACATGCGTATCTATTAAGATCATGTGTCTTAGCCTTTCGGCGTAATTCATTCCTGAAACAGTTTCATCAAATTCAATCCGTATTCCGCTTCCTGCGTTATATCCGTAATGCCACAATATCCACAATGCGGAGATATAGTTTACTTTTCCAAGCGGAACCCTGTTCATTCCGCTGTTGTTTGTGTAGTCTATAACTACACATTTTGGATATTCTTCAGATTCGTATTTTCTACGAGTTGTTTTTAGATTTGAAAAAACTTTGTTTTCAAAATACTCAAGATTCATTGTTGCCATGATATTTTAATTAATCTAAGCGTTATTGCTTTTGACCCTGATTTTAATTGTTGGTTTTTGCCCGTCACCCCGATAGCGCAGGATAGATAAAAAAATACTAATTACTCTTTTTGCTTCTATCAATGTACTTCTTTGCTTTTTCAATGCATTTTTCTTCATTTACATCTGCAGTTTGATTTGTTGCAAACACTCCGTTTATGATTGCAATGTAAACAGGAGAATTATCTTCTGTCAAAACTGTTTCCACCCTTCGGTTTTTGTAAGTTAAAGTTTTCATGATGTTTTGTATTACTGTTTGTTTGTTGATGTAAATATACTAATAAAAGCATATAAATGCAAATATTTTGTGTTAAATTTTGAGTTATTAGTATAATTTAGAGAGAGTATAAATAATAAAGCCCCAGTATGACTACCGAGGCTTTTACTAAAAACAAACCAAAAAACAAACTAAACAATGAATCTTCAAGTTAATTAAAGTTTTGATAAAAACAAAAATTTTCCTTGAAATTGAATATCAAATAGGTTTTGGCTTAATCGAAATAATTACATCTTTACCCTCAGCTACAATAGATTTACCAGAATTTAGCAACTCTTTAACGCTGTTTTGCTCAATTGTACCATCTTCTTTAATTGAATTGTCCAGAATTGCAGAAAATTGGGAAATATTTGTAAACAGTTCCCCTACTTCTTTGGTTACTTCTGCGGTCTTATGCGCAAATGATTTTATGATTTGAGACCAACCTTTTTTTGCAAAAATACCGGCAATAAAAGTAATTACCAACGAAGTAACACCGCCAGTGAACCAGTTACCGATCCTCTGAAACAATCCAGGTTCTGGGTTTGTCTGCGCAAGCACGGGGAAGGTTAATAACAACAGAATTACTACCACCGATGATTTTAGAAATATTGAATTTTTCATGTCTTAATTTTTTAATGAATTTGTAAACTGAAATAATATTGATTTGAGATGATTTTATTTTAGCAATCCTAGTTTGAAGTCATCATAGCCTGATTGGGCCAGATAAACACATTCACTCCATGTTAATTTACCATCTGACAAACAGAAAATAGCCTTGGTGCAAAAATCGTGATAAGCGGCGTTTTTCTCCACATCTTCCGATAATTTGAATTGTGCCAAAATCGCTTTTAACTGTTCTTGCGGATCGGTGATATTTGCTATAGAATTGACCATTTTCAATGTCAAAATAGTTGTCGGAAGGTTCTTTTCGATGTATGCTTTAACATTATCAATGAAAATGTCATCTGTAGTGCCCGGAATGGCCGTTTTAATGATGCTAAGGACAATATCATCGACCGGCGAATCCATTACGGCCTTTAATCCTTCTGTTAGTTTAATAGCGATCAGAGTTAGTTTTTTTGTTTCATCTTCGGCTTTAGCGAAAAAGTTCTTAACCTTCGCCCAAATTTTTTGTAAAAATTTCATAAGATCAAAATTTAAATTATTTATAAAACGTATCTATTATATTTTTCAATATATTCTTCAATCGTTGCGACGCCAAATTGGGTATTGTAATATTTCTTGTAGTATTCAGCTTGTCCTTGAATAGTTAATGGTATTGATCCGGGACATAGAAAATATTTAATCCTGGCCGCCTGGCAACAAAATGAATGATTTGTAATAAGAAGTTCAAAGGCTTCATCTGTATGCAGATCGTATAATCCGATATTACGCCTCATTACTTCATAGTGATATTTTCTACATCTCAAAACAATATCAAAAAAAGTATATTTTTCAATCTGCCATAACCCATGTGCCGGGCCATCTTTTAACTGATGTGTATATAAACCCCCATCTGACTCTTGTGCCCATGTTCCTAGCATGAGTTCAATAGCTTCTGGTTTGTTACAAATAACCTTATCATAATTCAATTGGGACAAAGAATCAACAATAAGTTGACGTATTTCTATTTTATCCCGCGTGTTCATTTTCATTTTGTTACAGATATTTTTGAAGATTGAATGGATTTTGTTAATGCGTCGAATTCGACCGACCAACGAAAAATCAGAACAAAAAATACCAATAATGCAACTGCTAACGCCATAAAACTAAGTTTTGGATGTTTTCGAATAAAACTTACATCTGCGATATTCTCATTTATTTTTATGACGTCATTTCCCAAATTTTCTATCTTTTTGTTGTTTGGGCACAGTGCGTAATGTGACTCATCCGAAGTCTTCAGTTTCGCTACATCCGCGCTGATAGTGCGAAGCTGTATTTGTACCGACTTGTGATTATTCTCTATTTTCGACTGAAGATTTGAGAATTTTTCTTCCAAAAATTTTTCAAAATAATCCTCGCTCATATCGGAATAATTAGGCGTTATTATTCAAGTTAACAAAATATTTTAAGGTTTTAATTTTCTACTGATTGCAACTTCAATCTCTTCGATGTATGTTTTTTCTTGTTCGCTCATATTGTAAGAATTATTTATTTTATGCTGGTGGTTCATAATTATGAAGGGAATGATATATAAGAGTTGGAATGCCATAACCTCTTGTATCTCCGCCAATATGTACTGCGTTAGAACCCTTAAACCTAACGGCTATTGTATTATAGTCATTCCAAACTAATGAACTATTTGAAGATGTTAATACAACATTAAAACTAATAATTGTTCCTCCTGAATACAATTGTATTCCATAAGATCTTGATTCAACGTCATTTACCATTAACTGGACTTCTATCGCCTGAGTACTTGAAGAAATCCAAAAAGGAACAGTTACAGAAACTTCAATTGGGTTAGAATTGTCTCCAGCAATGTATTTATACAAATCTAACCCAGTTATATATTGCCAGCCACTGTTTCCTGTATGAGATGAAGAACCTTCCGCCGAACCGTAAGAGTTTATTTCAATATTCATCCCATCCAATTTAGTTTTATCATAAGCGCTCATAGCTCCGGCAGCAGAGGTGGTTGCTGTTGCAAGGCTTAAATTCTGTCCATATGCAAGGGAAAGACCATTCGCAACATCTAATGTAATAGGATTGTGAAACCTACTGTCGTTACCCTGAGCTATTGTTCCCGCAGTTGTTCCGAAGTTTGATGCCCAATTTCCCCAACTATATGCCGTGTTCCAGTTCGCCGAATTATTTGTTATTGAAGTTCCCCAAGCTGATCCAGTTGAAACGGCAATACCTGAAGCTGGATAGGAAGAAATATATCCACTATGTGTATGATCTCCATAAGCGGATGTACTATGAGATGTACCAAATCCAGGAAAAGAGACAGTGGAACTTGATGCCGCACCAACCTCTGTATAAGTATAACTAGGTTTTATGCTTGCTTTTGCCCATGAATAAATAGTTGGATCCGTTTCGGTATAGTCCGTGATAAAACCAGCTCCATTTGTCAGTTGATTGGTATTCGTGACATTCGTTGCCCCAGATGCGATGCCTGCCAGTTTTGAAAAATCCGAAGCTGTCATAAATCCCGCAACAGATCCGGTAGCATTACCATGTGCAGATCCCGTAGAGCCTACATGGGCTATAGGGGCATATAATCCGTAGTGATTACCCCATCCATAGGCGGTTTGTCCGTTATTTATACGACTGTCATTTCCTTGTGCTATTGTTCCGGAAGTAGTTCCAAAATTTGTCCACCAAGACAAGTCTACTATATCCGTGTTTATAATACATGTTGAAATAGATTTTGTACTCCCTAACCCTAAAAAGGAAAAATATACTTTACCGGTAACGGCATCAAAGATGCACGTACCTCGTGGTATATATTCATCAAAACTAATAGACGAACCAGGAGTTCTAACAATCTTTCCTGGAGTTACCTTCCCAAATCCTTGTATGGTAATTATCAATAATAAAAACAAAATCAGTTTTTTCATGGCTAATATGTGTATGAAATTGTTACTGCGTCGTATTGATATACCGGAATTGCAACTTGAATAGTATGTGCCCCGGATGAATAAGTGTATTGGGAAGCTGTAAGAGGCATTCCGTTCAGATTGACAAGAATTGAGGTAGCAGAACTCGGTGTTTGTGCAAGTGTATTAATCTGACCTGACGAACCAGTAGCTACTTCAGAAAATGATTCGACTTTGAAAGTGTAATCATGAATAGCGAGATCTGTTTTGAGGGTAGCCAGTGTTTGCACTTCTGGGACTCCTGTGCCGGTAGTTTTTCTATAGAATACCGTTCCAGTTGCAACGTCATTCATCTTTGCCAGTGTAACTGCCTTATCTGTAATGGACGTTGCATTACCGACCGATGTAATTGGACCTGTAAGGTTTGCATTTGTCGTGACTGTTGCAGCGTTTCCCCCAATGCTCAGATTTGCCACCGGAGTTGTTGATGAGACAACTAATGGGGCTGTACCGGTTGCGATAGTAGATGTTAGTTGTGTTCCTGATATCGTGTTCGTTGCCGCTACCGATGTAGGCGTAATGGCTCCTAAAGTTATAGAAATTGCAGGAGTCGTTGTTGATGTTGCGACAGTTCCGCTTACCCCGTTCGCTGTTGTTACAGATACACTTGTAACTGTTCCGGTAGTCGGTGTTTGCCATGATAGTGATCCTTCCGTCGATCCTGCTGTCAGAACCTTTCCGCTGTTAGTTGTCGATGTAGCCAGTACATGCAAATTTCCATCCCCCGTAGGATGTGTATAATTATTTGCTCCATCGGCAACGTTGAGGAGGGATCTCACCTGAGATGCAGACAAAGCTAACGGCGTTGCGGATGATCCAGTATTATTCCCGATCAGGCTATTTGCTGCAAGATTTGCCATTTTGCCGAGAGTTACCGCGCTGTTGGAAATAGTCAATGCAGTTGCCCCTGTAACATCCCCGGTATGCGTTGCATTTGTAACTTTTGCAGTGTTCGCAACAACAGCAGAGTTGGCAGCAACACGTGCATCAGTGTAATACAGATTCGTCCCTTCTGCAATGTCCGCTGTTGTAGCATCTGCACCAAAAGTAACCAATCCTTTGCTGTCGTAAGTAATCTTGGTCTTAGTCGCGCCGGTAATAGCCGAATTACCTGTAACTTTTGCTGATAGATTAGTCGTAAGATTATCTAATTGAATAGAATCCGCAGGAGTAATAAACCCACGATTACCGGTCGGGGTGATATCGTAAGTAGTTGCTGTAGACCCCGAAGTAACCAATCCTTTTGTATCTACTGCAATTTTTGTAAATGTCCCCGCTGTAATGGCGGCATTCCGATTTACTTTCGTCCTTAAACTGTCTTTTGCCAAATTATATTGGACTAAAAGTATGCTATCAGCCGACGTAAAATTCTTATCAGGTAAACCTTTCCCGGAAACTTTATCAACTTTCTTAAATAACTCAGTTGTTAATCTATCCTGACGAACGTATGCCGTAGAAGTTGCACGAGTTGAATCTGAAACTTGTTTATAAATAGTTAAATCGGGCTTGTTAGTTAATGAATTATATGATTTTTCTTGCAAAGTGCTTAACGAATCATGATCATTATTAAGTCTATATATATTCAAATCAGGCTTATTTTGAATGGAAGCACCTCCGGATGACGCATTCCAATCCATGTAAGCTGCTGTTAACCCAGCTGAAGTACCTGTCGTGTTTTGATTGAAAGTAGGCCAGGTAAAGGTTCCTGTACTGAAGTTACCGGATGTCGGGGTTCCTAATACTGGAGTTATCAATGTAGGGGAAGTGGCGAAAACTAATGATCCATTTCCTGTTTCATCGGTAATCTTTTCAGCCAAAGTAGCCGAACTCATATTCGCAATAGTCGTAACATTACCTGAGCTCGTTACATCTCCTGTCAGGTTTGCATTAGTTAATACAGTCATGCCTCCAGTAGAAGAATTGACCGAAACATTGTCATTTGACTTGACCCCACCTAAATTTGAGGATGTAGCAATTGGTAATGTATAAGCCAGTGCAGCCGGGAGCCTCATCCAAATTGAACCGTTATAATAAAGTTGCTGCGCGTCTGTCAATGTTATACTGCCTGATCCATAATTATGAGATCCGCCTAAACCTACACCGCAAGCATAATACCATCCCGATGTACCGGTTCCATCCACCAAAGCACTTCCACCAACTACAGGAACACCCGTAGAGCCATTTAATTCACCTTTATATACAGATCCTGCTGTGGTGGTAGTCGATCCATCCGCAAGCAAATACTGTGCAGAAGTTCCCCCCGTCTTGATGAATGATGAAGCGGTGGCCGTTCCGGTTGAGACTATATTACCAGTCGATTTAAGTACTCCAACAACCTTTACGGAATCTGCAGATGCAGATATTATACTATTTGCTAATGTATAATTTCCAGTATAAACCGGGATTTTACCTGTAGTTCCAGCATCAGATCCGGTAATTGGATTTGTGAGAGCTGTCTGAAAATAGGTAGAATCTTTGTAGGCTGCTGTCCCAAGTGCACGAGAATAGGATACATTTCCACTTGCATTACTGATTAGTGCTTTATAAGCCCCGTAACCAGACTTTGTAAATTTCAAAAGTGGTATTTCTACTGTGCCGGTAAATACAGGCGATTCCAGGAAAGCAAAAGTCTTGCGAGTTGATGCAGGAGTAAATGACAGGATACTACTTGAAAACTCCATGAGACCAGTTTCCGGTGTTGTCGTATTAATACCATCCGTAAATTTCAACGGGCCTGTTCCGGAGATCGCCGTACCAGCTTTCATATGGATAATAGCGGTTGGATTCGTCGTCCCCATCCCGATGTTGCCATCAGCTCTAATTCTAACTTTTTCACCAAATGAGTTTGCATTAATAGTGTAAAAAGCCATATAACTATTCCTATTTGCGTTGACACCATCCCAAATATTTGATTGTCCCACTAATATTTCCCCTCCTCTCTGTGATCCACCTAAGTCTGACAAATCCCATATTGCACCGATGGTGTTATTACCCGTAGTAGCTGTATTAGTATTAATTAATTGAAGTGTCTGTGCGTTACCACTCGTACTGTTTTCAAATCTGGGTCGTCCCACCACATTTAAAACACTGGATGGTGTTATCACCCCACCGATACCAAGTCTCTTATTCGTATTATCCCAAAATAAATCATTATCCCCTGTTATGGTTGAAGTTCCATTGAAAAAGGAAACCTGACCGAACGCACCGGTTCCCGTTATAGGATTCGTAAGAGTATTTTGCTTCAAACTAACATCATATACCGTTGCATGACCTGAATTACGTATTGTATCTGCATGTTGCTCGGCGGTGGTTATTGAGTCTTTCGCAGTAGTTCTGACAAGTCCATAATTTATGACTTTATCAACCTTCTTAAATAGTTCTGTTGATAATCTGTCGCGTCTTGTATATCCATCTGAATTAGTACTGTCGGATTTGTCTTTCTTTAATGAAATGGCGTACTTACTTTGAAAACCCTTATTGTTTGTTGAGTCCTTCTGTACATCTGTGATGTAATTTTTGTCAGTACTTGCAGCAATATCTGCCGTTGTTGCATCCGCTCCTGAGGTAATTAATCCCTTCGAGTCGTAGGTGATTTTAGTTTTAGTTGCTCCGGTAATAGCCGCGTTACGGTTCACTTTTGTCCGCAAACTATCTTTTGCCAAATTATACTGAACTAATAAAATACTGTCAGCTGCTGTAAAATTCTTGTCAGGTAATGCTTTACCAGATACCTTATCCACTTTTTTGAAAAGTTCGGTGGTGAGCCGATCCCTTCGGGTGTATCCTGATACCGACGTTGAATCGACTGATTGTTTTGCAGAAATAATGCTATCACGCTCAGATTGAGAGACGTGATATGACCCACGACCCAATACATTGGTCAATGAAGCGTGTGCCTTTTCATCCAGTGTTGATAACGAATCATGATTGTTCAAAAGACGATAGACATTTAGATTTGGTTGGTCTGTCAATGAATTATATGATTTTTCGTCTAAAACACTTAAACTATCATGATTATTGAGTAAGCGATAAACTGTCAAAACAGGTTTGTCAGTTAGAGAATTGTAACTTTTCTCATCAAGAGTTGAAAGACTGTCATGATTCTGAATCAACCTCATGTTATTAATCCGTACTTTATCCACTGCCGAGAGCGAACCGGCGGAGTCTATCGTTGCAGGCTGTATAGTGATATTTGGCCGTCCTCCACCAGACGAACGAATGGGGGCTGTTCCATAAACCCTTGTAATAATAGGAGCAAAAGATGCAGATGCAGATGTGAGGGTCGATGTACTTTCAACCCCGGAAATAGCTACATAATAAAGACCTGTATCAACGTTGTATACTTTTGTTCCAATAGGCAAATTTTGGCCAAAGGCCGTTGTGGCGTTCGCAATACGAATATCCAACGTGGGCGATGATTGAGCATAAATGTATACACTCAAAAATAATGTAATTAGAAAAGTAAGTAATTTTTTCATCATTTTTGAATATGAAAATGTTTATTAATAGTATCCGAATCTGACCAAATTTCTATATTTACAGGCGGATGAAGACGGTGAAGACCCATTTTTTTATAACTATAAAAAGGGTTTGATGCTATTACTGAATCTGGATGCTCGATGAGAATATCCGGTTTTACATTGTTAAAAAATGAATGGTTATATAATTTAGGTGGCAGATTATAATTTACCAATGAATCTCTATACAGTAATATACTGTCAAAACTGGCATTAAATCCCTCCTTTAAGACCATATTATAAAATTCTATTGCCTCCATGCGTTGATCAAAATACTTTGATAGTGTGTCTATTTGAATCCTGCAATGATTTACAAGACAACCATAAAAAGATCGTCTGCCAAATTCATCTGTTTTATTTGCATCAGGACATGGTATTCGCACTGTTGTAATCAATACCCAAAAAATAACATACTTATACATATCATTTAATTTTGAATTTTTATGTAATCTTTTATCTGTGTTTCAACCCCTACTGTAAGGTAGGTAGTACCGACACCAAACCATTGTGACGATCTGAGCAATTGACCGTTGTAGTAGACCATTGTTTTAGTCCGCAATGGGAATGGTAATACGTATGAAGTTTGACCCTCTGTATCCACTTCTATCTCATACATTTTACTGTACATTTCATTGCGAATAGAATCTATCTTCCATTGAGTCTTATAATATTCAGCCAATTTCGCCGGAGGATATTTTAATCCCTTGTACATCCATGTGGATGTATCCGCGGTATATTGTCTGAATGAATAGGTAGGAATAGTATGAATGGCCGTATCTGTCGGCATTGGGTGTATTGGAAGCTGTCCTTTTGTCACGGAAGAAATTAATAAAATCAAAATCGTTAATGTCTTTTTCATGACTTTGAGATTAAAATATAACCAGTTACTTCTTCACCTAAATTAAAATAGACACTATCAATCAGACCATCAACATAATTAAACTGAGGCATTTGCTGACGCTGATATCTTGTTGCTGAATCAACCGTAACAATCAATCTTACAGAAGGATTTTCCCCGAAATCATCAGAGTAGTTCACTGTTTTTCCGGCATCTTCGGGATCAACCTGATCATCTTGATAATTTGCGATTGTCGGAACTAATTGCGAAATGAACGGTATTTTCTTTGTATTTGGGTCATTTGCCCAAAGTAATGATATGTCATATTTATGCGAATTATTCAATGCCATCGGGTGCAAATGCTGAAAATTTTCAGGGGATAAAAACAAAGAACGACCATTAAATACCGATTGATAGACTATTGCAAATTGTCCGCATGTTGGACAAAAACCTGTACGAAAATCGTCCTGAACGTCAATAGTTGTACTGCCTGTTGCAATAATAGAATAAGGAATACCTAGAAAATCGACAAGACAAAAGCCTATTTCTTTCGTTCCTGCTCCGGGATTATTCGTGTCAACAGGTGCAACTGTAAGACGGTAAGTTGCCGGATCATTAATAGTTTCCCGCGTCAACTGAAATACATCCTTAGCCAGTGTACGCCATGCTGTTTTAATTTCATATTTTGTCGCGGTATTCATAATTATAAGTTAGTCAAAATTTCAATACGAACAGCCAATAAAGTGGGAGCCAAACCTTCAATAAGAACTGTTAATCCATTAACTAAGATTCCAGAATAAGCTGATGAAAACGGTTGCAAAAGTCTTTCATTAGATCCATCAATTTCAAAGACGTTCACAAATGAAACCTTACGGCCTGTCAAATTATGCGTGACCAGAAGATTTACCGAACTGTTTGCTGACAATGTCCATCCGGTTGGGTAGTCTATTGTTTCTGTAGCTGCTGCAACGCGCACTGCAACACTCGATTGAGCTGTTAAGTTAATTGTGAACGATGTTTGAAGAGTACCGACTCCCATTTCTGTTACCTCTTCTTGTAACACATTATGCTTATTCATTATTTCTGCAAATGCAGTCTCTACTTCTGTTGCATCATACAATTCGCTCGTATCTGTGATAGCAACATTTTCGGCTGTTGTTGCAGCGTCAATAGGTACTTTTTCAAGCGTTGTCAGATCAGCTTTGAACCACCATAATTCAGTATCTATTTTAACCAACATCCCGTCAGAGCGTGACCCGGATGGGATACCTGCCAAAACTGCGGCCTCATCTATCCATGCCACACCTTCATTGAGATAATATTCGTTCAGTGGCCTCTGTGAAGACATTAAGAATCCTATAACTTTTTCTGTACCGGTTGCCATGATTTAAAATTTAAAAATTACCGTAAATGAAGTTACTGTTGCAGGAGATACCAGCGTGTAAACGTTGTAGTTCATCGTAACCCCGCCAGTTGTGAATGTCAGTGTTTGAACTGCAAAGCCTGATATTATTTCATCTCCTATTGTGTCGATTATTGAGGTCAATGATCCATAACTAGCAGGATATGCAAAACAGAACCTGCTATTAGTCATTGTATAGACTTTTGTCTGATTTGTTTTTACTGCTGTTATACCTGTTATTGCTTTTACCTGCGATTCAGTGGGGACTGCTTCCGTTACTACCCCAACGTACATTAACGTACCTGAAGGCGGAGGAGTAATCGATCCGCTACCGATATTGTCCACATTGATGCCAATTGTTGTTTTTTGCGTTAGTTTCATAGATGCTTGATATAAGGTTGATCCGCCAAATTGAGATTGTTCGATTTCTCCTGTTTTAATATACTGAAGGCCATTTACCGTGAATACATCGAGTGATGAAGCCATACCAATACGTGCTATCATATAATCAGGTAAACCACCTGTTTTGAGTGTACGGCCTGAAAAATAAGCTGATGAGATGATTGTCTTTGACTGCGACCCTTCCAGTACCTCATTTTCGTCGGTATCATTCGGCTCATTGTCGATAGCTTCGATAAAAAAGTCAAAGTAATAGTAAGGTAGTACCGACCAGTCAACAAATACCCCAGGAAGATCGGCGTCGATCCGGTCAATGTTCGTGTACATGATGTACTTTATTACTCCCTTTGCTATCAGATCGGTCAAATCTGATACCCAAACCGGTTCACTTGTCAGCGTATCAGATCCTTGTGTCGCTTTGAAATATATCGCCTTGTCAAAATAAGGAGAATCTAAAATCACTGTAAAATTGGTATAGTATCTTACAGAACTTATCCCGGCAGTTGAATCATAATTTTCGGTGAAAGTTTCAATCTCAACAGTACCGGCATAAGATTTTAATATGATTGCCGCATCTGAATCGCTTTCAAACTGAAGGTAAAGCGTATGGTTCTTTGTGAACTTCTGATAGTATGGAATAACCCGCGCTCCTCCCTGTTTCCGGTTGACATGAAGCGTATTCCACATATTTGCATAATTCCCTGACAAGTTTTTGAACATTACCGGGTTAAGTATTGAACTTGCTATCATGATGTGTATTTTTCTATAATCGAAATTTCAGCTTTATCTTCGTTGTTTTTCTTTTTGAACGATAGTAGATATCCACTTATCGTATCCGAAAATTTAATGTATCCAAAAGGAGCGGACTGTAAAGTTTCCAAATCGGTGAATGTCCATGCCGGTATAATTGTAGTGTGTTTGATCGCCTTATAGATCGGTGCATCCAAATCAGAAACTAAAATATCCGCGTTTTCTGCCAATTCTGTAATACCTTCTCCTGTCGTGATCAATGAACTTGACTTATCTGACTTCTGAAACCTCAAATAACTGGTCAAAAACTTAGTCATACCGGAAGCGATACGGTTGCCCTGACGTAATAACATCCGTGTAGGCGTGAAATATCTGTTCAATAGATCCTCTTTGAAAAGACTTGTATCATCAACGATTTGAATATTCGTAGCTTTTTCAGGAACCCAATCCCAACCAGCGACCGGAGGCGAAGGACGTTGCGTTTTAACAATAAAAATTGCATTATCTCCCTTTGTATCAGTGCTACCGGATTCCGTTGAAACAGGATTTGAAAGATTGTCTATAATACCTTTAGTATCGCCCCTGAACGCCGAAATATTCTCAAACTTCGTAGCCGTGTTCATGATTGAAGTGCGTTGGTTTGTCGTGTTCGGCTCTGACCGGCCATTGAGGGATAGGTATTCATAATTGTCAAAGCCGGATTTTATGTCAATAGGGATCAGTTCCGGCATTACCTGAGACTGAATATCGTATTTTGTGATGCGTGAGGACAGGTCTAATGTCAGAGTATCCTGAAAAAAGTGGGCGTATTCCTCAATGCGTATCCGTTGTTCCCCATCAATCATTTCAAACGAATATCCAACGTTCCATATTGTTTTCAGCGTTTGAAACAGGTCTTTAAAATTGAATGCGAGCGGGACATCTGTATTACTTAACAGAATACCTCTGATATTCATTCCACCCTGTATGTGTGCAAACCTTAATTGATTTTCAGAAGCATATGTTGAAAGCGATTTGTTATAGACAACTCCCGTACGACCAAAAAAATCTGAATAAATCGGATACTGAGTGTCTAAAATATGCTGGCATAGGCGTTCTGTTGCTTCATAAACCGGGAAACCTTCAGTTTGTGTTTCGGGTGATGAGCTGACTTTTTGAGTTATGCTTATGTAAGATAGCTCTACAAAAGCTGTTGTATTATGAATACCTGCGCAAAGGCAAACAAATTTAACAGTGTTTCCTTTGGTTATTGAAATTGTAGTTGTATCTGAAATTGTATATCGCTGATTGGTTCCCCCAAAACCGGCAATATCATATATTGTAACTATTTCGCCATTTGGTGCGCATTCCAATATTTGAATCTTCCAAGGAAAACTACCAATATGACGTTGAGTAACATTGAAAATAAAATGATAATAAATGTCAAGTTCGGCATAGTCATAAAGTGCCGGGGCGAAGAACGCCGGCACATTTTTAATATTGCTTACACCGGTCAAATATGAAACGGATTGAACTTCAGTAAAATCACTTTTTCTTTTATCAAGAGGTAATGATGTGTAAGTATCTTTATCGTCTACCGTATTCAACAATACTCCATGTATTCCATAATCTTTTTTTAGTTCGGCAAAATAGAAGTTGTTTGTTGCCGAATAATGAAGTCCTTTTTTAAGGTCTGCATATTCCATTATCTGAAAATCACCGACTGAAACCAACTTTGTTATGTCAATATCAACATCTTTTCGGTTATCCAGCTTCGTTTGAACCGAACTATTGACAGCTTTGATTTTGACGCCAAAAAAGAACCGGCCAACTTTTACTTTTTCGTAGAAATTGAAGTTCACATCATAACGGGTTGGAAACTCAACATATGAACGGGTAGAATTTTTCCACCAATAAACTACGAGGGTGCATTTTGCATTGACTTCATATGCTTCAAATAATGTTCTGAGCATCTCTGCTCCATTTCCGATGAATGTGAGTGAATCGGATTGATATGTTGAGAAGATACCGCCTGAATCCAAATCCCGCTTTATTTCAAGTGAGCCGGAAGCCCATTCAAGCGGTTCCGGGTTACAGGTAATGGTCTCCGTTTCACTTACCAAATCGAAGCGATACCTGGATGGAGTGTTTGATTGTATGTCTGTAAGCCAAGTCATTTTAATTACGATTTATCAGCCTATTCAAATAAATTGTTTGATGATTACTGTTTCCAATCCCTATCTGACGGTGATCGCGGTCATAGATTGCAACAGGCTTATTTTTCAATGTTGTATTAAGTTTTTCCAATCCTGCAATGATCCGATCATCGTGAACCATATGTGTATAATTATGAGGGTTATAATTCAGGATCTTTTCAGTTTCAGGATTGGAATAGATGCGCGCACCTTTGAAACGGTTACCTTCAAAATACGTTGCTTTTTCTGCAAGTATCGTTTGACCTGAACGTAATTGCATCAGCTCACGGCCTACCTCTCCGAAAATACCTTCACGCTCTGCCGATTGCGTACCTTTTGCATATTTTGGTATAGGACGGGCTGCAACTACTGCGGCCTGTACTGCTCCCATCGCTGCTAGAATTATCATTAGAGGCAGGTTTCCCTTTGCATTCATAATTGATACTGCAGTACCAATTGCAATATCAAATAATGCCTGTACTTTTGATTGTTGTGCTTGTTTTGTTTTAATCACTGCGGCTTTCTTTTCATAGTCTGCCTCAATTTTTGCTTTTTGTGCTTCAGTAAGATTTTTGTTTGAAAGTTCTTTTTCTTTTTTCTTATCAAGATCATCAAGTTCTTTTTCAAACTGCATATTTTGTATTTCAAATACCGCATTGATTGAATCCCTAGCGAGTTGTATTGATGCCTCCTTAACATCTTTTCTGTTTTCTATTTCTTTTTGGGCGTTATCTTCGTCTCTTTTTTGTTTTTCCTTTGCAATTTTCTCATCCTCTTTTACCTGATCTGCATTTATTTTGTTGTTATTTTTAAATAATTCAAGTCTCAACTTTTCAGCGTCATCAAGCTTTTTTTCTTCAGTTTTTTTCCATTCTAAAATCGATTTTTCACCTTCTTGCTTATATTTCTCCCGTTCTTTTTTGTAATCCTCAAACGATCTAACATTATTTTCAGATTTTTTGCCCATCAATTCGACGTATTCCGAACTGTCTTTTTTATAGAGTTTTATTTTTTCATCCAAGGTTTTATTTTCATTAAGCAGTAATAGACTGTTGTATTGTTCTTGCGTAATTATGCCTTTGATGTATTTATCTTGTATTGCTACAATTTCTTTTTTATTTGCAATTTCAAGTGATTTTAACTTTCTTTCAAGTGATTTCTTTGCCTCTTCTTCGGTCTCTGCGTCTATAGCTTCCTTGTTTTCTGCAAGTTTTTTGGCGATAGCGGCCTCCATGTCTGCTATTGTTGCTTTTTTGTCAAGTGATATCCCAAGAGACTTTAATGTAAATTCCAGTTGTGCCCTTTTTTCTTCTTCTGCCGCCTTTTGTTTTTTTACCTCTTCATTTCTTGCAATAGTCTCTTTTGACCGAAACAAATCCATTATTTTACTGATACCTCCGAAAATGGCAGTATTCACGTTTAAAATCCATGTCGAAAAGTCAACAAGGCCCCTCCACATCTTAACCAAAATTCCATTCCCGTCTTCAATTGTCAGCAACAATCCTTTCCACGCATTACCCAAAAGCTTATATGAACCAGGCAAGTTGTCCATTTGGATATTAGCCTGATCGAAAGCTGTATTAGTTCCGGTCACCGCCTTTGTGAAATTCTCATAAACCGGGATGTTTGTCCTTAAAATTGTTCCTGCAAGAATGCCCCTTTTGCCAAATACGTCAGCCTGATAGTTGGCTTTTTCGATAGGGTTATTCATAGCATCAAGTTCTTTGTTTACTTGTTGTAATGCATCTTTCAAATCAAATTGGCCACTTTCAAAACCTTTATTGGCTTTCTGAAGATTCATTATTACCGTCTTCATTGCCGTTCCTGCATCTGATCCTTTCAGGGTTGCCGTTCCAAGCGTTTCGAGGGCTGCTATCGATTGCTGCATTGTCATGTTATTGTTTGCCATGACAGCGCCGCCTGTTCTGAATGATTCGGATAATTCTTCGACCCTTACCGATCCGGCAAGCGAACCCGCCGCGAGTGCATTTACTGCTATGTTGCTCGTTTCAAGGTTCATTCTAAATTGATTCATTACCGATCCGGTAGCCTTTGCAGCCTCTTCGATTGATAACTTCCCACCAGTAGCCTCACTTAACTTAATTGCGCTCTCGGTTACCTCTGCCAAAAGTGGGCCATTTTTTAGCAGTGCAGGAATCGCAGACCCAACTATCGTAAATGCGTTCAAAATCTCGGTTGCACTCTCAGTTGAATGTTTTGAAAATTCACGTGCCTTATCTTTCAAAAAATCCATATCCTTTCCAGTCTGTCCGGTGAGTGCACTTAGATTGCTTGCCGCCTTTGAAAATTCTAGGGAATTATTAATAAGTGATCTCCCGGCCATAACAATCGCCCCCAATATCCCTACTATGGCTCCGACGGGAGTGAGAAAAAATGCCATTGCAGCCCTACCAACGGATGCAATAGCAGTTCCCATTTGCGCAAAGGAAAACGATCCATTCATTACGCTTGTCTTCAATCCTTCCAATTGATCGCGATATCCTCCAACACCTCTTTGATGCCTATTTGTTGCTTCTTCTGCCTTCCCAATCTCCCTGCTAAGTTTATTTATTTCGTCTGCAGCTGTCTTTGTCCGTACTCCTGCTTTATCATAATCATCAGTCAATTCTTTTAGACGCATTTTCATCTTTACAAGTGAATTTTCAGAAAGCGCATCAATTGCTGCCTTTTTCTTTTCCTCTTCTGCAAGTTTAGCGGTTACTTTTGCCTGAGCAGTTGCTGCTTTTTCTGCTTCTTTTCTCTCAGCAACTAATCTTTTTTCTTCTGCTGCCGCTGCTTTTGCAGCTTCAGTTGCTGCTTTTTCTCCAGTTATATTTTCTCGGATAGCATCAGTTTTCTTTTTTATTTCAATCTGATATTCAATTAATTGCTTGATTCTTCCATTTTCTATATCCTGTAATTTTTTCTCGCTTGCAGCAAGTTGTTTATCAAGTGCGTCCAGTTCTTTATCCGTTTGTGCAGTTTGTTTTTTAGATTTATTAAGATTATCATAATTCTGAGCACTCTCTTTCGTAGTCTTATTACCAGCCTCAATAGTTTTAAGTAATGCCAGATAGTCTGCGGCCATCTTGCTAATCGTAGCATTCAACTCGGTCAGCTTTTTATAAATCGCATCTAACTGAGCTATTTCATTAGTATTCGCCATTTTCTTGCGTATTAGATCGTTTTATTCTATCCTCCGCTTCTGCTTTCATCTCAATAAATGTAATTAGGCGCATATTTTCATTATAAGGCTCCCCTAAATAATTGAAAATCGAATAAATTATTTTTGATAGATTGACATGATTTTCTTCGTCTTCCTCCTGTTTTTCCGGGAACATCTCATTGTATTTATCCACTTTATGTTGAACATAATCTGATAACATTTTTAAATCTTCCGGTTTACTTATTTCAATGCCTGTCAATCGTTTTACTTCTGAAATAACTTTTCCAAGTTGTGCCGATTCTTTGAAATCACGATTTAAAATAATCTTCCATGCTGAAATCTTTCCTTTGAGATTGAACTCGATGTTGACTGCTTTAAGAAGTGCATCGTACATTTGCAATTTTCTGTATGCGTTTAGCTTTTCAAATTCATCTTCTATTTCTGAAATAGTTTCACCACCGATCAATGTGAAAATTTGTTTTGCAAGCTTTTCCATCTTTGAACGCCGCAACCACTCAAACCGATAACTTTTTAATGTATCAGTCCGTTTTGTCGCATCCAACAAAATCACATCACGCAAGGTTATTTCATGCAGTTGTTTCATCGCAATCTATCTTCAATTACTTTTTTAATAAGCAAACCGAGAATACAAATCAATATTGCTATCCATATTTTCATTGGAATACTTTCTTAATGTAATCTTCCATTATCGCTTTTCCGTTTATCTCCTGTGCTTTCGGTTGATTTGACGGAGATACACCAAAAATCTTTCCATAATTATTTTGCAGGATGTTTACTTTCGGATCATCAGAACTGATAATATAATCTTTGACTGTCGGAAGTGTCATGAACATTCCTGCCTGAAACTCCCCGCTATCAAAAAGATTAGGTTTTGTTTTCCCTTTTCGTTTTGCGTATGGTTTAGACAGATAAGCAGATCCTGTTTTTCGATGAATAAGAGGTGAATCCATTGCAGTATTTGATCGTAACATTTGACCTTTGTTCATCGCCAACATCTGCCCCTCATTTGATTCAATAACACGGATGACATTATCATCAAATGCAGATAAGTATTCCTGTGACCGCTGTGCTATTTCAATAATTCTTGCCATAATTAATTTTCGTCATCAATTATAGGACATTCTATATAGCATAATCCTAGATATAGAATACATAGCTCACAATTTGAACTATTAGCAGCATCATCAATAGTCTTTTCCATACTATTCAAAAAAAAGGGTGACTGAAATCCTCAACCACCCTATTTTAATTTTACGATTCTTTTTCTTTAGGCTTCTGTACAGGAACCTTTACACCCAATACCTTTGCAATTTCTTCGGGCGTTTCCTTTGCGTTTTTTATACTGGTTTCACAGAAGTTTACAAGTTCCTTGTATGTCCATTTAGACCAGTCCAACGCATCATTTACCTCGGTGTCTCCGAATTTTACCATTATATAGGTACGTTAAGTACGTTTGACAAATAAGTAATAGCACCACCATCTACCTTTATTGCCTGAATTTCGAAGTATCCGGTCAGTTTTGCAGCCGAGTTCAGGAATGTAAGTGTATACAGTCCAAGACTTGCCGATGTTGCTGTGATTGCAGTTGCAGCACCTCCGGAATCGGTTGATAGTGATACAACTTCCCATTGCGCATAAGTTGTCAATCCGGCATAAGGTTCTCCTGTCGCCCTCTTTGTTGCTTTTAATACAACGGTTCCACCTGAACTTTCATAAGCAGTTATCACTTCAATAGTGATACCTACCGGGACGATAGATTCCAGTTCTTTTCGTGAAAATGCAGTAGTAAGAGTAACGGCATTTTTCATTTGCTCAACATCATCAAAGATGACGGTAAACTCATGTGCTTTCTGTTTCTCTGCGCCACCCGGCTTAGGAAGATCGTAAGTTGTAAACAGACGACCACAGAAACCAATCTGCAAACCCGCACTGGTAAGGGGAGTGAGTAGTTTACCATCATTCAGCACAGGAACAAAATCAAATTCTTTTCCGTCTGCTGAAAACCATTGCTTATAGTCCTCATAAGATATATGACCATAAGCGGTAAATTCCGGGGCAAAGTCTTTTGTTTTTTCTTTGAACCCGGTATTCGAGGTAGTCATTTCTGGGGCTGTGGTTTTTAGTTCAAATCCCCGTGCAATGTCTATATAAGTACCTTTGATTGCCGCCGTTGTCCCGGGGCAAATCAAAGCCTGCCAGCCTGCCAGTGTTTTGGCGGCTGCAACTGTTTGAGTAGTATTTTTTTCAAGTACAATCAGCCCTTTGACATCCTGTAAGAAGGATTTCATTGCACCGTTACCTGAAAATTTGAATGTTGTCATGCTTTTAATTTTTTATCATTAATAAGTTTTCAAATTTTATTTCAATAGCGGAAAGATCATCAAACGCCCCGGCATCATTACACAGCCAAAATGGATGATCAATAGCAGTATAGGAGAATTCAGAATCAATATTAATATTCGGATGATAGCCAAGTTCGGAAATCAGAATGTCGAAGATTTTGTACAAAACCGGGTTAATCACATTTATGTATCGCTGATCCGTTAGGTCGTCTGTATTTGCAAAATCGCAAATGTAAACACTTGGAGCAACCTTATACATATACGGGTCTAACCAGCTTTGTTTATCTTCTTCGGCTTCCCAAACAAGCCAAATCAAAGGATATTTTAATTGTTGATTCATATCCTTTACCTTGCACATCTCCATCAATTCAAAGTATGTACCGTAGCCAAAATAAGGAGATAGGTTATTTGCATCGTATTCTTTTCGAACCTCTGCAATAACCTCACCTAATATTGCCGGGAAATACCTGAAATCTGCACTCATATTCCAAATTGATTAATGTTCCATTGTGGGGTGAAAATCCAGTCGGGATAATCCGATTTATTTGAAAAAAGAAAATTATATGCGCTGGGATCCATATTATATACAAATGAGAGATTTACGCATTTAATAGGATATAAAAAAGCACGTCTATAATGTGCCGGGATGATTCCATAGAGCATCCTCATTCGTTCCCAGGCATTGCACATCTTATCGACAGACGAAGCCCTGGAACCTTTACCTGAAGGAGTCATTATAACACCAGTTCCGGAAAGATGAGTTACTTCGCGTTCAACATACTTGTAATAGGTATAATATGCCAATAGTGATTGTTTCGCCGTGTTCTTCAATCCCTCCCATTTCAGCGTGATTGTCTGTCCTTGAAATTCAAGGTCAAACTCGGAACCGTTAACCAAATCTTTGTAAATCTGAGTAGATGGAACGCCGTCTGTACAATCTGCAACAAGAAGTGAATACAACTTATACCCAAGCAGTTCAATTAGAATTTTTTTTTCATATTGATCAATCGCCTGGGAAATATTTGTAGCGTCCTTTGTTGTGTTCGGGACATTAATCTCGCCAACAAAATATGTGCTGTCAATAAACATAGTTTACTTTTTTGCTTTTAGTTTAGCTTCTGATTTTTTGGCTCTTGGTTTATGCTTAACCTGTTTTTCAATTGGCTTAACATATTCTTCCCCGGCAGGGGTTGCAGCCCCGATACGAACCATCAGTTCTGCAACCTTTCCCGTGAATACCTTTCCTGATTTCTTAGATATTGCTTCCATCTTAATAAGTTGCTATGATTGGGCCTTTACTAGCGACAAACGAAGTAGTCGGCGTAATGCTTGAAACAGCAGTATCATAAATACCAGATGCTGTATTTGCAATATACTTGCTTCCTGGTATCAGGTATGCCCTGAATTTTGCTGTAGTACCATTAAACTGTACAGCAGCAAAATATTTACCGGAAACAGCAGAATAAGGTGTTGTAAATGCAACAGATTGAAGTTCTGCTGCAGTACCGACAAGATCGCCATGTGAAGCCCCTGTTTTCTTGCTTGTTGCAACCTGAGTTCCAGCTGAGTTATATAGGTGAACCATGACGGAATCTACACCACCAACTGAACCAACCAGATAGGATAACCCTGTAATGGTAGCGTTATGAGGAATCTCTAGTTCAACCCAATAACGGTCACCATTTGAACAGGCAACATCAGTTCCTGTATTCACTGCTGTCGGTGCGCCTCCTTTTGCCCAATGAACGGTAGAACCAGAAGCAAAAGCAATACCGGCACTTGCAGTAATGAGACCATCAAATGTTGCCGCACCCATTCCAGTTTGAACACCAGTAGCACTGATAGCCCAATCGCTTGAAGCTATAGCAGTCGTTCCGGTTCCTGCGCCGATAGTCAACGCACCGGTTCCACCGGCACGATAGGTAGTAGCAGCATTTGCGTCATCATCCTTCGTTGTGACTGTTACTGCCCCGGTAGTTGCCCGTGAAATTGTAAGCGTTCCACTGCTGGCTGGGATGTCATAGGCATTTGAGGTGCGCAATTCAAAAGCAGTAATATGATTATGTTGTGCGCCAGCACCTGCTACTAATGTCAGTTTCAAATAATTATAATTCACTGGGGTTGTTGCGGTAATTGTAGCCGTACCATCAGCAGACAAAGTTACTGGTGATCCAATCTGAACATAAGACCCTCCACTTGTAATTTTACCATATCCAGTACAGACAACATCAGTAGTTCCCGAAATGTTATCAAGAGTTACACTGAAGGTTTGTATCTGCATATACTTCTGTCCATTTGTAACAGTGATATTTACAGTGATTTGCGTCAATAGAATCAAGGCTCGAAAATACCATTGGCTGACTCAGGGAAGTATATCCGGCCCTGATTGCCCCTGTACGATCTCTTGCAATACCGTTGATCAATGCTACAAAGATCAATAGCGAAAAGAATATAATATTTTTCATAGCTATACAATGTTAATATCTGTTACGGACTGATCAAGACTGGAAGCATAGATAACAGCTAATGGGTCACGAACTGCAAAAGCCAAGCGACATTTAATTACAATAGTCTTTTGACCTTCTGTAAGATCAGTACCATTATATCCAATTTCCATTGTCATACCTTTGCGATTACCGATCAATAATTGCTTTTGATCACAAACTACAACAGCATCAGTTGCGAATTCGGCTGCTGCTGTTACCTTAATCTGCATACCACAAATTGATGTAGGTTCACCGGTTACGGAATATACGACCCTGCGATCTTGAATTGAGTTATTCAATTCATCTTTCTTTGAACCTAGTTTTGACAATGTCAATGGGCCAACAATTACAGTATCCGGTCTGTATTTGTTTGTCTCTGCTTGTAATTTCATTTTTGCAATAGCATCTACCTCAGTGGCGGCAGCGACTGTTGCAAGATATGTAGAAGCACTAGCAAAATCTGTATGTTTTGAAGCGGCCAATAAACCTTTAATCGTTGTTAGGTCATCTCCGGAAGTACCTAGGACATAACCATCTTTCTTATCCTCGATTTTAGAAGGAGCAACAGAGGCTATTTCTTCCATGACTTCGTTAAGGTCATCCAACGTCTCATCAGAGATTACAAAATGAGTAGCAACCGTACAAGCAGCAAACTCAATAGTCTTCAATAAGAAAGTTGATGCACCTGATGCTACGCCTTCTGTCTTAGTTCCAGCTCCGTCACTGTAGGAATAGACAACAAGAACACTCATCTTTGGTTTTACAATAGTCTTTGAAGGAATCCATTCGCTGACATGTTGATAAATTGTAAGCGGAGTGCCAACCCTTTGCGGATCGAGTTCTGTCAACCGTACAGTGCTAACATTGGATTGAACGATATCGGATTCTATCATCTCAGTCTTAATTACAAATACAGGACTTACTTGATGTCCTTTATCTGTGAAATACTCTTTAAGTGAGAGACGTTTCCCGTAGTCGTCGTTTTTTTCGGTCAACAGACCAGATACGTCTTTTTTCTCCATTACAGCAGCAATCAAAGCATCTTTGAATGACATTGGTTTGTCAAATGCTTTATTATTTCCTTTTTCTGCCATAGCTTTGATAGCAGCAGCATTTGAAGCTGTTGCCTCAATAAGCTTATCAACACCATCTTTAAGTGCTTTGATTTCTGCGTTATCTAGCTTCTCAGCAATAGTCTTGTTGATGGCTTCGATACGCTCGTTAAGGACTCTCTCAGTCACATTTTCTTTCTGCGAGTCGGCGATCAAACCCTTAATTTCTTTCAATAATTCTTCTTTTGGTTCCATTCTTAATTTTTTAAATGGGTTAATAAATAATCATAATCGATGCTTTTGGGAGTGGACTTATCCGGCTCGTTATTTATTCGAGTGCTTTTTAGCGGCTCTGATTTCATTGATTGTGTAACAGGGGAGTTGCATTCCGGACAAAAAACATACCCCATGCCTGATTCCTGAATAGACATATAGTTGAATTTATGCCCGCAGCTTTCACAAACTACATTTCCATCACTAACTCCTTCAACTGTCATTGTAGGGGTGGCAGAATTACTTCCAATAGGAACAGCCGAACCCTCAATACATTTCGCTTCAAGAACATACCAAAAATATCCTTTTTCATCTGCAAGGTCTTTATTCGCAACTTGCGGATAATATTTCTGCCATGCCGAATATTCATTAGGATAAATCTCATCGTTAATAGCCATGTCGCATTTGACATAATACATGCCTACCGAATGATTGCGTACCCAGCCGTTTTTGTATTGATTCAACATAAACTCATTTCTCTTTTTTTCTATTGTTGAATCAAATACTAATGCCTCTGTCATGCCTTCATATGGAAAACCAAGTTCGTTCCAAGTATATGACCGGGTATACGCCTTCAGATTTTGACCGTCAGAAATAATCTTTTCAAACTCCATTTCATGTTCCTGAAGGTGCATGATCATCTTATTTTCCATCAGGCTTTTTGTCCAAAGTCCAGGAATATGAACATCACCGTGTGCATCAAGAAAGTTGGTCGTATTGATAATCACTCCTACTTTTAACGTTTCAGACGAAGCATCAATAATTTGTTGACTTTCTTTATTCGCTTCCATGCTTTTATCCCATGAAATTACAGGTTGTGCAGTGAAGCAATCCGCCTTTTTCATGACAGCCTTCTTCTGTGCTAATAGCGTCTTTTTATTTACAAAAAGAAAATCAAACAGCTCTTTTTGCGTTTTGAATTCTTTATTTCCGTAAGTAAATTGAGCATCCATGACTTTATTTTTTTATGATGTTATTACTTTCAATCTGCCTGTTTCTCTTTTCTCGTATATTTTTAATCTCTTCTCCGGAAAGTTCTTTCTTTTTCATAAATTAAATTATAAATGTCTGAATAACTGAACTATGAATATAAATAATGAAACAAAAGCGAATATTAAATATGATAGATAAATTATTTCCATCCTATTGAATTTTTTCATGGTTGTTGAATCTGAGGTTCGACAATTGGAACAGGATTTGCATCAGGAATGCCAATACGTTCAAACTTATAGATATCTCCTCCCGGAATTGATTCAAGTCCTATCATTTCAAGATATTGATTCCAAGTAATAGTATTATCATTATAAGCAATATTAGCAGCCCTGGCATTTAATGAAGCTGCTGTTGCCTTTTCCTTCTGAGCTTCTGCTAATGCCGGAATATGGCTCCAGTCTGTTCGCAATTCAAAACCATACTTGCGCATGTTCAAACTAGAAGTCCAGAATTGATCATCATTTTCAACAATCGGAATAACAGCATCCTGATATAACCTGCGGACTGATTGAATTTGATTTTCAAATGTTGAACCTTTCATATATGTCTTATACAACTCATGCGGAACTCCAAACTGGTTACAGATGATCATTGCGTTATTGCTGAATTCATCATATATACCAAGTTCTTGTGAGTTGAAAATTGTTTTTATATAATCAATATCTGAATAACTGATCAGAAATTGTTTTTGATTTTCGCGTATCCCATACTCATTTTTGAATACATCATCAATTTCTTTTTTTGCAACCGGATTAAGTGGTATCTGCGTACCTGTACCATCTTTATTATTAGCTTTTATTATACCCTGCATTCCACGACTCTTCAATATCACGTTCATTGCTTCAAACGCAAGTTGCGTATTAGTAATCGGGTAACGCAATACTTCCAGTTTTGATGTGCCAATAATACATGTTCCGATTCCTGATGTATTCAGATCGTTGAAATGTATAATGTCTTTTGGGAAAAACTCTTTAACAGGATTATAATTATTTAGGATATATTTTTCTATGATTCCGGAAATATCAACCTGATCATATAATCTACCTGTTTGTTTAATCTCCACATATTCTGACGGAAGATTATACAATGTTATAACGGTATTAATGTCTGTATCAAAACTTTCAAGCGGGTTATTTGCATATACATAATTGTTTCCAAATGTATTGAACATATAATAATGTTCAAAGTTGAATTCATTAACAGACTGCAAAGGATTAGGACGCTCTAAAAATAATCTGCGGGCATTTTGTACTCCTGTTTGTCGGGAATCCCATGATATTTCTTTACCTTTCTGATCTACTAAATATTTTTTACCATTTGCACAAGCTTTGGAAAGAATCGAAATACAACCGTTAAGAATAGGGTTTTCTGATACTGCCTCACGATATTGTCTAGGAGTTGACAATGCAAGCCAAGCCGGTTTATCAATCAGATAATTATAATACCTGCTATTCGTAGAATTAAGTAAGTTTCCACCAGCTCTGCGAGCAAACCAATTTGCAATGCTTAGATTAAGTTGTTCTAACATCTTTGAATAATATGTTAACCCTATTATTCAAGTTAGTCAATAATACGTTACGTACAACTTTTTTTATTTAATAACTTATCAATAACGACATACAATACTTCGGTATGTTTTCGTATCTAATTCATGATGAATAAATGGAAATAAATGGAAATATTTCTTTATTTCTATGTATTTCAATCTGTTACATATTATTGAAATTGAATAATATTAAAATTTACCGAACTATTGGACATATTAACATGATAAAAAATGTTTTGCCGGGTATTTTGAAGACAAACCTATGTGATTAGGTTAATATTTCATTTAATAGAGAACATTCCGTAAAACTTTTCAAGATATGCTGCCATTCCAGATAGAGAATCAGGTGCATCATCAAGGTCTTTTGATGTTTTCATCAACCGAAATAACTGGTTCATGAAACGTTGGAGATCTGGGTTGGGATTTTCAGGGAATAGAAAATAAAGCTTAATGATACCTGAGTAGGATAGGATACGGGACATTTTGTTTAAGTGTGAAAACTGTCCGAAAATTTCACAATCTGGAGCCAATTTACGCATGTTACGGCTAAAATAAGCCCCTGCATTGTTTGTTTCAATTACTAAATTATGCAGACCATACTCTTTAATTTTACCAAGCAATTGATCTTCCTGTATGGTTAGATTGTTTTGATCGAAAATACAGTCATGAATGTACACCAAATTCAGTTCCTGATAAACACGCCCTATCGGCATTGCAAAATTGTCCTTACCTTCATCAGCAGTATCTGCAAAGGCAAATTGGAAAAAACTATTATATTCTATACCATTTTCATCCGTAAAAGTTTTTGGGAACTCTTTGTAACGCTTAATAGAATCCTGATTAAAAACTTTCATCTCATTGTCGGTGATTGCCTCACAAAGATAATTAGCATGAAAGATCATTTTCGTTGATGAATCCTGATAACTGCGCTTTTTGTGATTCTCGTAAGATTCACGGTTCATAATTTTATCACAAAGCATCTCTCCGTTTGCGTTGATAACAGGCATAGACAGAACATACCATTCACCGGATTCAGTTTGTTCAAGTATATATTGAGGATCATTTTCACCCCAAAGCGTTGCACAGAATATCTCTTTTACCTCACCACCCTCCGCAGCATTACGGCTCGAAAATGTTCCAGAGAACCATAACCATATCTTATGAAGCGCGGTATCTGACAGGGCTACGTCTATCGACTTAATCAGGTCATCCATGATTCGTAATGTTGCACCTTTTCCGGTCACCTGACCTTCGACACCGACACCCAGATAATTAAAATGCTGTCCTTCCAGTGCCCATTTCTGAAGACTCGCATTTCCCTGTTTTATCTTCACGTCAGGGAAAATATCAGAATATACAATCTGATCCCGTAGGTTTTTTGTCTCACTTATACCATCCCTGGTATAACGAGAAAAGTCGCCGGCCTGTGAATCGGTATTCGATGCTGTGATAATTCGTTCGGATTGGTTTTGACCAAATATCCATTTTGTGAAGTTTACAAGTGTGCGTGACTTTCCATGTTGCGGAGGAACCCTTAAAATCAATTTTCGATAAGGTTTTCCGTCTTGTTTTAATAGTTTTCCGAAATAGAAATCTTCAAGGGTATTGCAAATAATTTTAAGGTGAGGTTTTTCTTCGGTGTAAAAGTCTGGTTCAAGCAGGTTACAGAAATTCCAAAGATGATCTTTTGCATCATTTATAGAAGCTCTGCGGATGAGCAGTTTAAGTTCTCTAAGTTCATATTCATTTAGCATTTGCCTTTCTGATTAATTCCGCTGTACGCTCTCTGATTTGTTCAGGTGTCATTGAATCGGTTGAATCAATTTCTATTTTACCTTTAACCTCGCTACTTTGTCTATTCTTCCAATTGTCAGGGTCATTATTTGTTTGATAATGAATGATCGCACCGAGGTTAGGTATTACCTGTTTTTTTATTCTTGTTTGTTCTTTGATTTTAGCTTTGCCTTTTCCACTTCCATCATCAATAGAAACTGTTCTCAACTCTTCATATTCAAAACCTTCAATTAATTTAGATAATGATTTTTCACAGGTCGCGAGCATTGAATCAGTATATTTTTTTCTCGCTGCTTTTATTGCCTCTAAAAAATCGACTTTCTCATTACGCCATAGATGATATGTAGATTCATCAATACCAACTTTTTTACATATTTCTGGTATTGTAAAACTGTCTGTTTTGATCAGTTTACAAATATCTTCTACTATTTCCTTGCAGTATTTTGACATGATTCAAATTAATATTATCATATATTGAATTTAAATTATTTTCTTTTGAAACTGTTTCCAGTCAATTAAGTGATGATGTCGACCAAAACGAATAACTGTTTTAGCGTATTGCGGCCATTGGAATTCGATCATTTTAGCTTTTAGTAGATTTTTTTTAGGTGCATTGTTTTGATAAAGTTCCGTTTGATTACCCCCTTTTAGTTTTGCTACTGTCGATGTTTTATTTGACATATAATAAACACAGCTTGCAGTTGAGTAGCCATTATGTAGTATTTGTAAGCAAAGATCAATATCCTCATTATATTTCAGTCGCCAACGATAAGGCAGACTATTTTTTATTAACATTGCACTGTAAACATGACAATTATGCTTAAACGGCGTATTTGGTACCTTTGCAACAAAATAGCGATATTCAAAACCGGCTATATCTGTATTGTTTTTATTTACAAAATTTTCAACAAAAATGAGAGCATCGTTTTGGTTTTCTATATACGTTTTTCGTCCATTAATCCATTTTGCAAAACCTCGAATATTATCATCAAAAAGCCAATGAAATTTATGTCCATTTTGTTTGGCGTGTTCCCAGCAATAATTTCGCGCAGGATATGAACCAAGTCCAAGATTTGCAAATGGTAATTTTAAGACTCTATCAATACCAACAGATTTAACATATAAATCATATTCTTGTGGCTCTACAGCAATTAAATATTTAATACCAGACCTATCAAATGATCTAGCAGTCAAAGGATTTTCATATCTACCCTTTGACACTATGTAGACAGGATACATTGATTTACTTGCCATGCCGCACCTTTTTTGGTGAATTTCACATTTAATTTATTTAGATAACTTTCCGCACTTTGAGAATTATCGAATAAGAAAACAACCCTTTGTTTTCCATCTGAATTACCAATTGGATTAAACTCTTCATCCAAATTTATATCTTCATCAGTCATTGAATTAAATTCACTGCCAACAGAATAATTCGGTAAATTAACACCCCAATCACTTGTATCAATCTGCCAATCATCTTCAATCTTTGCAATCACATCGGCATCCCATTCAATGTTAGCTTTTGCAGTTGCATTATCTGCGATTGCAAGTTCACGGCCTTGTTTTGAATCCAGATCAATATCCGTTCGCTTAACTGCAACAACCTGTTCTCCGGTAGTTTCAACTATAATGATATTTTCCAGTCCAATGCTTGCGGCCGCTTCAATAGATTTGTTACCGGCGATAATACGATTTTGTTTATCAAGCAAAATAGATCTGCCTGCACCAAGTTCCCTAAATGATTTTTCTATCAAATGATTTCCATATTCAGTGCCTTTATTTGCATTCAGGTTATCTGGTATCAGATCGATTATCTTTATTTTTTTTATATTATTCTCGCTCATTTATTATTTGTATTTACACACTTTATTTTCAAGTTAGTCAATTTTACATTCGTATCAAATAAAATCTTAAAAATTAATTTAGGATCTTCACCGGCATTAATGATATTTTTATTGATCTGTTCGTTTTTTATGATTTTCAAAATATCTGAATTTTTTAACCTTGTATGAAATACATATTTTTCAAATATTAACCTGCAAATTTTCATCCTAGTAGTACATCTGATCGGGAAACGTTTGACTGGAAATAATAATGTTTCTTTTTCTAAACTTGTTCTACCAGAATTTTTTTTATAGTCGACCGAATGGTCTGTGATATAATATCCGTCACTTGATTTATACATAACATTTTACTATATAAATCAAGTTAGTTAATTTTACGTATATAATCAAAATAATTTAGTCATAATATAATCGAATTTGACTGTTTTGTGTCAGATTTTAAACAGTCAAAACTTATTTTAATTTTGTTTAATTTTGGTATATAGGCGCATTGCGCCTAGAAATGAGTTACCAGCAACCTTAAAAGACCTCGCAACTCTCGACACAGCCATTTGAAATGTCGAGTTCGCATAAGTCAAATAAAGAAGCCTGTTTATATTCTGGTTTGTATTGGCTTTCATCAATAGCAACTTCGAATGGTTGTTTCGCAATTTCTACAATTTCCAAAATACTTTTATTCTGCCTAAAGCAATTAATAGGCGGTTTCATCAATGTGTTGTACTGTTTTGAAATTGGTATAAAATCGCTGTATTTTCGTTCCATTTCAGCCCACCAAATGATCGTTTCGGGTGTTTCATTTACAATCGTCATTAGCTTTCTAAATGATTTTTTAAAGCATAAATCACAATTGCCTTCGTATGTTTTCAGTTCCAAGTCAAAAGACTGTTCACTCCAAAATTTATTGATGTCGTTTTTTCGGGTTGGAATGTCAGAAACAAGCGGGTAAACAAACCTTTGCTTTTTAGCATCAGGTGCAATCCTATCAATTTCATCAATTCTAATACCTATTGCCGTGTACCATTGCTTCCACCCAATTGAACGAGCATAAGCCTGTATTGTGTATTTTTTTAGTTCACGGGTGCAATGCGGGCTTTTAACGCTTGGCATTCCGTGTTTAGCTATCATTGCTTCAAATGGTTCTCCATTTCTACTTGCGGTTTTGTAATCAACAATCTTGGCTCTAACTCCTTTTCTGTATTCGGGGTTTGTAATAGCTTCAACCCAAATACAATTAAATCCAAAGTATTTATCGCATTTTTCAACAAAGTCCAGCGTTTCTTCTCTCTCTTTTCCAGTATTGGCAAATACAACTTTAATTTGGTATTTGTCCTTCGAATTGTCAATTATCCACTTAGTCATAAAAGCGGAAGTTCTGCCGCCTGAAAAAGAAATTAATAACAAAGGCAGCTGGTAACACGCGGTATAATTCATGCCGGGTGTTGTGGGTGTTTGTAAGTCTGTATCTCGTATCATCATTATCGTATTTTGAAAGTGAAGTGCCTCATAATCCGGCACGAAATCATACCGCCAACGTTAGCCGTTAGTTTCAGAAATCCGCTTAAAAATGACACCTTTCCCATCATTCCTTTTAATTATCCGATTGTGCCTTTTGGAAAAAACTTCGTACCCCATACATCTGTTTTTTATACACCAATTATCTATATTTTCTTGACATAATTTTCTTGCATCACAATCATTACAAATATTATAACCTTTAAACTCTTTGATTTGTGCATAAAAGCCTTCTGGTGCTTCGTTTATATCTACACCATCCTTGTCAAATTGAGAAGTACGGATGCTAACTGAATTTAAAATAGTCTGGAATAATTTTAATTGTTCGTACATAATTTTTGGTTTTGCGTATCTTTATCCTGAGACTAATCATCTCTACATCAAGATCAAACCCTTGCTTTTGAGCTATCTTGATCTTTGATTTAAGAAATTCGGTATATTGTTCTTTCGACGACATTACTCCTAAATTTTAGGGATGAAAAATGATAACTGACCTTTCTCCGGATTCCACTCACTTTCCATGATCACGTAACCGCATGAACAGTGATGTATGTAGGTGTCCCACGGAAAAGTTGTTATATCAATAGTTGCAAGCTCAATAGCCATACACTTCGGGCAAATGATAAACTGTTTCATAATTAATGTTGCAATATTTTAATACTTTCATTATTGTTGTTTTTGACTTCTTCGATATAGATTTTTCCGTTACAGTAAGGCTTTGTAATGAAAAATGGATGTAAACATCTTATATTTGTCATAAAACAACATCCAGCACATAAATTTTTGGATCTTATCTGAGTGTATTCCTTACCTTTATGTTCAAATCGAATAAAAGTTTCATACCAACCTAATTTGCCGTTAAACTTGTTCAGTGTTTCATGGCAAACATGATTCAATAAAGAGAATAATCCTGCATGTATTTGTTTATTCGATACGCTTATTCCGGTTAATTCACCGTTTTCATCCGTTTCAATTCTAAATTTGAATGTTTTCATTGTATTAATTTATGATTGTTGTAGATGGTTTTACACCTACAATTGTTACTACTTTCATAATCATGATTCAATTATTGTTTGTTTTTCAAATTTTAACAGATCGTACTTCAGCTCGATGATCCGGCTTTTAATCGCCTGAATATAGCTTCTCTTAAACTCAGTAATTGGGAATATTTCATCGCAAACTATCATGTGCGCAACAGTACCGAACATCATCCTGATCTCCTTCACGTCTGATGCTTTCAGAGTAACCAGGCTTCGCTCGTAGCGATCAAGCTTCTCTCTGAGTTCTGATTCATTCAGTGAGTTCATGTTGATTAAAGTTTTGATAGTTGTGTCTTAATGTCTTGATAGATTCTTTTTACATCTGTCACATCTTCCACTATTTTAAAGTGATGTTTAACTGTTGAATGATCTCTGTTGATAAACATTCCAATCTTTTCCTGTGACATTTTAGGAAAGTAATCGTATAAGGATTGACTTACGCACACCCTGGTATCAACAATATCCCGATCTCTAATTTTGCTTTGAAGCTGATCGATAGTAATACCTTGAATTTTGCAAATTCTGTTTACGATTATTTCAGGTGTGGTCGGACGTGGATCTATTGATTGTTTCATATTCTGAACCTTTATATGAAGTTTCTCTGCTGTTTCTAGGTGTTTATAAAACTTCAATGCGGTATTCAGAAACAATAACTCTGATCTTGTAACCGGTAAAAACTTGATTTCTGTTTCCATTTTTATCTATTTTTCAAAATATCTTACTTGTCCGTTCATTTCAATTCGCTCAAAATTTTCTGAAGAATAATTAGCTGAGCATTTTGCACACATTTCGTTGTAGGTGTACAGCTTCTTTTTTTGGTCAAAAGAGACGATTTCGGCTACCATCGGCCTTTTATAATTGCAAGTATCGATTACATGGCTGATCGCATCGCATACACGTTGGTAAGTAAACCTGTTGGCAAGAAGACGGTCAATCAAAACGATGATATAGTTGTTATCTATATCCGGGAATGCTGATAACAGTTTTTTGACTTCAAACTTTACTTGATCCGTTGTAGCAGGAGGATCCGTATAGAGTGATATCTCATTACATTCCGTGCGCTGCGTAGACGGCATCAACGATTCCGTCGAGGTCTGTAACTTTTGAGGCAGGTTTTGAATTTTGTCCATGATTTTCTCGTTTTGCCCAGTTTCTGAATGTGAGATTCGCGTTGATATTTTTTTGAAGAAGCGGTTTGTAGTTGTGCATCGCTATGAGTAGTTTTTGAATTATACCAACATCGAAATCTATTTTGAGTTTTTCAAATTCGGATTGAGAAAATGGCTCCTTCATTTTTGATAACCGTGGAGCATGATCATCTATCCATTTCTCAAATTTTTTGAAATCAATTTCTGCAGGCGTGGATGTATATACTTCCTCTTGTAAATTGGTAATAGGTATATTGGTAATAGGTATATCTATACATACAATGCTTTTGCATTGCTTTTGACTGTGCTTTTGCATTGCTTTTGACAGTGCTTTTGTAGTTGCTTTTGTAGTTTCTGCAATGGCAATTACATTAGCAGAATATTGATTTTTGGATTTTTGGATTATCTTGATGAATCCCCAATTGACTAAATCAGAAAAAGTGTTAGCATAGGTCCGATAGTTTTTTATCCCAATCGCATCCTTTGCCATCTCCATGGGCAACCCAAATTTTTCTTTCCATCCGAGCCTATTACAATGCTCGATAATGAAAAAATATAAGGCAGTATGGGTGGGCTTTATTTTCTCCGGATTCTCGAAGCAAAAATCAAACCAGTTGCGACTTAGACTATATATTTCCATTATTATTTTATTTATTAAGAAATGGTTCAGGATTTAAACTTTCCCGTTTTCTGTATTCTTCCAAAAGCTCTGAAAAATGTTTCGCAGTTAAGAAGGGATTTTTCGTATTAGGGACAAGAAGAAGAGTTTTTGAATCAATTCTAATCGTAACACGTTTGATCTTGTCATGGATTTTTTTTGCCTCATTTATTTTTTTAAGTTCAGCAACTCTTTCGTTAATTCTTGAAATATTTAACCTCATATATTTTTGATTTTTTATTGATTTTTCAATTAAATTAGAAAACTAAATATTTAAGTTTTTTCATCTCTAAAATTTTTTTCTTGTAATACTTGGTCAGCCAATTCACTTCTACCTGAGATATTTTACAGATGTTGAACTTTTTAATTTCAAGCATATCGACAGATTTTTCTCCTATTTTTTGAATTAATCCTTTTCTATACCCCTGAATATTTCCCTCATCAAAACGATTGCAGGATCGGCATTGAGCATTACAATTGTCCTCATCAAACCTGGTTGCCATATGCTTTCTATTTATGTAATGTCCACAGTCACTTTCTTTCCAATGAACTAGTTTACCGCAAGAAATACAGCAAACTATTCCATCATGTGAATCACGTAACCGAATGAAGATGGAGAATGCCTTATCGAGGGCGTTAAGGTTCATAGCTCTGAAAGATTGCGTGAGATACTTTGAAGTCCATTCATTTCTGCCTGAATCGCAGCGATATTTGAAAGTATTGCCCTGTAACCGTTCTCTTCCACTTCTTTGGAAAAACATTCGTTATAGCATAGTCCTTTCGCAATGTAGGGTATAAGATTTGCAGCCACCTTACCTATCTCTTCACCGTCCATGGTTTTTATCGTTCCGTTTTTTATCTTCAGGATGGCAATGGCAAGTACCCGATCATAATGCGAAATTGCTTGCGCCTTGGATTGTGCCTGATCGAGTAGTTTTGGCCTCTCTTGCTCTAATTCACTAATCTTTTGCTGTATTAGTTCGGATATTCTTAATACTTCCATTTTTGCGTTTATTTTTTGATGATTGCGTATCCGTCACTTTTAGGTGATAGGTTCTCCCCGGTTTCATGTAGCTCTTCAGGAATCCTTCAATGCCTTTCAGCTCGTTGGTAGCGATGATTATTTTCATGCCGCCTGGATTTGTTTGTGATCTCTGAAAAATTGTCTTGGCCGTAACCGGTGATCATTCGGGAACACCTCGATGTAGTCGTCTGATCCAATAGGGAACCTAGGCATTTTGGAATAGCTGATTTGGTTTTCTTCCAGGAACTCTATGAACTCCTCCAGGGACATATCAACTAGATATCCTTCGATAGTTGCAGAAGTAGTGATGTAAGGGGTAAGGTCTTCCATTAGTTGATGTTTCCATGTCTGTATTTATATTTCAATTACCTTATAAAAAGTCTTAGATTGCTGTAATTGGCTGTTAATTATACCATCCAGCATTTTATTGAACAATTTTTCAGCCTTTTTAATCTTCTCTATTGCATTTACAATAAATAATTCATTACGCTCAACCCTGATTATTTTCGTCCTGAAGAGAGGATTCTGGTATCTGGGATCATAGCTAATAAAGTCGCACCATTGACGTCCGGTTGCTAATAAATTGCCCTGACATTGGGCAAAATACTCTTTGGAATTGGATGCCAAATTAAATGCACTTGTGTAGCTCAGATATTGCACGTGGTTTGATCCATAAGGGCACTTAATTTCAATCAAACCGTCCTCTGTTTCTGCTGTTAATCCATCAGGTGAACCACCAAACATTTCAGATTCTTTACTGAGAATAAACCCACATTCAACTATTTTAATTCCGGTAATTCGCTCGTATTCCTGACGGGCTTCTGATTCAAAATGTTCGCCCCACTCGGTAGCTTTATTGCCCTGAAAGCCGTAATCTAAGCACGTACCCTTCGTAAAGTGCTCATGCAGCTTCTCTTTAATGTAGGAAATTGCTATATCTCCAAATTCCTGATCCTTTATCCTACCAGTAGTGAGCAACTTTGACAACTCGCTGCTGGTAAACTTCCCGAGTCTGGCTTCAAACCAATCGCTACTTTTCTGTTCCATCATTTTCGAATAAGGATAGTTCAGTCATCTTTTCTTCATACTGCTTTGAGGTGATCTCACCTTTTGCAAGAGCGATGTTTAGCTTCTGTTTGTCGCCTTTAATGGCTTCAAGAAGTTCAGCCTGTTTTGCTTCGGTGATTAGTTCGGTGTTTTTTGGCTGGATAGGAAGATTATCTTTACCAAATGTTTCCTGAACCGTTGTAGTACCTTCCTTGATTGCATTTGAAAGACTTCTCAAATAAAAAACCTTCTCTTTATCAATGTCATTAACGGAAGTAATTTCAAGGTGTTCCAGTAGTTTATTTTCATCCACTCCGATTTTTTTGAAGTGGTCAATAGCCCTTTGTCGTGATGTTTCAAGGTCGATGCTTTGACCAACAGCAACCTGTCTGACATCATTAATAACCTTCTTCGTGACTGCCTTTGGGATTACTTTGAATACGGCATTCCTAAAGGCTATTGCGCTTGCTGCATTTCCAGTTACTACCTGCATATCCTCTGAAAAAGTTCTTCCAAACTTGTCGGTAATGCGTCTTTTTACCTCTACACTGGCAGCGTAGTTTGTTTCCAAATCATGACATATACCCATTGATGTGATTGTTTTACCATCGTTCCCAATAATCCGCGTTTGAACTCGGATGTTTCCCCATGCTCCTGCAATAATTTCCGCCAACCTAACTGATAATCCCTCGATAACTGATACATCGTCACCTTTTCCTCTCCGAAGTGCATAAAAACAATCTTCTGCCGTCTCCGTATCCATTGTCGCGTAGGTAGCTATTGTGTTAAGAACCTTTTTAATATCTCTCGGATATTGTTTTGCTGTTGCAATTTGAATGTCTATTTCGGCCTTATTTAGAGCCTGTAACATTTCTGATTGTAAAACCTGAATTTCTTGTGACATTTTTTCTTATATTTGATTGTGAATTTTGAATGTGAATTTTAAATTCGTGATGGGATGCTCCTTGTCGGGACGGTATCCCACTTTTTTATCTGTGTACCTCTTCTGAATAAGGCGTTGTATCAATAGGATCAACGTCGGTCAAGTTGATTGTATAGCAGCTTTCTATTTTGCGGAACATTGTATTTGTCAACTGCTTATCAATTCGTATTTGCTCTTTTTGAGATGAATCAGCATCTTTGTTCTGCTGATTTAGGCTGTTTTTGTATTGAGCAAGTGAGTTCATGAAAATCTCAGCTTCGTCCTTGCTGATTTCTGATATTGAAAATTGATCGTTTGAGAAATTTACTTTCATAATATTATATGTTGTTAATTATATTCTGGATCATAGTCACAAGGATCGTATTCCGGTTCCTCTATTTCTTCGTAAGTATTGCAGTACGGGCAAAGACTTTCTAATATGTCGGTATGGCTACACATGACTTAACTCCTTTTCATTATCATTGATATCGTATTGGCAGGAATCTCGGAGTTGTTCAATAATCTTCTGATTGCGATCCTGCTCTGTCCTAAATCGACCGTTAGTGTCGTTGTACAATATTTGTTTTTCTTCATCCGTCAGAAACATAGACCGGATTTTTTTATCTTCAGCGTACCGTTCTTCTAACTTGTTTACAATACGGTAAACTACCGCGAAAACAATAATTATTAATGCGAACCATATAACTCCTGAATAATCAGAATGATCAAGAATATAGTAAATACCCCTCAAAATCAATTTCACAGAGACAATGCAAATTGAAACGAACATCGCTAAAGCGACGAAGGCAGTAATTAATTTAAGCTTTTTCATTTTTTTTTAGTTTTATGATTGGTAGATAATATGATATACATAATAATATCATCGGTGCAAGAATGCAATGAATAAGCGCATAATGGTATGTAATGAAGAAATCAATAACATTTTGGTTCGTTATGGGTAGTTCTTTCATAATTTGAAATTTTAAGTCTGCGTTTAAGCTCTTTAAAATCAACCTGAAGCGCATATCCTAAACGGATTTTGCATGATCCGTTCTTAGGACGTGGTTCACACTGAATGTCACCTGAATTAATGTAATTATAAACCGTTTCACGGCTAACGCCATGTAACTTTGCCATTGTATCTACATCAATAATCCGGGAGTTAAGCCGTGCTTGTTCCTGCGCCTTGATCTCTGACCTGATCTGATCAACAAGCAAATTCCTGAGATCTTTTTCGGAAACTTTATATACTATTTCCTGTTCCATATTTCAGATTATTTGAGAAATATGAAACATTTGATTTTGCGTTTCAGGGCAAGGCTTGTTCATTGCAAAAAATCCTGAACCGGAAATATTACCGCATATTTTTGCTGTATGCGTTCCAACGCCTGATTTTACGGTTACTATATAACCGCTTTTAAGTTTGTAGGGATCAATTCTTTTTTTCTTTTGTAAAATTGTTGTTTCCATAATATTATTAATCAAGAATGTATATATCTGATTCACTTCTTCTTGCTCTTATTGTTCGTGAAACTCTCGCTATATTTGTCCTAAATGTTCGAACGGTTGCCAATTCATCGAGTAAAATTGAAGGAAGTATTATCAAAAGCAACGTTACTATCTGTATGACCTTACGAATATCAAAATCCTCCTTTTCTTTCACATAATTGATAACTACTTCAACATCATTGCCTGCTTGTAATTTTCTGTGAATATTTTTATTGTGACAAATCAAATCTTCAGTTTTGGTTAATTCGCTTATTGACATGTCAGATCATTTTGAATATCAATAGTTTGTTGAAGTATATAGCAGATGTCTATATATCCTTTATATTCTGCAATTTCTTCGGAAGTATAATTTTGCAGTTTACCGATAAACTCATAGTTTTCAAGCCACCATGATATAGTATGTTTTTTACATCCTATATTGATAATTCCCGTTCCCCACCATGATACGCTATGTTTTGTTCCGGTAATGAAAATTGTTTTTTTTATTTTGACTGCATCACCGATTTTGGCTTCATTACCGATTTCGGCTGCATCACCGATTTCGGCTGCATCACCGATTTCGGCTTCATTACCGATTTTGGCTGCATTACCGATTTTGGCTGCATT
>Ga0172375_10001022_pt1 | contig 45258 bp, 44 predicted proteins | sample LakKiv1m_FD_114537 | JGI IMG/M metagenome (GOLD analysis project Ga0172375, IMG submission 114537) | Freshwater microbial communities from Kabuno Bay, South-Kivu, Congo - kab_092012_11.1m | ecosystem: Environmental > Aquatic > Freshwater > Lake | place: Democratic Republic of the Congo... | reverse complement strand
TTCGCCAGTTAAAAGGGTACGCGAGCTGGGTTCAGAACGTCGTGAGACAGTTCGGTCCTAATCTGCTGTGAGCGTTGAAACTTGAGTGGGTGTTCCCCTAGTACGAGAGGACCGGGGAGCGTGAACCTCTGGTGTGTCTGTTGCACTAACCTAGTGCATTGCAGAGTAGCTATGTTCTAGCGGATAAGCGCTGAAAGCATATAAGCGTGAAGCCGGCCACAAGATTAGGTTTCGTTATAGACCCCTCGAAGAGTACGAGGTTGATAGGCCTTAGGTGCAAGGACAGTGATGTCTTTAGCCGAGAGGTACTAATTGGTCGAACGCAATGAAATTTTAAACTTGACTAGTAATTTCTGGATTTATCCAGTTTCTTTGAGCGTTTAAGATGCCCAAGGATTGGCGGGTATCCCACTTCGTCCCATTACGTTCGCTTCGGCGAACTTCACGGGACTTTGCGGGACCTCGCTGGTGTTTGGGATCGAGCTCGTGTTGATTTTCAAATGGGGGTAAGGTACATAGTATCTTACTCCATTTGCAAGGCAACTTTGCAAAAGATTTGGCTTTAAAAGATTGTATGTTGGTGCTTATGGCGAGATGGGTACACCTCTTCCCATTCCGAACAGAGAAGTTAAGCATCTCAGCGTCGATGGTACTTGGGCTGCGAGGCCCCGGGAGAGTAGAACGGCGCCAACATAGAGTTTTTTAAAGCCATTTTTGTGTTCATAATTGCTAACTTGTCTGAAAAGAATTATGATGTCCTTAGAATTAACCAAGGAGAAGAATGATGGATCCGCAAGGAATACCTGTCAATCAAGGGGAAATATCGGACGATCAGACCGGTGATGATAGCGTGGAGCTGGAAAGACGTGAGACCGTTGATTTGATCGGCCCCGCTCAAGATAATCTCAGGAAAAGGCTTATTAGCCTAGTTAAGGGAAAATACAGGAATCTTGATAACGATGTCGCCGCCAGGATGTGTGGTTATTACTTGGGTTTTTTAAATAATGTTCCTGATAATATAAAAAATTTCCGCCTGTCAAAGAGAAATGGCTATGACGCTGAAGCCGATAAGAGAGGTGAAGCAGAAACTAAAAACTTTGAATTTGCCATTCACTCTTGGTTTTTAGAGCGGCATAACCAAAACTGGAAATTATCTGATCCACGTTATAATGCCTATCTTCAATCCGGAGTTGGGCCGGAAGTTGGCAAAATGATTGATTCATATTTTGGCGGCAGCTTTGAGGCAATTGTAGCGGAGGTTATTAGAGCGAATTGGCAAATTAATGAGTCTGACAGCGCTGTTATTGCAAGCTCTTTTCCGGGCCAGAAGACAGATATCGCCCCGAACTCTCATGAGACTCAGATAGTTGTTTCAGATTTTCTCGGTGCAGAATTAAATAATCCTGATCCTGAGAAAAATCCGGATATTATTGATGATTCGGACTCAAATAATATTATTATGGGAACCATAGACCACACTTATGACAGGGACGGTGAGAGCGATGGAAGCTATTCGACGAGATATAAATGTGCTTCGAAAGGAGCGGAACTTATTAAAGTTGTCAGTCATCCAAAAGATCAAGGTCACGGGGGGGAAACTTTTCTATTAAGGCGAGAGAAATAGGTACTAGGTTGACATCGTTATAAAAAACCGCCCCCCAATGGGGGACGGTTTTTTATTTACTTTCCGCAGCCGCCGCAGCAGCCACCACATGGATCTGTCATATTGCTCCTAAAAGTCTTAATTTTGACTTCATCTATTATAGCAAATTTGTCAACAATAATCCAGCTATCCAGCTGACTAGCAGGCCAGCTTACCAGCTAAAGGAGTATCGCTTCTCGGAGGAGCGGAATAATCTCGCCGTATGATTTGGCGGCGGTACGGTAAGCGGCACGGCCTTTCTCGTTGAGCATATATACGATTTTTTTGCGGGCGCCGCTTGAAGTCTCTCGGGCGAGGGCATAGCCGTCTTGTTGTAATTGCATGAGCGCAGGGTAGACGGTTGATTCTGTGGGTCGGCAAGCGCCTTCGGAAAGCTCCTCAATTCTCTTCACTATCCGGTAGCCATAGCTTTCTTTATCTTTGTAGAGGACTTTTAAGAGGAAGAACTTTATTAGTCCCTGATTGATTAATTTCCGCCAATAACCTTCTGAAGTGAGATCCATTGCAAATACTCCGTATTTGAATTATCAATTACCAAGTATCAATAACCAATTAATTGAAAATTGATCGTTGACACTTTAAAAACTGAAAAACGATCCCTCGTTTTTCATTCCCTCGCTCGTCTTAGTATTTTTAATGTATACAATAAACGATTATTTGTCAAACGAGTGGAAAAGTATCAAAAAAATGATAAGATAGCAGACATAGAAGGAGAAAAATGGCAAAAATCAAGTTATTTATAGATTTCGATGACACGCTCTTTGATCGAGGCAGATTTGTGCCGGATATGTTTTCGATCATCAAAAAGTACGGTTTTGATGATGCAGAAATCGAGGGCTCGTATAAGATTGTTTACAGCGATGGGTATGATGGCATATGGTCCCATCTTGACTATCTTCACAAAAATGTCCGCACTTTCGATTTGGCTGGAGCGACCGAAGAGATTGAGAGATTTTTGGATACCGCTCCGGGATATCTTTTTCCTGAGGCCGTGCCATTTCTCGAAAAAGTGGATCGGGATAAATATGATGTTCGTCTTCTGACTGTCGGGGGACTCGAATTTCAGAAGCTCAAAGTATCTAAGAGCGGAATAGAAAAATGCTTTGATCAGTGCCACTACTCTCCTGTGAACAAGGCTGCCGCCTTAAAAAATCTTGTTAGCGAAGGTGAGACATTTGTCTTGCTAGATGACAAGGACCGGGAGACTTTGGCGGTGCGCGAGGCATATCCTAAATCATTGGCGATACAGATCGAAAAGGGCCGGCTCCTCGGATTTTTAGATCCTCTCTCCTTATGAAAATAAAACTCTTTATCGACTTTGACGGGACAATCTTTGACACAACACTTCTGAAAGAGAAGTCTTTTGCGGAGCTAAGGAAATCCGGATTTAGTGATGACGAATTACTATCGGCCTACCAGGCAGAGTGCTTGGATTATAAATTCTCGCCTGACGACTTCCTTCTACGGTTGGCAAAAATAAAGCAATTCAATATGCCACTGGCAAAAGCCAGATTAGAAAAGCTGCATAAAGAAATTCCAGAGAAATTTTTATTTGCCGATACAGTCAGTTTTTTAGAGAAAATTGATCATACAAAGTATGAAGTTAATCTTATCAGTATGGGGGATATTGCATTCCAGAAAAAAAAGATCGAAGATGCGAAGATTGGGGAATATTTTGATCATATTTTTGTGACTGATAAACAGAAATGGGACTATCTAAAAGAGTTAGTCGGGATAGATGAGCGTTTTATTCTCCTTGACGACCGTGCCGATACTATCAAAAAAGTTGCGGAGGCATTCCCCAAGGCAATGGCGCTGGAAATGCGCCGAAAGGAAGAAGACCATGACGATCCTTGCCGTAATGTCGGATTTCACAATAATCAGTCTGTCCGCAATCTGAAGCAGGCGATGATGTATCTTTGATCAGAATACAGAATACAGAATACAGATAGGAGACTAAATGCCGGAATTACCTGAGGTCGAGACAATTAAGCGTGGGTTGGAAAAGCGTATTATAGGCAAAGCAATTGCCGATATTGAAGTACGATTTCCCAAAACTTTGCATGGAGAAAAGTCAGAGGTTATTGGCCGAAAGATCATTGGCCTGAAACGCAGGGCAAAGGTTGTGGCCATGAATTTGGAGAATAACCTTAATTTATTATTTCATCTCAAAATGACGGGACAGCTGATTTTTCGGTCAGAACTAAGAAAACAGAACACGGAAAACAGCGAAAACAATGATCAGTTTGCAGGGGGACATCCGAGCCATGATTGGCACATGCAGTTGCCGAATTCGACGACAGCGATCACATTTACTTTCGATGATGATTCAAAATTATTCTTTAACGATTTGAGGAAATTCGGCTGGTGCAAAGTTCTGAATGATGAAGAATTGGAATGGATATTCAAAGAAGAGTACGGGCCGGAGCCATTTGTTCAAGAATTTAGTGCTGAATACTTGATGCGGCAGGCCAGCAAGATTCCAAGTAGAAACGCCAAGCAATTTTTAACAGACCAGAAGATTATCGCCGGCATCGGCAATATTTATGCTGATGAAATATTATTTCAATCGCGAGTCTCGCCGCTACGAAAAGTGAGAGATATTAAATTAAGCGAGTGGAAAAAAATTATTAACGATACAAAAAAAGTGCTTGAAATGGGAATTAAATATGGCGGGACGACGGACTCCGACTATGTTAATGCCGAAGGCAAGAAGGGTGGTATGCAGGACCATTTGAATGTATATCATAAGACCGGTACTCCTTGCCCGGCTAGTTGCGGCGGAAAAATCGAGCGGATTTCAGTCGGTGGCCGAGGGACCCATTATTGCCCAAATTGCCAAGTCTAGGTTAGCTCTTCAATTGAATAAAAAATGGTTGATTTAATACCAGCGTTTATGCTATCATAAAAAAGATGAAACAACTTAATCTTAACAACTGGTTTTTCTTTTACTTTACTCTTGACTCCAAGGCCAGTTTCTTTAAGTTATAAAGTTCATCAAGTAGAAAGTTTATAAAGTAAGAATGCAACTGGCCGCAAGGCCAGATTTTTTGTTTATGTGTGGGATTTTGATGGCTTACAAGCTATCGATTGACCAGCAGTGTTCCACAACCTGAACAAATGAGGAGGTCCCCCGATGACGACTAAACAGTCGCCGAATGGTCCCACCGCTCCCGCCAAGGAGCCGCACTTTCCGGTCAGGAAAGTTACAGAGGCGGAGGCACTGGTGATGGCAATTAATGCACAGACCCAGAGCATGTCACATGGCCGCAAGCAACGGCCGTAGGAGGTACAGTGTTCACACAGTCAACATGCAGTCTCATCATTATGTCTCCGACACCGAAACGGGAAGAAGCCCCTGTGGCGGTAAAAGATGGAGGCATCGCTCCGATAACCCTGGCCTGTATCTCGGAAGAGGAGCGGGACGATGCGTTTTGCATCATGTCCGGCCAGAGGTATGTGCTGGTTGGGAGTTGTTATATTCCGGCCGAGGGAGCTGTCGATTCTGAAACGGCTCTTCATGCGCGTGAGGTCGAATCCTCATTTTGTACACACATGTATTAGGAGGAATGCGTGTATCCTGACATCCTTGACCTTGAGCTGGCATTACCGCTTAGCGGCCCTTGTCTGGTGATGCGTTTAGATGTCTGCGATATTCCCGCAAAGGCCCGAGCGGAGTGTCCTTCGGTCAGTCACCTAAACAAAAAGCACCGCCCGCACTGGGTATATTGCTTTCAAAGCAAAGCGGTAGCCTGCTTCAATTCCAACGGATCCGTGACTCTGCAAGTGGAAAATCGTACGCACGTCATCGATGGCGTGATGGAGATCCACTTGGCTGGCCAGCGAATCCTTCCGTCCCCAGAAGGGTAGGAGATGATCTGGGTGGTTGCGAGTGTTTGAAAGGAAACGCTCGCAACCCCACCCCACCTAATTTTTCAATTACCAATTTTTATTTCTTTAGTCGGCGTTTTGCCGATTTTTTTATTTCTTGTTATACTCGAGACGTAATATTAACATTGTCATCTCGGGCGAATGTATGTTAGTCGAGAGATCTTGTTTTCTGGATTTAAAAAAAGATTTCTCCGCCTTGCTGTGCAAGAGTCGAAATGACAAGGGATTTAAGAATATGAATAAATACATCGCAATTATTTTGGCTGCCGGTAAGGGCACTCGGATGAATGAAGGTTTGGCTTCGTCGATCCCGAAGGTAATGTTTGAGATAGCTGACAAGCCGATTATTAGCTGGAGTGTCAAACTGGTTAAGGATGCAGGTATTGAAAAAGTTATCTTAGTCATCGGCTATAAGAAGGAATTGATTGAGCAGTATTTCGGCGATCAGGTCGAATATGCCATTCAGGCAAAGCAACTTGGCACCGGACATGCCGTTTTGATGGCCAAGGATTTAGCTGCCGGCAAATCTAATTCGGTGATTGTCTTTTATGGTGATTGTCCGCTTTATAAACCGGAAACGGTTAAAAAATTGATTGAGTATTATGAAAATCCGCCAGCTGACGGAGAAAAACCGACGATAGCGATGCTAACAGCCATTTCCATGGATGCGGGTGCGTACGGCCGGGTAATACGTGATGAGAAAGGGGATGTTGCAAGCATTGTCGAATACAAAGATTGCAATGAAGAACAAAAAAAAGTTGGAGAATGGAATCCAGGCTTTTATATTTTTGATGCCGATTGGCTCTGGCAGAATATCGTAAAATTGCAAAATAATAATGCTCAAAATGAATACTATCTAACCGATCTAATAATGATGGCTAAGGAGCAAAACAAAAGAGTCATTGCCATGCCTGTTTCTGAGGAGTCGGAAGCGATGGGGATCAACACTCCGGAGCAGCAAAAAGAAGCAGAAAAAATATTGCTAGAACGCAAGAATTACTTTTAATGAATAATTGTCATTTCGACCGAACGTAGTGAGCGGAGAAATCTTTTGAAAGCTTATTATCTATATGTCATGGCAAGCGAGTCAGGAACTCTCTATGTCGGGATGACAAATGATTTGATCCGAAGGGCTTATGAGCACAAAAATCATTTGATTTTAGGTTTTACGGACAGATACGGCTGCTGCAATTTGGTTTACTTTGAAACATCAAACGATGTGAAAGTAATATTGGAGAGAGAGAAGCAGATTAAACGATGGAATCGCGATAAGAAAATTACTCTCATTAAAACGCAAAATCCTTTTTTAAAAGATCTCTCGACTACGCTCGAGATGACAACAGAGGGATAAAGATGCAATCTTCTAAAACATCCGGTATCGTTCTCAAAGGCACCAATTATGGTGAAGCCGATAAGATTTTAACGGTTCTATCCGAACGTCTTGGTAAGATCAAGGTGATTGCTAAAGGAGTGCGAAGGATCAAATCGCATCTGGCTGGCTCGTTGGAGCCTTTTATGCTGGTCGACCTTCAACTGCATGAAGGCAGAACATTTTATATTGCCAGCGGTGCCCGGATAGAAAATGATTTCCCCAAAATACATAGTGGTCTGGAAAAAACCGCCAAAGCGTTTTTTCTCGGCGAATTGGTAGACAAATTTGTGGAAGAAAATCATCCGGTGCCGGATATTTTTGAACTACTTTATCAGGCGCTGTCTTTCCTGGAGCACAACAATCGGGATCTGGCAATCCGGGCGTTTGAGTTAAAAATCATTGAGGCCGCCGGTTTCAATCCGGAGCTCTTTGAATGTGTCCACTGCAAGGAGAAGATTACTGCCGGTGAGAACTTTTGGGATGGCGTGGAAGGGGGAGTTATTTGCGGAGGATGCCAAGCAACGATGCATCACGGCAAGGAGATCAGCGATGAAACGATTAAACTTTTCCGTTTTATTGTGCAAAATGAGTATGAAAAAATTAACTTGCTCAAATTGAACTCTGATACCGAAACGGAAGCTGAAAGTATTTTGAGTGAATATATCCGCAACATTCTGGAAAAGGACTTAAAGAGCCAGCGTTTCCTAAAAATGATATAAATAATTGTCGATTGAAATAACGCCAACTGGCAAAGGATATCTATGGGATCGCTTTTTTTGCGATTAAGCGTTCCTTTGATATAATCTTATAAACATGAGAACTTTAAGGCATCTGATTATCCATATCAAGAAGAACGGTCTTGGCAACAAGACGTTTTTTGCAGTAGCGTTTATGATACTCTTCTGGGCGATCTTTGAAGGGATCATCTCTTTTGTTGCCCCGATTGCCATCACAGAAAGGGGGATATCTAACACGGTGATGGGTATGATCATCGGCTCTTCATCGATCGCCGGCGCTCTTTTCGATTTTCTACTTTGTCGGTATCTGAAAAATTTGAATCACCGCCGCCTCTTATTATTTATGTTTATTCTCTCCTTTATTGTTCCGCTCATTCTTTGGCAGGCAACGACCGTCTACATTTATCTCATCGCTATGGCAGTATGGGGGCTTTTCTTCGATCTGCAAAATATCGCTGATTTTGAATATGTCGGCTGCAATATTGAAAAGGATGCACATTCCTCTACGTTTGGCGTCTTGCAGGTTTTTAAGTCTTTCGCCTACCTGATCGCGCCGATCGTGGCAGCGTTGGCGATCGGAGAATTCATTGATAGTCGACCGTTTGTCTCGGCTTGGTTCTTTTTATTTATTTCTCTGATATTTTTTGTGATTTATCAGCGTATTAGCCGGGATGAAACCAAAAGAATAAACTCCGAGTTTAAGAAAGTAAATCTACTGCATGAATTTAGTCTATGGCAGACGATTGGCCGAGTGATTTTCCCCATTTTAGTGCTAACCTTTTTACTAAATGTTGTTGATTCGTTCTTCTGGACTATCGGTCCGCTGGTTAGCGAGAGTCTTGGCAAATTCCGTCATTTTGGCGGTTTCTTTATGTCAGCATGGACCCTGCCTCCTTTGTTTGTTGGGTGGATCGCCGGCTATGTGACCTCTAAGTATGGTAAAAAGAAGACTGCCTTTTATTCCTTCCTGCTTGGATCGATACTACTGATTCCGTTTTTTCTTTTTTCAAATGTTGTAATCCTGTCGATACTGGTCTTGGCCTCTTCTTTTCTGATGTCATTTTCCTGGCCTTCAATCAACGGAGCTTATGCCGACTATATCAGCGAATCAAAATCGTTAGAACGAGAAATCGAAGGACTGGGAGACTTTTTTGCTAATATCGGATACGTGATCGGACCAGTCATGGCGGGATTGTTTTCCGATTTACTTGGCAATAATGCTTCTTTTTCTGTCATGGGCGGGATCGGTGTAGCCGCGGCTATACTCCTCCTAAAGATAACCCCTAAAGCCATCAATCTAAGTCCTAAAAAATTATTGGAAGAAGCAAAATCGGTATTTCCGGAGAACGGATCAGCAGTCAGTCAATAATCTCCGGATATGAACAACCACTCCGTGACAACAGGGAGTGGCGGGATGGCCTTTCGGTCAAATCAACATACCAAGGCGTCCCTTGGCGTAGCTACCTTGGGATAATAGCAATTTAGAAACATAGCGTTCAAGCAATTAGACTGTTGATAACTCTGCACTCTATAGCCGGGAACGTGAGTATATGGTAATATGCAATTGTCATTCCGGACTTTCCGCCAACTGGCGGACCGGATTTGTTAAAGTAATTAATTAGTGAATCCTGGATCAAGATCCTAGGGCAACCTCCTTGGGTTTCAGGATATTGAAGAGGAAATAATAAAAATGGCGAACTCAAACGATAATAGCGTGGATCCATCCTTCGCTGTGAAAGCTACGGAGGACCTAATGGGAAAAATAATTTCACTCTGCAAACGCCGCGGGTTTGTCTATCCGGCGAGTGAGATATACGGCGGTTTCGCCAATGCTTTCGATTTCGGGCCGCTTGGCGCCCAGATGAAAAAAAATATCAAAGACCTCTGGTGGCGTCGCTTTGTTATTGAAAGGGATGACATCGTTGGGCTTGACTCAGCAATTATTCAAAATCCAAAAACCTGGGAAGCATCAGGTCATATCGGTTCTTTTTCCGACCCTTTGATTGAATGTATTGAATGCCATTCACGCTACCGCGTTGATCATATGGATGAGGGGAAATTTATTGGCGGTAAAGCAAAAGAGAAAAACCAATGCCCAACATGCGGCTCGAAAACTTTTACTGAACCAAAAGAGTTTAACTTAATGTTTAAGACTTATGTCGGTGTCACCGAAGATTCGGCGTCGGTCGCATATCTAAGGCCAGAGACGGCGCAGGGTATTTTCTTAAACTTTAAAAATGTGATCCAATCAAACAGAGTGAAACCGCCATTTGGCATTGCCCAGATCGGCAAGGCCTTCCGCAACGAGATAACACCCGGCAATTTTATCTTTAGAACGAGAGAGTTTGAGCAGGGAGAGATCGAGTTTTTTATCCAGCCTTCAAATGAAGAATCGCAAAAATGGTACAAGATCTGGCTTGATGAGTGGATGGATTTTTTTAAGGACTTGGGAATAAAAAAAGAAAAATTGAGTATTAGAGAACATGCCAAAGAAGAACTCTCACACTACTCATCCGGGACTTCTGACGTGGAATATGGTTTTCCTTTTGGTATCTCAGAGTTGGCGGGGGTAGCTCAGCGAACAGATTTTGATTTAACTCAACATGAAAAATATTCAAAGCAGGATCTGAAGTTTTTTGACGAAGCAACCGGTGAGAAATATGTCCCTTATGTTGTTGAGCCGACCATGGGAATTGACAGAGCAATGCTCGCATGTCTTGTTGACGCTTATGATGAATCGGACGGTAGCGATGGCCGTGAAGCCGGCGAAGTCACGCTTCGGTTGGATCCCAAGGTTGCACCGATCAAGGTGGCTGTATTTCCGCTGGTAAAAAAAGAGGGTTTACCGGAAATTGCCAAGAAAATAGTTGTTGATTTGAGAAAAGCCGGAATTATGACTTTTTATGATGAATCGGGCTCAGTGGGGCGCCGCTACCGCCGCCAGGACGAGATTGGCACGCCTTGGTGTATTACTGTTGATTTTGATTCGCTAAAAGATAATTCGGTTACTTTAAGAGACCGAGACTCAATGAAGCAGGAACGTGTGGCACTGAGGGATATTGATAGTTATATTTCCAGTAAATTGTCTTAAAGGTTTATGGATTATAAAGGGACAATTATTAAGGAGAGCCTGGAAAACAAGGATGTTCTTGAGAAGTTGGAAATTATCAGTACCAGAGTTGAAGCAGTCAACAAAGATCATCAGACTCCATGGCTAAAGCAGTGGACTTTGCACAAGGTAATAGTTTCATCGGTGAAAGCAGATGCTATCGCCAAAGAATTAGCAACAGCTCTAGACAGAGAACACGGTGGAAGCTGGTATGCTGATTATAAGAATGACAAAAACCATTTTATTATATTTCCGAATAGAGTATTTAAGATCGATCGGTCTCGGGTGGATCAGTATAAAGCAGCTACGGACTATGGGTTGAAATTGGGGATACCTAACTATCAGGTTGATTTTATGAAAGACCTGATTATCTAGTCAGAATATTTCTAAGAAAGCTAGGACTAGACATGAAAATCGTCTGGTCCTTTTTTGTTTCCACAATTATGACATGAGGGAGTGTTTGACGGGTTATGTATTTAGCCGTAAAATAGCAGTTGTAGTGTTAAAAAGTGGGAAAAAGTGGGACGCTTAGCGTCCCTGATACGGCGCTTAGCGCTGTGGGAGTTACCCAATAATATGGATAACAAATTACCCTGATTAACGAATCTACGAATCCCATTGGCAAGTTAGGCAAACTTATCACGAAAAAGGAACTTAGTGTTTATAGGTGAATACCAACACAGCTTAGATGATAAAGGGAGGGTGTCGGTACCGGCTAAGTTTCGGGCCCGCTTTGCTGACGGCATTGTGCTGACCAGAGGGTTGGACGGATGCCTTTGGCTTTACCCCAAGAGTGAATGGGACAAACTGGCTGAGAAGATATCAGAGTTGCCAATCACCCAAAAGAACGCCAGGTCGTTTTCCCGGTTTATTCTCTCGGGCGCGATGGAGCTTTCGCTGGATAAGATTGGCAGGATCAACATCCCAAAATATCTATCTGACTATGCCAAGATTAAGGGTAAGGTAGCGATGACGGGAATGCATAATAGAGTTGAGATTTGGTCCGAAGAGGCATGGAGAGCGTTTAGTCAGGAGATGGAAGAGAAGTCCGATGAGGTAGCAGAGAATCTATCGGAATTAGGATTTTAACAATCAGTTTTTTAAGCCGCCAGCCAGCTGTTATTTTAGGCCCCAACCCGTTCTCGTTTGTTGCATACCGGAGGAGGACAAAGGAGGACAAAGGAGGGGTAGGGCCTAAAATCAAAAACAAAAAGTGCTCGCAATGTTAGCAAAAACAAAAACAAAGTGCTGACTGGCGGCTTCAAAGAATTACTAGAAAAAGGAGTTACGTGGGCAGGGGATATGTCTTAACAAGTTCAAATTCAGTCGCGCTAGGTAAAAAGAAAAAAACTATTCGCTCAGGTCTTGTGATCGGGCCAAATGTCATCAAATTTATCACTTTAGCGATCGTCGCTATTTTAGCGGTTGTCTATCTTAGTCAATCGACAGCAGGGGCAGGTAGAAGCGTAAAAATCAGAGATATTCAGAGTGAAAAAAGTGACCTGATGCTGGAGCGGGAAAGATTGGAAACTGAGCAAACCCGCCTCAAGGCGTTAAAAGAGATCGATGGAGGCGTCGAGAAGCAGGTGATGGAGCCGGTTTCTTCTGTTAACCACATAGAGGGGAATACAAACCTGGCGAAAAATAATTAATTTTCTGTTAATATCAAAAAATGGTAGAGAGTCAAAAAACAATTGAGTTACGCCTCAAGTATTTAGGTGTCTTCGTGATATTTATGTCGTTGATACTCTTGTGGCGTATGGCTGATATCCAGATTTTTCAACACAGCCAATATCTAGCCAAAGCGCAAGGACAGCAGAGGTTTGATAAGCCAGAGATGGCAGAGCGGGGCAAGGTGCTTGTCCATGATTCAGCGGTAAATGAAAATGTTTACTATCCTTTAGCATTTGATGTTAAAAAATTTGCCCTCTGGGCTGTGCCGCAGCATATTAAGGACAAAAGCAGCGTGGCCAAGGAGCTGGAACCATTTGTCGGAATAAAAAGCGACGATATTTATCAGAAGATAAATAATGATAAGCTATATATCCCGCCGCTCAAGCACGGCCTGACTCTAGATCAAGCCAACCAGATCACGGCAAAAAAGTTAAGCGGTGTGATGGTAATGCCCGAATATAGCCGTTTCTATCCCGAAGGTATCATGGCTTCCCATCTTCTTGGTTTTGTTAATTCTGAAGGTGATGGAAAGTATGGTTTTGAGGGGCATTACAATAACGAGTTGAAGGGCAAAGAGGGCAATGTTACCGGCGAGAAGGATACTCTCGGCCGGGTGATAAATCTCCTTGAACAAAATGATCCGCAAAACGGAGCAAGCTATGTCTTAACGATCGATCGCTCCGTCCAGTATTTTGTTGAGAAAAAGCTAAAAGAAGCAATCGATCTTTATCAAGCCGAGTCGGGCAGTGTAGTCATCATCGATATTAAGACAGGCGGGGTATTGGCGATGGCAAATTTGCCGTCTTATGACCCAAATACATATATGGATCAAGCCAATACTGACGCCGCATTATTTATTAATCCTGCCATTGCGTATCTATTTGAGCCCGGAAGTATTTTCAAACCGATCGTAATGGCCGGCGCAATAGATCACGGTGACATCACTCCGGACACAAAGGGTAATTTCAGCAATATGACAACGATAAACGGATATGAGATCCATACAGCGGAGGATAAAGGTTTCGGAGAGGAAACGATGACTCAGGTACTTGAAAACTCGGACAATGTGGCGATGGCATGGCTTTCTCAAAAGACGGGAAAACAACTTGTCTATGACACGATCAAAAAGTTTAATTTTACTGAAAAGACGGGGATTGATCTTGACACTGAAGTTGTCGGACGGACCGCCCCTTATAAAGAGTGGCGGGATATCCATGCGGCAACTATCTCTTTCGGCCAGGGGATTTCGGTTACCCCGATCTCTTTGGTTTCTGCCTATGCTGCAATCGCCAATGGAGGCAAGTATATTTATCCTCATGTCGTAGATAAAGTAATCTATAGTGACGGGAGCGAGAAGACTATCGCAAAACAGGAGGGTGAACAGGTAATTTCCGAGACTACGGCCAAGCAGATGGCTGCAATGCTTGCATCAGTTGTATCAAATGGCCACGCCAAAAAAGCCGGAGTGCCCGGTTTCCAAGTGGCGGCAAAGACTGGTACGGCGCAGATTCCTGATCCGGCAGGAGGGTATCTCAAAAACGATTCGGGTATGGGCATCTATATTCATTCTCTTGCGGGTTTTGCCCCAGCTGACTCCCCCAGATATGCCATGTTGGTGAAGCTCGATAAACCGAAAACAGTCAAATATGCCGAATCGAGTGCCGCGCCGCTGTTTGGAGAAATATCGTCTTTTCTATTAAATTATCACTATCGACTGGTACCTAACGAATAATCATACGAATGAAATCTTTTTTCACAAATGTAATCAAAAAAATCCTCGCCTCCTATATTAGAAGGATAATCTCAAGGCAGGATTCAACTCTGATTGCCATAGTAGGGCAACCGGCAATGATGGGGGAGATCATTGGACGTGTTTTGATTCACCGTTTTGGCAATAGTATCCGGAGGTCTCCAAAGATGGTCAAGACAAAGATCGGATTGATGCTTGATATCCTTGGTTATGATTCCACTCCGCCACAAATACTCTGGCCATTTTTTTTGATAGGGGCTTATTTCAGAAGTTACAAACAAATTTTCCCAAGCTGCATAATCCTTGTCGTCGCTAAAGCAGAACTACTGCGTGATGTGTCTGACATATTAAAATTGGATATCGCAGTAGAAAATACTAGCTTAGGTCAAACTTTTTTGCTCGATCATGCTCTTAAAGAAACCGGCAAATTGATAGTTTATTCTGAGAAAAGCCATCCTTTGCCAGCCGATATCAGAGTTGTTTCGGTGGGGATAAGAAGCGATAAATCAGACTATTATGCGAGCGATATAAAAGCATCAGGTTCAGGCAGCGAATTCCGCATCTGTACGACCGGTCAAAAGATTGCCATCCGATCAAGTCTTTCTAATGATGATGCATCTATTTATTCGGAGTTAACGGCTTTTGCTATTGGCCAGATATTCAAGATCCAATCATTAAAAATCAAAAAATCTCTGGAAAATCCGTTCTAGTCCATTTCGCCATGGTTTAGCATAACGGTCCTTGAAGTTTTGCTTAGAGATTGGTAAGTTTAGCTAAGCAATATCAATTAAAGTTACAGAAAATGAATATAAAATCAGGGAGGGGTTTATGGAGATTCTAACAATCGATCTGGCGGATTTACTGAGAATATTTTGGTTTGCAGTTGCATCTTTCCTAATCGCAATAATCTGGACACCGATACTGACGAATTTCCTGTACAAAAATAATCTTGGAAAGAAAATCCGCGCCAGTCAGGATGCCCCGATCTATGCAAAGCTTCATGAGAAGAAAGCCGGTACTCCGACTATGGGAGGACTGCTTGTTTGGGTTACAACGGCAGTCATAACTTTGATTTTCAATCTTTCCCGACAAGCCACGTGGCTCCCTCTTTTTTGTTTAGTTGCTACAGGCATTGTTGGGGCGGCTGATGATCTGATGAATGTAAAAGGGATTGGCGAAAAAGGAGGCGGACTTAGTTTAAAGCAAAAGTTTCCGCTCTATGCCATAATCGCTCTAGTGGGAGCATGGTGGTTTTATTATAAATTGGATTGGAATTCAATTCATATCCCGGCCCTTGGTGATTATACACTCGGCCTTTGGTATATACCTTTGTTTGTTGTTGTTCTCGTCTGGATGGCATTTGCTTCCAATGAAACAGATGGTCTTGATGGTTTGGCTGGCGGAATATTTTCGATATCCTACGGAGTCTATGGGATTATAGCTTTAATCCAAGGCCAGACAGGATTAGCAGTGTTTTGCGCCACTATTATGGGAGCTCTTCTTGCCTTTCTTTGGTTTAATATCACACCGGCCAGGTTCTTCATGGGGGACACCGGATCCATGGCATTGGGTATGACATTGGGTGTGATCGCTTTTCTGACAAACGCTGTTGCAGTTTTGCCTATCGTCACTCTTGTCTTTACAGTTGAAGGTTTTAGTTTCATTATTCAATTTCTTTCCAAAAAAATCCGTCACAAAAAGATTTTTCTCTCATCACCTCTCCACCATCATCTCGAGGCGATCGGTTGGCCTGAAGCTAAGATCGTAATGCGTTTTTGGGTAATCGGAGCAGTTTCGGCTGTTCTTGGTCTTGGGCTTGCCATTGTCGGCCGAGGATTTTAGTTGCCCGCGCAAAGAAAAAGCGCTAGAATTGAGCTATGGAATTAAGCAACAAACACGTTTCTATTTTAGGGCTCGGCATCGAAGGATTGGCTCTTTACAATTTTTTGTCGGATAAAAATTGCCTTATTACGATCAGAGATATCACTGATGAGGAAAAAATCCTGTCAAAAAGCGGTGATGGTGAGATGCATTCACAAATCAAAGGGATTTTGGATAATCCTAAGATTCGCAAAATCTTTGGCCCTGACTATTTGCATGGGATTGAAGGCGATGATATCATCTTCCGCTCTCCTTCCGTATATTTTTTGAACCCTGAATTGTTGAAGGCTAAGGCAGCAGGCGCTGTTGTTACCAGCCAAATGCAGCTCTTTTTTGAGCTCTGCCCGGCGAAAATTGTTGGTGTCACAGGCACAAAAGGCAAGGGAACTACTGCCAGTTTAATATTCGAAATGCTAAAGCGTCAGGCGGAGGAAAAAGAAGAGGGCAGCGTTTTTCTAGCCGGAAATATCGGATATCCGGCGATTACCTTGATGCCGAAATTAACCGAAAAAGATATTGTTGTTTTGGAGCTTTCCAATTTCCAGTTAGCAGATATGAATAAAAGTCCTCATGTGGCGGTAATCACAAATCTGGGAATTGACCATCTTGATTATCATCCGAATATAAAGGAATATCAGGATTCCAAGAAAAGCATTTTGCGATATCAAACATCGGAAGACTATGCCGTTTTAAATAAAGAATCAACCCTTGACGAAGAATTTTTAACGTCAGCTAAATCAAGAAAAAAGTTTTTTTCGAAGCATAATGACTCGGCCGATGCCTACATTGCGTCTTCTGATAATGGCTTCAAAGTAATCCTAAACAAGGATGGCAAGAAGGAAATTATTTGCGAGAGCAGAGAAACAATTTTAGTCGGCAAACACAATATGGAAAATATTGCTGCGGCTTCTCTTGCCAGCGAGACGCTCGGCGTAACTCTAGAGAATATGAGTGCGGTGGCTAAAGAATTCGAGGGATTGCCATTTCGGATTGAACTTGTAGCTGAAATTGATGGGGTAAAGTATATTAACGATTCTTTTGCCACGAATCCCGGGCCGACGATGGCAGCGATCGATTCATTTATTGAAAACAAGGTCATGATATTGGGTGGTAGCAGCAAAGGATCTGATTTTGGGGAGCTGGCTAAGACGATTTGCCGATCCAATGTTAAAGCAGTTGTGACTATTGGCGATGAGGGCGAGAAGATCGTGGAAGAATTAGAAAAGGTTGGCTATAAAGGGATGGTTTACGAGGCAGGCTATACTTTCGAGGATGCAATCAAGCTTGCTAAGGTAGAAGCAAAATCTGGCGATGTTGTGATTTTTTCACCGGCGTGTGCCAGTTTTGATATGTTTAAAAATTATAAAGACCGGGGCAATAAATTCAAAGAAGCGGTCCTAAAGCTTCGCCATGAATAGTTTATCCAGAAAACAGCATAGCGATTACTGGCTGACGCTAATCATTTTCGGTCTTATCTTATTCGGTTTGATAATGATCTACTCTGTTTCTAAGTATTATTCTTTGGACATTACCCATAACGCAACCGATAAATATTACTTGAAAAAGCAGCTTGTTATGTTGTTGATCGGTTCGTTTGCCTGGCTTTTCTTCCAAGGGATTGATTACCGTTTTTGGCAAAAATATCTCAACTATATGCCCTTTATCACTATTTTCTTGCTCTTACTGCCAATACTGCTTGAGCCTTTTGGCTTATCGCACACCGGAAGGTGGATTTTGATTGGGTCAAACCAGTTTCAGCCTTCTGAGATCGCCAAGCTGACATTTCTCATCTACCTAGCCGGATGGTTTGGCAAAAACGCTGATAACATAAAAAAACTCCAAAGTATGTTTTGGCCGTTTATGGGAGTAATCGTCGTGATAGCGCTTCTCATGCTGGCACAAAAAGATATGGGCACTCTGGCCATTTTTATGGCGATTGCCAGTGGAATCTTTGTCGTTGCCGGCGCTCCGGCTGGCCAAATGATTGGTGCAACAGGCATCGTTGGTTTCCTGGCATGGCTGGCGATCAAGATCGAGCCATATCGGATGAGCCGTCTTCTGACCTTTCTAAACCCAAATCAGGATGGACTTGATGCCGGTTATCATATCAAGAACGCCCTTATCGCGATCGGATCCGGCGGTCTCTGGGGGCTAGGATTTGGTCAGAGCAAGCAAAAGTATCTTTATCTGCCGGAAGCGCACACTGACTCAATCTTTGCTATAATTTGTGAAGAGCTAGGATACTTAAGGTCTTCATTGATCATTATCGCCTTTTGTCTCGTTGCGATTAGGGGATTCAAGATTGCAAAAAATTGTCCGGATAATTTTGGAAAGTTGCTGGCAACTGGTATCACGGTTTGGCTATTCTCTCAGATGTGTATCAACATCGCGGCGATGTTTTCCTTGGTGCCTCTGACGGGAATACCATTGCCTTTTATCAGCTACGGGGGCACATCCTTAATAGTATTGCTTTCGGCAGTCGGGATACTTACAAATATATCTAAATCAAAATCATATGCCGCATAAAAAGAAAATTTTGTTGGTAGGCGGAGGAACCGGTGGTCACGTCCGGCCGGTATTTGAGCTATACAACCGGCTCAAAAAGCGTGATTGTCTTGATGTTGCCGTTGTCGGCGGGACGGGACCAATCGAGCAGGAGTTTTTTGCCGGCAATCCTGATTTTTTTTCCTTAACCACAGGAAAAGTTCATCGCAATTTTACCGCTAAAAATATTGCCGAGCTCGCCAAGCTCTTATTTGGCATTCCAAGGGCGTACTCGCTGCTTAAGAAAGTCGGACCGGAGTTGATCTTTTCTAAGGGTGGCTACGTTTCTATCCCGATAATTTTTTGGGCAAGACGATTAAAGATTCCTTATTTTATTCATGAGTCAGATATCGAGATGGGCTATTCCAACAAGGTGGCGGCCAAGAATGCCAAAAAAGTATTTGTTGGGTTTCCGGTAGAGGAGTATAGCAGCAGCGAAAAGAGTAATTTTGTTTATTCCGGCCAGTTTCTTCCCGACAAGCATGGACTGGAAAAAACAAAATTATTCCCAAATGCTGATCCGGCGGTGTTTATCACTGGCGGAAGCCAGGGAGCTACAGCTATAAATGAGGCAGTCTTTGGTGGTTTGGATCGGCTGCTCGGCAAATACAATGTCATACATCAGACGGGTAATCTGGGATTAGAGAAAGCCAACAATCTGCGCGACGCGCTTGATCCGGTCATGCGTGATCGGTATCTTCCTAGAGTTTTCTTTGGCCATTCCGGCAAAGAGAGCATCGGCAATGCTTTCACAAACTGTGATATTTTTGTCGGACGGGCCAGCATTACTACGCCGGCTGAGGCGACGTATTATCAAAAGCCGATGATTCTTATCCCATATCCGCATGCGGCCGCTGACCATCAGATGAAGAACGCCTTATTCTTGAAGAAAAATGGTGCAGCTATTGTCATCCCTCAGGACGATCTTACCCCGGAAAAATTACAGCAGGAGATCGACGGGCTGCTGGAGGATAGCAAAAAAAGAGATGCATTGATAAGCAATGCCCAAAAGATATTTAGCACAAATGCTACCGAAGTTATTGCCAACGAAATTCTTAAACAGATAAAGTGTGAGGAAGTATGAAATATCATTTAATTGGTGATCAGGGTGTCTCCATGAGAGGCATCAAAAAATATCTGGAACAACAGGGGCACACGGTGACAGGGTCTGACCTAAAAACGGGCGGGCATAAGCCGGAAAATATTACATCTGATATAGACGTAATAGTCCGGACATCGGCAGCAAATGATCATTCAGAAGCATCCGTCGAGCTGGAAGAAGCAAAAAAGAAGAATATTAAGGTAATCAGGCGCTCGGAGATGTTGCAGCAGATCGCCGACGGAAAAACTATGATCGCGGTCTCAGGTATGCATGGCAAGACAACTGTGACCACAATGGCAGGCTTAGTCTTGGCAAATGCCGGAGCAGATCCGACTGTTTTTGTCGGAGCGGATGTCAAAGATTTTGAGGGTGTTGTCCGGATTGGCGCCTCAAATATTATCATCATTGAGGCTTGTGAGTATGACAGAGCTTTTCTGGATTTTTATCCCAAGATTCTGATTTTGACTAACATTGAGGAGGAGCACCTGGACACCTATCCTAATGGATTACCGGAGATAAAGTCAGCATTTATCGAATATATTAATCATATACCCGATGACGGATTGATTATTGCTTGCTCGGATGACGAAAATATCAAAGATGTGCTCTCTAAAGTAAAAACAAAAGCCAAGATTATTTACTATGGTTTCAGTGCATCCCGATTTAACCATCTTGATTTTACACTGCCCGTACCCGGCAAACACAATATTCAAAACGCCTTAGCGATTTTGGCGCTTGCCGATTATTTAGATATCTCCCCAAAAGTAGTTGCTGAGACTCTGCAAAAATTTCGCAATGCCGATAGGCGATTTCAGCTGCTTGGAAATTATAACGGTGCCGACTTGCTTGATGACTACGGCCATCATCCGACAGAAATCAAGACGACGATCGATGCTCTTTGCGAGCGTTATCCCGATAAACAAAAGATCGTTGTTTTTTGGCCGCATCAGTACAAGAGGATTAAACCGCTTTTAGACCAGTTTGCCGAGTCTTTTGCGAAAGCTGACTTGGTAATCTTGAAGCCAATTTATTTTGTCCCCGGCAGGGATGAAAAGAATGATATTGAGTCGGAGAACCTCTGTGAGTTGATCAACAAAGATAAGGAAAAAGCGGTAGTCATGTCTGATGACAAAGAGATCGCCGAGTATTTGAAAACTAAATTAAATGATCAGTCAGTTCTTCTCACCATCGGCATTCCTCCTGTCTATAAAGTCATAGAGAGAATACTAAATAATGAATGAAGTAGCGGAAACCTTGAAAAGTGAACTGGGCGAGGGACTAAAATCAAATGTCTCTTTGCGAGATTATGTGAGCTTAAAGGTTGGGGGAGTCGCTGATTATTTTTTCACTGCCTCAGATATCGAGAGTCTGGTCAACGCTGTTTCATCGGCAAACAAATTGAAGATCCCTTACTTTATATTGGGCAAGGGCTGCAACATCGTGCCCGCTGACGCCGGCTTTCCAGGACTGGTAATTAAAAATGATTGCTCGAATATTGTTTTCTCACCGAGTTTTTCTACAGTTATCGTTGACTCCGGGGTTATCTTGGCGAGACTGATAAACCAGGCAGCTGGCCGTGATCTGGGAGGATTGGAGTTTTTGTCCGGTGTGCCAAGCACCATTGGCGGGGCGATCTACGGTAATGCCGGCGGTGATGGTCTCTCGATAGGGGATTTCGTCAAATCGGTCACTCTTCTAATGCCGAAGGACGACAGGATGATCGTTGTCAGAAAAACCCCGGATTGGATGAATTTTTCATACAGAAGCTCCAAGCTCAAGAGTGATTACACGGATCAAAAATATAAACCGGTGATTTTGACAGCGACATTGCAGCTTGTCCAGCGCCGGAAAGATGAAATCCTCCGTTTGATGCAGGAATATCTCAAAAAGAAACGGGAAAGCCAGCCGCTCGGTGAGTTCTCGGCGGGAAGCTTTTTTAAGAATCCTTCTTTGAGTCAATCGGCGGGAAGCTTACTTGAAAGGGCAGGGCTCAAAGGCGTTCGCTCTGGCGGCGCCGAGTTTTCCAAAAAGCACGCCAATTATCTCATCAACCGGAAGAACGCAAGCGCTTCCGATATCAAGCAGCTCGCTGATGCAGCCAAGCAGACTGTCGAAGAGAAATTTGACGTACCGCTTGAAGAAGAAATTGAATATATCGGCCGATGGTAAACTTTTCTAAAAAAAGAAAAAGTACTGGTGGTTCACAATATCGTCCGCCAAAGATCTTTGTGGCAGCCAAGGAAGATAAGCGAAAGCCGAAAGAGAGCCAGCCGCTCTGGCCCAGAGTGAAAATGGTTTTCTATCTGATTGCACTTCTTGTCGGACTTTATTTTGTCTTTGCCTCACCTTTGTTTAAGTTGAAGCAAATATTAGTTGAGGGTAACAAGAGCATCCCCAAAGAAGATGTCGAAAAGCGTTTTAATCTTGGCACCAATCTTCTGCTGCTGAGTACAAAAAATGCTCAAAAGGATTTATTGAACGTCTACCCCCAGATTCAAAATGTTCAGATATTCAAAGGTATCCCCGATGCAATCAAGATTGTGATTTACGAAAAGGAATTTAAAGCAGTCTGGGAAACCAACGGAATCCGATACTATTTGAGTGCACACGGTGAGATCACTAAACCAGTCGGTGATGAGAAAACAGATCTGCCTCTGATTGTCGATAAACAAAACTTTCCAGTAAAACCAAATCAGCAAATTGCCTCACCAAATTTTATCGCTTTTATCACCAATATTAGCGAGAATCTCAACAAAGAGGTAGGGATCAATCCCAATCACTATGAAGTTGCTGAAACTACTTTTGATGTAAACCTCTATACGGACGCTGGCTTCTACGTCAAGCTCAATGCTCTCCGGAGCAGTAAGAAGCAGCTAGAAAATCTGAAGAAAGTTTTGGCTGAGAAGCGCCCGGAGATTAAGGAGTATGTGGATCTCCGTATCGACGGCTGGGCATACTATAAGTAGGCTGAGGGCAAAAATGATAGAAAAAGTTACAAGCGAAAAAAATAGACAAACTACAACATTCGAAGTGACTAGTCGCGATGACGAGAAATTAAAGGGTGTTAGAAGTGTACCCAATGAAATTGATAGCAAACTTCCGGTTATTTTGTTTGTTCATGGGTTTAGTTCAAATGCCGACTCTTCAACACTTTGCTCGATAGATGAACGGCTAAATGATCGTTATATCACATACCGTTTTAGTTTCTCGGGTAGAGGGGAAAGCGAGGGGCAATATGTAGATATGACCCTGTCGAAGGAAGTATCAGAGCTGAAATCGGTACTTGATTATATCAAGAGCCAGGAAAACGCCACAAAAATTGTTGTTTTCGCTCATTCTTTTGGCACAAATTCCACAATTGCTCTTAATCCGAAAGTAGATCTCATTATCCTAGCTGCTCCATTTGACAATCCGATTGAATTCTATGAGAAGCGATATGCCGAGAATCTTCATAAGGACGGCATCTCTTGTTGGAAAAAGACCTCAACAGGCGAAACAGTTTGTCTCGGATCAGGATTTTGGAGTGATTTAGAAAAATATAAACTGGATGAGTTAGCACAAGATATTACATCTCCAGTTCTTATCGTCCACGGGCTGAGTGATACCACAATTTTTCCTAATCAATCAGAGCGAATATTCAAAAATCTTAAAGTGAAGAAGCAGAGGGTTTTAATTCCTAACGCAGATCATAAGTTTCGGCAAAATATAGATGGTCTATATGCTGCCGCCTATGCCTGGATCGAGAAAATATGAAAAAAATAGTTGCAATTGGCGGCGGGGAAATTGGTGGGGCTGGTTTTTCAGTAGAGACGGGAAGCATTGACCAGGAAATAATTCGCTTATCGCGGAAAAAAAATCCACGCCTGCTTTTCATTCCGACTGCCAGTGGCGATTCCCCTGGCTATGTTAAAGATATTGAAAATCACTTCGGGAAAGAGCTTGGCTGCAAAGTAGATGTGCTTTATCTGCTAAAAGAAAAAAATTCGTTTGAAGATTACGAAGAACAAGTCAGACTGGCGGATATTATTTATGTCGGTGGCGGCAATACATTGAGAATGATGAAAGTATGGCGGCGGATGGGAGTTGATAAGTTACTTATAGGCGCCTATGAGGTAGGCAAAGTTATGTGCGGTGTCAGCGCGGGGGCGATATGCTGGTTTAGATATGGCAACTCTGACTCATGGAAGTCAAAAGATCCGACGAAGCCACTTATAAAAGTAAAAGGATTGGATATAGTAAACACACTTCTATGCCCGCATTATAATACCGAAAAAGACCGCAAGGCGGAGCTTAAGTTGATGATGCAACAGACTTCGGGAATAGCAATTGCTCTCGATAATTGTTGTGCCATTGAAATTATAGATGATAACTATCGCATAGTATCATCGAAATTGACCGCAAATGCCCATCAAACATTTTGGAAGAAGGGCAAGTATTTTGAAAAAAAGCTTGCAAAGAATATGGAGTATCTCCCGATTCGACAATTACTCGAAAAATCTCTATGAATGATAAAGTTTGGGAGATTGCTCCCAGAAAATTTGATGATATTATTGACCAGCTTCTTTTCAACCGAGGCATTATTAAGGATGCGACCGATGAGGAGAAGAAGCTTCATTTTTTTAATCCCAACTTTGACAAAGATTTGCATGATCCCTTCCTGATGAAGAATCTTGAGAAAGCAGTCTTGCGGATCAAGCAAGCAAGGGAAACTGGAGAAACAGTCGGTATATTTGCCGATTATGATGCCGATGGTATCCCTGGGGCAGCGCTGCTATATAAAGCGCTCAAAAAGATTGGCATACAAACTCATACTTTTATCCCCAACAGAGAAGGTGGTTATGGCCTCAGCCCGGAGGGTATAGACTATCTTATCGAAAAGGGTTGCTCGCTCATCATCACGGTTGATCTGGGGATCAGAAATTTTGCAGAGGCGAAATACTGCAAAGAGAAAAAGGTCGGATTGATAATTACCGACCACCACTTGCCGGCTGACAAACTACCCGAGGCGGACTTGCTGATCAACCCTAAGCAAGCGGGAGACCGTTATCCGTTCAAAGATTTAGCCGGATGCGGCGTTGTCTTCAAACTTGTCCAAGGGCTCTCTCAATATTTTAAAGAGATCGACGAAAAATTTTTGAAATGGAATCTTGATCTGGCAGCAATTTCCACAATCTCCGATGTCGTGCCGCTCACCGGCGAAAACCGTCTTATCGCCAAGTTTGGGCTCATGGTTTTCAGAAAATGCCGGAATGTTGGGTTGGTCGAATTAATGAAAGTTGCAGGGATTGTGCCTGATTCAGTCTCGGCTTATTCGATCGGTTTCCAGATCGGACCGAGGATCAATGCTCCGGGAAGGATCGATCGCGCCACAAAATCTTTTGAGCTTCTGATAACAGACGATATTAATGAGGCAAAAGATTTAGCCTGTTGGCTCAACGAAAAAAATGCAGAGCGGCAAGCGGCAATGGATGAGGTAGAACGGGAAGCTCTAGAAAGAATCGAGAAGATTCGCTTATTAGACGACAAGATATTAATTGTAGCTGGGGATTGGCAAAAGGGAGTGATAGGTCCGACGGCAAGCCGAATGGTCGAAAAGTTTCATCGTCCGGTAATATTATTTGCGAAAGATGATAGGGGGTTTACCGGTAGCGCTCGAAGCATCAGCACTGTTCATATCCTAAATCTGCTCAACAAAGTCTCGTCTTTTATTGAGAAGTATGGAGGGCATGCCGGGGCGGCCGGAATATCAGTATCCAAGACCAAGTTTGAGTCATTTGAGAAGGCGCTTAAGAATACTGCGCGGATGGAAATCTCTGATGATGACCTACTCAAGAAGATCAAAGTCGATGTCCTGCTAAAGTCGCCGGAAGTCTCCAAAACGATGTATGAAAAGATCATAAAGCTTGAGCCGTTTGGGATGGGCAACCCGCGCCCGACTTTTTGCCTCAAAGATGTGTCGTTTAAAGATATTAGATTTGTCGGAAAAGAGAGCCAGCATTTCTCAGCCAAGATCATTATCCCGGAGCGCGAGAGCAAGGCCATTTTCTTTAATTTTCCTTTTGATAAGGATATTATCAGGGAAGAAAATAGTTATGACATTGTGTTCTCGCTCTCACTTGATGAATGGAACAACCAGACAAAACTTAGTATTGGCATAATTGATTTGAAACTAAATGAAAAAAACTAAAGAAATCTATCTTTGCGACAGCTGCGGCAACGAATTTCCCGTTTGGTCGGGGAAATGCCCGGCTTGCGGTGAGTGGAATACGCTTAAAGAGTTTAAAACTCAAAGCTCAAAAAGCAAAAGTAGTAGGGACTCAGCTTTTGAGGTTAAAAAAATTGGTGAAATTGAAACCAAGGATTCGGGCCGGATCAGCTCAAACATTTCGGAGCTTGATCGTGTACTCGGCGGAGGCATAGTACCCGGCTCGATTATTCTATTGGGAGGGGAGCCGGGAATCGGCAAATCAACGCTGCTTTTGCAAGTCGCTGGTAACCTCTCCAAAACACTCTATCTCTCTGCCGAAGAATCTGCGTCTCAGGTCAAGATGAGAGCAGGGCGGCTGGGGGTCAAAAATGAGGAAATTTGGCTCGCATCAGATGGCGATATTTCCGAGCTGGGGCATGAGATAGAGAAAAACAAACCAGATCTTCTGATTGTTGATTCGATCCAGACAGTCTACCTGCCGGACTACGATGCGACACCCGGTAGCCTCCTTCAGGTCAGAGAATGCGGAATATTTCTACAGCAGTTGGCAAAGAAATCAGGAATACCTATTATTCTCATCGGACATGTTACTAAAGAGGGCAATCTGGCGGGGCCAAGAATATTGGAGCATCTGGTCGATGTTGTGCTATATCTGGAAGGCGAGCGATTTAACGACGCCCGGGTTCTCCGCGGCGTAAAAAATCGGTTTGGCGCAACGGACGAAGTTGGGATTTTCTCCTTGCAAGAGAAAGGCCTAATTGAAATCACGAATCCATCCGAGCTCTTTATCTCAGAGTATTCGATGAAGCCTGGCAGCGTTGTTACCGTCACTTTTGAAGGCACCCGTCCGTTGCTTGTTGAAATCCAAGCTTTAGCCGTGCCGACAAATTTCGGTTACCCCAAAAGAACGAGCTCCGGGTTTGATTTAAATAGACTGAACCTTTTGGCAGCGGTAATTTCCAAGAAAACAAATGCCAATCTGAGCAATTATGATATTTACCTAAATGTTGCAGGCGGCATAAAGCTGAGTGAGCCAGCCGTCGATCTGGCAATTTGTGCGGCGATTGTTTCCTCATTCAAAAATAAACCGTTCAAGCAGAAATATTGTTTTTTTGGGGAAGTCGGTCTTTCGGGAGAAATCCGCCGGATCATCAAACAGGACCAAAGGACAAAAGAGGCCAAAACTTATGGTTTCTCGACTAAAAAGTTTGAAAATATTGCAGAGCTATTTCTAAATCTTGATTGAGGCGGAGCTACTTTGCTCCGAGTTCAGAGGGGTAACAAATTGACCGTTATAAGTATCAGTACCCGAGCCATCATTGGCAGTAGCCACGATGGAAAGCGAGTATTCAGTTCCCAGTGTTAAACCCAAGAAGGATACAGAATTACTGATGCCGGTGCTTGATTCCTTGGTGATTGGCTGGCCGCCGGTGGGCGTAATTGTGACGACGTTCTTAGCATCCTTGTTCGTTGTCCAAGCAATCTTGGCAGTGGCTGTCTTCGCACTCGTCAAGAAAGTCACGGCAACGTTGCTTATTTTTGGTTTTGTCACACTATTAATAATAATCGGAATTTCGTCTCTTCCTGTTATACCATGTTCATCCGTGGCAACGGCACTAAGCTTATGGGAGCCGGGGCTGAGATCGGAGAAATTGTAATCTATTGTATAGGGTGCCGGGACAGTAGCGATGTGTTGTCCATCGATCAAAAACTCTACCGTATTGATGCTGTAAGCACTCTGGATATCGGCATGGATTGAGCTTGTCCCTGAAAGATTCTGGCTGTTACCCGGTGATGTAATCTTAACCACAGGGGCAAAAGTGGCGACTTCGCATGAGCCGGAAGGAGTTACAGACGACATGCCATTGGCTTGCGCCCAAGCGATGACCGGATTTTCCCAGTCAGGGTTATTCGGTTTTTCCGAATGAATATTTGTCACAACTCTATTTTCAACATAGCTTTCGTTTGTGCCGTCGGGGGCAATTAAGTTTGTGCCTTTGCAGACTTTGTAAACCTTATGGACATCATCCTGGTCTTTAGGAATTTGCCAATCGGCAAAGATATCGGTGACTGTTTCCTGAGAATATTCAGATGGCAATTTGTTTGAATATTTCTCGACGGTCACGTCTTTGATCTGGGCAGGTCTTGCAAACTCTTCATTTGGTACATCAGCCAGCGCTTTTGCAACGAATTGGTGGAAAATCGGGGCGGCGACGATCGAGCCGTCAGCTCCGTTGCTCATCGGCTTGCTATCGTTGTTACCGGTCCAGACGGCGACGGCAAGCGATGGTGTGTAACCCATCGTCCAGGCATCTTTAAAGTCATTTGTTGTGCCAGTCTTTACGGCAACTGTCCGGTCCGGAAAATAAAGCTGGGTGCGGGTGCCAAAAACCAGGGAGCGGGAGTTGTTGTCCGAAAGTATGCTTGAGATTTCGTAAGCAATTTGAGGATCGAGGACCTGTTTCTCTTTGGGCTGGTTGCGCTCATAATTGTAGATTTCTTTGCCGTTGGCGTCGGTGATCTTGAGGATCGGTGTGACATCGCGCTTGATACCACCGGTAGCAAAAACAGAATAAGCGCCCGCCATCTCAACCGGTTTAACCTCGCCAGAACCAAGCACTAAGGATAAGCCATAGCGATCACGCTGAGTCAGGGTGGTGATGCCCATATCCGAGGCAGTGCGCAAAACATTATCGATCCCGGCCAGCCCCATGATTTTTACGGCTGGAATATTGAGCGAGTTAGACAGAGATTGTCTGATCGTAACCGGGCCACGATTTTTGCCATCATAGTCGTGGGGAGTATAATTCCCAAAATCAGTAGTGATATCGTAGAGGATTTTTGATGGTGAAAACTCTGGTTTTTTAAACGCGGTGGCATAAGCAAATGGCTTAAACGAAGAACCGGGCTGGCGGAGGGAATCGGCGACATTGACATTGCCATCGATCGAAACGTCGAAGTAGTCTTTTGATCCTATCATCGATAGAATCTGGCCTGTTTTGGGATCTATCGCAACCAGAGCGGCATTTTTGCCTCCATATTTATTAACCTTCGCTATACCGTCAGAGATAGATTGCTCGGCAATCTTTTGCTTGTTATAGTCCAAGGTAGTGATAATTTTGAGCCCCTGTTTCTGAATTTTTTCTTCGCCATATTCATTTGCTACTTGCTCGAGGACATACATTGCAAAGTGGGGAGCAAGCATAGTATCCCGTCGCGGCTTCAAAGCCAGACCGAGTGTAGTCGTATCCTCTTTTTTAGCCGCTTCCGCTTCGGCGCCGGTGATCTTGCCAGTTTTAACCATCTGGTCGAGGACGTAATCCCGCCGGATAATTAGTTTATCGACATGGGTGCCATAGGGTGAGTAAAAGGTCGGCGCCTTTGGGATTGCTGCCAACGTCGCTGCTTCTGCCAGTGTGAGATCCTTGGCCGGCTTGCCATAATATGTTCTTGCTGCGGCTTCGGCGCCGGCAGTTGCGTTGCCGTAAGGGATCTCATTTAGGTACATGGTCAGGATTTGGTCCTTCTTGAACATGTATTCAAGCTCAACAGCCAAAATGGCTTCCTTGGCTTTTCTGACTAATGAGCGGTCTGAGGTCAGAAGGGCGTTTTTGACATATTGCTGGGTGATCGTCGATCCGCCTCTTGCCACACGGCGGCGGCCGGTCACTTTTTCAAAAATGGCCGATAAGATAGCCTTGGTATCAACGCCGTGATGCCGGTAAAAATTGGTATCTTCGGTCGCAACGGTTGCGTCTTTAAGATAAGTGGATATCTGGTCGGAGGCAACGATAGTTCTCTTCTGATCACCGGTTTCATAAAGCATTATTTCGCCGGTGCGGTCATATATTTTTGTTGAGACAGTCGGCTTGCGGCTGGCAATCTTTGTCGGCGTAGGAAGGTCCTTGGAAAACCAAGCAAAAGAAAATGCCACAACAAAGCAAAGAGTGAGGATAGCATAGATAGAAAATAGGAGAAGCAACTTCCAAATCTTCCTGCCTTTTTTTCTGGGTTTCAGCAAATCGGCGATCTTACTTTTGGTCGTTTGTGCTAAATTTCTGTTAAAAAATTTGATATGCATAGACTAGTTAGCTTTCTTTACATTATACGCCGGAGTTGGTAGGATGTTAACAGGAAAATTGTACCAAAAACGGGCGTTTTTTAAAATAGTATGAGGCATCAAATGACAGATGAATTTTTCGAACGCGGGGTCGTCGAGATTATAGATAAAAAATCTTTACAAAGCAAGCTTAAGAGCGGCAAGAAGTTACGAGTTAAATATGGCGTTGATCCAACAAGGCCAGATATCCATCTCGGTCACACCGTTCAGCTTTGGAAACTTAAGGCACTTCAGGATGAAGGTCATACAATCATTTTCCTCATTGGCGATTATACAACAAAGATCGGCGATCCTTCGGGAAGAAAAATCGCAAGGCCCGTACTCTCCGACCGGGAGATAAAAGAAAATACCAAAACTTATCTTGCTCAAGTAGGCAAAATTCTTAATGTTAAAAAGACGGAAGTCCGCTTCAACTCAGAGTGGTTTTCCAAGATGAAGTTTGGCGATATTTTGCAGCTGTCGAGTAAATTTACCGTCGCCCAGATTATTGAGCGAGATGACTTTGAGATCCGCCTGAAGGCCGGTCACGATGTTTATCTACACGAAACACTGTATCCTTTGATGCAGGCATATGATTCGGTAATTCTAAAGGCCGATGTTGAATTTGGCGGGAACGATCAGAAATTCAATCTACTGGCAGGAAGAGATCTACAGAAAAAAATGAACCAAGCGCCTCAGGATATTGTCATCACTAAGTTGCTAGTCGGGACTGATGGCAAAGTAAAGATGAGCAAATCGGCTGACAATTACATCGGCATTACAGAACCTGCAAATTCCATGTTTGGCAAGATAATGTCTATCCCTGACAATTTGATCATTGAATATTTTGAATTGGTCACCGATGTTCCGGAAAAGCAGATTAGCGAGTATAGGAAAGATCTGGAAGCGGGATCGAACCCACGGGATATAAAACTGATTTTAGCTGAAAAAATAACCGCTACTTTTCATGGAGAAAAGAAGGCAAAGGAAGCAAGGGACGAATTCATCAATGTTTTTTCCAAGGGTGAATTACCCACCGATATCCCCGAGGTAAAAATTGCCCATGGCAATTATGAGCTTCCTCTCTTGCTGATCAATCTTCAGGCAGTATCATCCAAGAGCGAGGCACGCAGAGTGATCGAGCAGGGTGGACTCAGGATAGACGGGGCAAAGATTACTGACTTTAATTGCAAAGTCTCCGTAGCAAAAGGGATGTTGATACATGTCGGCAAAAAAAAGATTTACAAAGTGAAATGAAACAGGAAGTTGCAAAACAATTAAGAGAAGCGGTTGATCGGGCGGGATTTGTAGTCCCAAAAGATTTTAGCATTAATGAGCCGCCCAAAAATCAGCCGGGGGATTGGGCAACAAATATTGCTCTTATTTTGGCAAGCGAAAATAAAGAAAATCCTCATGCCATAGCTCGGAAAATCATCGATCATATTAAAAGTGACTTAATCGAAAAAGCCGAAATCGCCGGTCCCGGCTTTATCAACCTTACGTTGGCAAATAAAGTTTACCTACAAGAAATTGATAAAATACTTAGACTGAAAGAAGATTACGGTAAGGGGCTGTCGAACTGCGAAACGATAAATGTCGAATACATATCGGCTAATCCCACCGGTCCTTTGCACATTGGCAATGCGAGGAGCGGTCCTATCGGCGAAGCTTTTGCCAACTTGTATGAATTTTTAGGGCATAAGGTCACAAGAGAATTTTTGGTCAATGACCGCGGGACGCAGATTCACCGGTTTGGCAAGTCGCTTTTTTATTGGTATCAGGTCAAAAAAGAGCCAGGATTGATTTTCCCCGAAGACGGCTATCCGGCTGAATATGTCAAAGAAGCGTCCGAAAAAATCCAGCAAGAAAAAGCAGCAGAGATCGCCAAGATTGATGATGACGCAGAACTAATTAAATTTTTTGCCCATGCCGGATTGAAATTGATGGTTAAAAATATTGCAGAAGATGCAGCGTTGCTCAATATAAAATTTGATGTTTGGAGCTACGAAAGCGAAATTGTCAAAGGGGGCAAGCCAAAGGAAATTGTCAGCCAACTTACAAAGAGCGGCCATACGGTAGAAAAAGAGGGTGCTGTCTGGTTTTGCGATCCGGCTGATCCTGAGCTTCAAGATAAGGAATCAGTCTTGATCAGAAGCGATGAGGGAAGGACCCTCACATATTTTGCCACCGATCTGGCCTATCACGTCGATAAGATTGAAAGGGGAGCGGCCAAACTGGTTGATATCTGGGGAGCCAATCATTCGGGCCATATCCCGAGGATGAAAGCCGCGATGCGAGCGTTGGGTTACAAAAAAGAGACATTGGAAATAGTTGTTTACCAATACGTCCGTCTCAAAAAATCCGGCAAAGCCGTCTCGATGGGAAAGCGGCTGGGAAATTTTGTCACTCTCAGGCAGTTAATTGAGGCAGGCATAGCTCCGGACGCCTTTAAATACTTCATTTTGTCCCAAAATCCCAATACACCCTTTGATTTTGATATTGATCTGGCCGCCGATACCTCAGAAAAAAATCCTGTTTTTTATATTAAATATGCGCATGCCCGGATCGCCAGTATTATGAAAAAAGCGAATGAGCAGGGGATCGAGGTCAATGTGGCGGAAGCTGATTTAAATCTTTTGGGCGATCCCAAGGAAGTTGCTTTATACAAACAACTGGCCGATTTTCCGGCCTTGATTCAAAGTATTGCCCATAATTTTCAAATTCAGGCGCTCCCCCATTATGCGTACAATTTAGCCCGGCTTTTCCATGATTTCTATAGTTCCTGCCCGGTGTTATGCGACGATAAAAAACTAACTCAAGCCCGGCTAGCGCTGATCATTGCAACCAAATATATTATTGCTAATAGCCTAAAAATCTCCGGTATCGAAGCGCCGGAGAAGATGTAGAACAATAAGGATAACTAATTTTCCGATAACGAATATGCTAAGATCCGTTTATTTGTTGTTAGCGTAATTAATGGTCCTTATTTATAGATTACCCTCATAGATAGTGCCTGCTGCCAATCCCCAGATTTTCTGTAACTTTGTATTCACGCTAAAACTTTCCAGCGGAATTTTGTCAAAAATGTATTGGCTGATATATTGGCCGTTTTTGTCGAATTTGATGATACGGCTGTATTTTTTGTCCAAGACAAAAATATTATTTGTATCATCTCCTGTGTAGACCCGGCTTGGGATGAGTATTTCGCTGTATGGTTTGGGGATGCCTTTTAGGGCAAAACTGCTATCTTGGACACCTTTGGTAAATTTGAGAAGTTGTCCGTCGTTTTTTAATACATAGACATTACCATCGATAGTCAGATCCACAGCTCCCTGAATATCCACTTTTTTGGTCAGATAGGACGAACCTGAGGAAAACCCTGAATCTTGCTCTGTGTGTTTCCAGACCACTCCCGTCACTGGGGAGAGGAGGTAAATATTGGTAGAGTAAGTATCAATCGCCGTTGATTCTTCCCAGCCAATCTGGCTGTCTGCAATCTTCAATTCCTCGACCGTTTTAGTGCTGGTGTCAAAGGCAAAAACTTTTTTCTCGGCTGTATTTATCAATATCTTTTTGAGCGCAGTAGAGTAGGCAAATCCGACCGGCTGGCCGGCGTCTTGATCGATGGAACCAATTAGCTTAGAATCAGCGTTTTGGATGTTGCCTTGGTAGATTTTTCCATCTCCTGCTAGGCCATAGAGATCAGAGCCGGAGACAGTCATAAAAAGGATGTTATCGGCAAGATGAATACTTTTTGCCTCGACAAATCTTAACGTATTGGTTTGTTTATCGATAAACGCCTTGATCTCGGAAATCAAAGCCCCGGCCTTTTCTTTGTTCTCAGGAATACTAGCCGATTGCTCAGCGAGGAGAAGCTCTTCGTAGACTGGTCCCAGGTCAGTTGACCGGCCTAAAGCGATTTCACCTTTGGATGCTTCAAACGAGTTTTTAGCTTTGTCATAGGAATTGAGCTGCTGTATTTCGGCCGCTTTGCGTGATTTAATATCGCTGTTGTTCTTAACTTTCATATATCCGATGGCAATTGCCAAAATGAGGAGAGTGGCGTAGAGATACTTGCGGTATTCTTTGTGGAATAATTTGCGCAGAAGGTCGATAACCACATAAAAGTACGGAAGAGTCTTAGCTGCAATGCCGTCTCCCTGCTTACTATAATATGCGTTGGTTCTTATTTTCAGCGAGCTCTTTGAAGACGTGCTAAATGAGGGCTTAAGCTGCTCTTTTACGCCAAAGCTCCTGCCGAGATGACGATTGCCCCCAATAGCTTTCTGGACCTTAGGCAGATACGTTGAAACCATTGCACTAGCAGATTTGGAGGTCGCGCCCCAAACCTTCCTAAACGCTGCTGATGCTACCCTACCGGCTAAATCAACCGTCGGTTTTACTTTCTTGTTATAAGTGGAGGCGAGTGTTTCCGAGGGTTCGTCGATGTAGTAAAATTCTTCAAAATCGGAAACTCCGTTGGAATCGATTTCTTCTCCCTCCATAGCTTTGAGAAAAAGAGCGTTGATGTCGAAGCTGCGGTTTCTTTTTAGATATTTGGATAATTCACCTGCCTGGGACTTGGGATCGCCTTGGCGGATGATAGATCTCAAGCGATCAAGAGAAAGACGATCGAGAAGGCATGAGCTTCCAAAAACTAGCTGATCGTTTGCGGCAATCTTGCCAGAGGTGATATCGGCAAAAGATTTCAATGGGTGAGAATCAGCCGGCCCGCGCTCAATGATCGACGATATTTTATCTTTTCGGAAGATATAGCCGATCGTTGATCCGGTCTGTGATAGAAATAATTGATTACCGACAACCAGCCCGATCAAAGCATTTAGCGCAGACCCCTTTTCTTTCAATTGGATTGATTTGGAGATAACTGAGTTGGCTCTTTGCAAGATGCCCTCAAAGTCGACATCGGTGATCTCCGGACCCTTGCCTGCTTCCTGAGTGATGGCCTCAGCTAGTTTCTTTGCCAGTTTTTGATCTCTTGCCGCTTCAAGAATATAGAACACAAAATTGCCAACTTCCTCCTTGGCTTCAGCTTTGCCGCAGATCAGCTCCTTTTCCCCATGCGGACTTTTGGTGGCTAGAAAGGCCGTTTGTACAAATAAGTTAGAATTTGGCATCTTGCTCTTCATCTTATTGTATCAGAGCTTTAGCTTGGAGGCAACCAAGAATGGTTGTAGCAAATAGCTATTTCCTACACGTTGGATTTATTCTATAATGTCTTTGGCTCTGTGCGGATAAAAATTGGGCTAACACTTATTTACATAGGGAGACTTATATCTGTTCTGGCTGTGGTCAGTACGTGCGGTCGCCCACTTAGTACCTAAGACCAATTTTTTCCGTCAGAGCCTTCGTTGTCCAGTATGCTTTCATAAAGCTCGAGCATCAAATCAAAGGTTTTGGATATCTCATGGTTTGATGCTATCTCTTGAGAGTGTTCCCCCATCTTAGCAATCGATTTTTTACTCTTCAATATTTTGATAATGTATTTAGCTAAGAGCTTTGAGTTACCGGGTGAAAAAAGATAGCCGTTGAATCCCGGCTTGATGATCTCCGGCAGGGCATTGGCATTGGCACCGACGACAGGCAGACCGGCAGACATCGCTTCGAGAGTAACAAGGCTTTGCGTTTCAATCGTAGAGGGGATTGCAAAAACTGTTCCGCATTTATATAGGGCGATAAAATCGTGCGAATCTTTATCCAATCGTCCCAGAAAGGTAATATAATTTCTAATCCCTAGCTGTTCGGCCAAGTCTTGCATATCATCGACCAGATCTCCTGTGCCGGCGATGACAAAATGGGCGTCCACCGATTTCAGGACCAGGGGGATCGCGTTGACTAAGACTTCAATGCTCTTGTCCTTGTCGATGCGTCCGACGTAGAGAACAACCGGATTGTCGGGGATCTGGCATTTTTTCCTAAAATCTTCTAGAAATACTTTTGGAAAATCGCTGGCGAAGCGGTCAAAGTCAATTCCGTTTGATATCGCGATGACCGGCGTCTCTGTGCCCCAAGATCTTACTTGTTTGGCGATAGTTTCGGTCGGTGTGATCACACAATCACACTGATCGTAAAAGTTTGCTAGATATTTGATAAGCGCTTCTTTGGCAACCGGTTTCAGCCATGGCAGTTTGACGTAGGACAGCGCAAATTCAAGAGAGAAATGATTGGTTATTACAACCGGAATGGCTTTGCTGTTGCCAATGTTGCGCAACATTAAACCGATCGTGGCGACATCCTGTAGATGAATTAGGTCTGGTTTGATCTTGTCCACCTCTTTCTCGAGAGCCCTTGTCTGCGGAGCCGTGATCCGAAATCCTTTGCGAAAAATATTTGGGATGGATTTTAGCCGCAAGACCTTATACTTGGTAAATCTCCTATCAATCTTTGTCTTAAAGACATTACCGGGGGTAAAGACAAAAACTTCATGGCCGGCTTTTACCAGATTATTGGCTAAAATCTCAGTGGCGACGGCTACGCCTGAGACATTGGGGGAGAATGATTCGGTACCCAGAATTATTTTCATATTACTATTATAGCCGACAACCACTAAAAATCATATTGACTGTTGCCCCTTGACAAATCGGTAATATATATGATATAATAGTAGCACATTGAGACTTGAACTCTTCATCCGGCTACCAAAGAATGCCTAGCATTTATGCAAGTACTATAATCCCGACCAATTACTTTGGCGTAATTTCGTCCAACGGCGGGCAATTCGAGACTAAAGGGCGTCTATCTGGCTGGATCTAAATTTGTTCTTATTTTTCAATTATTAGCGGAACTTATGCTATTTGTTCTTCGAACTCCATATCCCCGCCTTAGCCCTGCATTGACAGGTAATATTTTTTAACGAACTAAGGTTCCGATATGAAAAGCGTAGGTTTCCTAATCATATGAAATAATACTCAATTTTAGCTGGTACATGCGTCGTACCGGCAAGCTTGTTGAAGCTTCACAAGCGCTCAAAAATATTGTATGCTCATCCTGTATTTCAGGGTGTGGCTTAGTTTCCCGACTTTTGTCGGGATAAAATCCAAGCGCCGGGCTTGAGTCCGGTTTGTCCACCATAACTATCGGGGCGTAGCACAGTTGGCTAGTGCGCATGGCTGGGGGTCATGAGGTCGCCGGTTCAAGTCCGGCCGCCCCGACCAGTAAGTGAAGGTGGAAGATCGCGAGTTCGAGTCTCGCCACCCTGACCATGCTCAACATTCGATAAATCTATATTTATTTCTCACGCTTTTTATGCCATAATTATATGGCGTTTTTAAGTTAGAAAGGGTCTATGGAAAAGGTGATTGAGGTTAAAGATTTAGTCAAGAAATACGGTAATTTTACCGCAGTTGACGGGATTTCTTTTGATGTTAATCAGGGGGAAATATTTGGCTTGCTGGGAGAAAATGGTGCCGGCAAGACGACTACTCTTGAAATGATTGAAGGACTGCGAAAATTATCATCCGGACAGATAACGGTGCTTGGCCAGGATGTTTCCAAGGGTCCGAAGAATGAAACAAAAGAAAAAATCGGTGTACAGTTGCAATCCTCTGCTTATTATCAATTTTTGACGCTCAAAGAAATCATTGATCTGTTTGGCAGTTTTTATCAAAAAAGTTTGCCGGCTGACCAACTGCTAAAAATTGTTGATCTGCTCGATAAGACAAACTCAATGGTCGGCAATCTTTCCGGTGGGCAGAAACAGCGCTTCTCCATCGTTGCCAGTCTTGTCAACGATCCGGAAATTGTTTTTTTGGATGAGCCGACGACAGGGTTGGATCCGCTGGCCAGGCGTAATCTTTGGGATCTGATAACCGAAATTAAGAAAAAGGGAAAAACGATTATTTTGACAACCCATTATATGGAAGAAGCCGAGGTTCTCTGCGACCGGATCGCCATCATGGACAAGGGCAAGATTTTGAAGATGGGGGAGACTCATAAATTGATCGAAGGTACCAAAAATCCATACAAGATCAGCTTTATCACGGAAAAATTATCCCAAGATCAGTATGGTAATTTGGCAAAGCTCGGGCAGATCGAAAATTTGGCGGGCAAATCAAATCATTTTGAAATGCACTTAAAAACTCAGGTCAATCTAAATAAAGCTGTTGATATTATCCAGAAACAAAATCCGGAAAGTCTGACGGTCGGCAGAGCGTCGCTCGAGGATTTGTTTATCGAATTAACCGGCCGGGCGATAAAGGAGTAGACAAATGCTAAAATTACTACTTTCTGATATCAAAATGACCTTTAGAAATCGCCAGTACGCCTTTTGGGCTATTATGTTTCCGCTGCTGTTTACTTTTATGTTCGGCTTTTTCTTTGGCGATAAAGCGACAACGGGCGGTAATGTTATCCTGATAAACCGATCGGATACGCCGATTGCCAAAAACCTAGAGCAGGTGCTGAAGGACAACAGTATGTTCAAGATAAATACTGATGTTACTGATGAAAATGCGGCTAAGGATCAGATTCAAAAAAACAAAGCGGCTGCAGCTCTGATAATTCCACCGGATTTCGGTGCGATGAAATCTGACGCACCAAAACAGGTCAAGGTGATTGATGATCCGGGCAACGCAACTACCAATACAATTCTCTTTGGTTTTCTAAACCAATACTTTACCAATCTTACATTTCAATCTGCAGGGATAAAAGGCCCGATTTACTCTGTCGATGAGGAAAAGACAAATCCCAAGGAGCTCAATTATTTCGATTTTGTGCTGGCCGGCATCCTCGGGCTTGCCCTGATGAACTCGTCAATTATCAGTATTGCTGTGGGTATGAGCAAATATCGTGAGGATAAAATCCTGAAGCGGATTACCACAACCCCGATGAAAACGTGGTGGTTTATCACAGGTGAAATACTGTCGAGATTGGTCATGAATTTCCTGCAGGTCACGATAATTCTCCTAATAGGCAGATACCTTTTCCATGCGCATATCTACGGGAATATTTTTGTTATCTATGCACTCGCACTTTTGGGCGCCGTCCTCTTCCAACTGCTCGGCTTCGTTATCGCCAGTTTTGTCAAAACTACTGATGCTGCACAGGGGGCGGCCACCGCAATTACTATCCCGATGATGTTTCTGGGCGGCGTTTTCTTCCCGATTGATACTCTGCCAAAGTGGCTTTTCTCTATTGTCCAATATTTGCCGATCGCGCCTCTCTTGCGAATGATCAGATCGACTGTGCTTGAAGGGGCATCGCCGTTTGTCAATCCGGTCAATTTAGCAATTATCTTCGGCTGGATCGTCGTTTGTTTGGCCATAGCGACATGGAGATTTAGACTTAGCGAAGAATAGGATTTATCATGAGACATCACTTTGCGATCCCAGTAAAAGAGTTAAAAAAATCTGAAGAATTTTACAAAGCACTCGGTTTTATCGAAATTAACCGTTGGGAAAAATCAGCTGAGAAATTATCGGGCATACTTCTGGAAAAAGACGATTGTAAGATTGAGCTGATTTATCACTCGACAAACCTTGATTTCGTAATGCCAAAAGTAGTTGAGGTTTTGCATCTTGGTTTGCAAGTTGAAGGTCTGGCCGATCTGTTGGTCGGACTCAAGAGTAGGGGAGCCGAGATTGCCAAGCCGATAACCAAGGGTGTGACGGTCAAACAATTTGCGTTTATTCGAGACCCGAACGGTTTTGCGATCGAGCTATTTGAAGTGTAGATTAGTTATGTGAGGAGGAGTGTGGAATACCTTAAAGTGCAACGAATCGCTTGGATTCTTTTCTATCTGCAAATTCTGACCGTATTTTCGTATGTCGTCTTTGCACTTGGATCAAAAGAAAATCCCGCCCAATGGGTTTATATTTTGTCTGCCACCCTTGGCGGTTTTTTGATCTTTTTCGGATTTATGCCGGCGTTGGCCACAGGTGCTTTTATCAAGTTATATTGCCATCAAAGGGAGCTTAAAAATCTAATTGGCTTAATTACCAGCGCTTTGCTTGTCGTCGCTCTTATTGTTCTCACTATTTTTCACAAAGGTGAATTAGTCTTGGTGATTTACCAAATATTAATATTGTCTGTTACATTGTTTGTGCTTAAAATCGGTCCAAAAAATGAAGCGCCGTCAAACGAGATTTTGGCCACATCGTCTGTTGCGAGTTTGGATTGCGGATCAAATATGGGCAAAGATACTGCTTCTGCGTTAAAAATGATGGCATGGCTTCTGTTTTTTCTACAGCCGGTATTTTGGTTTATGATTCTTTTTGTGATGGCGGCTGACGGCGGCGGTGGACCCGGAGTAGCGTTGATGGTGACAATCGGAATTTTAGCAATGCTTGTTTCGGCTGCTGTCCCTGGGTTTATCTGGGCTGTGCTGTTACATTTCTATATGCAAGAGAAAAAGCCGGCGCTTCTACTCGGTGTAATTTTAGAGAGTTTCATTTTGTTTGCTACAGCGGCCGGAGTGCTTGGTGTTATCACAATGATAATCACCTTCTATAAATTGCGGAGAGAACCGTTATCCGAACATACAAAACAAGCATGAATAATATAATCAAGGAGAAAAAATGTTAAAGATTCTCTACTCGGTGCTTCTGGGGATAGTGTTGGCTTTTTTTGTGGGCTTGGGCATCGAAGCTTTTTATCCGACGGAGAAGTATCCGGAATATCCAATTGAACTGCAATATAAAACGGCGCCTTCATCCGGTGATCAGCAAATACAGAAAGAGTATGATGCGAAAATCAAGGATTATCAGGGGAGGAACAGCAAACATGCGCTAAAGGTTTCAATTGTTGCCATTATTTCTAGTATCGTCTTCCTTTTTCTCAGCCTGATTGTCTTTGCTAAAAATGATGTATTCTCCAACGGCTTTTTGATCGCCAGTCTGCTGCTAATTATTTATGGGGTAGCAAGAGGTTTTGAGAACAATAATCCCAAGATCAGGTTTATCCTCGTCACCGCCAGTCTCCTGTTTGCTTTGGTGCTTGGCTATCTCAAATTTGGCCGCAAAGAAAAAGGGACTGTCTAGGATTCTTGAAATATTTTACTGATTACTTCCTCGGTTTCCGGATCGGAAATCAGGATGTTTTCGGCAGGAAATTGATCAAAGATCTCTTCGACGACATTTTTTAATTTATTTTTTGGAACGCTGATTATCCCCTTACCTTCCCAGAGTTTTTTGTCGAATTTTAAATGCGCAAATTTTTCCCTGTCAGATAAAGTCGGCAGGATGATCTGTACCCGCTTTTCGGGAGCGTACTTCTGCATTAGCTGGGCTAGCTCTCCGTCAAAAATTTTCTTGCCTTTATTGATGATAACTACTCTTTTGCATAGTGCCTCGACGTCAGCCATGTAGTGGCTGGTCAGGATAATCGTACATTTCTTTTCAACATTTACCCTTTTTAAGAATTCACGGATTGCTTGGGCGGAGACAACATCCAAACCGATCGTCGGTTCATCAAGAAATAATACTTTGGGCTGATGGAGAAGGGAAGCGACTATTTCACATTTCATTCTTTCGCCCAGAGACATATTTCTGACTCTCCGGGCCAGCAGTTTTTCCATTCCCAAAACCCCGACCATTTCTGAAAGATTTTTTCGAAAAGTTTGTTCATCGAGATCGTAGATCTCTTTTAGAAGATCGTATGAATCGCTGGCAGAGAGGTCCCACCAAAGCTGATTTTTCTGGCCCATAACCAAGCCGATTTGTCGTAAAAAATCATACTTTTTCTCAAAAGGATCATACCCTAAAACTCTTGCTTCACCGGAGGTTGGGTAGATGATGCCGGAGAGCATTTTGAGAAAAGTTGTTTTGCCCGCGCCATTGGGTCCCAAAAAGCCGATGAATTCACCTTCTTCGATTTCTAAATCGATTTTGTTAACAGCGATATTATCTGTTTTGTTAAATCGCAATCTCCGCCAATCAAATTCACTTTTTGAGAAAGTCTTCGTCAGTTTTTTTGTGTTAATAATTTTCATAATTAGCTTGAGGCACTGCCATAATGTTTCTCGCCAAATTTCCAGAACAGGCGTGCAAGCAAGAGGAAGAGTCCCGTGATTAATATTGTATATATAATGTATTCTAGCCGTGGTTCAAAAAGGAGTACTTTGACCGGTAGATAGGAGATAGCGAAGATGGGTAGCAGTGTCGAAAGCAGGATCGCCATTGTTCTCGGGTAGATATCGGCCGGATATTTCATCACGTTTTGCAATCTGTCAGTGATTGAGACAAGCTCATAGCTTTTGATAATCCAGAAGGCCGGAATGACTGTAATTAATCTTAACGCATAAAAAAGTAAGAATGCACAAATAAAGAGCAGAAAGAAGCAAGCAATATTTACTGGTGGAATCGACCGCCCGAGATGGTTGATGGCGTAAATAAATATATAGACATAAAAAGGGATATTTATAAGGTTGTATATCCTTGGTTTGCTGATCGAAACTGCAATCATCGGATCAAAAGGTTTTGTGAGGTAAAAATCGTATTCACCTGTCCTCACCATATGCTCAGCAAACAAACCAGTACCTTTTTTGAGCCAGCTGCTAAAGATCGTGGTGATTATCTTCATCGATGAAATTAAAATTAAAGTCTCGTAAATATTCCAACCCCCAATTGCGTCTGTCTTGGTGTAGACAATGAATATCAGAGCGATGGAAACGACACCATCCATCAGATGGTTTAGTGCACCGGTAATAATCGAAATTGAGATCTTAAGATCCCGTATAACGGCATTCCGATAAAGAATATATGTTATCCGCCAAAATTTTTTCATCTTCCAACCCCCGTGTAATGCTTTAACCCTTCCCTGTACACTCTTTTGAAAATAAAGTAAAAGATCAAAATCCAGATCAACATTCCGATCCATCCCAAGATTATTTCCCGGGGATCGTATTTTCCAAGAAAGACGTTGGCCGGGAAGAACATGAGATACTTAAACGGCAGAATTTGCAAAATTTGACCGAGTACACCAGGGACAAAACTTAACGGAAAAAATCCGCCGGCTAAAAACCACGAGATATAGTTGATTAGTTCGATATTATTATCCTGGTCTCCGTGTTTGAAACAGAGCGCGTGGAAAGTCAAATTAAAAAGAATATTCAGTAAAAAGGATAGAAGAAGGGTGATAATAAAGAGACCAAAGTTTGGCAAGGAAGGTAAATCGATATAATTTCTGGCGATGAAATAGCTGGCGATAAAGCCGGGGAGTGCCAAGATAACCGACATTGTCTTTTCGACGATCGGATCGATAATGCAGAGAAGTGTAATCCGGAGGGGCTTGATAAGCCAATTGGTGAGGGTGCCGTCCCAAATGTCCCAATTTAGGTAAATGGCCCCGATCACATCAAAGCGAAAAATAAACTCTGTTGCAAAGTAATAAGTAATCAGGCCGGTGAGCGTGTATCCGGAGATTATCAATTCATTTGAGTTTCCGTAAACGCCTTTCCAAAGAAAAAAGAAGGTGAGAAAAAAAATAAGATCAAGGATTTGACTAAAAAAATAATTGGCGCTGTATGCCCAATTGGTTTTCAGCAACTTGGAGTAATAAACTAAATATTTTGTCATTCAATATATTGTTCGAGTGCGGGCGAGAACTAATTAAAATTGAAATACTTCTCACTGCGTTCGAAGAATATTTCTCCGCGATTATTTAATTCTATTTTAGCAATTTATGGCTTAATAATGAAGCTTTCGATAAAAAACCAAAACGCAACGGGTTGGCCGTTGCGTCGGATAAACGGAGGATACACAGGTAAAGCTGTTTTTCCTCTCCAAGCAATCCTTTCTAGGGAAGACTTGGTGATGGTCAAAGCTTGTCAGGAGTGTACAAGCTGGCGGCTGTTTTGGCTATGCGCCAGAATGCCAGCGGCAATCTTCATAACCAATTCCTTATCATTGTCTCCGGTAATTTCCTGACGGGAGTCGCCGATCCGGAGTATGCCGCCGGTTTCGGTTGGCAGGAAGCCAAAATCTTCTTGGATTCCCAGTGCCCGAGCGGCCGCCCGAGCCGCTGCGCATAAGAGATCACCGGTGGCAGAGCCGCTGGCAACGCAGCGACAATCTTGGAAAAAGGTGATAACGAAGTCACCATTTTCATAGGTGAATGAAATAGACGTGCTCTGATCGCTGAGCTGTAACCGATCGTAATGCATCCATCTGCTCCTTTGGATTGAGATATCTCGTGCCAGACAAATCAGGGATTGATCTGGCAGGTCGATCTTTCAATCAAAAAACCGCCTTTCGGGCGGTGATATTTTTAACGTTCGATCAAATATTATTTACAAACAAAATCACCGCCTTTGCGAGAGAAGGAGGAGTCCAAGGAGCAAATTTTGGCTGTGAATTTGTTTCATTAGTATCTATATACTATTTAATTGATCGGCAGTCAACCGATTGGGAGGACACCATCAGGTGCCTCCCCGGTTTTCCTCCTTGATTTCTTCGCAAGAAACCAGCGAAACTGGCAGCCAGCCGTGCTGAATGGATTGCTGCCGGAGCGCCCATCCAGTATCGTATCTGACAAGGGTGAAGGCGGTGTCTTTGGCGTAGGCACCGCAGATCGGCCAAATTTCGATCGAAAGCGACCCGTTTTCGTCCTTGCCGGATACGCTTTTGCTCTTGGCCTTGCTCTTCAGAATCCCGATAACGATCCCGTCATCGACACAGATTCGCCCCTCAAAACACGAGCGATTACCTCTGGTTCCCATTTCAATGCAGAGACGCAGTTCCATAAGGGGGTACTCCTCTCCCGAATCATTAGATTAGGCATGATTGTCTAATCTTTTTGATTCACGAAAGCTTCGGATTGGTTGTTTTTTCAAAGGAAGACCCCACTTCGCTCTTCGAGCTACGAGGGGTTAATTTTGCTTTGCAAAATTAAAAATCCGCCTGGCGGCGGGTCATTTTTTAAGTTACTTTACTTATTAACCTAAAATTACCGCCTGTGGGGCGAAATAATAATGAGGCTAATAATTATGGCAGACTTTTTTATCATTGAGGAAAAAATACCAAGATAAAACTAAAAAGTCAATCTCTTATTCCAAAATCCACTTCGATCTGCTACATTAATTATGTTTAACGGGGATTAGCGCAGTCCGGTAGCGCGCATCGTTCGGGACGATGAGGTCGTGGGTTCAAATCCCGCATCCCCGACCATATGAAATTTTCCTCATTTTTAATATTATTTGGAGCTTCGCTCCGGCGGCCGAAGGCCGCCTTCGCTTGCTCAAATTGCTTCTTGTAGTCCAGTAAAATTGCATAGGGA
>Ga0172375_10001021_pt1 | contig 45261 bp, 50 predicted proteins | sample LakKiv1m_FD_114537 | JGI IMG/M metagenome (GOLD analysis project Ga0172375, IMG submission 114537) | Freshwater microbial communities from Kabuno Bay, South-Kivu, Congo - kab_092012_11.1m | ecosystem: Environmental > Aquatic > Freshwater > Lake | place: Democratic Republic of the Congo... | reverse complement strand
CGGTTTATTTTGATTTCGAGCTATATGAAGAAGAGGAGTTAAAAGATCTTCTTCCCAGTCCTCTTCACCGTATGGATCTAACTCGTTAAATTGTTGTTCAAATATTTTAAATTGAGTTATCATTGAGTTATCATATTAACCGCAGGATTAGAAGATGTCCCTATTCTATCAGCACCAGCATTAACAAAAGTTTCAATATCTTGTAATGTTCTTATTCCTCCACTGGCTTTTATTTTTATATGATCTGGTAAAATACTTCTCATAAATCTAACCTTGTTTATTTCAGCTCCTTTAGCAGCATATCCAGTGGATGTTTTAACAAAATTAGCCCCAGCTTTATCACAAAGTTCACAAGCTTTTTTAACTTGTTCTAATGTTAACACTCCAGACTCTATAATAACTTTTAATTCAATACTATCAGCACCATGACAAACTTCAGCCACTTTTCTGATATCGTCAAAAACTCTTTGATAAATATCTTTTCTTTTTTCTTCATCTTCTTCATTTGAAGCTTTTTGTAATAGTTTATAGTTCATTACCATATCTATTTCATCAGCTCCATTTGATATAGCTTTTTGAGTCTCAGCCACTTTCTCTTGGGTTCTATTATCACCCTCTGGAAAAGATATTACTGTAACTACCTTAACATCACTATTATCTAGAAAATTAGTAGCGTAAGAAACAAAATCTGGTCTGACACAAACACTATAGAAACCGTTTTCTTTAGCCATTTTACACAATTCTTCTATTTTATCTACATTAGCATCTTCTCTCAAATATGTAAAATCTATTATTTTATTATATCTTCTTGGATCTGGTCCTCCTTTTACTTTTGGTTTAGCTATAACTTGAGGGTTTTCTAAATTTTCTTTGACGAATTTGTTGAAATTTTTCATTTTATTTTTATTTGTTTCTTTGCTTATATATTAAATTTTTATTCTATAATTATATTAAATATCACTGTTTTTAAACAACGACCCAATTTTTTGTTATATATAATTAAAAAATCGAAATATGAGAACTAGCATATCAGACACAAATCCTTATAAAAATATTGTTGATGTTATAACAAGAAGCGATGAATTATTTAAAGATTTCAAGAGAAATTCTGTTTATCAGGAAATACTTGAGCACGTGAATATGGAAACAGGTATGAGATATTTAGATGTAATAAAAATTAAATACCCTTCTATATTAGAGCATGTTAATAAATTTAAAACAAATGATAAAATAGGTAACGCTGTTACTTATCAATATGGAGATATAAATATCTCACCGACCACACTAAGATATATGAAAGTTCTAGGTGAATTGGTTGAAATGTTCGGATCTTTAAATGATATGAATATTATTGAAATAGGAGCTGGATATGGCGGTCAATGTAAAATAATACATGACATATTTACCCCAAAGTTATATACAATAGTTGATTTACCACAAGTTCTTAAACTAGATGAAAAATATTTATCATATTTTAATATAGAGAATCTATCACTTAAAACATGGGAAAATGATTTTAATAATTATGATTTAGTTATATCCAACTACGCTTTTACTGAATGCACAAGAGACACTCAAAATATTTATTTTGATAAGATATTAAAGAATAGTAAAAATGGATACTTAACATGTAATATTATATCAAATGTTTTTAATGTGGACTCATATTCTAGAGAAGAAATAATAAAAATGATAGATAGATCTTATATAATAAATGAAGATCCTTTAACTCATCCGAATAACTTTATATTAATATGGAAAAAATAAAAATAAGCGACACTTTATTCGGTCACGTTGATTATAGTACTTTGTTCCAAATATCTAAATATTTCACTTGGGATAGATCTCCAATATTAGGTAATGAAAATATGGTAGTATATACCGATAATACATTAAGAAGCGTAGACCAAAGAGTGAAATATAAGATAGCTTGGATATTAGAATCTCCAGCTGTCACAGTTGGTGCCCATAATTGGATAAAACAAAATCATAAATTATTTGATGTTATTTTTACAAATAACAAGGATCTTCTTGATATTGGAGATAAATTTAAATTTGCACCGACAGCTGGTTGTTGGATAAAACCAGAAGATCAAAGAATTCATCAAAAAACAAAAATTGTATCTATTGTGGCATCATCTAAGAATTTTACAAAAGGTCATCAACTAAGATTAGAAACTATAAAAAGAATAAACGGTATAGATGTTTATGGTAGACAAGTAAATCCAATAGACTATAAACTAGATGGACTAAAAGACTATATGTTTTCTATTGTCATAGAAAACACTAAAAAAGATTATTATTTCACAGAAAAATTAATAGACTGTTTTGCAACAGGCACAATACCTATATACTGGGGGTGTCCTTCTATAGGTGACTATTTTAATGAAGACGGAATGATAATATTCGACAAAATAGAAGATTTATATGAGATTATAAGCGAATTAGATGAAGATCTTTACAATTCTAAAAGAGATGCTGTTAAAGAAAATTTCGATTTATCAAAAGAATATTTGATAGCTGAGGATTATATATATAAAAATTATTTGAAAATATGAATCATTTTACAATAATAATACCTTCGTATAACAATATAAACTGGATTGATCAATGCATAGATAGTGCAGTATATCAAAGATATAATAATTTTGATGTTATATTTATAGACGCTGATTCAAATGACGGTAGTTATGAATTAGTAAAAAATAAATATAGTAAAATAGAGAATCTTAAAATTATTAGAAATGTTGAAAGAAGATATAATGTTGAGAATTTTATAATTGGAATTAATATGGCAAAAGATGGATCTATCATTGTTAACTTAGATGGTGATGATTGGTTAAAAAATTATAATGTTTTGAATGTTCTTAATAATAATTATAATGATGATGTGTGGATGACATATGGTTCTTATGAGAATGAAGATGGATCAAAAGGAATAATTGGTGGATATAATGATCAAATAATAGAAAATAATGATTTTAGAAAGAGTGGATGGCACGCATCACATCTTAGAACATATAGAAAAGAATTATTTTTATCAATTAGAGATGAAGATTTAAGAGATTCTAATGGAAATTATTACTCAATAACTGGAGATCTGGCCATAATGTTTCCAATGTTAGAGATGTCTGGATTTAAATCTAAATATATAACAGATATATTATATGTATATAACAGAAAAAATCCTTTATCTGATAGTAATAATAGGGAACTTCAGTGTAAAGTGGAAACAGAAATAAGAAGCAAATCGTCCTATGAAAAAATAAAAAATTTAAAATGAAATTAAATGACTTTGTTGAAGAAGTATATTTTATCAATTTAAAAAGAAGAGAGGATAGATTGGAACATTCTCTGAAAGAATTTAATAAAATAGGAGTTGAGGCAACAAGAATAGAAGGGATAGACGCCAAAGAAAAAAACCTAAAAAGCGAAAAATTGATACAAGGGGCTATAGGAGCTATAAGAAGCCACAAAAAGGTTATACGTAGAGCTATAAAACAGAATCAGTCCATCATAGCTGTTTTCGAAGATGATGTGGTTTTTTGTGATGATTTTGAAAGTAGATTCTCATATTATGCGGAAAATATACCGCCAGACTGGGAAATAATGTATTTGGGGTGTCATTTTCATGGTTGTAAAGATCCAATAAGAGTAAAGAAAAATATACACAAAATAATAGAATGTTTTGGATGCTTTGCTATGATATTAAATAATAAGAACGGATTATTTAAAGATATTTTAGATCTAACAAAGAAGGAAGAAAAGCCAATAGACGATTATTTTCATGATGTGTTTTTAAAAAATAATGTTGGATATGTTCATGTTCCATTTTTTGTTAGAACTTTGAAAACCGTTTCTGATATAGGTGATGTGAAAGAAGCTTTTTCTTATGATGTTGTCGATAGATTTTTCGTGAATGAAGTTGGAAATAGAGAATATAGTTTTACTGGTTTAATGAATTTTAATCCGACATCAGCCCCTCCTCCACCCCATCCTCCATCTCCACCTCAACACACATATAGAAATATTTGTGAAGAATATTTCAGAGGAAGAAAACATTTTAAAATATATTACAACAATAGATTATTGTTTGATAGCTCAGTTTCGGATAGAAACAATTTAAGTTTTTTTGATAATCATTTCGTTTTATATGGGAGAAATTTTTCATATAATGGAATGTATATAACTGGAGCTGGAAGTTATATACCATAAAATAAATTAATGTATGATAAGCATAATAACAGGCACGTTGAACAGAATAGAACTATTAAAATACGTGGTATCTAACACAGTAGATAGATCAGATAAACTAGAATTGATTTTAGTTGACGGTGGATCGACAGATGGTACGATTGAATATATAAAAAATTTGAACCATGATAGAATAAAACTAATAGAGGTCGGTGAGAGATCATTTTATCCTCATTTTATGAATTTAGGATTAAAAGAAGCTAAGTACGATTGGATAGCTCAATGGAATGATGATGTTTTACTCATAAACGATTGGGATGATGTTTTTAATAAACTCAATGATGAAATATCAGCTTATATTTTTGATTGGAATAGAGGAACTTTAGAAAATTTTGAAAGAAAAAAATTCGATGATAAATGGATATCTTTTTCACATTGCATGAATTTTGGTATATATAAGAAAATGATATTCAAAGAAATAGGAATGTATGATAGTAAATTTAAATATTATGAATGCGATCACGATATGACAATGAGAGTTTTATCATTTGGATATAAAGTAATGACATGTCACGATATTAAAGTTATGGAAATAAATACTGAAAAAAGAAGTATTGTATATGGACACGAGCATGAAGTACTTGTGTGTAGGAATAATGTTCTAGAATTTTATAGACATAGAAAATTGCCAGACACGATAGAATATTTGAAATAAAAAATAATAAAAAATTATGGATTTTACATTTGGTATAATTACAGGAGGAAATACAACTTCTTCCAGAATAAATAAAACAATAGAATCTATTGAGAACGAAAAGATTCCAAATTATGAAGTGATAATAGTTGGTGGTGAAGAAATAGTTCATGATAGAGTTAAACATATTCCATTTGACGAGAGTATTAAATCTATGTGGATTAGTAGAAAGAAGAATATAGTAAGTGAAAACGCGTCTTTTGAAAATGTTGTATACATGCACGATTATGTATATCTAGTTCCAGGATGGTATAATGGACATTTGAAATTTGGAAACGACTTTCAAGTTTTAATGGATAGAATATTGAATGTTGACGGATCTAGATTTAGAGATTGGGTAGTTTGGAACGCGCCTTGGCAAAATCAAGGAAGACACATCATCCCTTATGATATTACACATTTATCAAAATATATGTACATATCTGGAGCTTACTGGGTCGCAAAAAGAGATTTTATGTTAGAAAATCCTATTGATGAATCACGTGGATGGAATCAGGGCGAAGATGTTGAATGGTCACATAGAGTAAGAGATAAAATTGATTTTAAAATAAATATTCATTCAGCGGTTCAATTTATGAAAGAAAAGGGACTAGTTTTCGGATTCTCAACCCCAGAGGATCACGAAAAATTAAAGAGTACTCCACCACCATCAGATTTAGAAGTGGAGCAAATGAGGAGAGGGTTTTATAAATAATAATTATTTTATGGAAGTGAAAAAAATACAAATAAATTATTTGGCTCATTTTAACAGAGAAAAATTCTTTAGATTCGTTCGCTACTATTTAGTTAATATTAAAGAAGAAAATAAAAAATTAATAACTTTTCATGTTCATCAATCAACAAATAATAATTTTTGGAAAAGTGTTGTTGACGATTTAAATAAAAATGAAATAGAATCTTACATGGTTGGAACAGGTTCTAATTATATGAAAAAAATAACAAATTCTTTAAATACAGAGTGTGAATATTCATGCTCTATGGATGATGATATTATTCTAAATAATTATTTATGGGATTTCCTAATAGAAAATATTAATGTATTAGATGAAAGAAAAAATTTATTCTTAGCTCCGTTGATTTCCAATGGAATACCAAGCACAGATTATTTTATAGAAGATTTTATGAATGATGAAGATAAAAAAATTATACATGATATTTATAAGAATACTTATATACCTCCCGTTGTATGGGGAGCCGATTATTCCCATTTAAATGATTATAAAATGACAAACGATAAATGGGATTTTAATAAATTTTATGATGGCGTGTATAAAATAAACCATTATTATAAAGGGATTCATCCAGTTAGAATATCTAAAGATGGGCAAACAAAATTGGCCGAAATAATAGTTAATAATTTTGATAAATTTAAAGAAAAAGGAAATTATAAATTAGATATTGTTAGAAGACCTTATTTTTGTAATAGTTTTTATTTTCTTAGAAGTGATGTGTGGAGAGATATAATATTAGACAGTAGTTTATATAGAGATCCATACGATGAAGTCCCTTTAAATTTATATAAAGATAAACATGATTTGAACATGGTGTTTGTTAGAAACGGATATTGTATTCATATGGCATATAATTCTATAGCAGAACAAGTGCAGATACAAGACTATTATTATAGTAAATTAATTTCACTAGAATTATGAAAAACTCAATTTTTTTCCATATAGCCACAGTTAATCATTATCAAAAAATAGTAGATGAAATTATTAGCGGTATATTTAAAAGTGGTCTAGTAAATGAAATAGATCATATAAATATAGGTATAGTTGGTAATGGTAGTGTGATATTACCAGAAAATAAAATAAATATATTATATAAAAATGGTGATTTATCATTGTTTGAATTTCCAACTTTGAATTTTTTGAAACAATTTGCGAAGGATAACGAGGACTATAATATACTCTATTTGCACACTAAGGGCACAAATTTGGATACACCACCAATAAACGACTGGAGAAAATATATGTTATATTTTTTAGTCGATAAATATAAAGAATGTTTTGATGTGTTAAAGGAATACGATTCATGTGGCGTTGATTTAAGAAATAAGCCAACTTTACATTACTCGGGTAACTTTTGGTGGAGTAAATCAGAATATATAAAGACACTTAAAGAATTTAAGGATATGCCAATTATCATAGACGATAGACATAAATCTGAATTCTGGATTTGCTCAGGTAATGGTAAACATCATAGTTTATGGGATTGTGGTATAGATGTATACCAAAGACATTTACACGAATATAAAGAAAATAATTATAGAAAATAATGGATGTAATAAGAAATGATATAAGGAAACTAGGCAGTGATAATATTCCAGTTTTCGGAGGAGATTTTGAAGGTGGGATACATTTACAGCAAAATATTAGTGAAATAGTAGACCTAGTTAAATTTTTGATGGGATTAAATAGGAAATTTAATAATTTTTTAGAAGTCGGATCAGCTGCTGGCGGAAACACGTTTGTTTTAAACAAATATTTAGGATTTGAAAATGTAGTTATTGTAGACGACAACAATCACCCAAAACATGGTTTTAGAAAAGAAACTTTAAAAGATATAAAACGTGTTGAATTTATTGGAAATTCTCAAAGTAAAGAAGCTAACGAATGGGTGAAAAGTTTGAATATGGAATTTGATATAATGTTCATAGATGCTGACCATAGTTACGAAGGAGTGAGAAACGATACTTATAATTATATAGAATTTCTAAATGACGATGGTTATGTTATCTTTCACGATACATATTGTTGTGAAGGAATAGTGAGATGGAGATATGAGATGAAAAATGGTATATTTCCATTTCTAAATCCTGTAGTAGAGTTTCACCATCAGGATACATCTTGGCCAAAAGGCATATCTATATTTCAGAAAAAATAAAATGAGTTTATGAAACAAATGACATATGAAGAAATACTGTCCTTACCTGTAGATAAATCTAAAATTATATCTGTATGGTCTAGTGTTGGTGATGTTAAAAATAATTGGCAACATGTCGTTGATAATAACCATAAGTATATAAGTTTTTTCTTATCAGAGATATCCAAGTATTTTGATCTAGATAATATTAAAAATATATTCGATGTGGGTTCTTTAAACGGAATAGAAAGTGTTTATTTTGCTCAATATTTACCAAATTCAAAAGTGTATTCTTTTGAAGCCAACCCAAATTCCGCAAAATTAGTAGAAAGTAATCAAAAAGATTATCCAAACACAAAATGTATAAATAAAGCCATATCAAATTATATAGGAACAGCAGAATTCTTTTTAACAAATGGTAATATAGGAGCATCATCTTTATTAAAACCAATTGGCGGACCAGCCGCTGGACATTATTATACAATAAATGTGGATGTAACAACAATAGAAGAATTCTCAAAAGAAAATAATATAGATAAAGTAGATGTAATATGGATGGATCTTCAAGGAAACGAACTTAACGCTCTTAAAGGTATGGGAGATATGTTACACGATACCATGGCTATTTGTAGTGAAATAGGCATTAAACCATATTATGAAGGGCATACATTGTTTAAAGATATATATGATTATCTTAAGCAATATGGTTTCGAGATATCAAATACCCCTTACCCATTTCCATATACATCAAAAGGTGGGGCTCCAGATCCAAGTGTAGATGCATGGGAATGTGACATCATATTTATAAATAAAAAATTATCAGAGAAATGTTCGTAATTCCTTGCAAATATAACCCAACTTATCCATTTATTATTCAATTGGTGAAAGATATAAGAGAGTATCACCCAAATGAAAAAATCATGGTGGTAGATAGTGATTCAGAAGATAAGTCTTATTTTGATGAAATAAAAAAATATGATGTTATAGTTGAAGATGTTGCTAATAGGAATTGGATGGTCGGCGCATATTGGCATGGATTTAAAAAATATCCTGAAGAAGATTTCTATTTTTTTATGCATGATTCAATGAGAGTTAAGGCTAATTTAGATTATTTAAAAGAAAAAGATTTGGTTTTATTGATGAGCTTTAATAGAAACATTGGTAATTTTAATTATTGGGGCGATAGGATTACAAATAAATCTAAATACACTTATAAGCCAGGTAGGGGATGTTTTGGGCCTATATTCTTTTGTAAAAACAAAATAATGAAAAGAATGTTAGCGATGGGCGCTGATAAATTCTTACCAAATAATAAAGCTGAAACTGGATATTGTGAAGGATGCTACGGATTCTTTTTGGAAGAACAAGGATATAATTTGGATAATTGTTCTTTATTTGGTGACGTGTTTGCTATTCATTCACCATACGGTAAATCAGGTCCTCCGCCTCATAATACATCTTGGCAATACCCTGTTGAAAAATTTTACGCTTCTTACGTTGACGCAAAAAGATTATAAAAAATAAAATAAAAATATGGAGTGGTCGAGAGTTCCTTTATTAATTTATACACATTCGAATTGCGAATTTATTTTCCCTGCAATGATAGGCCAGGTTAATAAACATGTAAAAGAAATGGAAATCCACATAGCTTATGAAACCACAGCTAGTGAGAATTCCATAAAAGACATACCTTCTAATTGGATAAAACATACATATAACGATAGACTTTTATGGACAGATAGAGTTTATTCTATATTACAACATATGAGAAGTGAATATGTTTTATTTATTCACGAAGACTGGCTCCCAGTGGGCGATGTTTCTGGTAGCACATTAAACACCGTTTTAGATTTCATGGACAAAGAGAGGGTTGATTTTATGATGAGTTATTCTCACCCATATTTTACATCCGAAGAAAGGCCTTCCCCAATGGCACTAGCTGGATTTAGCAGTAGAATAGTTATGGATCAGATTAATAAACGTAGAAAAATTCCAACTGGTATTCCAGATTACGATTATTATTATATGGGATGGCATGTTTTTCAACCGGCTATATGGAGAAAATCTGTTCTTGAAGAGTTCTGCGCGATATTGAAAAAGACAAAATCACAAAATGAGGATCCACATTGTCTTACTTTTATGTCAACTAAAAATTGTTGGGCTGTTCAAAATACGAAAACAATTGATGCCACAAGATGTATCAATTCTCTAATATTTCCGCATATGCACGCTTTAAGTGTTGGATTATGGAATTCTATAAAATATCCAACATTAAAGGGGCTAATGGAATCTTATGGAATAGAAACCAATAGTAAGGGAGAATGTAATCATTGGGAACTAGATTATCTATAAAAATTTAATTATATATAACCACAAATTAATTATGATTTATGAGTATAACTGATATTTACGAAGAAGTTCTAGAAAACCTTGTATTATATAATCCTGTTAATGAAAAAGTTAGATACGGTAAAAATGCTGATGGTGGATACGTAATAATAGATGGATATGATTATGACATGTTTTTATCAGCTGGTATAGCTGATGAAATATCTTTCGAAAATGATTTTATAAAAAATAATGACATAAAAACATTTACATTTGATTATTCGGTTAAAAAACCGAAAGATTTACACGATAAAGCTACACATATAGAAAAATATGTAGGAAAAGAAAATAATGAAATAACATCAGATCTAAAAGAATATACCAAAGGATTTAATGATATTTTTATAAAAATGGACATAGAGGGGCACGAGTGGGATTGGATAAAAGCGTTTGATGAAGAATTTCATAAAGTTAAACAATTTGTTTTTAAAGCTCACATGATTTTTATGGGAGCAGCGGAAGGTAATTATAAAATTCATTATTGTGGGTCTACGCCAACACCAGAAGAATGGCTCAATAAAATACTAGATTGTTTAAAAATCCTAAATAAAACTCATTATTTAGTACATGCTCATCAGAACATATTAGGTCCATTTATAAATTATAAAGACCATTCTTACCCAACATTTTATGATTTAACTTTTCTTAGAAAAGATTGTGAAATAGACGGATTGAATAAAAATGATTTGCCAATATCAAATATAGATTTTCCTTGCGGTTCACCAAAAATGCCGCCAGATATACAAGATAAAGACATGAGTTTTTATCCTTTCAAATTTTAAATTGACCCAATGAGAGCTTATATATACTCTTAAAAAAGTATATGGTGAATAGAGATTGGAAATCAGATAAAAAATGGACAAGAGAGATCAACACTAAGAAAAGTATTAATGATGATCTCATAGAAAAAGCTTTGAATGAATATAAAGGCGTCATTGATCTAAAAAAACCAGATAAATTATCAGTTAGTACTTATAAAGTGGACAAACCCTGGGGATACGAACTTTGGTTAGAATTAAACGAGTTTTACGCTTTCAAATTAATTCATATGACTAAAGGAAATAGAAGTAGTTTGCAATCACATGATTACAAAATAGAAACAAATTATGTCATAGAAGGAGAGGCTGAAGTTTTATTAGAGAACGATAAAGGAGAATTAGAGTCTAAAATTTTCACTGTTGGAACTGGATGGTCTGTACCTCTAGGTAAAAAGCATAGAGTTATAGCCAAAGAAGATTACACAGCTTTAGAGGTATCAACTCCACATTTAAATGATGTTATAAGATATCAAGATGATAGTAATAGATCATCTGGAAAAATAGAAAGTGAACATAAATAATTTATGAATTATAAATTTTGTATAATGGCTGCTGGTAAAGGCACCAGAAATAAAGCTATTAAAGGCATACACAAGGCTCTGTTACCAGTTGAAAATAAAGCTGTTATTACTCATATATTAAACAAATTGCCAAAATCTGTTGAAATAGTTATAGCTGTTGGATATAAATCCGAACAAATAAAATCATATCTAAGTATAACTCATCCAGATAGAAATATAACTTATGTTGATATAGATAATTATGATGGGACTGGTTCTGGCCCAGGTCTAAGTTTATTAAAATGTGAGAAACATTTACAATCGCCATTTATATTTACATCAGTTGACACCATAGTAGAAGAGAGTTTCGGATTAGAAGACGTTAAATGTAATTGGGTTGGATGGTCAGATATAAAAAAGACAGAATCATCAAGTTATTGTTTGATCGATGGTGAAACACATGTTATTAAATTTTATTATGGATATGGAGATAAAGCATTTATAGGAATGGCTGGTGTGTACGATTACGAAGATTTTTGGAACGGACTAAGAGAAAAATCTCTAATGAAAAATGAGCATCAAGTTTTTAATGGTCTGAATGCTCTAAATGAAATAGAATTAAAATATTTCAATTGGTATGATACTGGAAATGATAAAGCATATAATAATATTAGAAATAAGTTTTGTAATGAAATAGTAGCATTAAAGAATGATGAGGCTATATTCATAGATAATGATAAAGTTATAAAATATTTTTATGATGAGAAAATAGTAGATCAAAGAATAGAAAGACTTAAATATCTGAATGGTTCATCACCTATAGTTAAGAAATTGAATAACAACATGTATTATTATGATATTATACATGGTAATACATTATCATTGGTACATGACGATGCAATTTTAAAAAATATAATTCTATATTGGTATGATAAATTGGGATCTGTGAGATATGAAAAAAGTGAATCTTTTTTAATTAATTGTAAAAAAATGTACAAAGAAAAAACTTATGAAAGATGTAAATTTTTTGAGGATAAAAATATAGACAAAATAGAATATATTAACGGAGTAAAAGTTAATTCTATCAAAGATATGTTGGATAAGGTTGATTGGAATTCTATTTATGAAAATTCTATTCCATCTAAATTTCATGGTGATTATCAACCAGAGAATATTATTTGCGAACACGACGGGAATTTTCAACTCATAGATTGGAGACAATCTTTTGGGGATAGTTTAGAAATAGGAGATTTTTATTACGATTTAGGTAAATTATATCATGCTCTTCTGATAAATGGAAAGGATGTTAATAATAAATTATATCACGCAGAGATAAAAGATAATAAAGCTTATGTATCTTATCATAGTAGGAGTAATTTGATGAGATTATATGATGAACTTAAGAATTTCTGTGACAGAAATAATTATTCTTGGAAAAATATAGAATTACTTGGCACATTACAATATCTTGGTATATCAAGCTTGTACCAAAATTTTCATGATGGTAAATACGGAGAATTTTTATTTTTATATGGTAAATATTTACTATCTAAGTTCATTTAAAAAAACTTTCTTTAAAATTTAAAATATAAGAAGAAATATATTTTCGTATATTAATTATGATAAATTATGGAATTAACAAATAATAGTTTTATTAGTATTTATAAAAGAGAATCTACAGATGCTTTTTTCTCAGTCTCAAATGAAAATATAGAAAAGTTTTACGATATGGTGTTATCCGCATATAAATCTGAGAAAAAGATTTTTGCTTGTGGTAATGGTGGTAATGTAGCGTCTGTTCAAAACATGGTGTTGGATTTGAACATGCACCCGTTTGTTTCAGAAGACAAATCCGAAAGAAAGGGAAAAAGAAACAAATTTCATGCAATTTCTTTATGTGATTCCTCAGCCGCTATTACAGGAATGGTAAATGATATTGGATTTGAAAATATATTTTCTGAGCAATTAAAATATCAAGGCGGAGATGGTGATATACTTTTCGCTATGAGCGGATCTGGAAATTCTGGAAACATAGTATCTGTTATGAAAGAAGCTAAAGCTATAGGTATGAAGACCGTTTTGATGACTAGGGGTAATAATACCAAATGTGAAGAATACGCTGATTTAGTATTAAGAGTAAAAGGAACATCAGTTTTTCCAGGCCAGACTGGTGGAAATAACAACAATTTTCATTACGAAGATTGTATATCGAAAGTCACACATATAGTGGTTGGACTTTTAAAAAATTATGTACAAAATGAAGAAAATAGATCCTAATAAATTAAGAAACCATATTCTGGACATGGTTTATAAGAAAAATTCCGGTCACATAGGTGGGAGTTTTTCAATATGTGAATTGATTTCATGTTTATATGAAAAATTTCATTTCAATGAAGATAAGCTCATTTTATCAAAAGGACACGCTGTTCCGGCATTATATGCAGCTTTCTATGAATTGGGATTAATAGATGAATTAGATTCATTTAGAGAAGTGAATTCTATACTACAAGGACACCCAGATAAAAACAAATTAAGTCTTTTACACGCCACAACTGGATCGTTGGGTCAAGGTTTAAGCATAGCTATTGGTCACGCTTTAGCTAATAAAACAAAGAAAAATAACAAAAAAGTGGTTTGTATAGTTGGAGACGGAGAAATGCAAGAGGGTCAGATTTGGGAAGCTTTTATGTTTGCTCCTAAATATAAATTAGATAATTTAATTTGTTTTATAGATTATAATAAAGCGCAGAATGACTCCTATGTTAATAGAACTCTGAGTCTTGGTGATCTGGAATCTAAAATATTAAGTTTTGGATGGAAAGTAATAAAAATAGACGGACACGATCAAAATAAAATTAATAGTGTTATAGATGATTTCCGCCATATTTCAAATCATCCTGGAGGAGTAATTGGTGGATATCCAATGACTAAAAATCCATCGTATGAAAATGATATTAGTATTCATGTGGGTGAACATACATCTGGGTATGTTGGACCATCAGCTAGCCATCCTTATTGTGTCATTTTAGATACTATAAAAGGTAAAGGAGTATCATTTATGGAAGGATCAGAGTGGCACGCGAAGGTACCATCAGAAGAAGAATATATTAGAGCTAAAAAAGAATTAGAAAATTTATGAAAGCAACAAGAGATGGATTTGGCGATCAGTTAGTAGCATCAGCCAAAGAAAATAAAAATATAGTAGTTTTGAGCGCAGATTTAGCCAAGGCTACAAAAGTTGATAAGTTCGCAAAGGAGTTTCCAGATAGATTTTTTGAAGTTGGTATAGCTGAAAATAATATGGTTGGAATATCATCTGGAATGGCAGAAAATGGATTTAAAGTTTTTTTAGCTTCTTTTGCTTCTTTTTTAACAGGAAAATATGATACTATTAGATGTTCATTAGCATATTCGAATGTTCCGTGTGTGATTGTTGGTACACATGTAGGGATGGCTATAGGAAGAGATGGTGTTACTCAAATGGGATTAGAAGATGTGAGTTTGATGAGATCTTTACCAAACATGAAAATATTAAACCCAGCTACATACACAGAAGCTAGACATATTGTAGATTATTTATGCAAAACTGACCTAGAAGGTCCTCATTATTTAAGACTTGGGAGACAACCTGTGTGGGATCCGTTTATGGATGAATTTTATAAATTTGAATTTGGTAAAAATATGTTAATCAAAAAAGGTGAAAAGGGTATAGTTTTTTCAACTGGTTGTATTTTAACTGATGTTTTAGAAGCAACTAAAGATATAGATGTCACCGTAATTAATGTACATACTTTAAAACCAATAGATTATGAATCTGTAAAAAATTGGTCATTTACTTATGATCATGTTTTCACTATTGAAGATCATTCTATAATAGGAGGATTGGGTAGTGCTGTAGCTGAAATTATGGCTGAAAATGGAAGTCGATCTGTACTCACGAGAATAGGACTAAATGATGTTTTTCCTGAGTCTGGGGCTCCATCTGATCTTTATGATAAATATGGATTAAGTTCAAATAAGATCAGAGAAAAAATACTAGAAGTATTGAATGAGGATTGATAAAGAAACAGCTATTTTTTGCTCCTTTGCTGAAAAAGCTGGCAATAATGGTTGTAAAATGTTCAACGCTGCATTCAATTATTACAGATTAAATGCGTTATATAAATCTTTTTCTGTGGATGATATAGGAAAGGCTGTTTTATCCGCTAGGATATTGAATTTCAAAGGTTTCGCTATTACGATGCCTTTTAAAAAAGAAGTGGTAAGCTACGTGGACGATCTTAGTGATGAAGTTCTGAAAATAGGGTCAGCAAACACAGTTATTAATAATGATGGCATTCTAAAGGCCTATAATACTGATTATTTAGCAGCTCAACAAATTTTAATAGAAGATAAAGTAGATTATTTATACATATTGGGCAATGGTGGATATTCAGCAGCTGTTCAATATGCAGCTAGAAAAAATAACATTGATTTTGATGTTATCGATAGAAAAAGATGGCATGAAATAGAAGAAATAAAAAATTCTTTTATATTCAATTGTACTCCTGTTATTCATTTAGATAGAAAAATCGATAATAGTAATAAATATATAGACTGTATAGTTGAAACAAAAACTGGAAAAAGATTATCTGTTATTCAGGCATCTTATCAGTTTAAATTATATACTGGATTAGATTTCCCAATAAAAGAAGACATATAAAAATGTGATATTTTTAGATATCGTGATTTTTATATATAAAAGTAAAAAGCAAATGAAAATAAAAAATAAAGACATGGTGTTAAAATTATATAATGAAAATTTATCACAAAATGAAATAGCGGAAATTCTTGGTGTGGGTCAAAGTAGAATATCAGAAATAATAAGAGAATTTGGATTAAAAAGAGATAAAAGTGTATTGAGATTAAATAGAGTTAAAATAGATATTGATTATTTTAAGATCATAGACAACGAGGAAAAAGCATATTGGTTGGGGTTTATTTGTGCAGACGGCAATATAAATAAAACTAATAATAAAGTTACACTAACATCAAAAGATTTAGAGGTAATAGAAAAATTTAAATATTGTGTTGGGTCTGAACATAAAATTAGTCATAGTGAATATTTAGATAAAAGAACACATAAAAATTATAAAAGATACACTATACAAATAACGACTAAACCATTCGCGTTAAATTTAATAAATCTGGAGGTAACAAAAAACAAAACAAACAATTTAATTTTTCCAAATATTGATGAAAAATTTTATTCATATTTTATATCTGGTTTATTCGATGGCGACGGCACAATATGTCATAGAAGTTCAAATAATCAATTATTAATCAGTTTAATTTCTACGAATGAAATTATAAATTTTATACAACAACACATAAAAGATAAATTGGGAATAAATAAAACTAAAGTGCAAAGAGTTACTCATAATGGAAATGTGTATAAAATGTTATTATATGACAGAAAAGACGTTTTAAAGTTCTTAAAATTCATTTATAATAAAAATTTTGATGACTTATACTTGAAAAGAAAATATGAAATTTTTAAAAAAGAAATAATTTAAAATGAAAAAAACTATTTTTATTGATATAGACGGTGTTTTATTAAGACACTTTGGTAATTTATCAAAGCAAATAACAACACCGCTAGAATTATTACCTGGAGTAATAGATAAATTAAACGAGTGGGAATTAGAGGGTCATCGTATAATTCTAATTACAGGAAGAAAAGAATCCATGAGAAAAATAACAGAAGATCAATTATTTCAATTTGGTATATTTTATGATCAACTTGTTATGGGACTACCAAGAGGTGAAAGAATAATCATAAATGATAAAAAACCTGGTAATGAAATGTCAACATGTAGAGCCATAGAAATAAAAAGAAATGACGGTATAGGAGAAATAAAAATATGATAAAACTTATAATTTTTGATCTAGATGGGGTGTTAGTAACAACAAAAAATTTACATTATGTTAGTTTAAACAGAGCATTATCTAATGTAGACCCAAGATATGAAATATCCATGAAAGATCATCTAGAAACTTATGACGGGCTTCCTACTTCAAGAAAACTTAAAATGTTGACAGAAGATAAGGGATTATCTCCAGATCTCTATCATCAAATAAATTTAGATAAGCAAAATTATACATTTGATTTAATTAGAGAAGAGATCAAAAGAGATCATAGATTGATTAATATATTAAGAAAATTAAAAAATGATAATTATAAAGTTTATGTAGCATCTAATTGTATAAGAGAAACCACAAAATTATTATTATTTTATAGTGGGTTGCTAGAGTATGTTGATTATTACATATCAAATGAAGATGTTAAAAGCCCAAAACCAAATCCCGAAATGTATTTAAGGTGTATGATTGATGCCAATGTGGGACCAGATGAAACTTTAATAGTAGAGGATTCACCTAGAGGAATAGAAGCCGCTCAAAAATCCAAGGCTCATATAATGGTTGTAGAAAATCCTGATTCTATCACTTATGATAAAATGATAAAACAAACGATGACTAATGATAATTATAAAGACATAAAATTGAAATTGTCCAATTTCAATATATTAATACCTATGGCAGGTGAAGGTAGTAGATTTCAGAAAGCCGGATATACTTTTCCAAAACCATTGATAGAAGTTAATGGAAAACCTATGATACAAGTAGTTGTTGATAACTTAGGATTTGACGCTAATTACATATATGTTGTTAGAAAAGAACATTATGAAAAATATAATCTGAAAAGTTTTTTAAATCTCATCACTCCGAATTGTACTATAGTTCAAGTTGATAAATTAACTGAAGGGGCTGCTTGCACTACATTATTAGCTAAAGAACATATAAATAATGAAAATCCATTAATAATAGCTAACTCAGATCAATTTATTGAATGGAATCAAACAGATTTTTATTATAAAATGGTGGAGACTAAAGCTGATGGGGGAATAGTAACGTTTGAAAATACACATGTTAAATGGTCTTACGCTCAAGTGGACGAAAAAGGAAACGTTATCAGAGTGGCTGAGAAAGATCCTATAAGTAGGAACGCAACGTGTTTGGATTATCATTCTACAGTCCTTTTATCAAATGGTCATAGAATGAGAATAGGAGAAATAGTCAATAAAAAATTGAATCTTGAAGTAATATCTTATAACACAGAAAAAAATATTTTTGAAAATAAAAAAATTACAAATTGGTTTAAATTTAAAACTAGAGATGATTGGTATGTGTTATCGTATAAAGAATCTTTTAATTCAAAATTAAATGAAAGAAAAAGAATTTTTATAACTGGTGATCATAATGTTATAACAAACAGAGGAGACGTTAAAGTAGAAAATTTAAATAATAGTGATAAAATACTAACTAGGTTTCCAGACATAAACAATAAACAGATGGAAATTATAAATGGGTCTCTTTTGGGAGATTCTTATATAACAAGGCCAAATACTCATGGTAATACAGGAAAATTTGTAATAAAACAATCTATGAAACAAAAAGAATGGTTTGATACAAAAAAATTTGTATTTGATAATTTTATAAATTATAATTATGAAGAAAAACCAAATGAAAAGAAAAAATCTGGTAATAGACATATTAAATCTTCAGGATCTCTCATTTGTGGTTTTTCACAAAGCCCAGTTTGGAATAAATTGAGAAAAAAATGGTATCCAAATGGAATAAAAATTGTACCACAAGAAATAGAATTGACCTCATTGACGTTAGCTGTTTGGTATATGGACGATGGACATTATCAAAAAATTACTAAAAATTATGGTAGAGTTGTTTTATGTACTGATTCATTTGATAACGATAGTATAAATATTTTAGTAAACAAATTTAAAAAAATTGGAATAGAAGTCAGAGTTTTCATTAATTCTTATAATCATAAGAGAATTTATATTTATAATAAAGGATTTGAAATACAAAATTCTTTAAATAGATTTTTTGATATTATATCTAAACATATTATACCTTCAATGTATTATAAATTACCATTAGAATATTTTAATAGATACGATGAAAATTCTTATAAAAATACTGATATTAATAAGTTCTTATATTCGGATATAATTATAAAAAAAATAGATGTTAATGAAATAAATAATAATTTGAAATATAGATTAAATTATTCTTATTGTATTGAAGTCGAAGATAATCATAATTTTATTATTAATGATATGGTCGTGAGAAATTGCGGTATATATTATTATAAGAAAGGGTCAGATTATGTTAAATATGCTGAGCAAATGATCGATAAAGATGTTCGTGTCAATGGCGAATTTTATGTGTGTCCTATTTTTAATGAATTTATATTAGACGGTAAAAAAATAAAGACTTACGACATAAAAAAGATGTGGGGATTAGGAACTCCCGAGGACATGAGTTATTATGTCGATAACTATAGGAATGAATGATTAACGACAACAATAGCCACAATACTAATAGCCTTGATTATTTGTGAAAATAATAATATATTATTTTCACGAGAGAATATGGTATAGATATGTAAAATTTGGGGTTCATAAATGAAAATATCTTTGTTATTATCTGGACAAATTAATAATAGATTCAAAGAATGTTTTGATTCTGTGAAACAATATTTATTGGATGTTTATGACGTAGATGTTTTTATATCAACATGGGAATCAGAACATTTAGATGATATTTTAAGATTATACAATCCAAAGTATTGTAGAGTAGAAAACTATAATAGTAATGGATTCAAAATTAGATACAATAATTTTTTTTATTATTTAAATTCCAATAATCCACCTAAAATAGAAAGACCTTTGATTAGTTCTTATCCGATGTGGTACAAAATATACGATGTTAATAATTTAAGAAAAGATTATGAGATAATAAAAAAATTTAAATATGATGTTGTCATAAGATCTAGATTTGATGTTGATTTTAATGCTCGTCAAGTAAATATAGATAAATCTTTACTTTCTTGCGAAGGATTGGATTTAAATGAGATAGAAGATGTTATGAATAATGATGTCGTATATTTGAGAAAAGATGAATATAAACCAGAGGGAAGACCATATAGATTTGAAGAATGGATATGGGACACTTTTGCTTTTGGAAATAGTAAAGTTATGGATATATATTGTGGTACTTTTTTAAATTTAGAAGAATTAGTTTTAATGGATCCTAATGTAAATGAGATCATGTTATTAAATCAATTAAAAAATCATAATATACCAACAAAACAAACTAAAACATTATATGGTGTTAGAAGAAGTACACAATGAACATAAGTTTTACTTATTTATTGAGGATGGAATAGTTTATATTATGTCATCACCGGAAATAGATGGAGCTAAAATAGAATTTAAACACGTGGACGGTTCACAAAGTTCCGTATATTTTGTAGATCTAAAAAGTAATTGCTTATGTTGGTTTAAAAAAGATTATATAGATAATATCATAATATTGAATATATCTAAAGATGATAAATCATTATTTAATAAAATCATCATTAGAAATCTAGAATTATCTCTAATCAAAAAAGATGACATATCGATTGTCATTGACAATTCATTAAATCTAGAATTATGTAAAGACATATACTCTAAATATGGAAATGTCACATTAGAAAATAATAACGAAACCAAATATGTGATATATTTAAAAAACTACTTGATTAATTTTACATATCTAGTTAATAAATTGTTTTTTAATCAAGGAAAGATATTACATGACGATAATAAAAATATTATAGCTTTTGAAAGAAATCAAAACAATATGGATTTTCTTGAGATTGATAATCTAAAAATTAAAAATTTAAGTATATGGTATTAATATCACATAGAGGAAATGTAAATGGTCCAATAGAATCAAAAGAAAATCATCCAGATTATATAATGAGAGCTATAAGAGATGGATATAATGTTGAAGTAGATTTGTGGCACTTACAAGATAAGTGGTATTTGGGGCACGATGAACCTACGTATGATATCGATTTTGGATTTATTTTTGATAATAAAAATAGTTTATGGGTTCATGCTAAAAATTTAAGTTCTTTATATAATTTGAATTTGATAAATGATAAAAAGAAATGGTTACATTATTTTTGGCACCAAAATGATAATTTTACTCTAACATCAACAGGATTTGTATGGACATATCCAGGTCAAGAATTAACGAATCATTCTATTTGTGTTAAACCAGAATCAGTAAATTATACGAAAGAACAAATAAAAGATTGCTATGGTGTATGTAGTGATTTTATAAAAAATTATAGATAAATATGAAAGAATTATTTAGTTTAGGTAAATTAAACACATCAGATTTTTTACCTATGGAAGATAATCGAGAGTTACCAAAATATGAATTGAAACTGATGTTAGACGATGACTTAGGTTGTGTGAGATTAAATGAAAGTGCCCCTCTCGGGTCTATGTATGGAAAATACTGGTACAGATCTGGAATAAATCAGACAATGAGAGACGAATTGAAAAATATTGTTGAATCAATATTACATGTTCATAAACTGAAAGAAAATGATATATGGGTAGATATAGGATGTAACGATGGAACTCTATTCGAATATTTACCAAAAAATATAATAAAAGTGGGTGTAGATCCAGCTGATGATACATTCAAAATAGAATCTGATAAAAAAGCAGACGTCATATTACAAAATTATTTCACTTTTGATAATTATCAAGAAACTAAATTTGGTAAAATAAAAGCTAAAGTAATAACAGCTATTGCTATGTTTTATGATTTAGAAAAACCAGATGAATTTTTAAAAGACGTTCATAAAATTATGGACGATAATGGATTGTTTGTAATACAAATGAGTTATACACCATTAATGTTAAAACAAATGGCTTTTGATAACATCTGTTTTAAACCTAATGCCATAATTGATGGTATAAATAAAAAAATAAGTGATATAAAAATAGGAGACACTACTTTAGGATATGATGGTAAACCGAACAGAGTATTAAATACTTTCGAAAGAGATTATAAAGGATATTTATATAAAATAAAACCGGAATACGTTGATTATATAGAACCTACATCTGAACATCCTATATGGATTGTAAGAAAAGATAATATTAAATCTCTAAAAAAAGAGTGGATAAAAGCGAAAGATATAAATGTGGGTGATTATGTTATAATACCAAAAATAAAACACACTGAGAAAAATAACAAAACAATAGATTTAACAAAATATAATGATATATTATCTCCAAACTATAGAAGAGGGTTGAAAGAAATTGAATTAAATGATGATATTTTATGGATGATGGGGCTTTACGTGGCTAAAGGACATATTTGGGGAAGAGAAAATAATTTGAATATAACATTCACATTAAATAAAAATGAAATTCAATTAATAAATAAACTGGAAAGAATTTTTAATTCTATCGGATATAAAATAAAAGTTAGAGATAGTAAAATCTCCAACGAAACCAGTGTGAATATAACCTGCTCGGCTTTAGTTAGATTATTTAGAGAATGGTTTGGTAAAAGAGCTATAAATAAAAAAATACCAAACATTTTGTTATATTTAGACGACAAAAATATAATTTCATTTATAAATGGTATAATAAACGGAGACTTCTATTTTAATAGATATTTAAATTTACACACATTTTCAAAAATACTTTTGAACCAATTACAGATATTATTAGCTAGATTAAATATCATGACATCTATCACTAGAATACCACCACAAAAAAGAATTATCAGAGGAGGTGAAGTCATATCCAAGGAATCTTGGATTCTTAGAGGGTCAAGTAAAATAATTTCCGAATATTTTGAAACTACTGGAATAAAAAATAATAAATTGAGATATTTATTCGACGATGACTATATTTATGTAAGAATAAAGAACATAACAGCAGAATATTATGAGGGGAAAGTTTACAATATAGAAACTGTGAATAATACATATCTAACTTCAAATATTGTTGTGCACAATTGTCATGAACATATTTATTACTATTCTTTATTTAACATTAAAAAACTATTAGAAAAAAATGGATTTAAGGTCGTAGATTGTACATTGAACGATATTAACGGTGGATCTTTTAGAGTATTTGTAAAAAAAGATGGACATGAGAATGAATTTTATACTCAACCATTCAGAGATGTTGCCGACTTTAGAATTAACTCTCTGTTAAGATATGAAAAAACATTAAAATTAGATCAATCAGAGATATGGTTAGAATTTTTTGATAAACTAGAAGAGCTGAAAAAAAAGACTGCCACTTTCATTAAAAAGGAAATAATAAAAGGTAAAGTGGTTTGGGCATATGGAGCTAGTACTAAAGGGAACACAACTCTTCAATATTTCGGTTTAGATAATTCTTTAATCGCTGGAATAGCAGAAAGAAATCCTTTAAAATGGGGACTTAAAACTATAGGAACAAATATCCCTATATATTCAGAGGATGATATGAGGAAAGCAAAGCCTGATTATTTATTAGTTCTTCCTTGGCATTTTATAAACGAATTTAAAGAAAGAGAAAAAGAATATCTCATAGGTGGAGGAAAATTTATTGTTCCTTGCCCAATATTTGAAATAATAGGATATTAATGATAGATAATATAAAATTTGAAAAAGATGGGTGTAGATTTTGTTTCACATGGATGGGAGACGAAACAGATATAGTTGTTTATATAATTGATGGATATTCGAAATTAAAATTCTATAAATCCAGAATAAAAGCTGGAAAAAATTGTGGATATTGGATAGAAACACCAAATAATGTAAAACATAAAATATTTGAAATCTATGATGATAAAGAGGAATATCTTTTTTTCAAAATAGAAAATGAATACGGTGCTATAGATTTGAGCATTCTTGACTCTAAAGGATATTCTAAGAATATAGGTTTTAATCATTTATCACATGACATGTTAGCTGTACCTCTTTATGAAATATATGTAACAAACTTATATGAACACCCAAAATGTAAAATAAACGAAAATGATATAGTTTTCGATATTGGTGCTAATATAGGAATGTTTACATATTATGCTCTAAATAAAGATTGCGAAAAATGCTATTCTTTTGAACCAAATAAAGAATTATACAACGTAATAAAAAATAAAAATATAAATAATGTGATTATTGAAAATGTTGCTGTTAGTATAGATGAAGGAATAGAAAGCTTCTTTTTAAGTAATGGTGGAATCTCTTCTTGTTTGGAAAGAGATAATAATATGATAATGGATAATAATGGAGAATATTATAGAGGTCCTGATACATTTAAAAAAATAGAAGTTAAAACTATTAACATAATGGATTATATAAAGAGTAATAACATTAATAATATAGATTATTTTAAATGTGATTGTGAAGGGGCTGAATATGATATTATAGATAGTTTAGATGAAGATTACTTGAAAAATAATATTAAAAAAGCCATGATAGAATATCATTATTTGTACAATCCTATTTTTAGGCACAGATATGATAAAATGATATTGAAATTGACTGATTGTGGATTTGTATATGAAAACAATAGTGATGTAGAAAAAGTCAACGATGGAGTATTGTTTTTATGGAAAGAAAATTAAATTATGGACACTTTTGGAAATTTAATCGATAAATTGACTATTGTTAATTTGAAAATATGGAAATACGAAGACATTAAAAGAGACTCTAATGATGATAAAGAAATTGCTGACGCCACAAGAAAAACAAATATATTGAATCAACAAAGAAACGATTTAATTCAAGAGATAGATGAAATGTTAATAAATGCGTCCGAAGGAATAATAAATTTCAAAAATTATAAACAAGGTGATACAAAGAATTATGGAAAATAATCTTGTAATAGGAAACACATCTCAATTATCACATTTTTTTCCAAATAGCTATACAAAAATATCATCAAGAAATATAGATTTTGGATTTTTACAAAAAGAATGGGAAAGTGCCTATATTACTTTTGCTGAAAATAGAGTTTATCTTGGTGATATAGATTATATTAAGGTAAATTATATTGATACTATTAAAATAGTTGAACATTTAGTCGATAAATCAAAGAAAATAGTTGTTTATACATCTGGTGAGCTTTGGAATAATTACGAAGGTCCAGTATCGTTGAAAGATAAAGTAGATTATACATACTCTAATAAATATTGTTTATCAAAAAGATTTTTAATTGATCATATAAAACAATATAGAGAAAGTGGTATATGGAAAAACGTGATTATTATTCACCCATTTAATTTTAATTCTACACATAGAAATAAAAATTTTTTATTTGGTAAAATATTTGATTCTATAATAAATAATAACAAAATAGAAATAGGAAATACTTATTTTTACAGAGATATAACTCACGCTAAATATGTAGCAAAAAGATCCATAGATGCTAATGAGGATCAGATGATTGGTAGTGGGAGACTCACTTTTATAAATGATTTTATAAGAGATTTATATAAACATTTTGAGATGAATTACAATGATTATGTAAAAGAAAATCTGAATAATGAAATTAGGCATAAAATTCCTTATTATGTTGATCAAGAAAAAGTGTACTCTTACGATACGCTTCTTAATGACACAATAGAAGATATAGAAAATAGAATCAATGAAAAATAATAAACAATTAATAATAAATTTAATAAATATTAAAAAAACGATATGAATATTGAATATCATTGGTTAGAAAAGCATACAACTCAAGAGTTATATGAACTGGAAACGAATTTTGAAGATCATATAGAATCTCAATGAGAGAATATTGCTAAAGAAGCAATAAATAGAATATCTTATCTAGATTTTAAATCTGATGAATATGAAGTGGAATCTCATCTTAACGATATGATAAGAAATAAGAGAATTTATAATTATAGGATAACAGAAGATGCTATTTATATTGAACCTATACCAAGATATTATAGTAAATGTATAAAAATAACTAAATGAGATGGAAGATATTAAAACTGAATTAAAATGGTACGTTATCCGCTGTTATAGCGCTAATGAGAAGAAAGCTAAAAAACACATAGATAGTGAATTTAATAAACTAGGTATGTATGAGGGAGCTGTTAGTAGAATGATTATTCCTACTAGAAAAGAAATGTATATAAAAAATGGGAAAAAAATTAGTAGAGAGGTTAATTTTTATCCTGGATATATCTTGATAGAAACTACTATGACGCCAGATGTTCAGTATGTTATTAAAAATTCTCCAGGTGTTATGAGTATATTGGGAAATGATGATAAACCAGAACCTTTAAGAGCTGGTGAAGTTAGGAGAATGCTAGGAAAGATAGACGAGATTGGGGATAGTGGCATTGAGACTGATGTTAATTTTATAATAGGAGAAAATATAATAATATCAGAAGGACCCTTCACTAGCTTTAACGCCACTATAGAAGAAATAAATGAGGAAAAGAAAAAATTAAAAGTGTCTATAAAAATATTTGGAAGAAAAACACCAGTAGAAATAGATTTTTCACAAGTAGTAAAACAATAAAATATTATGCTAACAACAGATAAAAATGATCCGCGATTAGGATATGGGTGGAACGAAGAACCAGTCTCACAGAATGAGGTAATAGATATTTACTGAAAGAAGATTTTGATGATGACATTTAAAAAATAAAAACTGAAATGAACTATATTGAGAAAATTGAAAAAGAAGAGGGAATTAGCAATCTAAAAATAGGATTTATAAATCCTCCATCCCCATTTTTAATAAATCAAAGAGTTTTTGTTACACTAGGAATTTTAAGAGTTGCTACATCTATTAAGAATTCTCACAATCACAATAATGTTTTTTTTCTCGATCTATCTGATCAATCTGGAGAAAAAGAACTGATCAAGAATTTTATAGAAAAGAATCAAATAGACGTCATAGGAATTACATCAACGACTCCACAAATATCTGTGGTATTAGAATTATGTAAATTCATAAAATCTAATTATAATATTAGAATAATATTAGGTGGTCCACATATTACCATGATATATTCGTCTTTGATTAATTCCACTAATGACGTGCAAGAAATATGCACTCACAACGTAGATGAAATATTAAAATATGTTGACACCATAGTTATCGGTGACGGTGAAATATCTATATTTGAAGCTATATCTAAAGGTGGTAAAATAATAAATTCAGAAATAGATGATAGACTTTTTTTAACTGATGAACAATATGATTCTATATCTACTGATAGAAGTTTATTAGATATAGACAGTTATAAATATGATATTGATGGAAAAAAATCAACAAACATTATATCACAAATTGGATGTCCGTTTAAATGTGAATTTTGTAGTGGTAGATCATCTAGAACTTTCAGTAGAATAAGAAAAAGATCTGTTGATAGTGTGATAAAAGAAATAGATTTTCTATATAAAACTTATGGATATGAAGGATTTATGTTCTACGATGACGAGTTGAATCTGAATAAAAGAAGATTCCATGATTTATTACGTGGATTAATAGAATATCAAAAAAAAGAAAAAGTCGAATTCAATTTCAGAGGATTTACAAGAAGTGATATTTTAAATGATGAACAGTCCAAATTAATGATGGACGCTGGATTTAAATGGTTATTAGTTGGATTTGAATCTGGGTCAAACAGAATATTAAAAAATATGAATAAGGGGTGTAGTGTTGAAGATAATAACAAATGTTTTGAGATAGCTAAAAATAATGGATTAAAAGTTAAAGCTTTAATGTCAATAGGACATCCTGGAGAATCTGAAGAAACAATAGATGAAACAATAAAATGGTTAGAAAAAGTTAAACCAGATGAAACAGATGTTAGTATTATATCTGTATATCCAGGATCAAATTATTTTAATAAATCTGTAAAAGTATCAGATGATGTTTTAAAGTATAATGTAAATGATCAATCTCTCTATATTAAGAATATAGATTTTTTAAAAGATTCTAATTTTTACAAAAGTAAATCAGATGAATACAAATCTTATGTTTATACAGATTATTTAACAGAAGATCAAATAGTATATTTCAGGAATAAAATAGATAAAATTACAAAAGAATTTTAATATAATTTAATAGTTAGATATTTATTATCAAAATCAAACCAAGAAATCTGATGCTTCCCATTGAAGAAATCCAATAATTTTTTAAATAAGTTGTGATTCTCAATGTTAAATACATTTCTATACGTTATTTGAATAGTAACATCCTTGTTTCCAATATATTTCTTTATTTTATCATAAATATTATATATAGCATCGTATTGATCTGGTGATTCAAATTGAATTATAAAATAATCTATATCATCCCTATATTCATTAAAATATAATGAATGATCAAAAAATAACTCACTCAATTGCTCTTTAACTAATAAGGTTTTTATACCTGGTGTTATGTAAGATATTCTTCTTGACGTTGATTCAAAATTCAATTTATTATCTATAAAAGCATTACTCTCAATAAATATTAAATCAAATATTCTTTTAATACTATTAATATTTTTGCCTTCTCTACTTTTGGCCAAAGACTCATTTATCTCTTGTGTTCTGAGATGATGATCATTAAATTCATCTATTTTTCTACTAATAGATACATCTCTAGTGTTATAACCATATAATGCTCTTGGTATATGTAAATATTTACCAAATTCTTCTAATTTAGCAAATTGTAAATAATCTACAATAATTAATTTTGGATTTAAATTTCCTCTAAAATCTATTGACACATTTCTCCAAGATCTGTTATATCCATGCATAAACATTTCGTTCGTGTAATGACTAACATTTGGATCGTTTTTATTACCAAAACAATAATCTAGATGACTCTTATAATTATGATGATCTAAATACAATGAACCACTATATCTTTTGTTTTTATAATTATGTATTTCTGTTGACATACATATAACATCTGGATATTTTGTATAGAAATAATTATAAACCTCAAGTGTCTTTAAAAACATCGTATCATCACCATCTAAAGTTACAACGACATCCCCATTGGTATATGTTTGAGGATTCCACCACACCTCCTTTTTATGCTTTTGTTCTACGTATTTTATTCTTGGATCTCTTTGTGGTAAAGATTTAACTGTGTTTGTAGTATTTTGATCCGAACTCCAGTCATCTGTTATTATCCATTCAAAATTAGAATATGTTTGAGATATAACACTATTATAGCATTCTTTGATTAAATCTAATGGTTCGTTGTAAAATGAAGTGACTATACTAAATTTCATAATGACTCTATTCTTTTTTTATCTATAAATTCACCATATTCATTTATGTTGTTAAATATGGCATTATCAACCATTATATTTTTTGTGCTTAAAATCTCGCCATTATTTATGATTCTGAATTTTATATCAAAAACATCATCTTTGTTGAATCTAAATTTCTTATAATATCTAAAATTTTTGTCGATGAGTGAAAAATCAAATAGAATTCTTGTTTTATTTTTATTCACAGTGATTTCTAATTCTCTATTATCTAGTAAGTTAGATGAGCTAAACCATATAATAAAATGATCAGGATCATTTTTTATGGGTAAAATCGTGTAATATTCTATGAGAGAAAACAAATTAATATCACCAGAGAAAAAATCATTTTCGTTTATTTCTTGTAATAAAAGATCTTCTTTTTTATTTTTTAAAGTGTGGAAAAAGAAATTTTCTAAGCAATTTGTATTTGATCCAACTCTTCTAGTTTCATCCGTATATTCATTTTCTTTTTTAGTGTATTTGAAATTATCTAAGAAATAATCAATATTAGTTATAAAGAAAATTGTTTTGAAATGTTCGCCCTCACGCTCTGATGTGTTCATAAAAAAAGCTTTTTTGTTTTCTGATACCATTTGAGATATTTTATTATTAATAATATTGATATCATTTTCTGTAAATATAAGATCAAAATTAGTACAGACAGCTATATCATATCCTAAAGATTTAGCGTAAATCAAACTATTATAATAATTCAAATACACTCCCATAGCGTGATTAAAATTATTATCATTCTTTGTAATATTCAAAAGAGCATAATAATCATCAGTTTCAAACCAACTTTGAGTAAAGAAGTCGTGTTTTATTAAAGGGTTATTATAATCATAAATCAAATGATCGACGTTTCTTTGGATTTCTGTCGAAACTGGGCAGTGTGAAGACAAAAATATAGTATTTGGTTTGATAGATTTTATAGCCTTTAAAGTTATTTCCTCTGATTTATCGTATGATGGATGAGATGTCATCACATAACATATCTTATTATCTTTTTTATCTTCTTTTTTATTAAAGTGTTTGCCAAGAACATCAGGAATATATTTTACATTTTTATTATGATTTATAATATTGTTCTCACATATTTTAGCAAACCCATAATCATGCCCAACATAATTTTCCCATGTAGCGTATTTTGTATAATATTTATCCACACATACACATAAAGTATCTATCTTACCAAGAATAAGTTTATCTTCAATGGGTAATTGATGGTCCAATCCATCGTAGTCCACTCTACATATAACCATACCTGTCGAACCATCAAAGTTATTCAACATCGTGTTTAAATAATCTGGATATATTACGTTATCATCATCTAAAAATATTAAATACTTACCAATAGAAACATCCATTAAGTAATTTCTTTGTGTTGAACCATAATCATTTGTCATTTCTGTATAATGATATTTCAGTCTACTATCATTATAACTTTTTACAATGTTTTCAGTTATCTTATCATATCCATCAGAACATATTAACATTTCCCATTTGGCATAAGTTTGTTTAGCAACTGAGTCAATAGCATCTTTTAATTCTTCATGTTTTTTATATGATGGTGTGATAATACTAAATAAAGGTCTTATCTCGTAACCATAATAATCATTTTCTTTATTTAAAAAAAATACCATGTCTTCACCGCTTTTTTCTGAAACATAACCTTTATTTTCTAAATATGTTATTAATCTATCAGATTTACCATCCAGTGAATAATTTTTAATTTTTACTATTTTCTTATCATTAATAAAAGTTAGATTATTTTCAATTTTCATAAAATTTTCTAATTCATCTAATTTTAATATTTTTAATTTTTCCAAATCGTCAATTGGTTCTTCTATTTTATTATCTATCTCAATAGAACAATCTTTAATATCCTTCATATCATATTTTAATTTTTTTGTATCTTCTAATATATTCACAGATATATTATATCTATTAATATAATCATCCATAGAAATTTTACTAAACTTCTCGTAATGTGATCCTGCTCCAACTTCTAAATTCCAATCACTCAATCTTTCACTAGCTAATTTAGATTTACCAGTTAAATAATCATATGATAACCATTTATAGTGTAATAGTTTAAAATCTTCTTTTTCACTGAATTTAACATTTCCAACAGGATTACAATCATGGCATCCAATTCTATAATTTATATCTACTACTGGATCAAACATTATTTTTTTGTTTAAATAAACTTCGTCTTTGATTCCGACTTTTATTATATCTGGTAAATAATTTCCTTTTTCAAATAATGGAAAATCCATTGAAATCATATCAAATCCTTCAACTAAAGGAATTGTAATATTATTTTTCTTATATTCTAACAATTTATTTTTTATATCTGGATGATATAAAAATTCGTCAACATCACAAACTATGATCCAATCATAATCATTTCTATATTTTTTCCATTCTTCATTTCTTATTCTTGTTAATTCTCTATCATCTAATTTCTCACTTTCTCTAACTATAAATTCAACATTTGGAAAGTCTTTTATAACATTTATTGTATTGTCAGTGCTCCCACCATCTATTATTATTATTTTATTAACTCCTATAAAATTAGAATAATAATCAATCCAGAATGGCAATATGCCAGACTCATTATAACATAATGTCATAGCGCATATTTTTAATTTTGAAATTTTCAAAATCTTTTTTATTCACTACCCAAGACCATGTATCTTTTTTAATTATTTCCGCTGAATTTTTACCAAAAAACTCGTCAACAGCTTGAACCACACCTGGCCAATCATGGATATTATAATCATGTCCAGATATTATCCCATTTTTTTTCACTTTAGGATACCAATTTTTTATGTCTCTTTTTACTGACTCATAATCATGAGCACCATCTATAAAGACGAAATCCAAAGATTCATTATCATAATTATTAACTACATCATATGACCATCCACGTATAGGATTTATATAATCTTTCACTGGCTCGATATTTTTTATAAAAGTGTGATATAGATCATTTTCCAATTCTTTAATTATATCACCATGTAATTTTTCGTCAGATGTTCCTTCCCACGTGTCTATGGCATCAAATTTTATATTTTTTCCAGAGTTTATTATTTCTACAGCCATATAAGACGTAGACTTACCTAACCACGATCCTATTTCAACAAAATGAGATCCATCTGGAAAATTTTCAACCATTTTTTTATAAATATTATCAAAGTCAAACCAACCATCTATATTTTCGTGAATATGATCCATTTTAATTAGTTCTCTTATATCATTTATCTCAACAGCATTATGTTCTGGTGTGTTATTATTGCATTTATTAGTATATTTTAAATCTTCTACTTTAATTATATTAAAGTTATCAAATAGTTGTTTAGTTTGTAAATCTTTATTTGGTTTTATTCCATTAGCCATAAGAAAAGATGTAGTTATTAGCATTTCAGAAACAATTCCTATATGATTGTTTATTAGAACTTTCTCCACACCGATTATAGGATCTTCATCCAAAGTAGTATAAGGTTTATCAATATCCCATCTCCATCTATTAAATTCTCTGTCTATTCCAAGATATGTAGTTTCATCGTAAACTCCAGACATAAGTAATAATTGATCTTTCTCACACCTATATTTACATATTTCAAATGTTTTTAATAAAATATCTGTTCTAGCTCCTATTAATTTATCTGAAGCGTGAAATGGTAAAAAATCTATTGGTCTGAAATGTAAATTAGAACAAGAATATTTGTTTGGATTGTTCATTATTGATCTTATAAATAAATCTAGATTTTCATATTTATTATCAGATCTTGTTTTTATAACAAATTTTGTTTCACATTCTTTTAAAGCGTTGTATGTATTATACACTTGATAATACATATTTTGATTATTGAAAAATCTTATGAATTCTTTTTCATAATAATTTTTGATTAATTTTATTTCATTTAAATTATATTTATTCAATAATTCTTCATTGTCATTATCCCAATATGATATTATTACTTTACCTATTTTCTTATAATAATCTAAATTCGATAGGGAAATATCATTCAATGGACCTTGAATAATTATTGTGAAATCCATAAAGATTTTTAATTTATATATGATAATTAGAAAATTAAGTTTTAAATAATAAAAACAAATTTACATGTTTCGAATATAAGTTTAAAACGACTTTTATGATAATATATCATCCAAATTGGCAAAGGAATAGAGTAGATTTTATAATTAATCAATGTATTCCTAGTAGAGATTATCCGCACTCATTATCATCTCTTCGAGATAATGATAGTTTTTTAATAGGTAGAGAGATATTGGAATTGGGTTCTTTTAATGGTAATATAGGAGCTCAATTTTATTTTATGGGGGCTAATGTAACTTGTGTTGAAGGGAGAAAAGAAAATGTAGAAGTTATAAAAAAATGTCATCCATATTTGAATGTAATACATGCTGACTTAGATACTCCAGAATGGGACCTTGGTAAATATGATATTATTATAAATTTTGGACTATTTTACCACTTAGAAAAATTCCATAAAGAACATTTAACAAATTGTATAAATAACAGTGATATAATGTACTTTGAGAGTGTTGTGTATGATAGTTTCAAAAGCGAATTAATATTTAGAGACGAGCAAGGTTCTGATCAATCATTAAGTAATAAAGGTGGGACTCCAACAACAAGTTATATAGAAAACATATTCAAAGATAATGAATGTAAATTCATAAAGTATTCATCAGCATCTTTAAATAGTGAGCAACACCATTATAATTGGATGGATAGTGGCAATAAGTCTTTTGATCAATATGCTAGAAGATTCTGGGTAGTAATGTAAATAAAATAAACTTTTATTAAATATAAACATAAATAACATATATAAATATTTAAAAAATAAATGCCTATGAATGAATAATGTTTTCATTATTGACATTTTAGACCAAATAATTTTTATATATGATATTAAATTGACATCGAATCTTTGTTACTGGTGGTATGTTTGTGATGGGTTTTTATTGAATGATTGTGTTTATTTGTGCACTGAATTTTTTGATAAAAAAGATTTAAACATATTGAAAAAAAATTAAATAATTTAGATTTTGATGTTACTATAAGGAAAAATAAAAGAATATTTTTCAATAAAAAATCGTCAATAAATTTTTTAAAATGGATTTCAAATGGTATAGAAATACAAAAAGAATATTCTTACAAATGGAATTTGAAAAGTAATCCAAATGAATGAAAAAAAGGGCATTATTAACGGGTATAACGGGGATGGATGGGAGTCATCTCTCCGAATTTCTACTTAATAAGGGGTATGAAGTTCATGGAATAATAAGAAGATCTAGTTCTTTTAACACGGGAAGAATAGATCATATTTATCCTCAATTAAAACTTTATTATGGTGACGTAACAGACGCGTTGTCTATCGAACACATAATTCAAAAAGTAAATCCAGATGAAATTTATAATTTAGCGGCTCAATCACATGTAGCCGTTTCTTTCGAATTACCAGAATATACAGGCCAAGTCGATGGTTTAGGAGTTCTTAGATTACTTGAAACAGTAAAGAATTATTCTCCAAACACAAAAGTTTATCAAGCATCAACTAGCGAGCTTTTTGGTAAAGTTCAAGAAGTTCCACAAAAAGAAACAACACCTTTTTATCCTAGGAGCCCATATGGTGTTGCCAAGCTCTATGCTTATTGGATATGTAAAAATTATAGAGAATCTTATGATATGTTCATATCCAACGGAATCTTGTTTAATCACGAAGGAGAGAGAAGAGGAGAAACTTTTGTTACAAGAAAAATAACTAAAGGTTTGGTAAATTGGAAAAAAACAAAAATTCCAATTAAATTGGGAAATCTTAATGCTAAAAGAGATTGGGGTTATGCTAAGGATTATTGTGTGGATCTAGACACATCTATATTGACGAATCACGGTTTTAAATATAAACATGAAATAAAAGTTGGAGACACTATAATTAATTACAACCTTCAAAGTGAGAAGTGGGAAAATGATAAAATAATTAAAATATATGATGTTCCATATAGTGGAAAAATGTACACGTTTAAAGGAAATAATTTAATATTTAGATGCTCTGAGAATCATAGAATTATTTATAAAAGAAAAACAACTAAACATAAATATTTTAATGATATGAAGTGGAGAGAGTGTACAGCGAGAGAATTTTATGAATTATTTAAAAATAAGTCAATTAGAGAAAAATATAATTTTTGTTTCCCTGGTTTTCATGGATCAATCGAAAAAGAAGATTTGAATATTATAGATGACAACATGATTAAATTAATTGGTTATATTGTAACAGAGGGTCATTTATATCAAAGTAAAGAAATTGGAAGAGGAATAGTATTGAGTATTTCGCAATCAAGAAAAAAATATCTTGATGATTTAAAAAAATGCATAGACGATATTGGTCTAAAATACAGATTAATACACAGATATGATGATTTATTTAATTTTATATTCGATACAGATAGTAGAGATAAAATATTAGATTATTTTGATTCTTATAATATACATGATCTACCAAGCTATATATTTAATATGTCAATTAGACAACTCAATATATTATTTACATCTATGATGAATGGCGATGGTTGTTGGGCAAACACAACTTATATTTCAAAAAGAAAAAAACTAGCTACTGATTTTAAACTCATTTGTGAGATATTAGGGTATAAATCATCTATTAAAAAGAGAATAAGTGATGTATATGATGTGCATTTTTTTAGTGGCAAAAAAACAAAATATTCATTGATTGTTGATATAGATATTGAAGAAGTAAACGAAAATATATGGTGCGTAGAGACTTTAAAAAACAAAACAATAATAACAAGTAAAAACGATACTACTTTTATTTCTGGAAATTGTGAAGCCATGTGGTTAATGTTACAACAAGATAAACCAGACGATTTTGTCATATCTACAGGTGAAGTTCATTCTAATAGAGAATTCATAGAAGAAGCTTGTAAATACATAGGAGTTGATATTGAATGGAGAGGAGAAGGATTAGATGAAATCGGGGTGGATAAAAAATCTGGTAATGCCATCGTTATTCAAGTAGATAAAAGATACTTTAGGCCATCAGAAGTTGACTTGTTAATAGGTGATCCATCGAAAGCTAAAGAAATTTTGGGATGGGAAGCAAAAACAAAATTCAAAGATTTGGTTAAATTAATGATGGAACATGATTCCTCGCTTATATGATTAATTATCAGTAATATACAAAAACAGCATTAAAAAGATTAATATATAGATAAAAAAATAAAGAAATGAAAAAGATTTACGAAAATTTATTAAAGGAGAATATCAACAAAAATTTATTTGAAGTTGATTTTGAATTTGACGAATTAACAAATATAGAAAAACAATTATTAAAAGACTATATTAATAGATTGGATGAGAATACTATGGAATTTGAATTAGTTTCTGTTGAAAAAGTGGTTCAACCACTAGATATTTTAATAAAATTGAAAAATAATAAAATCACTGGTAATGTTAAAATTAATATGATAGACAAAGAGGGAAATGTTATAGGCATAGTTATATTTAAAACCTTAAAAATAACAGAGATTAAAAATCTAATAGATTTTGATTTTAATAAAAGTGATAAAAATGATAAATTAGTTGCTAATTTTACTTATGATGACATATTATATTCAAATGACGGTAAAGACTTTGAAAAACTTAACTAAAAAATAATTATTATGTATGCAAATTTTAATAACTCCAGAGGATATTATAAAACGTTGTCTATGGCTAGAATACAAAAGATTTTGTCTAAAAGAAAAATCTGAAGAAGATATTCTACAAATAATGGACGAAAATAAACCAGTGGTAATAAAAGAAAATGATGCTTATGTTATAGGACTTCTAAAAATAGTGGAAACACCGAATGTAGTGCACAGATTCAAAGAGCATATGAACGATATTTTAAAAATTAAAAGTAACATCTTTAATAATAAACTGTATATTATAAGAAGTTCCATAATTAAAGAAATATTCACTTTCCCAATGAGATTCCCAGATAATTTTAAACCATCTTTTGAGTATAAAAACGGGATCGAAGAAATGAAGATTTTCGTAGATAAAATTTATAATGAGGTTAATAAATTACCAACTTTTTCATTTCAAAACCAAGATAAAACATATGTTTATTTATCTTCTAATTCTGTCAAATCATTAATAGATGAGAAGAAAGAAAAGAACAAAGAAAATTACGATAATAAAATAGAAGATAAATTTAATGATGATGAGGTTGACGATTGATTATAAGGTTTTGAATATTACAGCGTCTTTAAATTTCCAATACGCTATAATACCTTGATCAAAACTGTATTTTTTTATCATTTCTTTAGATTCACTAGCTCTAACCTTAGTTTTAGTGCTTAATAGATCTTGATTTTCTATTGATTCAATAGTTCTATAAACTGGTAGATCTTTAGCTATTTTATTAACAAGAAAATCATAATATTGCTCTATTATTTCTGCGGTTCTAAGAGATCTCTCATAAAATTTATATTTTAGTTCTGGCACATCTTTATCCTCTAGAGCTTTTTCATATTTTTCTTTATTTTTAATAAGTTCTTCTTTTGTGGTAGTTTTATCTTTATCAAAGAAATCAGCGTAAGAGAACTCTAATAAATCTTTCTTCTTAAATGTTGACTTTAAAATTGATGAAATTTCTTCTTCTTCTTCTTCATCTTCTTCTTCAACTTCAGAACCTGTTTTTACCACATTTACAGGAACTGACGTGTCTTTTGGATCCTCAAATGATGTAATTTTTGTTTTTGCTTTAACTACTTTAATTTGGTGTTGTTTCATGACTATGCCAGTGGTGCCATTAGACTCCGTAAAAACAACCATCACATCACCATCATTCCAAACAATAGTCACTTCACCGTTTTGCCAATAAAATTGACTACCTTTATCAACACATTTAACTATATCGCCTTTAGCTGCCTTTTTAGATACTGGTGGTTCGTCTAATGGAATAACTATATCTTTACTTATCATCATGGTTATTCTCGCTAAATTTCTAGAATCATCGCTATCTATTTCTATGAAAAGACTTCCGTCTTTCACAATTCTTTTAATAGTTCCTTTTCTGTTCATGAAATTTATTCTACCTTCTACACCATTAACTATTACTCTCTGTCCTTCGTAAAACTCTTCATTCTTAACACCTGTTTCGGTTTCGCTAGTTTCACTGCTATATTTATCAGATTTAGGTGGGACATTGAATTGATTTGCTTTTTTTAATTCATCTGATGATGCTAAGAAAGCAATTCCAGCTGGAGTTATTATTTGATAATCACCATCTCCATAAATATGATTTATTTCACAGGTTTTACCATTATGTCTATCTCTTTGTTTAAGTTTTTTATTTTTGTTGTAAAAAGTTACAAGATCTCCGATATCATAGTCAGATTCTTTGTCCACTGGTTTTAGTATTTTTGGTTTTGGTTCTTTAGATAATTCATGTGGATATGCAGTCATTTTGAATTCACCATTATCAAACACTACTGAATACAATACGTGTGCTGTGCCTGGATTCCACACTTTTTTAATAACACATTTTTCATTATCGTAATCTTTTGCTGTTTTATACATACTTACATGATTATAATAAACTTCATCACCTTCTTTAAACATCAATTTATTTTCTATTTTTGAAGTGTCTTTTGTCAATTCGTCTGACATGGCGGTTGCTACGTGATCATCATCAATAAATTTAATTCTATACATAGGATGAATTGATTGATATAAGATTTCTAATATAACACATTTCTTACCGTTATATTTATCAGTGAAGACTTTATTTATTTTTTTACTGTTAAATATAGCGATATCTCCTTTATTGAGTACATTAGAATTTTTATTAATCGGGTTTAGTTCTGATAAATAAACGGAAATTGCTTTAAAACCATCATCAAACACTACTGAATACAATCCTCTATCAATAGATTCTATTGTGCATTCTTTCCCATTATACTTCTGAATTTTTGGATTTAGTGTTTTTGTATTGAATATAGCCTTATCGCCTTTTTTAAAAGGTTTTTTATTTTCATTTAATATGTAATCTTTATATTTAAACATTTGTTTTGTATATATTTTTTATTTGACATTTCTTATATCATCAACCATCATAACTTTCTTATTGATCTCTTTCTGTTTAACTGGTCTTTCGACTGGTGGATTAATATTCCATGGCATATTGAGTTTCCATTTCAATTCTGTCACATCATGTATAATCCAGTTTTTCATCAAGTCCATAAATTTTATACCTCTAAATGGCTCTTTTTGACACATACCTAGCAAGTTAGATAAATTACCTATACCCTTATGTCCTCCACATTTTAATCCTTGATATTGAAAACCAAATTCACGAGGCAACACAAAATTTCCTAAAAATCTTGTATATTTATCTAAATCATTTAAAATTTCTCCACCTCTCAATGTTGGTAAATCCTCAATAGTATCGATATTCTTGTAAGATGTTATTTGTAGTGAAGAACCATAATCGAGTAAAATAAATTGAATGTTTTTATCATGTCTACCTAACACTTTTTCAATTAATGCTCTAGCCCTTAGAGCATTGGCCCAAGTTCCAACAGGAACATACACCAAATTTTTGATAACTACAAAACCATCAAATTCAAATTTACCAGCTTCTCGACTCCAATAAAAATTTATAAAATCTTCAAGACTTAAAATGAATGGTTTTTCCCATCTTCCAGATGTCTTAGCCATCATTTTATTTATTCTATCTTTTGAGTCTGGAACAAAAGCTGGTACCCCCTCAGTTTCTTTTACACGATCTGGATTATCTTTATCTAAGGCTATCAATGCTCTTCTCATATCATCTTTTTCTTCTGGAGTAGTGCCACGAGGCATTTTTACATTGTTTAATGGATATATTTTTTTAAATAGATTAAATATTTTGTATACAGACAAAGTTCCATTATGAACAACCTCTATAATTGTTCTATAATCACTTCTTTTTATTAATTGATTGAAAGCGCCAGCAAACACAAGTCTTGCGTTCTTAGATTTTATAATATCTTGTAAATTAAAATTTAATATAGTTTTTATATCGACATTATAATCATCGTATCTAGCAGCGTCTATCATGGTTATCACAGATAATATAAGATCATCGGTTGGTATACCAAGTAATCTACATACAAGATAATAGCAAGAATCGCTTTTCATTTTTATAGATTGATCACTCTTTTTATATACTTCCCCTTCTTCCATGTGGTGATCAATATATAAATCAAGATCTGGGTTATCTTCAGCATAGTCTACACAAACATTTATATATGTTTTATCTATTGTAAATACTTTCCATCCGTCTGTATAATTTACAATTCCATAACCAGCTATATTAAATCCTCTAGATTCCAAATATTCCTTCATGACTATACCTGAAAAAATACCATCTAAATCATCATGTGTATAAATGATAACATCTTTCCCTCTTTTTCCTTTTTCTCTCCAGTATTCTAGGCTATTTGGAAATCTGATGGATGCTTCTTCCTCATTTAATATGTAATTATCAAAATTTGTTATCATGTTTCTATATATTAAAAATTTATTATCATTCTTCTTCACCGTGAGGATCAATATGAATGTGTTTAATTCTCATTTCTTCTCTTCTTTCATGCTCTTTTATATCCACAACGTGTTCAATAACAACATTTCTATATTCTTTTAAAGTAAATGTATTCATTATCATCCGTCTTATTGTTCGGATTCAACTTCTTCAGTTTTTTCCAATAATCTATATTTATCAAAATCTTTTATCATACAGCTCTATATATAATTTTTTAAAAATAAACTTTCCAACACGGCAATTATATAAATTAAAAAATTTCGACTATTTGTTATGCCAGTTATAGATAAAACTTCTACTTATTCATTCACAATGACCACAGATCAAATGTCCTCTTTATTGGGCAAAATCAAAGATATGGTGGCTATTGATCCGCGAATAGTAATTAAAATAGATAATTCAAAAATATTAATGTTTTCTTTTGTTGGTGATTCTTTTAAAAATATACACGCTTTTAAAAATTATGTTTTTGAAAGAGAAGATATTATGACTCTAAAGAAAGAAATAACAGAACCAATTGTTTTTATATCTAAAGACGGTAAGAAGCTACACAGAATATTAAATAACATGGTAGATTATGATGAAGAAATAAAAGGTAAGATATCTATAAATGATGAAGATTATGTGAATTATATAGCTTTAGATAATAATAAGTTAGATATTAAAATAATAGGAAGCGATCCAATATCTATTGGCAAAGAGATTGGTGTAGATGATGTCAATTATCTTATGAACATTGATAATTCTTTATTTAATTTCGAAATTAATGTACAGGATTTTGAAAAAATAAAGAAAATGGGTCTTATAGAAAATGAATTAAATAGTGTTCTTTACATCAACATAGATAACAAAAAATTATCTATTGGTGAAACAAAATGGTATTTGAATATTTGTGAAGTCGATTATGATAATAATATATTAACCTTTCCAAAGAAGTACTTTAATGCTATAAATCCATCTAATACTATAAATGTATATGTATTTGATAGTTTCATACTTTGTAAATATGATGATTACAATTTAATGATACTGATGGAAACTTCCATATAAATTTTCACATTTTTCTTTTAATATATAGAAAGAAAGAAAATATTTCTAGTGATATACAGATTCAAAGAATATAATGTAAATGGGGCTAAAAATAAAAAAAGACCAATAAAATTTGTTGATCTTTGAACATAACGGTAAAACTGGAGAATTCGTAAAGGTTAGAGATGATGATAAATATTCTATAAAATTTGATGATGGTAAAAGATTGGCTGCAAATCCTAAAAATGTTTTTAAATTCGATGAAAATGGAAACAGAAAAGATTGGTGGCACGAAGATTATGAAGACGATGGTGACGAAAACATAAATTATGGACCAGAAGATTTTTATTTCTATGTTAGAAGATATGGCGGAGCTGTTTATGTCACTTTAACGTCAGCTAAATATTTTGAGGAGAATGGATGTGTAGATGATGGATTAGGATCTCATAATTTATCTAGAGAAGTCAAAGACGCATTAAAAAGAGCTGGTGTATATGCTGATGCAGAAGAATCTGAAGCTGTGTGGAGCGTAAACCCAAGATTATTTAACCCAGCTCAAATAAGAATGAACATGTTAAAAGAAGGATTCATAGATAATCCAGCTTTTACACAATTTATGAGAGATCATAATTAATTAATTTTTTTATTTCATTCAAATTTATTATTTTTGTATGTTAAAATGCAAAATAATGGCTGATCACAAAGATAACACCAAAAAAGGAGACACTTTATATTTTAAATATCTAAGAAAGGATAGATTTTTTATTATTAATCAAAATAGTTTAACACAAAATAATGAATCGTTTGTTATTCCACCAGAAAATATAGCTCTTATGTCTAATAATTAAAAAACGCAAAGATGGAACCAAAACCTTTAGTAATTGTAGAAGAAAACGATGTAATAGTCTTTAATCCGATTTATGATATTAATGATGTCATTAGATGGGCTAATAGCTAATCTTTTTTTTCTTTTTTTCTGATTTATTCTGTCACAGATTCAATTACAGCAGTGTCAACACATATAGTGTCAGATATTGCTTGAACTAAAGCAATAGAGTCGGCTACCATAATAGAATCAGCTATTCTTTTATCTTCAATTTCTTTTGCTGTTGGTCCGCAAGAGACAGCTATAAAAGCTATTCCAGCAGCGATTACAATCATACTTAACATTTTTTTCATATATTCATATTTTTTTATTTTTTATGCTAGAACTTATATAAAGTTTTAACATTTTTTAACAATCAGACATATATATTATCATAAAAATGTCATTTTTTTCTATTTTCTATTAAATGAGTTTTGAATTTAAATATATAAATTATATGATTAAAAGATTCGAAATATTTAAGAAAATAAGTAATCCTGATGGCGAAGAGGAATGGGAAGATGGTGTGGATTTTCAAAAAGGAGACATTCTTGTTTGTGTTGATGATCACTTATCTGATTTGGTATTGGGAAAAGAATATGAATTTTTAAGATATGTAACTACCCCCATCAATGGTAATAAATACGTAACAATAAAAAAAAATGGTAGATTTGGCACATTGTTAGGATATCGTCAAGATAGATTCCAGTTAAAAAAGAAATTGAATGAAGATATATCTGATATAAATTTTTTTTTATTTGAATCTTTAGAAACCAAGAAATTCAATGATATATTGAAATTAATGGGCGTTATGAATCAAAATGGTTCTGTTGATTTAAAAAATATGACAAACAAAATAAATGATTTTTTAGATAAAGATAAAAACAGAGATAAATTTTTAAAAAAAGTGGAAGATGATATTGAACCAAAAGTTGATGTAGAAAATGTAAAGATAAAAGCTAAAAAATTAAAACCAAGTCAAAACGAAATATTTTTAGATAGAGTTATAGAAAGATTGGCTGAAAATAAAAAAGACAGAAAAGATATATTAAAAGGATATTTGAAAGACCAGGATATACTTATCAGTGATGATAGCCACATTATAGATGGGCACCACAGATGGGCATGCGCCTACATATTAAATCCAGATTGTGAAATAAACGTCACCAAAATAGATATGCCAATAAAATACGCTCTCCCTCTATTAAATGCTATATTGAGCGCTAATGATGAAGTAGATGAAATATCACACGATGGATATTCAATAGATATTTTCAAAATTAAAAACTTATCTGATGAAAGTATCTATAAAAGAATAAATTCTATCGTGTCTGATCAGAAAAAGGGGAAGAAAATTTATAAGAATATGAAAAAGAAATTGGAAATTGAAACTCCTTTAAAAGAAATCATCAAAAACGTAAAAAGTATTCCAACCCCAAAAAGAATTTTCGAAGATCGTGATGGCATGCCTAGGATCAAAGAAAAAGACGCTAAAAAACTCTTATGACACAAATTCCGTTAGAAGTATTAAAAATAGACACGGGATATCATATTCTTTGTCGTGTTCATATTTTAGGTAAAGAGTATAGGATGTTAGTGGATACTGGCGCTTCTTTGACTATGTTTGATATAAAAAAATATAAATTAATATCTAATAACGAACTAATAAATAATGATAAACTTTCATCTGGATTCGGAAGTGGATTAATGAAAAGTAAATATATCATTATTGATAGTATGAGAATAGGAGATATTGTTATAGATAATTATAAAATGATGTTAATTAATCTTAACTCAATAAATGATAATTTTCGAGAAAACGGATATCCATTAATAGACGGAATATTAGGGGGAGATATTTTAATGAAATATAAATCTATTATTGATTATAATGAAAGAGAACTAAAATACAAAATTTAATAAATTAAATAATTAATTATAAAAAACATAATTTAAAACCATGCTTTTATGACTCGAATTTTGCTGAAAAACATTAAATTTGTATTTAACTTCATCCAATGAAACT
>Ga0172375_10001019_pt1 | contig 45301 bp, 57 predicted proteins | sample LakKiv1m_FD_114537 | JGI IMG/M metagenome (GOLD analysis project Ga0172375, IMG submission 114537) | Freshwater microbial communities from Kabuno Bay, South-Kivu, Congo - kab_092012_11.1m | ecosystem: Environmental > Aquatic > Freshwater > Lake | place: Democratic Republic of the Congo... | reverse complement strand
TCAAACCATTATTGAGCCGGCTATTAAAAAAGCTATCGAGATTCAAGCTGACACATTGGTGTTTGGCTGCACCCATTATCCGTTTGTGAAAGACGTATTTGAAAATCGTTTTACTTCTCTTGGTGTACCCATGCATTTGTTTGATCCATCTCATGCGGTTGCACAAGAAGTTTTATCGAAATTTTTTGTAAATGGAAGAGGTGAACACAAATTTTATACATCAAAATCATCCTCTGTTTTTTCTGAAACCGTCAAACGATTATTTGGCGATGATGCTGATATTCAAGAAATAAAAAATCACCCAAGATGAGTGATTAGCGATAGAGGCGGTACTCATTGATTTGCGCGGCCACGTGCTCGGGAACCAGATCGTCGATCGGCTCACTCCTTCGCACGCGCTCGCGAATATCTTTGTTGGTCCCGGAAACATCAACCGGCAGCACCTCGCTTGAAGGAGGAAGGTCACTTGGGTCGAATTCATGATCCGGGTATTGGATCACCAGGAAGTTGAGGTTTTGAAAGGCCCAGGCCCCTTCTTTCCAGTTTTTGTGAATTTTGGATTGCTCTGCGGCTCCGTGTTGAATGGAGCGAGCGCCGATCACGTGCCAAATTTCTTTGCTTGGATGCCGTTTGGCAAAGTGCCGTTGCATACCAACATTGTGCCGGAATGTTCCGTTTTTCATATCGGCAAAATCAATGATGGCGGATGGAACCTCTCCCGAAAACGTATCCAAGATCATTTCACGCCGGTGATGAGCCGAGGCGATGCCTTTTTCGGTTTCACGATTTCCGTACGGCACAATCCACAACAAATCGTTTCTGGTTAACGTGTCCGTGATGGCTTGTGCGATCTGAATGTTGTGTTTGCCGGGCGGATCGAAACTGGCGTAGTACAAATAAAATCTTGGTTGGCGTTCCAAAGACATGCGTTCTCCCTCCTTGGGATGGGGTTTTTTGGGACTGAAAAATATCATTTTATATCCTTTGTGTCAAGTGGAAAAAACTTTGGCTTTGGCATATACTGCTTTCACGTATGAAATATCGCCAAGTTCTCAATCATCATCCGGCCATGTGTATCCGGTTCAGTCTCTACGCGCCCATGGTTTTTGTTCAACTTCTTCCTTTGGTATTTTTTGATTTCATGTTAGAGATGTATCACCAAATTGGTTTTCGTTTGATGGGTATTCTGCGCCTGAAGCAGCGAAATTTTATTCGCATGGATCGCCACAAATTGTCGTACTTGAATTGGTATGAAAAAAACGGTTGTGCCTATTGTGGGTATGCCAATGGTTGGTTTGGTTATGCAAGCGCCATCGCGGCGGAAACGGAAAAATATTGGTGTGGCATCATGCACAAAAAATACAACGGGTTCAATGCTCCTGCGCATCACAAAGATTTTTTGTCCTATGGAGATGAAAAGGCGTTTCACGCATACGTAAAAAAATAATATGCCTCATGAAAAACAATCGTACGTGCCGCCTATGCGAGGTAAGGAAGTAGCAGATATGTTTGGCGATCAGAGTTTAATGGAACTGGAACAACAACAAAAACATGTTGGAGATGAAATAGATCAACATGCTCGTGAGCTTGCAGAAATGAAATTACAAGGAGAGGATGGGGAAGAAGCATATGTGTTATTGGAGCAGGCGCTTGTTTCAGCTCGGGAACAATTAAAAATTCTCAATGAGCGTATCCGGAAAAGCGGTAAATCTTTTGGTCAAAAGCGTGGCCCTCTTACGACTCATTAATGTATGTCAAAATTTCTTATTTCAGGAGGAAAGCCACTGATTGGGGAGGTGTCTGTTTCCGGAGCAAAAAATGCGGCGTCAAAAATGATGATTGCTACTTTATTGACCGATGAACCGGTTGTGATAAAAAATGTTCCTCGTCAGCAGGAGACAAGTATCACTGAGGAGATTATTAAAATGGTGGGAGCAGAAATTGTTTGGGTGGATGAACACACCTTGCAAACACAAACAAAAACTATTCTCACAACAGAAGTTCAAAAACTGTCCAGACAAAATCGTATCAGTGTTTTGGCATTGGCCCCTCTTTTGCATCGAACCAAGGAAGCGTTTGTGCCACTGGTTGGTGGAGACAAAATTGGGCCGCGCCCCATCAATTTTCATTTACAAGCTCTGCGACAAATGGGGGCAGATATTGAAGAACAAAAAGATGGGTATCGCACTACCATTCAAAAACGATTGAAAGGGACTCTTATTGCCCTTGATTATCCATCTGTTGGTGCGACGGAGACCTGTATTTTGGCGGGCGTTCTGGCAGAAGGTCGAACGGTTATTCAAAATGCAGCTCAAGAGCCAGAGGTGTTGCATCTCATTATGATGCTCCAAAAAATGGGAGCGATTATCCAAGTGAATGCTGGGCGTTCCATTGAAATTTTTGGAGTAGAACGATTGCACGGAACAGACGTGACGGTGATGCCGGATCGCATGGAGGCGGCTTCATTTGCTTCCATGGCGATTGGAACGCGCGGAGAAATTTTTGTACGTGGGGCAGAACATGAACACATGATGACGTTTTTGAATTCTGTGCGACGCATTGGAGGTGAATATGAGGTGAGGTCTGGTGGTATTCTTTTTCGCGGAACACGACCGCTTTATGGAATGGAACTTGAAACAGATACCCATCCTGGTTTTATGACGGATTGGCAACAACCATTTGTGGTATGTTTAACCCAGGCCGAAGGAACAAGTGTGGTGCATGAAACCGTCTATGAGGATCGTTTTGGATATACATCAGCACTCAAAGATATGGGGGCGGACATCACTTTGTTTTCAAATTGTTTGGGAGAAGTTCCTTGTCGATTCAAAAATCAAAATTATAAACATTCTGCTGTGATCAACGGTCCAAAACCTTTACATGCCACACAAGTTCAGGTGCCGGATATTCGTGCTGGACTTGCTTTTGTCGTGGCTGCATTGGTGGCAGACGGCACATCAGAACTCACAGGTATTGAACATTTGGATCGAGGGTATGAACATTTGGAAGAAAAGTTGCGTGCGGTCGGAGCTGATATACAACGCAAAGAAGAATAAAAAAAGACATCTTGCGATGTCAGGCCTGTGCAGTTGGAAAAAGGAAATGGGCGAGCCTGTTCATGGCCTGGTGATACACGGACATAAATGAGACAAAGCCCATGGGGTGATCATTCGGGAAAACGATTTGCATTTCTTCATGCGTTCGCAAGAGAAAGCAAGTTCCGGGAAACGCCTTGTCCGTGCATGAGCAAGGGCCATGCGAAAGCCAGGAGGTGTGCATGGATCTCTTCCATGCTTCTTGTAAGGCTTCTTCGGAAGTTTCTTGAGTCAAAATGACTTGCTTGATTTCTGCAAGCCAAATATCCCTGAAGATTTCAGCTTGATCTGGCATGTTGCCTCCTTTGTGCAAAGATCGAGAAAAGAATATACGTTCAATTTATCATCTTGTCAACCAATATGTTTCTTCAACTGTTACAATTATCTCCTGCACTTGCTCTTGCTTGGATTGTGGCGATTTTTTCATCGCTGACCATTCACGAGTTTTCTCATGCGCTCATGAGTAAACTTCGTGGGGACAATACCGCAGAACGAGAAGGTCGGCTCTCTCTCAATCCGCTGGCTCATTTGGATTGGTATGGATTTATTCCACTCCTTTTGTTTGGATTTGGGTGGGCAAAACCGGTTCCATACAATCCATACAATTTGAAAGATCCAAAATGGGATTCTGTGTTGGTAGGACTCGCTGGTCCGTTCTCCAATTTGGTTGTCTCAACCGTGGCCGCAATCGCGTTTCGTGTTTTGGTGATGAGCGGAAATTTAGCTCCGTTAAATCTACTTTCCGCGTTTTTGTTTTTCTTGATTTTGCTTAATTTGTTTTTGTTGTTTTTTAATGTGATTCCGATTCATCCGCTTGATGGATCAAAATTGTTTTTTGCTCTTTTTGATGCGCCCAAGTACGCCCAGGTGCGACAGTTTGTGGCTGTGCGTGGTCCGCAAATTCTCATGGTCGCGGTCTTTGTTTCTTTGCTCACCAACCTCGATGTGTTCTTTTTTATCAGTCGTCCGGCTTATGGAGTTTGCAGCTTATTGGTTGGTGGAAGATGTGAGGTGTATCAAAATATGCTGTTTTCTTCGCTCTAAGATCATGAAAAAACAGGCTAAAAGCCTGTTTTTTCTTTTTTCTTCAATTCTTGACGTTTTTTTGGGAGCGTGTTATCTTTTGGCCACATAAAACGCTGCTGAATTCAACCCAAACTTTGTTTCGATTTTTTCGAGATTATTTTTATTTATTAGAGCAAACGTCGAAAAGCGCGTTTTTCTCCCTTATTCTTATGCCAACAATCAATCAACTTATTCGCAAAGGCCGACATGACAAAGGATCAAAATCCAAGTCTCCGGCTTTGCAATACACCTTTGACTCATTGCACCGCAAAAAAACGGAATTCAGAAAAGGAAGTCCGTTTAAGCGAGGGGTGTGTGTGAAGGTAACCACCATGACCCCAAAAAAGCCAAACTCCGCTATTCGTAAAATCGCTCGTGTGCGTCTCTCAAACGGAACAGAAGTTAACGCTTACATTCCGGGAGAAGGACACAACCTGCAAGAGCACTCCATTGTGATGATTCGCGGTGGACGTGTAAAAGACCTTCCTGGTGTGCGCTATCACATTGTTCGTGGAGTGTATGATGCCCAAGGTGTGAGCGGACGTATGATTGGACGAAGTAAGTATGGTGCTAAGCGTCCAAAAGCTAAGAAAGCGTAAAACAAAGTAGTAAGTAGATGGTAGATAGTAGTGAGAGACTCTGTATGAATCTTTTTCTATTATGCCTCTATCTACTGTCTACTATCTTCTATCTACTAACCCCCAGAACGGAGTACTTCATTTTTGAGTGAAGGAAGATAATCCATCATGAAGGTAGAAAAACCGTTCGATAACATCAAAAAAATATGCGCGGGAAAAAAGCGATAAAACGGGAGATTACTCCTGACCCAAAGTACGGCAACGCAACCGTTGCAAAACTCATCAATTACATCATGTTGAACGGAAAAAAGACCGTAGCACAAGAAATTGTCTACGATGCATTTGATTTGGTGAACAAAAAAACAAAAGAAGATGCCTTGGAAGTTTTTGAAAAGGCTATCAAAAATGTGATGCCGGCTTTGGAAGTAAAAAGCAAACGTGTTGGAGGAGCCAACTATCAGGTGCCAATGCCTGTGCGAGGTGATCGACGATATGTGCTTACCTTCCGATGGGTGATTACCGCTGCTCGTTCTAAAAAAGGACGACGTATGGCTGAAAAATTAGCAGATGAAATTGTTGCCGCTTCAAACGGAGAAGGAGATGCGGTCAAAAAGAAATTGGATGTTCAACGCATGGCAGAAGCAAACCGAGCCTTTGCTCATTTTGCTCGTTAAAACGGCGTAATGCTTGCTTAACAAGCAAAATTTTCAACAAGCCTCTCACTATCCCGCCGACGCTTTGCTGTGGCGGGACCCCGCCACAGGCGGGGCTTACTACTTACTACTTTTCCCACCATATGCCTCGTGAATATCCCCTGGATAAAGTACGAAACTTTGGAATTTTTGCCCACATTGATGCGGGTAAAACAACGGTTTCCGAACGTGTCCTTTTTTATACCGGTCGTAAACATAAAATCGGTGAAGTGCACGAAGGTGCAGCTACCATGGACTGGATGGAACAAGAACGCGAACGCGGAATCACTATTACAGCTGCGGCAACAACCTGTTTTTGGAAAGATCACCAAATGAACCTGATTGATACCCCAGGTCACATTGACTTTACCGTTGAGGTGAAGCGCTCCATGCGTGTTTTGGATGGAGGAGTGGCTGTGTTTGATGGTGTGGCCGGAGTGGAACCACAATCCGAAACCAACTGGCGTTATGCGGATGATTTTAAGGTTCCTCGTATTGTGTTTATCAACAAATTGGATCGAACCGGCGCGGATTTTTACAAAGACCTTCTTTCCATTCACACACGTCTTACAAAAAACGCTCATCCGATCCAGCTTCCAATTGGAACCGAATCCGGATTTGTTGGTGTGATTGATTTGCTCAAAATGCGAGCATACATCTACAAAGATGAACTTGGTCGTGATGTTGAGGAAACCGATGTTCCGGAAGAGTACAAAGCAAAAGCAGAAGAATGGCGCAATAAATTGGTTGAAGCCATTGCCGAAAACGATGAAAAGCTCATGGAAAAATATTTGGCCGGTGAAGAAATTTCCATTGATGCATTGAAAAAAGTGATTCGACGCACAACCATCACCAATGATTTTGTGCCTGTGATGTGTGGTTCGGCTCTTAAAAACAAAGGTGTGCAAATGTTGCTTGATGCCATTGTTGAATATTTGCCAAGCCCACTTGATGTTCCATCTTTTCAAGGAACAGATCCGGATGATGCAGAAAAAATTATTGAACGACATTCCTCAGACACAGAACCATTTGCCGCTCTTGCTTTTAAGATTGCGGCAGATCCGTTTGTTGGAAAATTAGCTTTCTTCCGCGTGTATTCCGGAAGTGTTAAAGCTGGATCTTACATTTTGAACTCATCAACCGGGGCAAAAGAACGCGTGAGCCGTATTGTGCGATTGCACGCAAACACCCGCGAAGAAGTTCAAGAAGTGTATGCCGGAGAAATCGCAGCCATGGTTGGACTTAAAGAAACCTTCACCGGACACACGCTTTGTGATCCAGACCATCCAATCATTTTGGAATCTATCGTATTCCCAGAACCGGTGATTTCTATCGCCATTGAACCAAAGACAAAAGCCGACCAAGAAAAAATGGCGATTGCTTTGCAAAAATTGGCAGAAGAAGATCCAACCTTCCGTGTACGAACCGATGAAGAAACCAACCAGATTATTATTTCCGGAATGGGAGAATTGCACTTGGATATTATCGTAGACCGCATGAAACGTGAGTTTTCCGTTGAATGTAATGTTGGAACACCACAGGTGTCTTACCGAGAAACCATCAAAAATCCAACCGCGGATGGAGAAGGAAAGTATATTCGTCAAACAGGTGGAAAAGGACAATACGGACACTGTTTGGTTACCATTGAAAAATTGCCACCTGGAACCGGTGTTCTCTTTGAAGAAAAAATCAAAGGTGGAACCGTGCCACGTGAATACTTCAACCCAATTGAAAAAGGTTGTCGCGAAGCCGCCGATCGCGGTGTGCTCGCCGGATATCCATTGCTTGATGTCAAAATCACGCTTACGGATGGAAGTTACCACGAAGTGGACTCCTCAGAAGCTGCCTTTAAAATCGCCGGATCTATGGCCTTCCAAGATGCGGCCAAGAAGGCTGGTGTGGAATTGCTTGAGCCAATCATGAAAGTTGAAGCGGTTACTCCTGAAGAATTTATGGGATCTGTTGTGGGAGATTTGAACTCAAAGCGAGGACAAATCCAAAGCATGGAAGATCGAAGTGGAGCAAAAGTGGTTACCGCTTATGTGCCTCTTGCTGAAATGTTTGGATATGCAACAACCTTGCGTTCCATGACCCAAGGACGCGCAAGCTATTCCATGGAATTCATCCATTATGATGTGGTTCCAGGAAATGTTTCAAAAGAAATTGTTGAAAAACGAAGCGGAACAAACCGCCGCGTAGGAAATTAAAAAAGATCGGGCCAGTGACGGCTCGGTTTTTTTATTTCCCTGTTCTTGACAGAAGGGGATGGTGGGCTAAAATGCCAACATAATCGTAATTTCCCAGAGATATGAAAGATCAGCTCAAGCGGATATTGAATTTGGTTCGCAAAACAGGCGACACCATGGTTGTGACTGATATGGAGGGGGAAGAGGCGTATGTGGTCATGGATTTGGATCAATATGAGCGACTTTTGGATGGTGCCAATCACCCCGTGTTTCAAAAGCCCTTGGCGTTGCAAGAGTCTTGGGAGGATGAATTGCCCGCATTTGAGCCAGAAACCTCTGTGCAACCTGAGTCGGAATCAGACATCTGGGATGCGATGCAGCCGGCCAATGCCCAAGGCGATACCTGGGACATGAGCCGCATGAATCAGCAAGAATTGGCAGAGCTTGAGCAGCAATATGCGGCTTATGTGAATAAGACAGTGTCAGAGGCGGTTGAAGAACATCCGATTGAGGCACGGCAATTGGCCTCTGAACCGGAAAAAGAGCCAAAAAGTGAAGAGTTTCGGGAAGAGCAGTTTTATCTGGAGCCAATCGAATAAAATGTCGCTAAAATAAGCACAAAAGGTGTGTAATATACTCAAGGGGGAGACCCTGTTAATAACCTTTTGTGCCAATACTTGCGTAATTTTAAAGACTTTGTTATACTTTCGCACGTCTCAAAAAGGGAACTAATTTGTAAAAAAATAACTTAATTTCGGGCATTTTGCCCTTCAAAGAATTTACTATGGCCGAAGTATTTGCGCGCACCAAGCCGCACGTCAACGTTGGAACCATTGGACACGTTGACCATGGAAAAACCACAACAACAGCCGCACTCCTTGCGGTTTTAAATGCGAAGGGAATGTCTGCTCAAACAAAAGGAGTGGATGATTTGGATAAAGCTCCAGAGTCAAAAGCTCGTGGAATCACCATCGCAACCGCTCACTGTGAATACGAGTCAGAAAAGCGTCACTACGCTCACGTTGACTGTCCAGGACACGCGGACTACATCAAAAACATGATCACCGGAGCTGCTCAAATGGATGGAGCTATTCTTGTTGTGTCTGCTGCAGACGGCCCAATGCCTCAAACACGTGAACACATCTTGCTTGCTCACCAAGTTGGTGTGCCAGCCATGGTTGTTTTCTTGAACAAAGTTGACATGGTTGATGATCCAGAACTTATCGACCTTGTGGAAGAAGAAGTGCGTGATCTTTTGAAGAAGTACCACTTCCCAGGTGATGAAGTACCTGTTATCCGTGGATCTGCTCTCAAAGCCTTGGAAAACCCAACCGATGAAGCGGCTACCAAGTGTATCATGGACATTTTGAACGCTCTTGATACCTACATTCCAGAGCCTGTTCGTGAAACAGATAAGCCATTCTTGATGCCAATTGAAGATGTATTCTCCATCGAAGGACGCGGAACTGTGGTAACCGGACGTATTGAACGTGGAACCGTTAAATTGAACGATGAAATGCAAATCATTGGACTTCGTGAAGAACCAATGAAAACGGTTGTTACCGGAATCGAAATGTTCAACAAGCAATTGGATGAAGGACGAGCTGGAGATAATGCCGGGATCTTGCTTCGAGGAATCAAGAAAGAAGATGTTGAACGCGGAATGGTGCTTGCAAAACCAGGTTCCATCACCCCTCACACAGAAGTTGTTGCAGAAGTTTACGCCTTGACCAAAGAAGAAGGTGGACGACACAAACCTTTCTTTAAGGGATACAAGCCACAGTTCTACATCCGAACAACAGATGTAACCGGTGAGGTAATCCTTCCAGAAGGAACAGAAATGGTTATGCCAGGAGATACTGTAAACGTAAATGTAAAGCTTATCCAACCGGTTGCTTTGGAAGAAAAAATGTCCTTCGCTATTCGAGAAGGAGGAAAGACTGTTGGAGCTGGAATTGTAACAAAAATTGTTAAGTAATTATTGACCCAATCGTTCTTTCTTATATCTTTGTGACTGATACATCAACAAAATCTGCAAAAGCGGGAAAAGAACAAGAAGACAAACCAAGACTTCGGATCAAGATTCGTGCGTATGATAGCAAGATCATTGATCAAGCAACGGAAACCATTTTGAAAACCGTGGAACGTTCCGGAGCAAAAGTCATTGGACCAATCCCATTGCCAACGGAAAAGCGCAAATACACCGTGAACCGATCAACCTTCGTTCACAAAGATTCGCGTGATCAGTTTGAAATGCGGATTCACAAACGTCTGATTGATATAACAGAAACAACAGATAAAACCATTGATGCTTTGATGAGCTTGAATTTGCCGGCGGGTGTCGATGTTGAAATCAAAACATAATCAACATTTGTAAAACGTTGATAACTATAATAAATCATCTCCCATCGTTGGATGGGTCACAGAGGGAAAAAGCTTTTTTCTCTGCGTGATCCATCCAACATGGGTATTGATGAGGCGAACTTGGAAGAAAGATCTTGCGTATCTGAATGCAAAGAAAAGAAAACCTTCCAGCGATTTACTTCATCAAACAGGAGATCCTCACATTCGTTTTCACAATTTCCTCATGTTACAAGTCCTCCGATGTGGAGGTTATTCTTCGTTGCTGAGGCTAGAAGTTGTCTTCAAACATGGCATTGTTGCGTATGTTTGGGTCCGACTTCTAGCTTTTGTGCTAGTTAAGCCCTCTCATGTTTCAAACGATAATCGATCTTGAAACCAATGGGAGAAATTTGATTCATATGCCATGTATTATTGGACGAAAAATTGAAATGACACAGCAATTCAAGGAAGATGGAACCGTTGTTCCTGTTACCTTGATTAAGGCTGAACCAAATGTGGTTACACAGGTTCGGACAAAGGAAAAAGATGGATACAGCGCGATTCAGCTTGGAGTAGAACGTGTTTCTTCTGTCAGCAAACCTCAAGCAGGACACTTAAAAGACTTGCCTGTGGTAAAAACTCTTGTTGAGTTTCGTATGGAAACCGTTCCGGCCGATATACAACGAGGAACAGAAGTGACTGTCACAACCTTTGAACCTGGAATGAAAGTGGATGTGGTCGGATGTTCAAAAGGTCATGGATTCACGGGTGTTATGAAACGACACGGCTTTGCCGGTGGTCGTGCAACCCATGGAAACAAAGACCAACAACGCATGGGTGGATCCATTGCTTCACAGCGCCAAGGAAAAGTTATTAAAGGACAACGCATGGCAGGACATGATGGAGATATGCGCGTAACCGTTAAGAACTTGGAAGTCGTCTCTGTTTTTCCGGAACAAAACATGATCGCGCTCAAAGGAGCTGTTCCTGGAGCACGAAATGGACTTATCATGATTCGAACACATGAACGAAAACAATTATGGCAATAATCTCCGTGTACAACACAAAAGGTGAAAAAGTTGGATCACTTGATTTGGAGCCAAGTTTGTTTGATGTTGCTGTGAACAAAGAAGTTGTTCATGAAGCTGTCGTGGCTCAAACATCAAATGCTCGAGAAGCTATTGCTCACACAAAAGATCGAAGTGAAGTAGCTGGATCAAGCAAAAAACCATGGAACCAAAAAGGAACCGGTCGAGCTCGACATGGTTCAACCAAGTCTCCGATCTGGATCGGTGGAGGAATCACATTTGGACCTCGTTCTGATCGTAATTTTTCCGTAAAGATCAACAAAAAGGTGAAGCGAAAAGCTTTGGCCATGGTTCTTTCGGAAAAAGTTGCTTCTGAACGATTTGTGGCTGTTGAAGATTTGAAACTTCCAAATGGAAAAACCAAAGAATTGTCAGATATTTTGAAATCGCTTCCAGGAGCTGGAAAGAAAACCCTCATTGTTTTGCCACCAGAACAAAAAGATGTGGCAAAAGCCGCAAAGAACATGAAGGGAATTGCCACCATGCCAACAAACACATTGAACGTTGTTGATCTGCTTAAAACAGACTTTGTGATTGTTTCCAAAGAGGGAATCACAAACATAACCGAGATGTATAAACGATCATAGGTGTATGGGAATCCTCCAAACGTTAAAAAAATCAAAAAAAGCTTCTCCTGAAGCCGAGAAAGGTTCTGAAAAACAAACATCCACAAACGTTGGGTTTGCCGGAGGTGTTGTGATTCGCCCTCTTGTGACAGAGAAAAGTGCTATTCTTGCTTCACAAAATACCTATTCATTCGTGGTGGAAAAAAACGCAAACAGTATTCAGGTCGCGTCTGCCATTGAAAAAATGTATGGAATCAAGCCTGTTCGCGTAAGCACACAAAACGTGCGCGGAAAACGAGTGGCTCGTGGAAAAATCGCTGGATGTCGAAGCGCTTGGAAAAAAGCTTTTGTGACATTGCCAAAAGGAAAATCCATCAATATTTACGAAGGTGTTTAAGAAGATGAACTTGCTTTCATATGCCAGTCAAACGCTATAAACCAACAACCGCCGGTCGCCGCATTTCAAGTGTGGATTCCTTTGAAGATGTTACATCTTCAAAGCCGATGAAATCTCTTACCATCCACAAAAAGAAATTCGCCGGACGAACACGCGGAAAAATCACGGTACGCCACCAAGGGGGTGGGGCCGCACAACGCATTCGTCTCATTGATGGAAAACGAGATAAGTTTGATGTACCGGCAAAAGTTGCCACCATCGAATATGATCCAAATCGCGGAGCCCGCATTGCCTTGTTGTTCTACCGAGATGGAGAAAAGCGCTACATGATCGCTCCGGTTGGATTGAAGGTTGGAGATACCGTTGTTTCATCCAAACAAAAAGGAGATATCCAAATCGGAAATCGCTTCTGTCTGGAACATGTGCCGATTGGAATGGAAGTGTACGATATTGAATTGCAACCTGGAAAAGGTGGACAGCTTGTTCGCGGAGCCGGAACCCTCGCTCAGCTCATGGCTGTGGAAGGATCATTTGCAACCGTAAAATTACCATCCGGTGAAATCAGACTTGTTCCAAAACAATGCATGGCAACGATTGGACAAACATCCAATCCGGACCGACGCTTGATCCGATGGGGAAAAGCCGGACGTACACGACATCGTGGCATCCGACCAACCGTTCGTGGAAAAGTCATGAACCCAGTAGATCATCCACACGGAGGTGGAGAAGGACGAAACTCAATCGGATTGAAACGTCCAAAGACTCCAACAGGAAAACCAGCTCTTGGTGTGAAGACACGCCGAAAGCAGGCCTCAGATCGATTGATAATTCAACGACGCAAGAAAGGTCGTTTCGTAGGCGGAAAATAATATGTCACGAAGTTTGAAAAAAGGTCCTTACGTTCATCCAAAGATTTTGAAAAAAATCGGCAAGATGAAAGCAGGAGATCTCACCCCAATTAAAACATGGGCTCGCGCCTCAACCATTACTCCTGAAATGGTGAACTTTACGTTCGCTGTTCACAACGGAAAAGATTTCATCAAAGTCCGTGTGGTGGAAAACATGGTTGGTCACAAACTTGGTGAATTTTCACCAACAAGAAAGTTCCTCCGCCATGGAGGAAAGCTGCAGAAAGAAAAGGAATCTGGAACTGGAGCTGCTCCAGCCCCAGCTAAAAAGAGCTAGTCTGATTTGAATCTTTGTATGCAAGTGAAAGCCAATGCACGCAATCTCCGCATTTCGTCCCGAAAAGTACGCCTCGTCATTGATTTGATTCGAGGGGCACGTGCGGAAAAAGCGCAAACACAACTTCGATTTCTCAATAAAGTTGCGGCCGAGCCGGTTCTGAAGCTTTTGAATTCAGCCATCGCCAATGCCGAGCACAACTTTCATTTGAAAAAAGAAGACCTGAAGGTCGCAAAGATCACCGCAGATGAAGGGCCAACTCTTGATCGATGGATGCCACGGGCACATGGTCGAGCCAACCCAATCCGAAAACGCTCAACACATTTGGCGATTGTTCTTGAAACGGTTGAACCAAAAGAGAAGGGTACAAAGGCAACTAATGGCGAACAAAAGCAACCAAAAGCAACCAAAAGCAACCAAAAGCAACCAAAAGTAAAAACCACTAAACCATCTAAAAAGGAAAACAACTAATTCACGTATATGGGAACAAAGGTACATCCAAAAGGATTCAGAATCGGTGTCACACGAGGGTGGGAAAGTCTTTGGTTTGCAAATCGTAAAAGTTACGTGAAGTTGTTACAAGAAGATGTAAAGTTGCGAGAATTCGTGAGCAAACTTCTTAAAGATGCCTTGGTGGAGCGAGTAGAAATTGAACGCACACGACAAGAAATCAAAATTTTGATTCATTCTGCCAAGCCGGGAATTATCATCGGTCGTGGGGGAACAGGGATCGAAGACTTGTCAAAGAAAATCAAAAACGAATTTTTCCGCGGTCGTCGTGTAAAAATGAGCGTGAATGTTAAAGAGGTTCAAAATCCTTCTTTGGCAGCCATGATCGTTGCTCAACAGATTGCGCAAGATATTGAAAAGCGTATGCCGTTTCGACGAGTGATGAAAAGCACCATCGAACGTGTGATGAAAGCCGGTGCCTTGGGAGTTAAGGTTAAAATCGGTGGACGATTAAACGGAGCGGAAATTTCTCGCAGCGAGTCTATCGCCCAAGGAAAAATCCCATTGCACACCTTGCGAGCCGACATTGATTTCGCTTCCTATGGAGCTCAAACCATTTGGGGAACCATTGGAGTGAAGGTCTGGATCAATAAAGGAGAAGTCTTTGATAAATAATTGAGAGAGTCAAACATCTTCCATAACCAACCAAGATATGTTGATGCCAAAAAAAGTGAAACATCGAAAATCACACAAGGGCCGCGCTCGAGGAAAGCGCGTGGCTTCACGTATGACAACGGTGGCCTTTGGTGAATTTGCCATCAAAGCGACAACCGAAGCTTGGGTGACCTCTCGTCAAATCGAAGCGGCTCGCCGTGCCATGACTCGCGCCATCAAACGTGGAGGAAAGATCTGGATCCGTATTTTCCCTGACAAACCAGTTACCTCAAAAGGGTCTGAAATGCCGATGGGAAAAGGAAAGGGAGCGGTTGATCATTATGTGGCCGTGATTCGTCCAGGAACCGTTATGTTTGAAATGGGTGGAATCAGTGAAGATTTGGCGCGACATGCCCTGACATTGGCCGCGCACAAATTGCCACTTAAGACCAAGATTATTTCTCGTGAACTTGTCTAATATGGACACTAAAACATTAAGAGAAAGAACCCAAGAAGGATTGAAGGATGATTTGAAAGAAGCGCAGACACATCTTCAAGCCTTGTTGTTTAAAAGCTCTGCCAATCAAATTAAAAACGTGCGTGAGATTCGTGAAGTGAAAAAAACCATCGCACGCATCAACACGCTTCTCAAATAAGCGCCAACAAACGTGATGTACGTCTATGAATAAACCAACAACAACAATTCAACGAACCTTTACCGGTGTTGTGACATCAAACAAGATGAACAAAACATTGGTTGTTCAGGTTGATCGAACCGTTGTCCATCCAAAATATGGAAAGCGCTATGTTCGAAGTCAAAAATTTCACGTCCACGCTGACGCTGGAGAATTCCAGATTGGTGATGTGGTGAAGTTCCGTGAATGTCGACCGGTTTCAAAAACAAAACGTTGGCGAATTGTGACCGCTTAATGCGAATTTTATGGTGCAAGAATTATCCATGCTCAAAGTAGCAGACAATACAGGTGCAAAATCCATGCAAGTCATCCGAGTCCTTGGCGGATTCCAAAAGCGATACGCCGGAATTGGAGATTTGGTGGTTTGTACTGTTAAAGAAGCTGTTCCACATGCCGCTGTTAAAAAAAGCGATGTGGTTGTGGCTGTGATTGTCCGCACACGAAAAGAAACCCGCCGAACGGATGGGACCTACATTCGTTTTGATGAAAACGCCGGGGTTATTGTTGATAAGAAAACCAAAGATCCAAAAGGAACGCGTATTTTTGGACCTGTGGCTCGTGAATTGCGTGCAGAAGGATTTACAAAGATTATTTCTCTTGCGCCTGAAGTGCTTTAATTATATGAAGATTAAAACTGGCGATTTGGTTCGCGTCATTTCCGGAAAAAATAAAGGAAAAGAAGGAAAGGTTACTCAGGTGTTTCCGTTGGTTGAGCGTGTGGTTGTCGATGGAGTGAATGCCCTGACACGACACCTGAAAGGACGTGGACAACAAACCGGACAAAAAATTCAATTTCATGCTCCGATTCATGTTTCAAATGTGAAGTTGGTTTCCGCAAAAAGTGGAAAGCAAGGACGAGCAGGATATAAATTCATTGATCAAAACGGTGCCAAGAAAAAAGTGCGTGTGATTCGCAAAGCTGGCAGCGTGGAGGATGTTGAATAAAACGATATGGCTCTTAAGGAAATATACAAAAAAACCACTGTTCCAACTCTTGTTGAAGCATTTGGCTATAAAAATATCAATGCGGTTCCAACGATCACATCTGTTACGTTGAATATTGGAATTGGTCCTGGCATCAAAGACGCCAAGTTTTTGGAAACAGCCCAAAACACCCTGCGACGTATAACAGGGCAAAAGCCAGTAACCACAAAAGCTCGAAAATCCATTTCCGGTTTCAAGATTCGAGAAGGAAACGTGGTGGGGGTGAAGGTCACTTTGCGAGGAGGACGCATGTGGGATTTCCTTGAAAAGCTGATTTACATTTCATTGCCGCGTGTGCGTGACTTCCGAGGTCTTTCTGACAAATCATTTGATGGACATGGAAATTACTCCATCGGATTTAAAGAGCATATGTCGTTCCCTGAAATTTCAAGTGAAGAAATCGAGTTGACGCATGGTGTTCAGGTGACGATTTCAACAACCGCAAAAACAGATAAAGAGGCTCAGGCCTTGCTCAGCGCTTTAAAGTTTCCTCTCAAAAAAGACTAATATGGCAACAGAAAATCAAATTGCAAAATCGAATCGAAAACCAAAATTTTCGACACGAACCGTACACCGATGCTGGCGCTGCGGACGTAGCCGAGGATTTATGAGAGCGTTCCAATTGTGCCGTATTTGTTTTAGAGAACTTGCTAACCGTGGAGAAATCCCAGGAATTCGAAAATCAAGCTGGTAAATTTATGATCACCGACCCAATCTCAGACATGTTAACACGTATCCGAAACGCGCAAGCTGTGAAAAAAGCTGAGCTTGCTTTGCCATACTCAACCATGAAGTTTGGGATTGCAAAAATTTTGGAAAAAGAAGGATTCGTTGAACATGCATCTCAAACAACCGAAGGAAAAATGCCAATGTTGCACGTGCAACTCAAATATAAAAATGGCATGCCGGCTATTTCCTCTATCCAGCGCGTGAGCCGACCTGGTCGAAGAGTGTACACAAAGTCAGAAGACCTTAAAAACGTTCTCTCTGGACTTGGTATTTCGATTTTATCAACCCCAAACGGATTAATGACCAATAAAGAAGCACACGCACGTCACCTCGGTGGTGAGGTTATTTGCGAAGTGTACTAGAGATACTCATATGTCACGTGTAGGAAAAAAACCAATCCAAATCCCATCCGGTGTAGAGGTGACCATTGAAGGTCAGCTCGTCACGGTTCGTGGACCAAAAGGAACCTTGTCGGAAACCATCCATCCGCTTGCTTTAGTTTCGCTCGTTGAAGAAGAAGGTGGTAAAGTGGTAAAGGTTGCGGTTCAAGATGAAGAAGAAAAAAACAACCGATCACAATGGGGAACCGCTCGAACCTTGATTGCCAACCTGATCAAAGGTGTGACGGAAGGTTTTTCAAAAAAGTTGGAAGTCAATGGAGTTGGATACCGTGTGAGTTTGTCTGGAAGAAAACTGACGTTGATCGTTGGATATTCTCATGATGTGGTTGTTCCACTTCCAGAAGGCATTGATGTGGTTGTGGAAGGAAACACCATTACATTGTCCGGAAGCAATTGTCAGCTTGTGGGTGAAATGGCGGCGCGTATCCGAAAAATTCGTAAACCAGAACCATATAAAGGAAAAGGAATTAAATACGCGACGGAAGTTATTCGTCGAAAAGCCGGAAAATCTCAAAAGGCTGGTGCCTAAGCTAATCATGTATGAACGCGAAAGAAAAACAATTAGGAGTTGCTCGACGTGCACATCGCACCCGATCTTGTATTCGTGGAACCTCAAAACGACCTCGTTTGAGTGTTCATCGAACCTTGAAGCATATTTATGCTCAAGTGATTGATGATCAAAAAGGTGTCACACTCATCTCTGCATCCGATAAAGATGTGAAGAATGCCGGAAAACCACTGGAAGTCTCCAAGGCGGTCGGTTTGGTTTTGGCAGAGCGCGCCCTTTCCGCCAAGATTTCTGCTGTTGTTTTTGATCGCGGATCTTATCGATATCACGGACGCGTGGCTTCCTTAGCAGAAGGAGCACGTGAAGGTGGAATGAAGTTTTAAATTTGTTGTATGACACAAGAAAAAACACAATCACGTCCAAAATCTTCTGACACACGCAAACCATTTGTGCGTCGTAGCGGCGGAAAGCCGGGAGAAAAACCAGGGCAACGCCCAGACCGTGATGGACGAAACAGACAGCACAAGCAAGAGAATGTTCGTGAATTCGAACAAAAGATTTTGGATCTTGCTCGTGTCACACGTGTGACCGCTGGTGGAAAGCGTATGTCTTTCCGTTGCACGCTTGTGATTGGAGACAAAAAAGGACGTGTGGGACTTGGTATTGCAAAAGGAGCCGACGTTCAGATCGCGGTTGAAAAAGCCTATCGACAAGCAAAAAAGAAACTCATCCACGTTCCTATTGTAAATGAAACCATTCCGCATGCGGTTTTGCTCAAATCTGGTTCTGCCAGCATTTTGCTCAAGCCAGCGCCAAAAGGGATCGGACTCAAAGCCGGGGGAGCGGTTCGTGTGGTGCTTGAATACGCTGGTGTTCCAAATGCGGTTTCAAAAATTCTCAATTCAAACAATAAACTCAACATTGCTCAAGCGGCTTTAGAAGCGATTGCGCAATTGGGCGAAACATCACGTAAGTAAATGTATGTCACTTTCTCTTCACACCATTCAACCTAAACAAGGGTCCAAGAAAGACAAGAAACGTGTCGGACGCGGACTTGCTTCCAAAGGAACCTATTCCGGTCGCGGAGTGAAAGGGCAACGAGCTCGTTCAGGCGGACGGGCTGGGTTGAAGCTGTTCGGTATTCGAAAAATCATGCTTTCCACCCCAAAACTTCGTGGATTTAATGTAGCAAAAGAAAAAGCACAAGCCTTGAATTTGGATGTGCTCTCCGCTCATTTTCCGGAAGGATCAAAAATCAGCCCACAACAATTGGCCGTCAAAGGATTGATTGCAAAAGCATCGGTTATGGTAAAGATTTTGGGAACTGGAACCGCGCGTAAGTGGGTTGTAAAGGATTGTCTTGTGTCCGCTTCTGCCAAAGAAAAAATCGAAAAAGCCGGTGGAACTATTTTGGCTTCTAAATAAATACATTGTATGAACACGCTCATTCGCATTTGGAAAACAACGGAATTACGAAACAGTTTGCTCTTTGTTGTTCTCATGCTGGTGATTTTTCGTGTGGCGGCTCAAATCCCGGCTCCGGGAGTTGATGCAACGGTTTTGCAAAAGATTTTCAATGGAAACCAGGTGCTCGGACTCATGAATATTTTTTCAGGAGGAACCCTGCATAATTTTTCTGTGGTGGCGATGGGGGTGATGCCATACATCACGGCTTCCATTATTTTCCAGTTGATGGGCATGATCTTGCCGCAATTTGAAGAAATGCAAAAAGAGGAATCCGGTCGTCAAAAAATCAACCAATGGACACGTCTTTTGGCGGTTCCGCTTGGAATTTTACAAGCCTACGGACTTATCAAACTCCTTTCTCAAGGAGGAAAATTTGTCACAAATGATTCTCCGTGGGTGTTGTTTTTTGCGGTTGTCAGCATGACTGCCGGAACCATCTTCCTTATGTGGCTTGGAGAGTTAATCTCTGAGAAAAAAGTGGGAAATGGAATTTCTATTATCATTCTTTCCGGTATCATTGCCGGATTACCAACAACCCTTGGACAATCCTTTGCTGTGTATGATCGCAGTCAAATGGTGACCATGATTTTGTTTGTGGCCGCAGCCATCATCACTATTGTCGGCATTGTTGTGATGAATGAGGCACAAAGAAACATTCCGGTTCAATACGCCAGACAAGTTCAGGGCGCTCGATTGTCCGGTGGAACAAGCTCACACATTCCCATCCGATTAAATATGGGTGGAGTGATCCCAATCATTTTTGCAGTTTCGATCATTTTGTTCCCAAGTGTGTTGGCTCAGTTTTTCGTGAATGCAAAAACCGCCATGTTGCGTGATGTTGCCACATGGGTTTTGCATGTGTTTCAAAACCAACTTGTATACGGTGTTTTGTATTTTGCCCTTGTGTTTCTGTTTTCCTACTTTTATACAGCGGTTATTTTTCATCCGGAACAGGTGGCGGAAAACATCCAAAAGCAAGGTGGCTTTATCCCGGGTATTCGTCCTGGAAAGCACACAGCTGATTATTTGTCGTTTGTGACCAACCGTTTGTTGCTTCTGGGATCAACGTTCCTTGCAGTTATTGCTGTGTTGCCGCTTTTGGTGAAACACTTCACCGGGAATGCGAGCTTGGTGATCGGTGGAACGTCCATTCTCATCATTGTGGCCGTGATTATCGACAGTGTGAAGCAGATTGAGGCACAGCTCATGATGCGAGAGTACGAAATATAATTTGTAGAAGAACCTGGTTTACAGGTTCTTTTGTATTTGGCACTAAAACTTGTATACTGCCCATATATGTCTCAACTTCAAACAACCTATAAAGTGATTCTTTTTGGTCCACAAGGAAGCGGAAAGGGAACACAGGCCCACTTGATGTCCGAGGAGCTCAAGATCCCAACGTTTAGTATGGGACAGCTGATTCGTGATGAAATCGCGACTCAAACAGAGATGGGAAAGCGATTTGCTCCGATTGTGGACCAAGGAAATCTGATTGATACAAAGGATGCAGCAATTTTGCTTAAACACCGATTGGATCAGCCTGACACAAAAGATGGATGGATCTTGGATGGATTTCCACGCGACCAAGCCCAGGCTCGCGCGTTTGATTTTGATCGCCCAACACACCTCATGATCATTCATGTACCGCATGACATTTCTCTTGAACGTTTGAAAGGACGTTTGACCTGTGACAAAACAGGAAAGATTTACAGCATGAAAGATGGATACAAAGCCGGCGACGCTTCACCGGATGGAGGTGTATTGTTTGTGCGAAAAGATGATGTGCCGGAAGCGATTGAACGCCGTTTGCAGATTTATCAAACCGAAACATTTGCGGTCATCGATGAGTATGTGCGAAGCGGTGTTCCTATTCATCACATTGATGGAATCGGATCCGTGGAAGACGTTCACAATCGTTTGTTAAAGGCGATTGAAGAAGTTTGTTATGTCCCTCATCAAAACACCTGAGGAAATAGAGATCATGCGTAAAGGTGGAGCGATTTTGTCCCGCGCCTTAAAAGCCGCGGTTGATTTGGTTGCGCCTGGGGTGATGTTAAACGAGATTGATGCTGTGGCCGAAAAAACCATGCGAGACCTTGGCGCGACCCCATCGTTTTTGGGATACAAATCATCGCCAGAAGACACACCATTTCCAAGTACGGTTTGTTTGTCTGTGAATGAGGAAATTGTGCACGGACTTGGGAATCGTCGGCGCGCCCTCAAAGAAGGGGATGTGCTTGGACTTGATATTGGTTGTTGGTACAAAGGACTTTGCACAGATATGGCCGTGAGTGTGTATGTTGGATCAAATCCACCACCCGAAATTCGTCAGTTGCTAACCGTGACAAAAGAGGCATTGTTTGCCGGCATTCGCGTGGCAAAACCGGGAGGCGATGTAAAAGATATTTCGCGTGCCATTGAAGCGGTGGTGACTCCACACAAATACGGCAATGTGCGCGCGCTTGTTGGGCACGGAGTTGGGCATGAAGTGCATGAAAATCCACACGTACCAAATTTTGTGGATCGTCGCTATCCGTCTGTAAAGCTTGAGGAGGGTATGTGTCTTGCCCTTGAGCCCATGTTTGGGCTTGGAGGCGATTATCACATCGACACCGCAGAAGATGGCTGGGCGATTGTGATGCGTGATGGGTCAATCGGTTCACATTTTGAAGTGACCATTGTGATCACAAAAAACGGAGCAGAAATTTTAACGCCACTGCCGGTGTAATAGTATGCAAACCTATTTAATTCTCGGCTACGGTATTCCGAAAAAAATAGAAACGGATGATAACTATCGACGCTATCTTGGAATTGTATTTAATACCATTTTTGATCGTTCTCAAAAAAGACACAACGCCGCAACAATGTTCTTTTGCGGAGGAATGACAGACATGTATAAACCATACAAACGATCAGAAGCGGGGGAAATGTTGCGAATGTTTCGATTGTTTGCAGATCAAAACGTGTGTCGGTCTGTGACAAAAAATTGGAAATATCTTCTTGAGAAAAAATCTCTCTCAACACTTGAGAATTTGATCTACACAAAACAAATTCTCGATCAGAAAAAAATTTCTTCGTCGACGATCACTCTCTTTTGTGAAGCGACAAGATACAAACGAATCAATCGTTTGGCGAAAAAGATTTTTGGAAAAGCAGAGGTGATCGCGATCGATTTTGATGTGTCAGAGAATCGTTATATTGATCCTGAACTGATTGCGCAAAGAGAAAAACAGGTTTCAAAATTAGACGATGTTGTTCTTGCACATCCTGAACGAATGACCGCATACAGAAAAGCATTCGTCGACAAAATTCAGTTCCTTCGTAAGGCTGGCCCTGGAAATCATCAAGCGGCTTTGCCTGAATGGTGGATGAAACGACTTGAAGAATTATCTTAATATATGCGCCTCCTTGGAATTGACTACGGAACAAAAAAAATTGGACTTGCCTTTGGGGACACGGAGACAAACATCGCTGTGCCTCTTGAAGTTGTCTATAAGCAAGGCGATGAAGCGATTCATGACATTGTTTTGATTCTCAAAAATGAAGATATTGATGGAATAGTTGTTGGTATTCCAAACGCGGTTGGTGAACACACAAACGAAAAACAGATCGGGATTGTTCGTGCGTTTATCGACAAACTAAAAATGCAAACAGACCTTCCGATTGAAGAAGAGGATGAATCGTTTACAACTTCAGAAAGTAAACGTCTGATGCATGAAGAGGGAACAAGGGTGGAAGAAGATGCGTTGGCGGCGATGATTATGTTGCAAGCCTTTCTAAATCGAAAAGAAATTTAAAAATTGGCGTAATACTTGTCCTTCGGAATAAAATCACCTCAACGTAGCAGTGACTACGTCTCGGCGATCTTTATTCCTCCAGGACTGCGTATTTCATCCAATTTTTGAAATTTACAGTTCTCAAGCACAACAAGAAAACACACCCATGTCCACTCTCTTTGAAACAACCGGAATTGTGCTCTCCTGGCGGCCGTATCGCGAAGCTGACCGTTGGTATTGTGTTTTGACCAAAGATCGCGGGAAAATCGAATGTGTGGCTCGTGGGGGCCAAAAACCCCTGGCAAAACTCACCCCACACCTTGAATCCGTGGCCGAAAACAGGCTTCTTATGGTTTCTGGGGTTTTGTATTATACTGTGGCCGGGGTTGAGCGTCTGCGGGCCTTTCCTCAGATTTACGAAGATTTGACCAGGTGGACCCTGGCGCACAATGCCTGTTCTTTGGTTGATTTGGGCATGCGGCCGGAAGAGGCGGATGTGTACGTGTATGCACTTTTGGAGGATTGGCTTGTGTTCTTAAATGAGATCCCGCAGATTCGATCTGAACGAGCCGGGTTTCTCTTGGCCTCATTTGCGTTAAAGTTTTTGCGGCTCATTGGATTTGGTCCAGAACTTTCGGTTTGTCTTTCTTGCCGTGGTCCGATTGAGGCAGCATCCTATCGATGGCATCCGCTCAAAGGAGGGGTTGTGTGTGCTGGTTGTGTGGCAAAAGATCAAGAGCAATGGTTTTCGGCTCGTATGATCCAAGATGATGTGCTCAAGATTTTGCGTTTTGCTTTGTATGAACCGTTTTCTTCTCAGCTTCGACCGCACCTTCCTGCAGAAACACTTTCCGGTTTTCACGAAATTTTAGAATCGCTCCTTGTCGCACATTTCCCAGTTATTCCAGCTGTGAGCATACGAGAAGCGTGTAAGCATCTTTAAGCGAACAAAGGTAAACAAAGGCAAACAGACGTGCGCAAAGGCGTACAAAAAATCTTGTTCCTTTTTGCATGTCTCTGTTTACCTCTGTTCACTTTTGTTCACCTTTGTTTACTTTATGTCACCTATTCTTATTTCTCACATTAACCAATTTGTTGGCCAAGACGTCATGCTCAAAGGATGGGTATACAACTTCCGCTCAAGCGGAAAGATTTTCTTTTTGCAATTGCGTGATGGATCCGCGCGCGTGCAAATCGTTTTTTCAAAAGCGGATTGCTCTGAGCAAACATGGACAACGCTTGAATCCCTTCGATTAGAATCGTCCGTGACCATTGTCGGGCGTGTAAAAGAAGATACGCGTGCGCCTAGTGGATTTGAATTGGACGGAGTCTCTTGCGAAATTATCGCTCTTGCCACGGATGAATTTCCGATTGGAAAAAAAGAACACGGCCCGGACTTTTTGCTTGATGAGCGGCACTTGTGGCTTCGATCGGAATCGCAATGGGCCGTGATGCGTGTGCGAAACCAAATCATCAACTCCACCTACGCCTATTTTGCGGAAAATGGATTTGTAAAATTTGATACACCGATTTTGACCCCAACCTCTTGTGAAGGAACAACGGAATTGTTTGAAATGGATTATTTTGATTTGGGCAAAGCGTATTTGTCTCAATCCGGACAATTGTATTTGGAGGCCGGCATTATGTCGCTTGGCCGCGCGTTTGATTTTGGACCTGTGTTTCGTGCGGAAAAATCCAAGACACGGCGGCATTTGACCGAGTTTTGGATGATGGATGCAGAAGCCGCCTTTGTTGAGCACAAAGAAAACATGGAAATTCAAGAAGGGCTTATTTGTCGAATCGTGAAAGACGTGTTGGACAAGTGTCAGCACGAACTCAAGGTGTTGGGTCGCGATACCAAACCTCTTGAAGCCATCCAGGCGCCGTTTGTGCACATGATGCACAAAGAAGCGATTGCGAAATTGCGTGAGCTTGGCAGTGATATCGGCGATATGGATGATTTGGGTGCGGATGATGAAACGATTTTGACAAAACAATTTGACCGTCCGATTTTTATTGAAAAATATCCTGCCTCAGTCAAAGCTTTTTACATGAAACCTGATCCGGAAAATCCGGACTATGTGTTGAATGCAGACTTGCTTGCGCCGGAAGGATATGGAGAAATTATTGGTGGCTCACAACGTGAAGATAATTACGAAAAGCTGCTTGCGAAAATGCGCGAGCACAACTTAGCGGTTGAGCCATTTCAGTGGTATTTGGATTTGAGAAAGTATGGTTCGGTTCCACATTCAGGATTTGGCTATGGACTCGAAAGAATCACCGCTTGGGTTTGTGGTTTGCAACACATCCGCGAAACCATTCCATTTCCACGTCTTATCACCCGTTTGACGCCGTAGGGGAAGGCGATAAAGGTTATAAAGGTCGTAGAGGGAATAAAGGTGATAAAGGGAATAAAGGTTGGGTCGGTTTTTTTGTTTGTCTTGACATGTCCTGTTTGACAATCACTTAATGATTGACAGTTTTGTCTTATTTTGGTAAGAGTTGTTTCAACATGATAAGCGTCATCATGTTTTTCGGAGGAAATCATGTCCGGTTGGTATACCGTATCTTGTAAAGATTGTGGGGGAGAAATACGAGTTCATGAGGATTGGTCAAATCCACCCTCTATCTGCAAAACGTGTAAGGAAACACGGCAGAGTGCCTGGTGTGAAAAGAGTTGCGAATCTTGTGGTACCAGCATTCGTGTTCATAGAGAGTGGAGTAATCCTCCACGTTACTGTGGTCGTTGCAAAGAAGAGCAAAATGCCAAGTGGTATGACAAGTCCTGTGAAGGATGCGGTGGAACAATTCGTGCAAATCGTGATTGGGATCATCCGCCTGTTTTTTGCAAAGAATGCAAGAGGAATCATCCACCTCAGTACAAGCCATGCTCACATTGCGGGGCAACATTTACCATTCCGACGGGGACCATCATTAATTGCGAAAAGCAAGGATGGGACCTTCCTAATCGGTGCAAAGATTGTCGAGAACTTTTCAAGCACAAGCCGTTTCGTACAGAGAAGGGAACAGATTTGTTGAATAATGTTGTTTGGCGAACGTACAACAGTCTTGGACAATTCATTAGTGAATCGTATGATGCGGAAGGGATACCAGGTGATCATTTTCGCGAGAATCGTTCCGGCACAGGAAACGTCGTCAGTCGTACGCGTGAACGCAAAGATGTGTTTAATCAGCCATATCGTGAAACCCGCGATACAGGCGGTCGTGTCATGTCCAGGTCACACGATCGAGAAGGATTACTCGGAGATCACTACAGCGAATCGACGGGTGGAGGTTCTAACTCAACTCACCGGACGGATTCGCGTGATAATCTGCTTGATAATAAAAAACATCGCGAAACTCGCTAGTCTTACCTCGACCTATTTTCGAATAGGTCTTTTTGTTTGACAATCGCGGCTCAAACTGACACAATTTTGACACTATGCAACGAACTTGGATTCTTGAGACCCCCTCACATGTTGGAGAGGTGGTAAACGTCCGCGGATGGGTGCACACCATTCGCAAAATGGGGGATAAACTGGTTTTTATTGACCTGCGCGATGCAAGCGGCTTGGTTCAGCTTGTGGCGTATATACCGGATTTGGATGAGGCCACCGCCGCCTTGGTTGATGAAGCAAAACCTGAGTTTGTGCTTTCGGTTGAAGGTGTGGTTCAGGCGCGCGGAGCCAAGCAGGTCAATCCTGACATGCCAACCGGCACCATTGAAATCGGCATCAAGGCCGTTGAGATTTTGAATACCTGCAAAACACCTCCGTTTGAAATCGACAAAGATACACGCCCGGTGAATGAAGAATTGCGTCTCAAATATCGCTATCTTGATTTGCGTTCAGAACGCATGCACAAAAATTTGGTGCTTCGCGATAAAGTGGAAACATTCTTCCGTGACTTTTTGCACACAGAAAAATTTTTAGAAGTTGAAACACCGATTCTTACAAAAGGAACACCAGAGGGTGCACGTGAATTTTTAGTCCCAAGTCGATTGCATCCGGGGCAAATGTATGTGCTTCCACAATCACCACAACAGTTCAAACAGTTGCTTATGGTTGGTGGGGTAGAGCGGTATTTTCAACTGGCTCGATGTTTTCGAGATGAGGATCAACGTGGAGATCGTCAACCGGAATTTACCCAACTTGATTTGGAAATGTCGTTTGTTGAACGTGAGGATGTGATGCAACTTATTGAGCGCATGATGATTGAAATGGTAAAGACATGCACGCCGGAAAAGAACATCCAATCCGTTCCATTTCCACGTTTGTCCTATGCAGAGGCCATGGAAAAATACGGATCAGATAAACCGGATTTGCGTGAAGATAAAAACGATCCAAATTTGCTTGCCTTTTGTTGGGTGATTGATTTTCCGTTTTTTTCCGCCAAAAGCGGATCCGTCTCCGGTGGAGAAAAGACCGAGGACGGCGGATGGACATTCACGCACAACCCATTTTCATCGCCAAAACCGGAGCACATGGAAATGCTCATGGAAAAAAAGAATATCAGCGATATTCTCACAACCCAATACGATATTGTACTTAACGGTTATGAGGTTGGTGGGGGAAGTATTCGCAATCACAAACCAGAAGCGCTTCGCAAGGTGTTTGAAATCATGGGATTTACGGATGAACAAATTGAATCGCAGTTTGGCCACATGCTTGAGGCTTTATCTTTTGGAGCTCCACCGCATGGTGGAATCGCGCCTGGTGTGGATCGGCTTGTCATGATTTTGGCTAATGAACCAAACATCAGAGAAGTGATCCCCATTCCAAAAACAGGGGATGCCAGAGATGTGATGATGTCCGCTCCAAGTGAAATGCCAAAACGAGCGCTGGATGATGTGCATGTGCAGGTGAAGTTATAAAGGCAATAAAGGCGATAAGGGTTATAAAGGTCATAGAGGCAATAAAGGTCCAAAAAAATCTCCAAATAGGGATTTTTTGATACAAAGCCTGTTGACAAAATGGCGATTTTCTGATAAATAAACAAAGCCAAGGTGTGTCTGAAAAGTTCAGATAGAACTTTGGTTCCTCTTCTGTGTAAAAGAGGAAGTGTTTCCACTTAGCACCGAGTCTATCAGGCTCGGGAAGAAGCCGGTTATAAGCCGGAAGGAGTCCTGTCATGTCCAAATACGGTCATCGCCCTCACAACTGGTTTGAGGCGATTGTCAACAAACTCGGTGGCGAAGAAGCTGCCGAACGTTTCCTCCACGACGAACTGGTCGTCTCCGAGCAGGTCAAGCGCTGGCGCGAAGTGGATGGCGTCATCTACTTCACGGTTACCTCCGACGGCACGACTGGCGAAGCGTGGATTGCTCGGCTCGAAAGCAAAGGCATCCGCGTGGGTGACTACGCAAAAAGCGTTCTGCGCTCCAAGGACTTCAAACCGACGACTGGTGTGACCTGTGAGATCGCCGTTTTGAAGGGCTTGCTCTTCAGTGACAGCGAGTGCATCACCAAAAACATCCGCAAGAAGGCAAGTGAGATGAAACTCACGACCCCGAATGCGGAAATCTCCTGCCTCATCCGTGAGATGTTCAAGGACAAGGAATTGGAAGCCATGGGTCTGTGGTACATTGTTGCCATGCACGATCCCATCAAGGATTCTGGTCGCGTTCCGAGCCTCCTCGCGGCGGGTCGTGGCGATGGCGGTCGCGGGCTCAGTGCGTGCAGTGACCGTCCTGTCGACCGGTGGTTTCGTGAGGACGGGTTTGCCTTCGTCAGTTCGCAAGTGTCTTAGCACTTGGTGCTTTGAACCTTATGTGTCTGGCACTTAGTCCCTTTGTTCTTAGCTCTTTGTAAACTGCGCCGTACTTATGTTGCTTGTCCGCCTTTGGTGGAAAGGTCAACATGAGTACGGCGTCTTTTTGTTTTGTGATAAAATCATTTTGGAAGTAGGTGAATCTGTCAGAGATGAACGTTTCTGGCCACCGAAACCGGTATCCATGCGTGCAGAATAGTTGTAATGAAAATTACAAATAGCGTCGCGCATGCAGAACCTTCATAAAAATGAAGATACTTGGTGCAAAATATTAGGGTATTTTTAGATACCGAATTCGATTCAACCCTGAGAGTATTCAAAGGGTGGTGGTATGGAAGATATCTTGCACAATTCTGATCGCAATCCGAACCTCCTCGCGGCGAATCGTGACAATAACGGTCGCAGGCTCAATGCGTACAATGACCGTCCTGACGACGGGTGGGATCGTGGGTTTGGGTTTGCGTTTTTTGTCCCACAACTGACCATTTAGCCCTTTTCTTCTCTCGATACTTTGTTACTTTGTCCCTTGAGCCCTTTGGTTCCGAGGGATTTTTTGTATACATTTTATTGATTAGTTGAAGTTATTTTGCAGAAAAACACGCAAATATGCTTAGAAATTTAACAAAAACAGTTTTTGCGCTCTTGGGGCTCATCAGGTAAAATACACGCACATGTTTGAAGTTCAATCTTCACAATTTTCCGGTCCGCTTGATTTGCTTTTGCGGTTGATTGAAACCGAGGAGCTTTCCATTTCGGATGTTTCTTTGGCACATGTCACAGAATCGTATTTGCATCATATCAAGGCGCATGAGCCGCCCCCGGAAGATTTGGCGGATTTTTTGATCGTGGCCACAAAGCTGTTGTACATCAAATCACGATCCATTTTGCCAACCGAACCTGAACCAGAAGAAGATGCTTCCACACTTGCGCTTCAGTTGCGCACGTACAAAGAGTTTGTGGAAGTGGCAAAGAAATTGAATGAACAATTTGAACGTGGGCAAGAAGTGTTTGCACATGAAAAACCGGATGTGGTGAAACGAAGTAGTTTTGTTTTGGCTGAAGGATTAGACCAAACTGTCTTGCATGGCGCGTTTGTACGCTTGCAAAAACAACTGGAACCATTTTTTGCCATGCAACAAATTGCCATGGAACGGGTGGTTTCCGTAAAAGAACGATTAAATCAACTGCGTGAATCCATTTTGACCCGTGCTCGCATGACTTTCTCGGATGTGATCCAATCTCACACATCCAAGGTTGAGGTTGTGATCAGTTTTTTGGCCCTGCTTGAATTGGTTAAACAACAAGTTGTGCACACGGTCCAGTCTGATGCGTTTTCAGACATTGAAATTAAACGCATTGATTAAAAAAGATCCTTTTCCATCCCTCATCGCTCATCACTACACCCTCATCACTTTCCCTCTATGCTCACCACGTCTATTGAATCTATATTATTTGCGGCAGCCAAACCCATTGGCATTGATCAGCTTAAAAAACATTTCGGAGAGTCCGAAGAAGTTATTTTGGTATCGATTGAAGATATTCGTGAGCGATACAATCGTCCAACATCCGGTGTTCATTTGCTGGTCCATGAGCAAAAGGTTCAGTTTGTGACAAACCCGGATTGTGCGCAAGATGTGGTTGCTTTTCTCAAAAAAGAAGCCTCTGGCCCGCTTACCCAACCATCACTTGAAACACTCACGGTCATTGCGTATCGCGGACCTATGACACGCCCGGAAATTGAACAAATCCGCGGGGTGAATTGTGGATTGATTTTGCGCAATTTGCTCATGAGAGGATACATTGAGGAAAAAGAAGATAAGATGCGTTTGCAACCCATGTATTCAGTCTCCATTGAATTTTTGCGATCCCTTGGCGCACTTCATGTGGAAGAGTTACCGGAGTATGAATCGTTTCATAACAACAAACACATTGATGAATTGTTGCAAAAAATTTCCGAGCAAACCTCTGTATGATCATGAAGTTTTTTTCACAAATCGTTTTATCAACGGTTTTGTTGCAATTGTTTCCGGTTGATGCCGCAGATGTGCAACGGTTGGTTGAATCAAAAAGTGTTTCTCCCTCTGCGTACACGGCCCTCACCCTTCCATTTGCTCATTTGCCAACCGCAGAGGCAGCAGAGCCTGGCCCCAGAAAAATCAATCCATCCAGTTTGGGAGTGGAAACATCGGCTGCAAGCGCACTCGTCATGGATAGAAAAACAAAACGATTGTTGTTTCAAAAAAACATGGATACACCAAGATCCATCGGCAGTATCACCAAATTGATGACCGCGTATGTTTTTTTGCAAACAAAACCTGATCTTCAAGCGCCCGCCTCGCTTGCATCAGAGGATTTTCGCGCAGGCGGCGTTCAGCATCTTCCATTTGGCGAAGAGGTCACACTCAAAGATTTGCTCGTGGCCAGTCTCATGAGTTCGGATAATTCTGCCACAGCGGCCATTATGCGATTAAGCGGCATGAATGAAGGGGATTTTGTGGCTAAGATGAATGAAACAGCCGCAGAAATAGGCATGGAGCACACGATTTTTGCCGATCCAACCGGTCTTTCTCCAAAAAATGAATCCGTGGTCGAAGATATTGCACGTTTGTTGGATCGGGTTGGCGATGTGCCAGAGATTCGCGAAGTCACTTCGCATCCATCGCTTGATCTTGTTTCTCGCGCAGGCAACACGTTTCATTTGAAGAGCACGGATGAGTTGTTAAACAGTTTTGTGACCAAGGATCCGTATGGATTGGTGGTGGCAAAAACAGGCTATTTGCCCGAAGCCGGGTATTGTCTTGGTTCCTTGTTTTCAAAACAAAACAGCGGGGATATTTTAGTGGTGGTTTTGGGGGCAGCCTCAAACGCGGACCGATTTCAGGATATGAAATCCCTTGTTGTGTGGACGTATAACACATTTGATTGGGCGCCATAATCTATGCTTTCCATTTTGCTTCATTGGTTTCAAGGCCTGCCGGCTTGGTTGGTGGTCATGGTGATTGCCGCACTTCCTGTTACGGAATTGCGCGCAGCTATTCCTGTTGGAATGACCATCTACAAAATGGGCGTTGTTGAGGCAATGTTTTATTCACTTGTTGGAAACTTGATTTCACTAGTTGGTTTACTTTTTTGTTTACCAACACTTTTGAATTTTGTAAGAAAGCACCTTCCGTTTTTTGCAAAAAAAATAGATGCACGAATTGTGTCTTTGGAGGAAAAACATAAAAAACATTATCAAGCATACGGGTTGTTGTTTTTGGCGAGCTTTATTGCCGTGCCTCTTCCTGGATCTGGTGTGTGGACTGGAGTTTTATTGGCTATGATCTTTCGAATCAAACCGATGGCAGCATTTTTTTCCGGTTTGATTGGTATTGTGTTGGCTGGTTTGATGGTTTTGTTGTTAACAAAGGGGGTGCTGATTCTTGCTTGATATGGTGATCGTGATTGATGGAACAACCATTTGCGATAAAGACGGAGGACATGGAGCCGGAATAGAACATTATTCCTGGTCGATTGTTTTTGCTTTGCTTCGATTGCCAAGTGTGCATGAATTTGTGCTTGTGCTACCGTCGGTTTTAAGCGAACCGCGCGTGCGCGTTTTGCTTGAGGGTGTCACGCGTCCGGTCAAACTCATTCGAGTCGGATCAAACACTGTGCCATTTTTGTCTCGCCATATCCTATTGCCGCTTCGTTTATTGTTGTCTCGCCCAAGTGTATATTTTTCTCCGTTTGGTCAGATTCCTTATTTTTGGAAAGGCACATCTGTTGTCACGATTCATGATGTGGCTATTTATGAACATCCTGAATGGTTTGCGGATCTGGGGAATCAGGATTTTTCCGTTCGTGTCAGCGTGCCAAGGTCCATTCAATCCGCTCAAAAAATTATCGCTGTGTCGGAATCGACCAAACAACATTTGGAACAGGTTTTTCCATCTTCCGGTGAAAAAACGATTGTTGTGATGGAAGGAGTTTCATCTATAGCCGAACCAATGCATGAATACGCGTCGGATCGATTTCCGTTTGATAAAGATTTTGTCTTGTTTTTGGGCACCATTGAACCAAGAAAAAATATCGAAACCGCCATTCAGGCCTTTCATTTGTTTTTGGTGAATCATCCTGAATTGGCGCAGACGGTTCGATTTATCATTGCCGGAAAACAGGGGTGGGGGGCGGATGCGGTTTTGCGTTTGGCAAACGAGGTGAATGCGGCCTGGCAAGAGGCTGAACCAGAAGGCGTGATCCGATTTTTAGGAACCGTGACCGAAGAAGAAAAATGGTCACTGCTTCGTAAGGCCACAACCTTTCTTTTTCCTTCGCTCTATGAAGGGTTTGGACTCCCGATTTTGGAAGCCATGTCTGTTGGAACCGTGGTGATTACCACGGATCAAGGTGCTCTTGCGGAAGTGGGCGCGGATGCGGTTATTTCTGTTGATCCATTTGATGCACAAGGCATGTCTTTGGCCTTGGCTCAATGTTTACTTGTTCCGGAAGGGGTGCAGTTTTTGTGTGAACAAGCCTGGCTACACACCAGAAAATTTACCTGGGAAAAAACAGCTGAGGAAACCGTGCGAGTGCTTGAACAGGCGGTGCGAGCATCAAAAAACATCGTTTAAGCAACGATGTTTTTTGTGGTTAAAGTTTTGTTTGCAAATAGGCGATCAAGACGATTTGAGCCATCAGGGCATAATAGAGCGGCACTTCACCTTTTCGTTTCACAAAGAAATCATGAAAGTAAAAATGCATCTTGAAAAACCATCGCAGAAGAGGGGATTTGGTTAAATCATACAGCCCAACAAGCAGATCCGGCAGAACGCCTCCGATGATTCCCCAGGTAAAGGTTCTCACTGAGTCAATGTCGCGGGTGTTGGCAATGAGCAAGACAAAAAAGATGGCCACGATGGCATCAACCATGACATAAGCCACGGCTCGTTTGCGTTTTTGTTTGTGAATGCGGAAGTTGTCTGAAAGCCCGGTATCTCCGTGCGGAACCATATCGATGAGAAAGTGGGAGACAAATCCAAAGAGGAAAGCAAGGGCTGGGTTACCGGCAAGTTTGGCGAGAACAGCGCCCAGAGTTGCGTGTGTTGTCAAAGTCATATGTGGATTTAGTATAGCACAATCGTTTGGTCTTTGGAAGAAAAAGATTGTTTTTTTAAATAAAACAACCAAAAAGACTCCAAAATTTTGGAGTCTTTTTGGTTGCGGGGATTGGATTTGAACCAATGACCTCAAGGTTATGAGCCTTGCGAGCTGCCAGGCTGCTCTACCCCGCGATGAATTGAATGGTGCTGGTGGTGGGAATCGAACCCACATGAGTTTCCCCACACGATTTTGAGTCGTGCGCGTATACCAGTTCCGCCACACCAGCAAATAGCTAGAACACTGGAAATTGGCGAGCCGCTTGTGCTTCGCCAAGAAAATGCCTCACCGTAGAATTTGTCTACGCCTCGGCATCTTTCTTAGCTCCAGCACTTCGCATCTCATCCAATTTTCAACGTTCTATTTACTCATCTATGCTGCATAAAATTTTTTCTAAATGAGATGCATCGCGAAGGGTTGCAGGGAAAAAATCAACGAGCTGTATCCAGATATACAGCGAGTTGATTTTTTTCCGAAACCCAAGCGAGGCGCTCATTTTGAAACAATTTTGGTAGCTGGGGAGGGAGTCGAACCCTCGACCTCGGGCTTATGAGTCCCACGCTCTAACCAACTGAGCTACCCAGCCATAACTGGCGATAGAATAGCAGGAGCCCAAATATTTGTCCAGAGAATCCTGTTTTCCACTTTTATTTCTCCCAAAGCTCCGTTATAATGCTCTGTGCATATGGCACACATCATTTCGGTTGTGAATCAAAAAGGCGGGGTTGGAAAAACAACCACCACCTTAAACCTGGCAGCCTATTTGGCTGATGCAGGCAAATTTGTGTTGGTGGTGGATTTGGATCCACAAGCCAATGCCTCGTCTGGTTTGGGAATAGATCACAGAACTCTGTCGGCCGGTGTGTATGAAGGTTTGGTCGGATCGCATTCGGTTCGTTCACTGATTCGTCCAACAACACATCAAGGCCTCAAAGTGCTTCCGGCAACCGGCGCTTTGGCCGGAGCTTCGGTGGAGCTTGTGACCGCAGAAGAGCGCGAGCATTTTTTGCGCAAAGCTTTGCTTGAGGTGCGCAATGATTTTGATTACATCTTTATCGACAACCAACCTTCACTTGGTATTTTGACATTGAATGGGTTGGTTGCATCTGATTCGGTTTTGATTCCGGTGCAAGCGGAATTTTATGCGCTTGAAGGATTGGCAGAGCTGTTAAATACTGTGAATTTGGTGCGTGAAAATATCAAACCGGAATTGGATGTTATGGGAGCGGTTATCACCATGTATGATTCTCGCACAAAACTTTCAAAAGAGGTTTTGGAAGAATTGTATCGCTATTTTCCGGATAAAATTTTTCGCTCTGTGATTCCGCGTTCAGTTCGATTGGCAGAAGCTCCATCATTTGGGAAAACCATTTTAGGATATGATCCTTCCTCAAAAGCTGCGAAAGCTTACGAACGTTTAGCTCGTGAATTTATCCTAAGAACCGAATAACATATTTCAATATTTTGTGTCTGGCTTGTCTTTCGGAAAAAAATCGTTCGTCGTATGTTTCTATACGCCTCACGATCTTTTTTTCTCCAAGACATCGCCATACAGCAAAATCTTGAAATATATTTTTCTTCACTTTATATATTTTTTGTCCCAGGCTCATTATTATGAATAAACATTCCGCCCTTGGAAAAGGATTGGGTTCACTCATTCCACAAAAACAACAAACCTACACCGAACAGGTGATTCCAGAGGCTCAACATGAAATTTTGGAGGTTTCGGTTCAGGAGATTTCTGAAAATCCTCACCAACCTCGCCATCATTTTTCTCCAAGTGATTTGGAAGATTTGATTGGGTCCATCAAAGAGCATGGTATTTTGCAACCGCTCATTGTTACACGCAAGGGGGGTGGATTTGAGTTGATTGCAGGTGAGCGCCGATTACGCGCTGCACGCACACTTGGCTTGGCCACGGTACCGGCGATTGTACGCGATGCCAGTGAACAGCAGAAATTGGAATTGGCGATTGTGGAAAACACCATGCGCCAAGATTTAAATGTGGTGGAAGAAGCACTTGGATACAGAGCCTTGATTGATGAATTTAATCTAACCCAAGATCAAGTGGCATCACGTGTTGGAAAAAGCCGATCCAATGTCACAAACATTTTGCGATTGCTTGAATTGCCGGAAGAGATTTTGTCTGCGCTCAAAGAGGGAAGTATTTCAAAGTCGCATGCCAGAACCTTACTTGCGGAAACCAACCCAAATCGTCAGCATGAATTGTTTGAACAAATGCTGCAAGGTGGGGTTACGGTTCGACAGGTTGAGGCGCGTGTGAGCGGAAAAATTCCAAAGCGATCCGTTTCCATTTCCAAAGATCCAAACATTGCCGCCCATGAAAAACGTTTGCGTGAAATTTTGGGAACCAAAGTGGAGATTCAAGAACAAAATGGCAAAGGAAAAATCAGCATCACGTTTTATTCCAGACCTGAATTATTTGACCTTTTAGAGCGATTAACAGAAATATAAAAATGGGCATATGCCCATTTTTATTTTCTCGGCTTTCCTTTTAACACTTCTGCAAACCAACCCTTCACGGTTTTGCGGGTGGCATCCCGAATTTTATTTCGCGCATGGCGTGTTTTGGCAAATTTGAGCCAATCCGGATTTGGGCCACGGCGATTTTTATCTGTGACAATTTCCACAATATCGCCTGAGCGCAAGGTAATGTCCAAGTTGCGCGCAACATCATTGACCATCACAGAGGTGCATTTATCACCAATTTCTGTGTGAATGGCATAGGCAAAGTCAATAGCTGTGGCGCCTTCGGGTAAATCGATCACATCGCCATTTGGGGTGAACACAAAGATCCGGTCGCGGAACACATCGATTTTCATGATTTCCAATTGTTCCAGAAAATCTTTTTTGTTTTCCAATTCTTTTTGAATTTGGATCAGATCTTCCATCCATTTTGTGTGACGTGTGTTTGGAGAACCATCTTCTTTATATCGCCAGTGGGCGGCGATACCGTACTCAGACAACTCATGCATTTCTTTTGTGCGGATTTGAAACTCCACAATATCTTTTTCATCCGCAAAAATGGTGGTGTGCAAGGATTGGTATCCGTTTGGTTTTGGTTGGGCAATATAATCTTTGATGCGCCCGGGTAGAGGTCGCCAATGTTGATGAAGCATGCCCAAGACCGCATAACATTCTTCCACATCAGAAACAATTACACGCACGGCAATCAAATCATAAATGCGATTGATGTCGCCTTCATAGCGTGCTAATTTTTTGTACAGGCTGAACAAACGTTTGACGCGGCCATGCACTTGTACATCTTGAATGCGCGAGGCTTGAATCATTTTTTCTGTGCGTTCAATCATGCGGCTTACGGACGCGCCTTTTTCCCGCACTTTCACATCCATGATTTCTTTGACACGTTCAAATTCTTTTGGCTGCAAATACGCAAACGCATTATCTTCCAGTTCACCTTTCATCTCACTCATACCCAAACGTCCGGCAATCGGTGCATAGATGTCCAAGGTTTCGCGCGCAATACGCAGTTGTTTGTGCTTTGGTTGCGCGTACAGGGTTTGAAGATTGTGCAGACGATCCGCAAATTTCATAAACACCACACGCACATCCGAGGCCATGGCTAAAAACATTTTGCGCATGTTTTCTGCGTAGCGTTCCTCTCCTTTGTAGTGCACGGTGTGTTTCAGTTTTGTGACACTATCCACAAGGGAAGCGATATCATCACCAAACAACTCGCGCAAATCTTTGATGGTTGTTCCAGTGTCTTCCACAACGTCATGCAGGAGTCCTGCCGCAACCACATTGAGGTGCAATCCCATTTCCGCCAAACGAAAAGCAACCGCAAGAGGATGCGAGATAAAGGGTTCGCCTGTGAGACGTTTTTCGCCTTGATGCGCTGATTCTGCCACATCATAGGCTTGTCGCAAAAGGTGAAGGTCGGGATTTTTATAGTGTTGTTTTACCAAGAGTTCCAAGTCTTGATAGGTTCGCATAGTTTCCATCATACCCAAAACAGATCACTTCTGATCTTTATCCTACAATACCGCCTTCGGGCTTAGTCTGTAAAGTCGGTTTTACGATACACAAGAGTGTGTTATGCTGTTTTTGATAATCCTATTTTTATGAGCGAAAAATCATTATTTAATCCAGACGACCCGGCACATATGGCCGTCATCAAAGCTTTTGGCATGGATACAACCCCATCAACACCGGAAAAGGTTCCGGCTCCTGAGGCTTCGGAAACAAAAAAGACACCGGAAGGTGCGGAAGAAAAGCCGGAATTAACGCCGGAGACAAAACCGGAAGGAGAAAACACGCATGCAACAAAAGAGGCTTTACAAAAAGCTGAGGCATTGGCTGAATCGCACAGGGAAACCTCTGGATATGAAGAGCCAAAAAAGGATGATAAAACATTGATGTACGGCATGGCACCAACAAAGCGTAAGCCTGTGCGTGGTGCGCTTGGGTTTTTTGGGGTGATGTTAGGGCTTGGACTTGTGAAACTTGGAAAGAAAAGTGTCCATGCAGGAGATTCGTTTTTGGCAAAATTGGATGGATGGGGAAAGGGACTTATTGAAAAAAATTGGAAATGGGTAAACAACATTCCGATTCTTGGTTCATGGCTTACAGCTCCGGTTGAAAAAACATTGGGAGAAAAAGAAGCCGAAGCTGCAAAGAAAGCCGGAGACAGTAAAGAAAAAGATGCGGCAAAAGCCAAAAAAGAAGCTGGTGATAAAAAGAAAAAAACAGACAAAGAAGCCACGGACAAACGCAAAAAAGAAATCAAAGAGACCATGGATAAAATGAAGGCGGAAGAAAAAACATTGGCACAGCAGAAAAAAGAGCGAGACAAATATCGAGAGCAAATGCAAAAAGCCGGCATTCCGGATGAGGAGATTGATACAATTATGGAAGAGTGGGATAAAGACGTGAAAGAACAAGAAGAAGCTGAGGCTGTTGCAAAAAAGGCTGTGGAAGAAGGAGAGGCAAAAGCAAAAGAGGAAGCGGAAAAAGCAAAAACAAGCTAAACAGAAAACGGGTGTTTACCCGTTTTCTGTTTCTTTTGATTTTGCTCCTTTGCGTCCAAACCGTTTTGGTGGTTCTGATCGCTTTTTTTCTAGGAGATCAACGGCTTGGTCGTGTGTAAGAGAGGTTGGGTCGATTTTTTTTCCCAAGGAGGCATTTGTTTTTCCGTCTGTGACATACGGACCATAACGTCCGGTTCTGACCACAATATCTCCACCGGAAACAGGATCTTTGCCAAGTTCTGCAAGCGGGATGGCGGCCTGTTTTTTTGCGGCCATCAATTCTTTGGCTTGTTCCAATGTGATGGTAAGCGGACTCAGTGGTTCTTTAATGGAGGCAAACACTTTTTTGTCTGTTACATAGGGTCCAAACCTACCAACCGCGGCTGTGAGTGTCGTTCCGTCATCTTGTATTCCAAGGGTCCGCGGAAGGGAAAGGCATTGCAAGGCATCTTCCAGGGTGATGGATTCAATGTTCATGCCTTTGAGGAGTGATGCGCTCTTTGGTTTATTTTTTTTGTCAGCTTTGTCTTCTTCGCTCCAGTGTCCCACTTGAACGTACGCGCCATAGCGACCGGTGCGAGCAATAATCGGCAGACCGGTTGATGGATCATCACCCAGCACGCGATCCGGCATCACATCATCTCGGGTCAAGGTTTTTGTTTTCTCAACCAAGTTTTTATGAAATGGCTCATAAAATTTCTTGAGCATGGGGCCATGCTTGATGGTGCCTTCGGCCACATCGTCCAATTCCTTTTCCAGATTGGCTGTGAATGCAAAATCTACAATTTGCGGAAAATGATCCACGAGCAAATCATTCACAATCATGGCAATATCGGTTGGAAATAATTTTTTGTGCTCGTCTCGATCCACATATCCACGCTCGATAATCGTGCTAATGGTTGGGGCATAGGTGGATGGTCGTCCAATCCCAAACTCTTCAAGCGCTTTGACCAGGCTCGCATCAGAATAGCGAGGGGGCGGTTCTGTGAAATGTTGCGATGGGGTGAGTAAGCGAACATCAACTTGATCATCCTTTTTTAATTCAGGCAGAAATTTTTCTTTGGCGCCTTGATAGATTTTCATGTATCCATCAAAGATGATGGAGCTGCCGTTTGCGCGGAACACATGATTTTTTACTTCCATGTCCACGCGAATTTGATTCAGTTTTGCCCCTGGCATTTGAGAGGCAAGCGTGCGTCGCCAGATCAAGTCATAGAGTTTCCAGGCGCGGGGTTCTAAACCATCTTTGAGACGTTCCGGTGTGTGAGAACAATCCGTCGGGCGGATGGCTTCGTGTGCTTCTTGTGCACCTTTTTTGTCGGTTTTGTATTTTTTCTGCCCAGTTGCATACGCGGCACCAAAGGCTTCTTGCAAAAACGTTTGTGCTTCACCTAAGAATTTATCCGCGAGGTTGGTTGAATCCGTACGCATGTAGGTGATGTGTCCGGTTTCATACAACTGCTGAGCGAGTGTCATGGTTTGTTTGGCGCTCATGCCGAGTTTGTTGTTGGCATCGATTTGCAAAGAGGAAGTTGTATACGGAGTTGGAGGCGCTTTGCTTAATTGTTTTTCGACAATGTCGATGACGCGAAGGGGCACACCTTGGACTTTTTCAATGATTGCTTTTGCTTCTGCTTCGGTTTTGATTTCCATTTTGTCGATTTTCTTTCCCTCGGCTTCAACCAATTTTGCCGGAAAGACGGTTGTATCTTTTGCACACTCGGCTTCAATCGACCAGTATTCTTCAATGTTAAAGGCATGGCGTTCGCGCTCTCGCTCTACGACAAGACGCATGGCAACGGATTGCACGCGGCCCGCGGATAATCCACGGCGAACTTTGTTCCACAAAAAAGGCGACAGCTCATATCCAACCAATCGATCCAAAATGCGGCGGGCTTGTTGGGCATCCACCAAATTCAAATCCAAGGCGCGTGGATGTTCCAAGGCATGTTCAATGGCTGTTTTGGTGATTTCATGAAAGGTGATGCGTTTGGCTTTTTCCGGATTGATGCCAAGCACTTCTGCCACATGCCAAGCGATCGCTTCTCCTTCGCGGTCCTCATCGGATGCCAGTAATACTTCATCAGATTCTTTGGCGGCCTTTTTTAATTCCGTAACATGTTTTTTGCTTTGAGTGGGAATAATATAGGAAGGTGTAAATCCATGTTCCACATCCACACCCAACTCACTTTTTGGCAAATCACGAATATGTCCAAACGAAGAAAGAACGCGATAGTCACGTCCTAAAAATTTGGATATGGTTTTGGCTTTTGTTGGAGACTCAACAATGATGAGTTTGGACATAGGGAAAAAGTTATGTCGCAGATATTTATTCAACCTGACCGATTGTTTTTGCTTGCTGCGGATGGGCGCCCATTTTTTGCGCTTTTCAAGCTGGAAAATGGTGCTACAATCGTCCTCGCTGAGCTGCAAACAATCAGTCAGATTGAATGAGTGAACGTAAAATTCTCTGGCATGATGCGCGAAAAATGCAATCTCGTCAACCCCGATAATCAACCAAGGAACTTTCGGAGCTTTTATTTTGACTTCCGATTGGTAATGACCTTGTTATCGATTTGTAACCTTTGACGTGATTAAATTGATTATCGGGGTCAAGCGTGTCGTGAATAATATCGTCCACCTTCGTGATGAATCACGCCTTTCATTTCAAGCAACGTGAGAGTGCTATTTGTGACGTCAATCGGAAGGTTGGTGAGCAAAATCAACTCATCAATATGAATGGGGTGATCTTGAATGTGCAACAAAAGAAGTTCTTCCTGTGCGGTTTGTGGAACATAGCTAAAGGTTGGTTTGGATATGGTTGGCGCATCAATAATATCTGACACAGATGTGATCAAGGTCGCACCCATTTTGATCAAATTATTTGGACCCTCGGAAAGCAGGGAATCAATGGGGCCGGGAAGGGCATATACATCACGTCCGTTCTCCAGAGCGGATTTGGCGGTGATAAGGGACCCGGATTTTTGGGCAGCTTCAATCACAATCGTGCCGTGTGATAATCCGGCAATGATACGATTGCGAAGCGGAAAGTGGTGTTTAAGCGGAAGCGTGCCAAATGGAAATTCTGACATGACAGCTCCACAGGAATCTGTGATTTGTTGTGCAAGTTTTTTGTTACCGGATGGATAGATTGAGGCGTCATCTATACCGCATCCCAACACAGCAATGGTTTTTCCGTTTTGTTCCAGGGTTGTTTTGTGGGCTATGGTATCAACCCCATAGGCAAGACCGCTTACAATCACCACGTTTGATTGTGCAAGAGATGTGACAAGAGATTGTGTGCTGCGCATGCCGTAATGGCTTGGATGACGCGTTCCTACAACCGCCAAGTGTGTCAGTTGTTCATCCGGCAAAGCGCCTTTCAGAAAAAAGCAGGCCGGTGGATCAAAGATTTGTTTTAATCGCGATGGATAATTACTATCAGCAAGCGTGATGAGCGTGGTTTGCTCTTTGTGTAATTTTTCTTCTTCGCGTTCTGGTAAAATGTTTTTGCGTTCTTCCAAAAACAGATGAATGGATGGAAGATCGAGTCCTGCCATGACAAGTTCCTCTTTGGATGCAAAAAACGCGCGCTCCATGGAAGGAAACGCACGAAATAATTTGCTGATTTTGATGGCGCCAAAATTCGGCACGCGCATGATGGCAAGCCAAAATTTGAGATCAGGGTTTGAGGCTTGCATGGATTTTGGTTATGGCTGATTCGATCACAGAAGGCAAGAGATGATTTTCTTCTTCTGACCATTTTTGGAGCACAAACACATCAAGCGGAACATCCGGATTTTTTGGGCGACCAATACCAACGCGCACGCGTGCGATGGACGTGCCTTTTGGAAAAACATCCAGGATGGATTGCATACCATTGTGTCCGCCGGATGAGCCGGATGTTTTGTATCGCACATCACCAAACGCTAAATCGGCATCATCGTACACAACTAAAATATGATCCAGTGAAATTTTGTGTTTGGATGCATAAGATTTCACAGATCGACCACTTACGTTCATGAAGGTTTGTGGTTTCATCAAGGTTATGGTTTCTCCTTGTGTCACTTCGGCTTCATACGATGTTTTGTTTTTGAACTCAGCCCCCAATTCTTTTGCGAGTTTATCTACCACAAGAAACCCCATGTTGTGGCGCGTGCGCTCATATTTTTTTCCTGGATTTCCAAGGCCGACAATAAGAAACATATAAAACGATTATGCCATATCACCATTCGATTGACAAAATGGCGATTTTATGGTATATCTGTTCGTCTAAAACTGATTAACCCTGGCCAAAAGCGACGCATCATTGTGTCATCCCGACATTATGAGAGATCTTTCCTCCGTCGTTTCTGGCCATGGTAAATCTGGACAAATGTTCCAGAAGCCCGCTGGCACAGATGTAATTAAAGGAGTTCGTAATGAGTGACACGACCATCGGTCGGTTCATTGCCAAGGTCACTCTTGGCACACATAAGACGATCGAAGAACTCGAGGCTGCGATGCGGCTGGAGGGGTATGATATCTCCCAGCATGCGAAAAAAATGCTTCCAAAAGTGACGGTGAGCTCAGAGCTGAAGGAACTGGAGCTCGTGGCCGTCTCCGCGAATGATCTCGGCTTCACGGGGCGCACCCAGCGTTCGGAGATCTATGCCAAGGCTCAGAGTCTTGGTCTGCAGATCTGCCCGCCTGAGGTCGGTTTGCAACTATATCGTGTTTATTTCCAGAACGAGCATGAGTACGAGGAACTCATGATCGCCATGGAACCCGCCACGACATCAGATCTCTACATCTTCGTGTTCGTTTTGAATAACGATAACGAAGGTCTGAATCTCCAAGCGTGCTGCAGCGACGGTTGGGGCGGTGCTGAAGATGGAACTCCGAGTGGTTGGGGTTCACATAATATTTGGGTATTCGTTCGTCCTGCAACTACTCCGGCGGCCGAGTAGTCTCTATACGTAACACCGTGTTTTCACCAAAGGTTGGTGATGGCACGGTGTCTTTTTTATAAAAAAAATCAATGTGTGAACATTGATTAATTTGATACCGCGGTAGCAATGCGGATGTTGATGTGAATGGGGGTGCCGGTTAAATCATGTTGCTCACGCAAGCGGTTTTCCAAAAAGCGCAAATAGCTTGGGTGAAGAGAATCTGTTCGTTTGGCTTTTAAGGTGAGATCAAAGGTTGGGGGAGCCACTGACACCTGTTTCATGCCAAGAATTTTTGGCACCAGAGCACCTTTTCCGCGCGATGGAATGTGTTGTCTGATGGCTTCTTCCAAAAAGAATTCCAAGGCCTTGTTTGAATATTTTTCAAATCGATGTTTTTGCACGTCATCGACCATGTTCAAAATAGAATGTGTGCGTTGTTTGGTGAGAGCACTTACAAACAAAACCGGCGCCCAGGTCAGAAACGGAAAAGCCGCTGCCAGATATTTTTTGTAGTGATTCATGGTGTTGGTTTCTTTGTCTTTGACCAAATCCCATTTGTTTACAATCACGATCACGCCGGTTCCATGTTGTTTGATGATGCCGGCCAAGGTTTTTTCTTGTGAACCAATCGGTTCTGTTGCATCAACAATTAACAAACACACATCCGATGTGCGAATCACAAACTCATTGCGCTCCACAGACGTGGCTTCCAATCCTCCAGCTTTTTTTACTTTGCTGTTTTTGCGCATACCGGCCGTATCTACAAACACATAATTTTTTCCATTGACCGTGATCAAGGTGTCGTTTGGTTCGCGTGTGGTGTGCGCAATTGGGCTTGTGATAAATCGTTCCTCACCCAAAAGGGCATTTAACAATGTTGATTTTCCTACGTTTGGTTTTCCAATAACGGCCACACGAATCGCCTCCACTTTTTCATAATCGATTGGTGGTTTTTTTGCGGTCATTAATTTGTCAAAAATGACATCAAGCAAATCTCCGGTTCCACTTCCTTGAATTGAGGAAATGGCCATTGGAGCCGGAAGACCACGAAGGCGCCACTGTGGTAATTTTGCGCGTGAGCGCTCAGAAGCTTTCTCAGCTTTGTTTCCAACCACCAGAATAGGGGTTTTTGTTTTCCAAAGGCGTGAGGCCAGAGCCAAATCTTCCGGAAGCGGTTCGCCTTTTAAATCCACCATAAACAAAATAAGATCCGCTTCTTTCATGGCGATCTCTGCTTGTTTTTCAATTTCGCGTTCAATACTGTTGTGTTTATCAATGTCCAATCCACCCGTATCAATGAGACGAAACATTTTTCCACGCCAAAGACAATCGCCTTCGTTGCGATCTCGTGTGGTGCCGGAAATAGGGGAGACCAAGGCTTTTGATCGCTCCAATAAACGGTTGAAGAGGGTGGATTTTCCAACGTTGGCACGACCGACGATAACAACGGTTGGAAGGTTTGGATGCTTCATAGAGAATAGTTATTCCTATATAGATTGTTGAAAAACTCGATTGGCAAGGCGTGGGGAAGCCAGCCTCTGAAATGTAGTTAAACCTACATTGAAGAGGTGGCGGGGCCCCACAACGCAGC